>LFIK01000176.1_pt1 | contig 44011 bp, 40 predicted proteins | sample 643401 | NCBI WGS metagenome assembly LFIK01 (sample SAMN03777447, study PRJNA286221) | soda lake metagenome | biome: soda lake; feature: Kulunda steppe; material: water; isolation source: sample T5-Br brine of Lake Tanatar-5 | place: Russia: Kulunda steppe | collected 2010-07
ACGCGGACACGGTTGGTGAATTCCCAGTCGCTGCCGTCATAGACGACACCCATGCGGCCATCGCCGCCGACGGTCACGTCGGCTGCGGCGACCCCTGCCGAGGCGACGAGCGCCGTAGTAGCAAGAATACTGCTGCCATCGACAAGGGGTGGCGCTACCATTGCCCCTGAGGTGATTTCAGCGCGCTGGCTTGCATCCCCGCCCGGCGCGCGGCAAGATACGCACCATGACCTGCTTGCGCCGCCCACGCCTGATCGCCGCCCTTGCGCTGATGTTCGCCGCCGGCCCGGCCGTGGGCGGGACCGGGGTCACCCTCTCGGGCGACGCGCGCATGGGCGTGACCTGGGAAAGCGGGCCGTCGCTGGGGCCGGCGGAATCGGGCCTGCGGTTGACCTCGCGGATGCGGATCAGGCTTCAGTTCGAAGGCGAAACCGATGGCGGGCTGCGCTATGGCGCGCAGATCCGGCTGGATGAGGCCGCGATCGGCCGCACCCGCAGCTTCCTGCGCGACGGGGGGTGACTCGCCGTGTCGCTTGCCGAGATACGCGCCCGCGTCGCCCGGGCCGAAGCCGCCGCCGGACGTGCCCCCGGCAGCGTGACGCTGATCGCCGTCTCCAAGCTGCAACCGCCCGACCGGGTCGAGGCCGTGCTGCGCGAAGGCCACCGCGTCTTTGGTGAGAACCGCGTGCAGGAAGCCGCCGGCAAGTGGCCCGCATGGGCCGAGGCGTGGTCCGGGCTGGAGCTGCACCTGCTGGGCCCCCTGCAGACCAACAAGGCGCGGCAGGCGATGGAGCTGTTCTCGACCCTGCATTCGCTGGACCGGCCGAAACTGGCGCGGACGCTGGCGCGGCTCGCGCAGGAGCGCGGCCACTGTCCGGCGCTGTTCGTGCAGGTCAACACCGGGGCCGAGCCGCAGAAAGCCGGGGTGCTGCCCGACGACGCCGACGCCTTCATCGCCGACGCCCGCGCGCTGGACCTGCCGCTGGTGGGCGTGATGTGCATCCCGCCGGCCGACGAAGACCCCCTGCCGCATTTCCGCACCCTGCGCGGCATCGGCGAACGCAACGGGCTCGATGGGCTGTCGATGGGCATGAGCGGCGATTTCGAAGCCGCCATCGCCGAGGGCGCGACCCATGTGCGCGTCGGCTCGGCCATCTTCGGCGCCCGCGCGTATTGAGCGCCCGTCCGGCGCGCTTGGCGCCGGACAGCGTCCCCGAAGTGTGCCAGCGGCACGCTGAGGGGGCGCTTCCTACTTCTCGGCGCCTTGCGGCAGATCCTTGTGCCGGCGCTCCTCGAGCAGCCGCGACAGCCAGTCGGGGTCCATCTCCGGGACCGAGGACAGCAGCAGCTCGGTATAGGGCTCGTGCGGCGGCGCGAACATCTCGGGCTTCGGCCCCTGTTCGACCACGCGGCCCTTCTGCATCACCACCACATCGTCGGCGATGGCACGCACCGTGGCCAGATCGTGGGTGATGAACATGTAGGCCAGATCGAACGCGCCCTGCAGCCGGTCCAGCAGGCGCAGGATCCCTTCGGCCACGATCTGGTCGAGCGCCGATGTCACCTCGTCGCAGATGATGAAGCGCGGCTCGGCCGCCAGCGCACGGGCGATGCCGATGCGCTGCTTCTGCCCGCCCGACAGCTCGGACGGCAGCCGGTCGATATACTCGTCCGGTTCCAGCTCGATCAGGTGCAGCAATTCGCGGATGCGCTCGGTCAGCGCGCGCCCGTTCAGCCCCAGATACATCTGCGCCGGCCGCCCGATGATGCGCCGGATCGGCAGCTTCGGGTTCAGCGCCGTGTCGGCCATCTGATAGATCATCTGCGCGTTGCGCAGCTGCTCGCGCGTGCGCTTGCGATAGTCCGGGGGCAGAGCGTCGCCCTCGAACAGCACCTCGCCGCGCGTGGGGGGCAACAGGCCCGTGATCACCCGCGCCGCCGTCGACTTGCCCGAACCGGATTCGCCCACCACGGCCACCGTGCGGCGCGGGTGGATGTCGAAGCTGATATTGTCCAGCACCGGCACCTTGCCATAGGAGGCCGAGACATTGCGCAGCGACACCACCGGCGCGCCCTTCGGAGCCGGCTGTTCCGGGCGCTGGAAGGCACGCACCGCCCAGAGCGATCTGGTGTAGTCGTGCTTCGGGGCGGCCAGCATCTCGCGGGTGTCGGCCTCCTCGATCTCGTCGCCCCTGAGAAGGATCTTGATGCGGTCGGCCATCTGCGCGACCACCGCCAGATCGTGGGTGATATAGATCGCCGCGGTGCCGAACTGCTCGACGATGTCCCGGATCGCGGCCAGCACCTCGATCTGGGTGGTGACATCGAGCGCGGTGGTCGGCTCGTCGAAGATGATCAGATCGGGGCGGCAGGACATGGCCATCGCGGTCATCGCCCGCTGCAACTGCCCGCCCGAGACCTGGTGCGGGTAGCGGAACCCGATGCCTTCGGGGTCGGGCAGCCGGATCTTGCGATAGAGGTCCACCGCGTCGCGCTCGGCCTCGGACCGCGACATCACACCGTGGCGGACGGGCGCCTCGCAGTATTGCTCCATCAGCCGGTGCGCCGGGTTGAAGCTCGCCGCCGCGGATTGCGCGACATAGGCGATGCGCTTGCCGTGGAGCCGGCGCAACTGCTCGCGGCTGGCGCGGCGCAGATCGATCCCGTCGAAATCGATGGTGCCGCCGCTGATCCGGCAGCCGTCGCGCGCAAACCCCATCGCGGCCAGCCCGATGGTGGACTTGCCCGCCCCGGATTCGCCGATCAGGCCCAGCACCTCGCCGCGGTGGAGCGTCAGATCGACGCCGTTGACGATGGGCAGCCAGTCGTCGCCGGATTTGCCCTCGATCTTCAGGTCGCGGATGCTCAGCAGGACGTCTTGCGTGCTCATCGGCTCACTCCTTCAACCCGCTGGCGCGGTAGAGCTGCCAGTCGACCACGAAATTCACCGCCACGGTCAGCAGCGCGATGGCGCCCGCCGGCAGCAGTGGTGTGACGTCGCCAAAGGTGATCAGCGTCGCGTTCTCACGCACCATCGAGCCCCAGTCCGCCGTCGGCGGCTGGATGCCCAGCCCCAGGAACGACAGCGCCGAGATCGACAGGAACACGAAGCAGAACCGCAGCCCGAACTCGGCCACCAGCGGCGCGGTGACGTTGGGCAGGATCTCGCGCGTGATCAGATAGACCAGCCCCTCGCCACGCAGGCGCGCGGCCTCGATGTAGTCCATGACCACCACGCCCTCGCCCACCGCGCGCGCCAGCCGGAACACGCGCGTGGAATCGATCACCGCGATCACCAGGATCAGCGTCAGGATCGATGTGCCGAAGATCGTCAGCAGCAGAAGCGCGAAGATCAGCGACGGGATCGCCATCAGCACATCCACCAGCCGCGACAGCCCCTGATCCAGCAGCCCGCCCACCGTGGCCGCCAGCAGCCCCAGCACCGAGCCGATCAGGAACGCCAGCAACGTGGTGGCAAACGCGATCCCCACCGTGTTGCGCGTGCCGTAGACCATGCGGCTGAACATGTCGCGGCCCAGCGCGTCGGTGCCCAGCCAGTTGACCGAGGACCACGGCATGAACTGGCTGCCCACCACCATGCGTTCGGGGAAGGGCGCGATCACCGGCGCCAGCAACGCGATCACCAGGTAGATCAGGATCACCATCATCCCGAAGCTCGCGGTCAGCGGCGCGTCGCGCAGCGCGCGGTGCAGCTCGCCGCGCGTGAGTGCGGCGGCGAGCGCGCGGAAGCCCCAGGCGGCGGCGATGGCGACACCCAGCGCAACCGCGATCCAGAACAGGACGATCAAGGTTCCCATGCCGCCCCCCTCAATCGCGGTAGAGCAGACGCGGGTTCGACAGCGTCGAAATCACGTCGGCCAGCAGGTTGAGCAGCACGTAGGCGGCGGCGAAGATCAGCGCGATGGCCTGCACCACCGGGATGTCGCGGCGGCTCACGCTGTCAACCATCAACTGCCCGAGACCGGGGTAGACGAACACCACTTCGACCACCACCACGCCGGTGATCAGATACGCCAGGTTGATCGCCACCACATTGGCGATGGGCGCGATGGCATTGGGCAATGCATGGTGCACGATCACCCGCGACGGGCGCATCCCCTTCAGGCGCGCCATCTCGATATAAGGACTCGACAGCAGGTTGATGATCGCCGCGCGCGTCATCCGCATCATGTGCGCGGTGACCACCAGCGTCAGCGTCAGCGCGGGCAGGAAGGCGCGATAGAGCTTCTCGCCCAGATCGGCGCCCGCGGGCATTCGCGCCATCGACGGGAAATAGCCCGCCTGTGCCAGCACGAAGATCAGGATATAGGCCACGAAGAATTCGGGAAACGAGATCGCGCTCAGCGCGGTCGAGTTCGCGATCCGGTCGAACAGCGAGTTGCGCCACAGCGCCACCAGAATGCCCAGCGTCAGCGCCAGCGGCACCGCCATCGCGGCAGCATAGATCGCCAGGAAAAAGGTGTTGCCCAGCCGCGACAGGATCATGTCCGACACCGGCCGCCCCCGCTGCGCCAGCGACGTGCCGAAATCGCCCTGCACCACGCCGCCCAGCCAGTCGAAATACCGGATGTAAACCGGCAGATCGAGGTTCAACTCGCGCCGGATGGCGGCCACGGATTCGGCCGTCGCCGCCTGCCCCAGCACGGCCTGCGCGAAATCGCCGGGCAACAGCTCGGTCGCGCCGAAGATGATGATCGAGACCACGAACAGCGTCACCACGCCGAACGCCAGCCGCTGTGCAATCATGCGCCACACGCGCGCCATGTTGCGTCCTTCCCGTTGTTGCTTGCCGCGGCGTCTTGGTGCGCCGCTGAATGAAGAACCCCGGCGCCCTGGGGCGCCGGGGTGTGTGTCAGGCCCCGGTCAGACCTTCCACCAGCGTTCGGCGACGCGCACGCCGTCAAGCGTGGTGTTGGCCCCGATCTGGTCGGGCATGCCCACCTCGGTCGAGGTCGCCATGACATAGTTCGAGAACATCGGGATCACGATCGATCCCTCGTCGCGGACGATGCGCTGCATGTCGACATACATCTCGCGGCGCAGCTCCTCGTCGAGCTCGGAGCGCGCGGCGCGCAGCAGGCGCTCGAATTCCTCGTGCTCCCAGAAACCGTCATTCCACGCCGCGCCCGCAGCAAAGGCTGTCGAGAACATCCAGTCCTCGGTCGGCCGGCCGCCCCAGTAGACGGCGCTGAACGGCTTGACCATCCAGACGTTGGACCAGTAACCGTCCGCGGGCTCGCGGACCGTGTTGATGTTGATGCCGGCCTCGGCGGCGGATTCGGAGAACAGCACCGCCGCGTCCACCGCGCCCGAGAACGCCGCATCCGACGCTGACAGGTCGACGCTCAGGCTGTCGAGCCCCGCCTGCTCGAGGTGGTAGCGTGCACGGTCGGGGTCGAACTCGCGCTGCTCCAGCTCTGACGCGTGGAAGCGGTTCGATTCGCCGATCGGGTGGTCGTTGCCCACCACGCCGAAGCCCGACAGGATGGTGTCCACCAGCTGCTGACGGTTCACGCCGTATTTCAGCGCCAGCCGGACGTGGTTGTTGCTGAACGGGTCGGCGCGGCTGTCCATCGCAAAGGTGTAATGCTGCGTGCCGGCGACCGAGATGATGTTGGCGCCCGAGCGTTCCAGCAGCGAGATGGTGTTCAGGTCGGGGCGGTCGATCACGTCGACCTCGCCGGTGATCAGCGCGTTCTGCCGCGCCGCAGAATCGAGGATCGCATACAGCTCCACCCGGTCCACGAACGCCGCGTCCGACTTCCAGTAATCGGGGTTGCGGGTCAGATGCGCCTCGACCCCCGGCTCGAAGCTTTCGAGCACATAGGCGCCGCAGCCGATACCCTCGGCAAAGTCGATCCGGCCGTCATCGGTCGCCGGCAGGATCGGGAGGTGATAATCCGACAGGATGAAGGGGAAGTCGGCATTGCCGGCCTCAAGCTCGAAGATCACCACATGATCGCCATCGGCGCGGATGTCGATGATGGGCTCGACAATCGGCCCGGCGGCCGAGCCGCTGTCCTCGCCCCGATGGTGGTTGATCGACGCGATCACGTCCTCGGCGCGCACCTCGCGGCCGTTGTGGAAGGTCACCCCCTCGCGCAGCTTGAAGGTCCAGGTCGCCGCGTCGGACGAAGCTTCCCAGCTTTCGGCCAGTTCGGGCTGCAGCTGGTTGTCGGGGCCGATCACCGTCAAGAAGTTGTGCATCGAGTTGCCGAGCACCTGCACGAAGGCCTGGTCCCACAGCGCCGGGTTCAGCGTGTCCGAGGTGTTGCCGTGGCCCATCCCGATCCGCAGCGTGCCGCCCCGGCGCGGTTCAGCCGCCGCCTTGCGATAGCTTGCCGGCAGGATCAGCCCGGCCGCGCCCACCGCAGTGGCGGCCCGCATCAACCCGCGGCGGGTGATGCCTCGGGGGGTTGCGTGTGGTTTCATGGTGTTTCTCCTCTGTTGTGCCGTTTTTCGGGGTCAGCGCCACCCCCCCCCGGTGAGCCGGGAGACCGACGCGCTGATGCAGCTTGATGGCGCATTATTGCACGCGTATGTCGCTGTGATGCAACCCCTGTCGCGAACGGGCCGCACAGCTTCGCGTGATGCCCGCGCGATCAGGCGTCGGTGCCGCCTGTGCCGCCGGCCGAGATCGTCGCCTGCACGGCGCGCTGCCAGGCGGCGTAGCGCGCCTCGCGCGCGGCGTCGTCAAGTTGGGGCGTGAACTGACGCTCCAGCGCCCAGCCGCGGGCGAATTCCTCCTGCGTGGGGTAGACGCCCATGGCCGAGCCCGCCAGCCACGCCGCGCCCAGCGCCGTGGTCTCCAGCACCTCGGGGCGGTCGACAGGCGCACCCAGAATGTCCGCCAGCGCCTGCATGGCGTAGTCGTTGGCGCTCATCCCGCCATCGACGCGCAGCACCGACTCGGTCTGATCGGGCAGATCGGCGTGCATCGCCTCGAGCAGGTCACGGGTCTGGAAACCCACGCTTTCCAGCGCCGCGCGGGCGAATTCCGCGGGCCCCGAGTTGCGCGTGAGCCCGAACACCGCGCCACGGCATTCCGAATTCCAGTAGGGTGCACCCAGCCCCGTGAAGGCCGGGACCAGCAGCAACTGCTGCTTGGGATCGGCGCGTTCGGCCAGCGGCTGGGTGTCGGGCGCGGCGTCGATCACCTTCAGCCCGTCGCGCAACCATTGCACCACCGCGCCCGCGATGAAGATCGAGCCCTCGAGCGCATAGGTCACCTTGCCGTCCAGCCGATACGCGATCGTCCCCAGCAGCCGGTTTTTCGAGCGCACCAGCGTGTCGCCGGTGTTCAGAAGCGCAAAGCACCCGGTGCCGTAGGTGGATTTCAGCATCCCCGGCGCAAAGCACGCCTGTCCGATGGTCGCTGCCTGCTGGTCACCCGCCACGCCGCGAATGGGCAGCGCGCGCCCCAGCAATGACGGCTCGGTGGTGCCGAACTCGGCGTTGCAATCCAGCACCTCGGGGAGCATCGCGGTGGGGATGTCCAGCAGGCCGCAGATCGTGGTGCTCCACCGGCCCTTGGAGATGTCGTAAAGCATGGTGCGCGCGGCGTTGGTGGCGTCGGTGACGTGGCGCTTGCCGCCCGTCAGCCGCCAGATCAGGTAGCTGTCCACCGTGCCGAACAGCAGATCGCCCGCCCGCGCCCGCGCGCGGGCGCCGTCGACATGATCGAGCAGCCATTTCAGCTTTGTGGCCGAGAAATACGGGTCCAGCAGCAGCCCCGTGCGCTCGGTGATCATGGGGCCGTGGCCCGCGGCCTCGAGTGCGGCGCACAGATCGGCGGTGCGCCGGTCCTGCCAGACGATGGCGCGGTGGATGGGCTCGCCGGTGTGGCGGTCCCAGACCAGCGTGGTCTCGCGCTGGTTGGTGATGCCGATGGCGACCACGTCGCCGGCGTTGACGTCGCGGCGCGCCAGCACCGCGCGGGCGCTGCGCAGCGTGGTGGCCCAAAGATCCTCGACCTCATGCTCGACCCACCCCGAGGCCGGGTAGTGCTGGGTGAATTCCTCCTGCGCCATGGCGGCGATCTTCAACGCGCTGTCGAACAGGATCGCGCGGCTGGATGTGGTGCCTTGGTCGAGCGCCAGAATATGGGTCATCGGGGTCCTCCGCAGCGGGGCGCTGGCGGCCCCTTGGTGTGCGGTAACGCTAACGCCGAGGGTGCGGGGCGTCAATTTTCGATGCCCCCAGCAGGCCGGCCAGCCGCTTTGCCAGAGCATCAAGCGCGGAGGCATCAAGCGCCGGGGTCTCGAGCACCGCAAGCGGCGCGGGGCGCTGCGCGCGCGACCGGCGGTAGCGCGGGTCATAGTGGTGTTCGAGCAGCGCATTGGCAAGCTCGGGCAGTGCCCCCGCGCGCGCCAGCCCCTGCCACGCATCGATCTGCGCGCGGGCGTGCCACGGCGACAGCGCGGCGATGCGCGTGGCCAGCGCATCAGGGTCGGCACCCAGATGCGCGTAGTCGCGCGCCAGATACGCCGCGCGCGCAGGCCGCGGCGCGTCGATCACCACACGCGGCGCGGCCTGCATCGCCTGCCACAGCGCGGGCGGCAGCAGCACCTCGCCGATGCGGTTCGATTCCGCCTCCACCACCACCGGGCGGGCGGGGTCAAGCGCGCCCATCCCGGCAGCGAGCGCGCTTTCGAACCCCTTCTGCGCGGGCTGCGGCCCGGCCTCGGCACCAAAGAGCGAGCCGCGATGCCGGGCCATCGCCTCAAGATCAAGCGCCTGCACACCGTGGACCGCCAGCCGGGCGATCACGGCGGTCTTGGCGCTGCCGGTGTCGCCATCCAGCACCACCACCGGCGCGGGAAACGGCGCCTCATACATCGCGCGCACCACCAACCGGCGGTAGCCGCGATAACCGCCGTCCAGAACGCGCACCGGCCAGCCGACCTGCTGAAGGATCGTCGCGAACGCCCCCGAGCGCTGCCCGCCGCGCCAGCAATAGACCAGCGGACGCCAGCGCGGCGGGCACTCGGCAAGCGGCCCCTCCAGATGCCGCGCGGCATTGCGCGCGACCAGCGCCGCGCCAAGGCGGCGCGCCTCGAACCGGCTTTGCTGGACATAGACGGTGCCGACCTGCGCGCGCTCGGCGTCGCTGAGCACGGGCAGGTTGATCGCGCCGGGCAGGTGATCCTCGGCGTATTCGTGCGGCGCGCGCACGTCGATGATCGCGTCCACCCGCGCTGCGACAAGCGCGCGCAGCTCGGACAGATCGGCGAGGCTCAGCCGCACGCGCGCTCAGCCCGCCCGGCGCCGGTTCTCCGCCAGCCGCGCATCGACCCGTGCCACGGTCGCGTCCAGCAATTCCGAGCCCATCCCGAGTTGGTCGGCGATGCCCTTGACCAGCCGGTCCACGCGCTCGATCTGCGCAGCACCCGCATCGATCGCGCGCGCAGCCGATGACGGCTTCAGCAGTCCCTCGGCCGCGGCGGCGTATTTGTCGAACGGGACAAGATCGGCGTCGTCCGCGCCCAGCTTGCGCACCAGCGCGTTGACCAGATCGTAGACCGCGCGCGCGCGCGCCGGATCGTCATGCACCGCAGCGCGGATCGGCTGCACGCCGTCATCGAGCACGCAGCGATAGTTGCCGGTCAGCAGCATCGCCCATTTCGCGAAGGGCACGAACAGCGAGCCGTGGACCCGCAGCTTGACCGGCACCTCCTGGCCGTCGACACGCAGCGCCTCGATCCCGGCGGCGAGCTCCTGCAGCAGCGCGGTGTGCGCCGGGTCGGCGAAGGGCGCGGCCTTGAAGTTGGTGGGCAGACCCACATGCAGCACATTGGGGCGTGCGCCTTCGGGGCGGAACGCCTGCGGGTCGGGGCTGCACAGGCTCACACGGCCGGGGTCGAACCCGTCCCAGACGCCCGGATCGTTGAAGCAGTCCGCCAGCGCGTCGGCATCGAGACCCGGAACGCGCCGCAGATACGGCAAGGGCGGCATGTTCATGATCGACAGGCACGCCACCCCCGACGCGGCCACGCGCGACATCAGCGCGCGGATATCGGGCGCGCCGTATTGCGGTTCGGACATGGCCAGCGCCACCAGATCGTAGCCGGCAGGGTCTGCGGCATCGGGCGCGGCGGCATCCAGCCGGCCCGGCAGATCGGCCGAGCGAAAGGCGCGGTGCGTGTCCTCGCCGCGCAGCTTCAGGCGCACTTCGGTGCCCTCGGCGTTGATGATCTCGGCGGTGGCCGCGCGACACACCAGCGTCACGTCATGGCCGGCCATCACCAGCTTGGTGCCCAGAAGCGACCCGTAGGACGCTCCGAGGATCAGGATCTTCTTCGCCATCGCTGCCTCCCTTGCTGCCGGGCTTCTTGTGCCCAGCGCGGGCGCCAAGCGCAAGGGGCGCGCGGCTGCCCAACTGGTCGACGCTTCGGCGGTCGGCATCCGGCGCGACCCCGAATGCGGCGCGATACTGCCGCGCCATGCGCGCGGCCGAGGAAAAGCCCGTCCGAAACGCCACCTCGGCCAGCGTATCGCGCGAATAGAGCACCATCTGCCGCGCCGCGTTGAGCCGCATCTGCCGATAATAGGCCAGCGGGCCAAGCCCGGTCGCGGCCTTGAACACGCGCTCGAGCTGGCGCTCGGACACCGCTGCCTGCCGTGCGACAGCGCCGATCTGAACCGGGGTCTCGATGTTGTCCGCGAAGATCGCCACCGCGCGGGCGACGGGCGCGGGCAACATGTCGGCGGCAAGCCCGCCGCGCGCGGCGGGGCGGCGCTGGCTGACGGCTTCCGAACGCACCATCGGGTGCTGGAACCAGCACGCGACCTCGGTCATGATGGCGGGGTCGAGCTCGTCGGCGATCCGGCGCAGCATCAGGTCGAACACCGCGTTCGCGCCCGACGCGGTCTCGCGCCGCCGGTCGATGGTGAGCACCGAGTCTTCGGGGATGGCAAGCGGAAAGGCCGCCCGGAATGCGGCTTCATAGCACCAGTGGACCGAGCATCGGTGCCCGTCCAGCAGCCCCGCGCGCCCCAGCGCGAACACGCCGCCGCTGAACGCGCCCAGCGTGACACCCGCGCGGTCCAGCCGGCGCAGCGCGCCGAGCGTGGCGCGCGACGCGGCCGAGGCGGCTTGCGGGCTGGCGATGACGTAAAGCGCCTGCGGCGGCTCCAGATCGCCAAGCGCGCAGTCGGCGGCGAAGGCAATGCCGGCCGAGCAGGTCACCGGCGCGCCGGTCTCGCTGACCACCTGCCAGCGATAGGCGCGGCGCTCCGCGATCTCGCACGCCGCGCGCAGGGGTTCAATCACCGAGGACAGGCACCCCATCGGAAAGCCCGGCAGGATCAGCACCGCAATCATGCGCGCAGGCTCGGCGCCGGGGAGCATCCGGTCAGCCCGCGCGCGGCAGGCGCGCCTCGGCGATGCCTGCGAACCAGCTGCAGCCGATGGGCATGATCTCGTCGTTGAAATCGTATTCGGGGTGGTGCAGCTTCGCCCCCGGCCCCGCGCCGAGCACGATATAGGCGCCGGGGCGTTCCTGCAGCATGTAGGCGAAATCCTCGCCGCCCATGTTGTAGGGGCCGATGATGCCGCGCCCGGTGATCGCACGGCCCACATCAAGCGCAACCTCGGTCTGCGCAGGGTGGTTGACCATCACCGGGTAATTGCGGTCATAGGCGATGTCGGCGCGCGCGCCGTGGGCGGTGGCGGTGTGGGTGATCAGCGCGCGGATCCGCTCCTCGGCCAGATCGCGCAGTTCATCGGTCAGGGTGCGCACGGTGCCGCGCAGCAGCACCTCCTGCGGGATCACGTTGAACGCGGTCGACGAGGTGGTGAAGGTGCAGACCGACACCACGATATGCCCGGTCGGATCGGCGTTGCGGCTGACCACAGTCTGCAGCGCCAGCACGATCTGCGCCGCCGCGACGGTGGGGTCGATGCAGTCATGCGGCTTGGCGGCGTGGCCGCCGCGACCCTCGATCGTCACGGTAAACTCGTCGGCCGAGGCGTAGAACGGCCCCGGCCGGATGACGAACTCGCCGAAGTCGTGGCCGGGGCGGTTGTGCATGGCATAGACCTCGTCGATGCCGAAGCGCTCCATCAGCCCCTCGTCGCACATCACCTTGGCGCCGGCGCCGCCCTCCTCGGCCGGCTGGAAGATCACCACCACGGTGCCGTCGAAATTGCGCGTCTCGGCCAGATACTGCGCCGCGCCCAGCAGCATGGTGGTGTGCCCGTCATGGCCGCAGGCGTGCATCAGCCCCGGCGTCCGCGAAGTGTATGGCTTGCCCGTGGCTTCGGTGATCGGCAGCGCATCCATGTCCGCGCGCAGCCCCACCACCCGGCCCGAGGCGCCATCGCGCCCGCGGATCACGCCCACGACGCCGGTCTCGGCGATCCCTTCGACGACCTCGTCGCAGCCGAAGGCCCGCAGCCGCTCGGCGACAAGCGCGGCGGTGCGATGGCAGGCGAAGCGCAGTTCGGGGTGGGCGTGCAGGTCCTGCCGCCAGGCGGCAAGCTGGGGCAGCATTTCGGCAAAGCGGTTGCGTATGGGCATGCGTCTCGAGCCTGTGCGGGGCGTGGTGTGAAGCGCTGACCGTATCGCGCGCAGGCTGCGCCAACAAGATCACCCGCGCCCCAACGCGTGGGCGCCGCCGAAGACCCGAACACCGCAGCCGCGGGTTATGGCGCGGCCGAGGCGTCACGGGCAGGGAGCAGGCGGCAGAGCTCGGCGATGAGTTGCGCGGCGCGAAACGGCTTGGGCACATGCCCGCCGAACCCGGCGTCGCGCAGTTCGGCAATCTGATCCTGCAGCACATTCGCCGTGATCGCGATCGCGGGGGGCAATGGCGCGCCGTCCCGGTCGGCGACGTCACGCATCTGTCCAAGCGCCGCGATCCCGTCAAGCTGCGGCATCGAGATGTCCAGCAGCAGCAGATCGAACCCGTCCGGACACGCAGCGAAGGCATCGACCGCCTGCTGGCCGTCATCGACCATGACCACATCGGCGCCCGCGCGCGCCAGCATCAGGGTCAGGATCCGGCGGTTGGTCGCGTTGTCATCCGCCGCAAGCAACCGCACGCCCGGCAACTCGGCGCGCGGCGCTTCCGCTGCGGGCGGTGTCGCCTCGCGCGGGGCGTCATCGCAGGCCGGCAGGGGAAGCGCGATGCGGATGCGCGTTCCCTCGCCCACGGCGCTGTCGACCGCGATCTCGCCGCCCATCGCATCGACCAGATGCCGCACGATCGACATCCCCAGCCCGGTGCCGCCAAAGCGCCGCGTGGTCGAGCCGTCGGCCTGTTCGAACGGGTCGAACATCCGCCCAAGCGCGCCCTTGTCCATGCCGATGCCGGTATCGCGCACCTCGATCACCAGCGGAGCGTCGCGGCGCTCGGCCCCGATGGTCAGCGTCACCGAACCAGCTTCGGTGAACTTGATGGCGTTGCTGAGCAGATTGTGCAGGATCTGCGTCAGGCGATGCGCGTCGCCGCGCCGCGCGATCGCCGCGCCCGGCCCCGCGCGCGCGTCAAGGCGCAGCCCCTTGCGGCGGGCAAGCTCGGTATAGGCCGGGGCAACCGCCTCGATCAGCGCGGTCGGCGGGAAGGGCGCGTCGTCGAGCGTCAGTTTGCCGGCTTCGATCTTGGCCGTGTCCAGAAGGTCGTTGAGCAGGCTCAGCAGGCTCTCGCCCGAGGTGCGGATCGCCTCCACCAGCTCGCGCTGCGGCGCGTCCGCAAGCTCCAGCTCCAGAAGCTCCGCCATCCCCAGGACGCCGTTCAGCGGCGTGCGGATCTCGTGGCTCATGTTTGCCAGGAACGCCGACTTCGCACGGTTCGCATGCTCTGCGCGTTCGCGCGCTTCGACAAAGGCCGTGACATCCGATCCGACCCCGCGATACCCGGCGAAACGGCCGTCGGCGCCGAAGATCGGGTTGCCGCTCAGCCGTAGCCAGCGCAGGCCGCCGCGGACGTCACGCGTGCTGTAGACGAAATCGGAAAACGGCTGCCGGGCGTCGAGGCTGGACAGCACATGGGACCATTCGGCGGTTTCGCGCGCCTCGGAGACCTCGGCCAGCCGCTCCGCCAACGTCTTGCCCAGATGCTCGGATATCCGCACACCCGTGATCGTCTCGATGCTCGGGGAGATGTAGCTGAAACGCAGCTGGGCGTCCATTTCCCAGAACCAGTCGCTGCTGACGGACTCGATGTCGAAGAACCGACGCTCCGCCAGGCGCTGGCGGGCGAGCGCGGACTGAAGCTCGGCGTTGGTGCGCTCCAGCGCCTCGGCCTGCAACCGCTCGCGCGTGACATCGAGGTGAATTCCCGCCATCGCCACGGGCCGCCCCTGCGCGTCGGTCTGCGACACCCGCCCCTTGCTGAGCACCCGCACCCAGTGGCCCCGCTTGTGACGCAGCCGCATTTCATAGGTGAACTGGGTGCTGCGCCCCGTGAAGACCTCGGCCAGCCGCGCCTCGGCGACCTTGAAATCGTCGGGGTGCACCAGCGCGCGCCACCGGTCGATGTGCATCGGCTCGAGCTCGGCGCGGTCGTAACCGATCATCTGCGCCCAGCGGTCGTTGATGACGTTCGCGTCCGAAACCAGGTCCCATTCCCACGTGCCGACGGCGGCGCCTTCGATGATGGCCCGCAGCCGCTGCCGGGTGCGGCTGAGCGCGGTTATGTCGGTGCGCAGCGCGACCATGCCCCCGTCAGGCGTGCGCTGCTCGAGCATCCGGAACACGCGCCCATCGGTGAGGTGGGCTTCGGATTCGGACCGCGCGCCCTCGTCCAGCAGCCCGAGCCGGTCAGAGACCCACGCCTCGACGTCGCCGGGCGCGCCGGCGATAAGGCCCGCAGCAGCGACCGCGTGGACGATTTCCGGATATGTCGTGCCAATGCGGAAAATGGGATCGTCCGTGCCGAAGATCTTCTGCTGGCTTTCGTTGCACAGCACAAGCCGCTGATTGTGATCGAAATACATGAAGCCGTCGGGCAGGGCCTCGACCGCGTTGACCAGCTGCCGCCGCGCGGTCAGCGCTTCTTCGGTCCGGCAGGCCAGATCGCGTTCGTGTTGCAGCCGGTCGGTCAGGTCCTGCGCGAAGATCCACGCCAGCGCGCGGCCATCCTCGCAGGTGTAGCGGACCCCGCGCGCCTCGACCGGCTTCGACGCGCCGCTGACCGTGCGGATATCGAGCCTGATCGGGCCGAAGCTCTGGTCCGCATCAAGCTGGCGGAGCGCGGCCCGCGCCGCGTCCAGGTCGTCAGCCGTCACAAAGGACAGCGCGGGGTGCTGCAGGAATTCCGCCGATGTATAGCCGGTTTCGCGCAAAAGCGCCGCGTTCGCGTCCAGACAGCGCCCGGTTTCAAGCTCCAGCAGCGCGATCGCCACCGGAGAGCGGTCGAACATCGCCTGCAGCATGATGCTCTGGCGGCGGGCTTCGCGCTCGGCCTTGACCCGATCGGTGATGTTGCGGATCACGAAGACATAGTCGGGCGCCGCCGCGGCCGACGCGCCGGCGCGGCGTGCGGCGCTCAGTTCGAACCAGGCGGGACCGCTGGCGCCGTCCCAGCGAAAGGCATGCCCGCCGCTGCGCCCGCAGCGGTCCACTTCGGCCATCACGCGCCGCGCCAATGCCGCAGCTCCGGGCGGGAACACCGCTTCGATCGACCGGCCCGGCACCTGATCGGGCATCACCGCGAAATCCTCGGGCGCGCCGGAATGCATCCCCTGGACCACGCCGTCCGCATCGACCTCGAGCACCAGATCGGGCAGCGCGTCCAGCGTTGCCTGCAGATGCCCCTGAAACTGGCGGCTGCGGCGCTCGGCCTGATCAACCTCGGCGATGGCTTCGCGCCGCTGGATCACGGTCGTCATCATGTCGGCGACCGAGCGCAGCAGCATGATCTCGCCGTCGCTGAAGCGGCGATGCGCGCGCACCGCATCGAAACCCGCGAACCCCACGAACCGACCGCCATGTGACAGCGGCACCGAGAGCAGGGACTTGATCTGCTGGGTCTCCAGCGTCGACTTCAACGGATCGTCGGGCGGCATCTGCGCGATATCGGGGATGTAGACATGCGACCCCGCTTCGAACACCTCGCGCCAGCCCGCCAGCATCGCGGCATCCAGCCCCTGAAGCTGGTCGATCGCAGGCTCGGTGCCTGCCGAGACCCATTCATGGGTGTTGAACAGCAGCTCCCCCTCGCGCAGGCGGAACACATAGGCGCGGTCGGACCCGCAGGCGCGGCCCAGCCGGGCCAGCACATCGTTGATCGCAGGATCGACCTGCGCCGGGCTTGCCCGCAGCAGGTCGTTCAGCAACTCGACAACGAGTGCCTGAAAGCGCAAGTCCGACGCCACAACATCAGATCGCATGTCCACGTCGCGATCCCTTCCACCTGCCACCATCCACTCGACCCGGCCAAGGCCGACTCGCTCCCCCGTCCCAGTGTAACACTCGATTTACGGATGCGAGGTTAACGCAGAATGGCCGCAGGCGCGACGACCGTCACCCGTCGATGCGGTCGTTGATCAGCTGTTCGAACTCTTCGAAGGGCATGTTCGAGAACTGCTCGCCGTTGATCATGAAGGTGGGCGTGGCGCGAATGTCGTCGGCCTCGGCGTTGGCCTGGAAGGTCGCGGTCAGCGCCAGCGCCTTGTCGCGATCCTCGAGGCAGGCGTTGACCTCGTCGGTGCTCATCCCCGCCTGCCGCCCGATCCGGCGCAGGTTGTTGGCGACATCGGCATCGCTGTCCCCCGAAAGCCACTCGCGCTGGGTGGCATAGATCATCTCGACGATCCCGTGGAAGCGCTCGGGGCCATCGCAGCGCGCAACCATCGCCGCCCAGAGCCCGTAGCGATCGAAGAACACCTCGCGGATGGTGTAATGAACAAGCCCGGTCTCGATGAAGTCGGACTTGATCTGCTGGAACGGCCCGGCGTGGAAATTGGCGCAATGCGGGCATGTGAACGAAGCATATTCCACGATCTGCACGGGCGCGTCCGGGTCGCCAAGCGTGATCTCGGCGACCTCGGGCAGGTCGGCGACGTCAACGGTCTGCGCCGAGGCGGCGCCGCCGGGCAGCTCGGGGGCCGCGGCGGGCGCGTCCGAGCGTGTCATCCACCACGCGCCACCGGCCCCAAGGGCAACCACCGCGGCGGCGGGAACGATCCATTTCATCATGTCAGCTTCCTTTCGAACGATGCGTGCGCGACAGCACATTCCGGGCCAGCGCCTCGAGCGCCGAGCGCAGGTCGTCATCGGCCACGTCGCCGGCGGCGCTGCGCGCGGCGGTGACCACCTCGGCGGGCGGCGTGGTCCGCGCCGCCGGTGCGGGGGTGAACGGCGTCTGCGCCTCGGCGAACCCAGCCGCGAAGCCGGGTTCGGGCGCGGTCTGGGTCAGCCGGATGCGGGCAATTGCGTTGAAGCCGTAGCACGCGTTCACCCGGTCGCGCAGGCGCGGCAGTTGCATCTGCACCACGGGCGCCTGCGCCCCCGACACCAGCAGTGTCAGCGTGCCGCCGAAGCCGCCGCGGCCATAGCTCACGCGAAGCGGGCGGCACATGGCGGCGATCTCGGGGCCCGCGACCTCGGCCCAATGGGTGACGAGCCGCGCCACCGCGAAGCCACGCGTCTCGCCGGCCTTGCGGATGCGTTCGCGCAGCAGCCCCGCGGCGGGCTCGAACCCGCGTCCGCGCCGGGCGGCGACGGCCTTGGTGGTGTCGGTCCTGCGCGCGCTCATGCGCCCCCTCTGGTGTCTGCGCGGTCAGGCTCTATTCTATCGCAGACGCCCGCGAACGCCAGTGGCGCCGACAGAGCCGCCACGACAGGAGCCTCAAGAATGCGTGACACCGCCGCGCCCGCCGCGATCGCCCCCGCGCTGCTGGCCTGGTACGACCAACACGCCCGCGCGCTGCCCTGGCGCGTGCCGCCGCAGTCCCGCGACCGGCCTGATCCCTATCGCGTCTGGCTGTCCGAGGTGATGCTGCAGCAGACAACCGTCGCCGCCGCCGGAGGCTATTTCCAGCGCTTCATGACGCGCTGGCCCGATATCCGCGCGCTCGCCGCGGCCGAGGACAGCGCCGTGATGGCCGAATGGGCGGGCCTGGGCTACTACGCCCGCGCGCGCAACCTGCTGAAATGCGCGCGCATCGTGGCCGCGCGCGGTGGCTTTCCGCGCAACCGCACAGCGCTGCAGGAGCTTCCGGGCATCGGCCCCTACACTGCCGCCGCCATCGCCGCCATCGCCTTCGATCACCCCGAAACCGTGGTCGACGGCAATGTCGAACGCGTGATGGCGCGGCTGTTCGCTGTCACCGACCCGCTGCCCGGTGCGAAGCCAACGCTCACCGCGCATGCCGCCACCCTGACGCCCGCGGAGCGCCCCGGCGACTACGCGCAGGCGGTCATGGACCTGGGCGCGACGATCTGCACCCCGCGCCGGCCCGCCTGCGGCATCTGCCCCATCGCCCCCGCTTGCGCGGCGCGCGCGCAGGGCATCGCCGGGGAACTGCCGCGCAAATCGCCCAAACCCGCCAAGCCCGTGCGGCTGGGGCTTGCCTATGTGGTGCAGCGCAGCGACGGCGCGGTGTTGCTCGAGGCGCGGCCCACGCGCGGGCTGCTGGGGGGGATGCTGGGCTGGCCGTGCTCGGACTGGTCGGACGACCCCGCCCCCGCCCCGCCGCTGGACGCGACGTGGCACAGGCTGGAGGCCGAGGTGCGCCACACCTTCACCCATTTCCACCTGCGCCTGCGCCCCATGCTGGCGCGCGTGGAGACCACCGCCGCCCCGACGCGTGGCGGGTTCGTGCCACTGCAGGACTTCGACCCCACCGCCCTGCCCACCCTCATGCGCAAGGTCTGGACCCTGGCCGAGGCCGACCTCGCCGCGCTGCCGTGACCCTGCGCCGCTTGCGCGCCACGCGCCGCAGACTATCCTGAGTGCAGATCATGCAACGATGGAGCGCCCATGCCCAGCGACAGCACCGAAACCGATGGCTATGTCCTGACCCACACCATGTTCCGGATCAAGGATCCGGAGCGATCGCTCGTCTTCTACCGCGACGTGCTGGGCTTCCGGCTGGTCACGCGGCTCGATTTCGACGCCGCGCGGTTCTCGCTCTATTTCCTGCAGCCGCGCGGGCACGCCGACCAGGCAGACGGGTCGCTCGCGGACACCTTCAGCCGCGCCGGCCTGCTGGAGCTCACCCATAACTGGGGGACCGAGGCTGACGACACCGAGATGCACTCGGGCAACACCGACCCCAAGGGTTTCGGCCATATCTGCGTCGCGGTGCCGGACATCGAGGCCGCCTGCGCGCGCTTCGACCGGCTGGGCGTCACCTTCCAGAAGCGCCTGGGCGAAGGCGGGATGAAGGAAATCGCCTTCATCCGAGACCCCGACGGCTACTGGATCGAGATCGTCCAGCCCGACCTGATGCCGGGGCTCGTCGGCGACAACCGCCGCTAGACGCATGCTGTCCCCCGCCGCCTTCCGCTCGCTCACCGCCGCGCTGCCCTTTTGGGTCAGCCTGGGCTTCGTGCCGATGATCGCAGCGGCGGCGTGGTGGGGCGGGTGGTGGCTGCTGGCGATGCCGGTCTATGGCTGGGGCGTGTTCACGCTGCTCGACTTCCTCACCGGGCTGAACGAGGACAACGCCGACCCCGACACCCCGACATCGGACCTCATCTGGTATCGCGCGATCACGCTGATCTGGTTCCCGATCCAGGTCATCGTGATCTTCGGCGCGCTGTGGTGGGTCAGCGCCACCGATCACCTGCACCGGGCCGAGGTCGTGGCGCTGTTCTTCGGCGTCGGCGTGATGTCGGGGGTGATCGGCATCGTCTATTCGCACGAGCTTCTGCACCAGAAATCCCCGGCCGAACGCTGGCTCGCGGACCTGCTGCTGGCCTCGGTGCTCTACAGCCATTTCCGCTCGGAACACCTGCTGGTCCATCACCGCTACGTGGGCACCCCGCGCGACCCGGTGACTGCGCGGCTCAACGAGGGCTTTCAGGCCTATTTCTGGCGCGTGCTGCGCGACTGCCCGCCCTCGGCGCTGCGAGCCGAGGCGGCGATGCTCGCGCGCAAGGGGCTGAGCGCGTGGCACTGGTCCAACCCGTTCTGGCGCTACGCCACGCTGCAGATCGGGTTCCTCGCGCTCGCCTTCGCCATCGCCGGCCCATTGGGGCTTGCGCTCTTCATCTGGCAGGCGGCGATCGCGATCTGGCAGCTGGAGCTGACCAACTACATCGAACATTACGGCCTCACCCGCCGCTATCTGGGCGATGGCCGCTATGAACCCGTGCGCCCGCGCCACAGCTGGAACGCGGCGCACAAGGCGTCGAACTGGCTGATGATCAACCTCCAGCGCCATTCCGACCACCACTACAAGCCCGACCGGCGCTTCCCGCTGCTGCAGACCTACTCCGAGGATGAAGCCCCGCAACTGCCCTATGGCTACCCGGCGCTCACCACGCTGGCGATGATCCCACCGCTGTGGCGGCGCTTCATGAACCCCAAGGTCCGCGCCTGGCGGCGCCGCTTCTACCCGGATATCGAGGACTGGACCCCCTACGACACCCACACCACACCGCTCCCGCGCGGCGCGGCCTGACCCCGCCGACGGCGCCCGCGCACGCCGTCCGGGCGGTGCGGGGCGGGCGGGTGGGCGCACCGGCCGGGCGGCGTGCGCGGGCGCTACTCGGCCGGCTTGCCCTTCAGCTCGGTCACTTCCAGCTCGGGCGCGATCTCGCCCTCGGTGCCGGCAGTGATGCCGGCGGCGTTGGCCTCGTCGGTGTCGATGTGCATCTCGGTGAAGGCATTGGGCTGCACGCGCACCAGCACATGCGCAAAGCTCAGCGCGCGCGCGGAATGCGTCAGGTGCACATCCACGAATTGGCGGTCCTCCAGCCCCATCGCTGCCGCGTCGGCGGGGTTCAGGTGGATATGCCGCGCCGCGACGATCAGCCCGTCGGTGTCCAGATGCCCGGCAGGACCGATCAGCCGGATCTGCGGCGTGCCGTCCAGCTCGCCGCTCTGGCGCACCGGGGCGTCGACGCCCAGCGCGAAACTGTCGGTGCGCGACACCTCGATCTGCGTGCGCGGGCGCGTCGGGCCAAGGATCGCCACGCGCTCGATCCGGCCCTTGGGGCCTTCCAGCGTCACGCGCTCGGCCGCGGCCCAGTTGCCCGGCTGGCGCAAGGGCTTGTCCGGGGTCAGCTGGCAGCCGGGGCCGAACAGCGCCTCGACAGCGTCCTGCGACAGGTGGACATGGCGCGCCGACACCGCCACCGGGATCGACGGGGCGTGCGCGGGCGGGGCCAGATGCGCGGCGGCGACCTCATGCGCGATCATCAGCTGCTCGGCGGTCTCGGTCACCAGCACCTGGACGCGCGCGCCATAGGCCTGGATCTGCGGACAGGCGCGGCCCGACAGCGCGAGGCCCATGTTGCGGTCGTGGTCCAGTTTCAGCCCGATGAATTCCAGCCCGTCGCAGATCCGCCGCCGCATCGAGGCCGAGTTCTCGCCGATGCCGCCGGTGAAGACCAGCGCATCGAGCCCCCCCATCGCCGCCGCATAGGCGCCGATATACTTGCGCGCGCGATAGGCATAGAGGTTGATCGCCGCCTGCGCCCGCGCGTCGCCCTCGGCGGCGCGGCCCTCGACATCGCGCATGTCGGACGAGCCGGTCAGCGCCTTCAACCCGCTTTCGCTGTTCAGCGCCGCCTCGATCGTGTCGATGTCCAGCCCCAGCTCGCGTTGCAGGAACCCGAACGCGCCGGGGTCGATGTCACCGGGACGCGTGCCCATCACCAGCCCTTCGAGCGGGGTCATCCCCATCGAGCTGTCGATGCTCTGCCCGCGGTTGATCGCGCAGGCCGACGCGCCGTTGCCCAGATGCAGGCTGATGAGCCGCAGATCGCGCGGGTCGGTGCCCAGCGCCTCGGCCGCGCGGCGCGCGACGTATTTGTGCGAGGTGCCGTGAAACCCGTAGCGCCGCAGCCCCGCGTCGCGCCACGCTTCGGGCACCGCGTAGGTGGTGGCGCGCGCGGGGTTGGTCAGATGAAACGCCGTGTCGAACACCCCCCATTGCGGCAGCTCCGGCCACGCCGCGCGCGCCTGCGCCACGCCCTCCAGGTTCGCCGGGTTGTGCAGCGGTGCCAATGGCGTCAGCGCGGAGATCCGTTCCAGGATGGCGTCATCAAGCCGGGTCGCGCGGTCGAATTCCGCCCCGCCATGCGCGATCCGGTGGCCGATGGCGTCGAGCCCCTCCACCCCGTGCTCGGCCAGCACCGGCGGCACCGCGGCGATGGCGTCAGCGAGGCTCGTGTGCGGCGCGCGGCTGCGCGCAGGCGTGTCGGTGCCGAGGCTTGCGTCGCAGCCATCGGCGCCGAAGCGGTCGAACGCGCCCTTGAAGATCTGGCGCGTGTGCTCCAGCGGCGCGGCAGGAGCGACATCGAACACCCCGAATTTCAGGCTCGAGGATCCGGCGTTGAAGACGAGTATGCGCATGGGGTCCCTTTGCGTGGCTCTGCGCGCGCATACCACCGCAGCGGCGGCGGCGATGCAACACCCCGGCCCCCGCGCAACGCGAAGAGGCGGCCCGAAGGCCGCCCCCTGCTGCGTTTTCGTTCGGCGCGGCCGATGCTTACATCATGCCGCCCATGCCGCCCATGTCGGGCATACCGCCGCCACCGGCACCACCCTGGCCCTTCGGCTCGGGCTTGTCGGCGATCATCGCTTCCGTCGTGATCAGCAGCCCGGCGACCGAGCCTGCGTCCTCAAGCGCGGTGCGCACCACCTTGGCGGGGTCGATCACGCCGAAGGCGAACATGTCGCCATACTCTTCGGTCTGCGCGTTGAAGCCGAACTTCAGATCGTCGCTTTCGCGGATCTTGCCGGCCACCACGGCGCCGTCGACACCTGCGTTCTCGGCGATCTGGCGCAGCGGCGCCTCGAGCGCGCGGCGCACGATGGCGATCCCCGCGGTCTGGTCCGAGTTCTCGCCGGTCATGCCTTCAAGCGCCTTGGCACCCTGCACCAGCGCCACGCCACCGCCGACGACGATGCCTTCCTGCACCGCGGCGCGGGTCGCGTTGAGCGCGTCGTCGACGCGGTCCTTGCGCTCCTTCACCTCGACCTCGGTCATGCCGCCGACGCGGATGACGGCCACACCGCCTGCCAGCTTGGCCAGACGCTCCTGCAGCTTCTCGCGGTCGTAGTCGCTGGTGGTCTCCTCGATCTGCTGGCGGATCTGCGCGACGCGGGCCTCGATCTCGGCCTTGTCACCATTGCCATCGACGATGGTGGTGTTGTCCTTGTTGATCGAGATCTTCTTCGAGGTGCCGAGCATGTCCATGGTGACATTCTCGAGCTTCATGCCCAGATCCTCGCTGATGACCTGACCACCGGTCAGCACCGCGATGTCCTGCAGCATGGCCTTGCGGCGGTCGCCGAAGCCGGGTGCCTTGACGGCGGCGATCTTCAGCCCGCCGCGCAGCTTGTTGACCACCAGCGTGGCCAGCGCTTCGCCTTCGACATCCTCGGCGATGATCAGCAGCGGCTTCTGCGACTGGATCACCTGCTCGAGCAGCGGCACCATCGGCTGCAGCGAGCTCAGCTTCTTCTCGTGCAGCAGCACGAAGCAGTCTTCCAGCTCGGCAACCATCTTGTCGGGGTTGGTCACGAAGTAGGGCGACAGGTAGCCACGGTCGAACTGCATGCCTTCGACGACCTCGACCTCGGTCTCCATGCCCTTGTTCTCTTCGACGGTGATCACACCCTCGTTGCCGACCTTCTGCATGGCGTCGGCGATCTGGCGGCCGATCGAGGCTTCGCCGTTGGCCGAAATCGTGCCGACCTGCGCGACCTCGTCGCTGCCGCTCACGGGACGGGCGGCGGCCTTGATCTGCTCGACCACCTTGGTCACGGCGGTGTCGATGCCGCGCTTCAGGTCCATCGGGTTCATGCCCGCGGCGACGGCCTTCATGCCTTCGCGGATGATGCCCTGCGCCAGAACGGTGGCGGTGGTGGTGCCGTCGCCGGCCTCGTCATTGGTGCGCTGGGCCACTTCCTTGACCATCTGCGCGCCCATGTTCTCGAACTTGTCCTCAAGCTCGATTTCCTTGGCCACGGTCACACCGTCCTTGGTGATGCGCGGGGCGCCGAAGCTCTTGTCGATGACCACGTTGCGGCCCTTGGGACCCAGCGTGACCTTGACTGCGTCGGCGAGCACGTTCACGCCGCGGATCATGCGGTCGCGGGCGGTGGTGTGGAATTGGACGTCCTTGGCTGCCATGTCTTGGCTCTCCTGGTTGTCGGTTGTTGCGTGTGAAAGCGTCGCGGTGTCGGGCGGTGGCTCAGGCCATCACACCCAGAATGTCGCTTTCCTTCATGATCAGCAGTTCTTCGCCGTCGATGGTGACTTCGGTGCCCGACCACTTGCCGAACAGCACCCGGTCGCCGGCCTTCACGGCGGGCGCGATCAGCTCGCCCGATTCCTTGCGGGCGCCGTCACCGCAGGCGATCACTTCTCCCTCGGCGGGCTTTTCCTTGGCGGTGTCGGGGATGATCAGGCCACCCTTGGTCTTGTCGTCGCTTTCGATGCGACGCACCAGCACCCGGTCATGCAGCGGTTTGAAAGCCATCTGAGAACGCTCCTTCGGTTCCAGGTTGAATGGGATTAGCACTCGCCTCGGGTGAGTGCTAACGACGTCGCATCTAGGCGGCTCGCACGCGGCTGTCAAGAAGCCGACCCCACGCCCGTGCGACATTTTCCGCGCCGAAGACGTGCCTGCCGAACAGGTGATGCTCCAACGCGAAACCGTCGCCGCGCAGCCAGCCCCGAGCGAAGATCTCGCGCCCGAACGCGCCGCACAGGCACGCGCCGCACAGACCGGCGCAACGCAACGCTAATGGAAGGTGGTGCCCCAAGACGGACTCGAACCGCCGGCCACCTATTTACGAAACAGGTGCTCTACCAACTGAGCTATTGGGGCGCTCGGGGTCGCGTAGCGCAGGGCTGATCGTTTCGCAACCCCTGAAACGAGCGCGGGGCCCGAATGGTCGCTTGTCGCTGCGCCCTGGCGACAGCGCTCCTGGGCCGGTCCCGCGGCGGATTGCGGCGCCGCCACGCGGTCCTCAGGCGTCGGGCTTGCCCGCCTTCGATGCGCCGTTCTCGGCGATTTCCGCGTCGACGACATCCGACGGGGCGGGGTCGGTGGCCTCGGCCGTGGCCGCGCCCGAGGACGCCGCGCCGACGATCAGCGGCAGCATCTCGGTCCCGGTGGCCGATGCGCCGCCGCTGTCGGGCGGAGCTTCCCAGCTCAGCGTGTCGAAGCTCTCGCAATTCTCGCAGATCGCGACCCAGCCACCGTGGATGTGATGGCAGTTGCTGCACACCCATTGCGGCCCGCGCGACGCGGTGAGCGCCCGCGCCAGCCAGCCGCGCACCACCGCGTCGTCGGAACCCTCGCCCCGTTCGATCGCCGCCATGATGGTCAGCGCGCGCGCCGTGGGATTGGTCTTGGCGAGATCGCCCAGCGCGCGCCGGGCGCCGGGGAAATCCTCGGCCGCAAGCAGCAGTTCGGCCTTGAGCATCCGCGTCTCGGCGTGCTCGGGCGCGATGCGGAACAGGGCATCGAACCGCTTGAGCCGGTCCGAGGGGCTTTCGTCGGGGGCCAGCGCGGCGAAGGCAGCGGCCAGATCCGGGTGCGGCTGCTTCGCCCAGGCCTTCTTGAGCACCTTGACCGCCGGGCGGAGACGACCATCGGCGGCATGCGCCTGCGCCGCCAGCGCTGCCGCCGGGATCAGCTCGGGGGCCAGCCGGTTGGCCTCGATCGCGGCCTCATACATGCGGGCGTCCTTGCCGGCGGCGCGGTGCGTCTGCGCCTCCTGCAGCGCCAGAACGGCGTCGCGGCGCTTGTAGACATCGCGCGGCAGCGCGCCGGCGCGCGCCTTGGCCAGCAGCGTCTTGCGCGCGCCGCTCCAGTCGCCCGAGCGGTTCTGCAGCCTCAGCAGGGTGTCCTGCGTCTCTTCATGGCGCGGACGCAGATCGAACGCCTTCTGCGCCAGCTTCAGCGCGGTGTCGGTGTCGCCTTCGTTCAGCTTCTGACGCATCAGCCCGCGCACGCCGGCAAAGCGGCTGCGGTCGTTGGTCACCAGCCGCTTGTAATACTCCTTGGCCTGCTCGGTGTTGCCCTTCATTTCCGACGCCTGCGCGATCAGCAGGTTGGTCAGCATCGGCTTGGCCAAGAGCTTCTCGGCCCTTTGCGCCTTGTCGACGGCGCGCTTGCCGTCGCCTTCTGCCAGCGCGAGCATCCCGTCGGCGAGCGCCTGCAGACCGCGGCGCTCGCGGTTGCGCACGAAGAACCGCGTGATCGCGGTCTCGTCGCCGTTGAGGAACTTGATCGTCGCCACCAGCAGCTTCAGCAGCATGATGGTCAGCCACAGCGCGGCGATGAGCACGCCGAGCGCGATCACCGCCTGCACCGGACCGAGTTCGAATTCCATCGACGCAACCCGCAGGCCGATGGTCTGGCCCGAGTCCATCAACTCGCCCGCGCCATAGGCCAGCCCGACGACCGCCACCACGAAAAGCAGGATTTTCAAAAGCGTCCAGAGCATTGGGGCGTCCTTATTGGCCGGTCAGGGTCTGCGTCAGGGTCTCGTGCGCCGCGATGGCGGCGAGGCGGGCGCGGGCGTCATCGATCCAGCCGGCCATCGCCGCCTGCCCCGCATCGGGAAGCGATTCGAGCTCGGCCAGCGTCGTCTCCAGATCGCCGTCGTTCACTGCCTGCGTGGCGCGCGACATGACCGCGTCGGGGTCGTCGCCCTCGCGCGGGGTCAGCGAGCGCGCGCCGACCTGGCTGCGCAGGAAGTTGGTCACGCGGTCGATCGGGTTGTCGGCCTCGGCGCCTTGCAACGCGGCGCTCAGCGCGGGGCGCGAGGCCGCTGCGAAGCGGTCCTGCAGTTCGGCCAGCGAGGCCACGCCGCCCGCCGCGTTGTCCCGCAGCACCTGGGGGATGTCATCCGCCACCGCGGTGACCCGGTCGAGCGCCTGGGCGAAGGGCGCGCCGCTGCGCAGCGCCGCGTCAATGCTCTCGAGCGCGGCAAGCGCCTCGGCGCGGGTTGCCCGGGCGTCGGCATCGGCGCGGATCTGCTCGGCTTCGGCCTGGATATCCTCCAGACGTGATTCGGCAAGCGCGCGGACCTCCTCGAGCGCGTCGCGAAGGTCCGCCTGTTCGGCCTCGGCGGCCGCGATCTGGTCTTGCAGGGCATCCATCTGCGCGGGATCGATCCCGCCGATCCCGGCCATCTGCGTCTGAAGGTCCGCGACGGCGGCGTCGTTTGCGTCGATGCGCTCCAGCGCCCCGCCCAGCGCATCCTCGACCCGCTCGGTTGCAAGCCGGGTCTCGGCAACGGCGGCCATCTCGCCCGCGATCGCGGCCTCGAACTCGGCCAGCCGGTCGTCCAGGCGCGCCTCGATGCGCGCTTCGACCGACGCGATGTCGTCGTCGACGGCCAGATCCTGCGCGGCAAGCGCGTCCAGCCGGGCCTCGAACGCCGCGATCTCGGCGTTCTGGGCGGCGATCTGCGCCTGCAGCGGCTCCAGATCGGCCTCGGTGCCAGCGACGGGCAACAAGCCTTCTTCGATTGCATAGTAGACCGCGCCGCCGCCGATGCCGGCGGCGATGATGCCACCGAAAATCATCGACAACGCCCCGCCGCGCCGCTGGGGCGACGGGGTGGCGGCTGCGGGCCGATTCCGGGCGTCCTTCTCCACGGCAGACTGCGGCGCAGCTTGCTGCGGCGCAGCTTGCTGCGGCGCGTCGGGCTGCGGCGCGTCGGGCTGCGGCGAGTCGGGCTGCGGCGAGTCGGGCTGCGGCGCCGCGCTCGCCGCGGTGTCGCCCACCTGCCCGAGGCCCGGGCTCCGTGCAGCTTCTGCCGCTGCGCGCGTTGCCGCCTGCGTCTGTGGCTGCGCCGATCGGTTCATCGCCGCGCGCGGGCGTTTCAGCATCGGCGTGCGCCGTTTCTTGCGCCGCGTGGGCTTCCCTGTCGGCGCGCGCTTGGGTCGGTTCTTTTCTGCCACAGAGGCTCTCCTGCCGATTCTGTTGCGTCTGCAACGCGGTGGGAATGCGTTGATGGACCTTATCGCGCAGACACGTCGGCCTCAAGCGCGCGTATCCGCGCCGATACCGCACGCGCCATCGCCTCGGCGTCGGGCGTCGCTGAAATCAGCGCTTTCGGTGCGCCGGGGGGGGCGAATGCCGCGGCCGCGGCGGCACTGATCGCGACCGGGTGCAGCGTCGCCGCCACCTTGACGCCCGCGAGCGCCGCCACCAGCAACCGCGCCGAACGTGGTGAAAAAAGCGGCACCACCAGCGCGCCGGGCGTGCCCAGCGCGGCGCGCGCCGCCGGGTCAAGCCCGCGCGCGCGCTGGTCATAGACCTCGTGATCGCGTGCCTCCAGCCCCGCGTCGCGCAAGGCGCGCGCAATATCGCGCGCCATGTGGCGCCCGTGGAGGTGCACCAGCGGCCCCTCGGGGCGCGCGCGCCGCAACGCCGCGATCAGCGCCACCGCATCACCGCCCGCCTGATGGACCGTCCCGAACCCCGCCTCGTGCGCGGCCTGCGCGGTGCGCGGCCCCACGCACCACACCGGCAGATCGCGCCGCGCGCTGCCCGCCGCATAGCACGCAACCCCGTTTTCCGAGGTGAAGATCAGTCCCTTCGCCCCCATTGCGGCATCGTGCGGCAGCGCAAGCGGCACGATCTCGAGCAGCGGCGCGATGGTGATCGCCAGCCCCGGATGCGCCGCGCGCAAAGCCGCCGCGAAGCGGTCGGCCTGCGGGCGGGGGCGTGTGAGCAGCACGCGCGGGGCGGCGGCGTCAGGATGGGTCGGCATTGTAAGGCCCTCGCGGCGGTGGTAGCGCAGGGATATACGCCATCCAACCCGGCCTGCACATGCGTGTTCGCGTCCTCGGCATCGAAAGCAGCTGCGACGACACCGCCGCGGCGGTGGTCGCCCACACGCCCGGCGCGCGCCCCGAGATCCTGTCGAACGTGGTGCTTGGGCAGGCCGATCTGCACGCCCGATTCGGCGGCGTGGTCCCCGAGATCGCCGCGCGCGCGCATGTCGAAAAGCTCGACCACGCGGTCGCCGCCGCGCTGGACGCGGCCGGGCTGGACCTGCGCGATCTCGACGCCATCGCAGTGACGGCGGGTCCGGGGCTGATCGGTGGCGTGCTGTCGGGGGTCATGCTGGCCAAGGGGCTGGCCGCCGCCACCGGTCTGCCGCTGCTGGGCATCAACCACCTGGCGGGACACGCGCTGACCCCGCGGCTGACCGATGACGTCGCGTTTCCGTATCTGATGCTGCTGGTCTCGGGCGGGCATTGCCAGTTCCTGCTGGTGCGCGGCCCCGAGGACTACACCCGCCTCGGCGGCACCGTCGACGACGCGCCGGGCGAGGCCTTCGACAAGGTCGCGCGGCTGCTTGCCCTGCCCCAGCCCGGTGGCCCCGCGGTCGAGGCCGAAGCACGCACCGGAGACCCCTCGCGCCACCCCCTGCCCCGCCCCCTGCTTGATCGCCCCGGCTGCGATCTGTCGTTTTCCGGGCTCAAGACCGCCGTGCTGCGGGCCCGCGACACGCTGGTCGCGCGCGACGGCGGGCTGCATCGCGCCGCGCGCGCCGACCTCTGCGCCGCGTTCCAGGGCGCTGTCAGTGACGTGCTGACCGAAAAATCCCGGCGTGCGCTCGCGCTCTACCTCGCCGCCCTCCCCCCGCAACCCGTCTTCGCCGTGGCCGGCGGCGTCGCGGCCAACCTTTGCCTGCGCCGTGCGCTCGAGGCACAGGCGCAGGCGGCAGGCGCACGGTTTTTCGCCCCGCCCCTTGCGCTGTGCACCGACAATGCCGCAATGATCGCCTGGGCGGGGATCGAACGCCTCCGGCAGGGCGCAACCGGCGACGCCGAGGTCACTGCGCGCCCACGCTGGCCGCTGGATACGGCAAGCCCGGCCCTGATCGGCGCCGGGCGCAAGGGAGCGAAGGCATGAGCGAGGTTTCGGTTCTGGGCGCAGGCGCCTTCGGTACCGCGCTGGCCTGCGCGCTGTCGGACCGCGTCGTCACGCTGTGGGCGCGTGACCCGGACGCCGCCCGCACCATGCAGGAACGCCGCGAGAACACCCGCCGCCTGCCTGGCGTGCCCCTGCGCGACACGGTGATCGTGACCTCGGAACTCGGCGACGCGCTGGCGCCGGTGATGCTGCTGGCGCTGCCGATGCAGCAGCTTGCGGGCTTCGTGCGCGACCGCGCCGACCTGCTGGCGGGCCGTGCGCTGGTGGTGTGCTGCAAGGGCGTCGATCTGAAGACCGGGCGCGGCCCGGCGCGGCTGGTCGCCGACGCCTTTCCGCAGGGCACGGTCGCGGTGCTCACCGGACCCAGTTTCGCCGCCGATATCGGGCGCGGGCTGCCCACCGCGCTGACGCTCGCCTGCGCGGATGAAACCGCGGGGATCGCGCTGCAACACGCCCTCGCCGCCCCCGCGCTGCGGCTCTACCGCACGATCGATGTCGCGGGCGCCGAACTCGGCGGTGCGCTCAAGAACGTGATCGCCATCGCCGCCGGGATCTGCATCGGCGCCGGCCTCGGTGACAGCGCGCGCGCCGCCATCATGACCCGCGGCTACGCCGAAATGCTGCGCTTCGCCGCCGCGCGCGGCGCGCAGCCCGAAACCCTCGCCGGGCTCTCGGGCCTCGGCGATCTGGTGCTCACCTGCACCTCGGACAAGTCGCGCAACTACCGCTACGGCCTCGCGCTCGGCCGCGGCGAGGACTTCGACCAGACCACCACCGTCGAAGGCATGGCCACCGCCCGCGCGCTCGCGCGTTCCGCCCGCGACGAGGGGCTCGACATGCCCGTGACCACCACCATCGCCGCAATCGTCGACGGCAGGCTGACCGTCGACCAGGCCCGCGACGCGCTGCTCTCGCGCCCGCTCAAGGAGGAATGACATGCCCCGCTTCGCCATGATCTGCCGTGACAAGCCCGACCACGAGGCGCTGCGCCAGCAAACCCGCGACGCGCATCTCGCCTATGTCGCCGACACCGGCGTCGTCGAACTCGCCGGTCCGCTGCTGGACGAAGACGGCGCCATGCGCGGCTCGCTGATCATCCTCGATGTGCCGGACATGGACGTCGCCCGCGCCTGGGGCGCGCAGGACCCCTATTTCCAGGCGGGCCTCTTCGACAGCGTGCAGATCGACCGCTGGAAAAAGGTCATCGGCTGATGGCCTTCTGGCTGATGAAGTCCGAACCCGACACCTTCTCGTGGGACGACCTCGTCGCCAGGGGCGACGCGGGCGAGGAATGGGACGGCGTGCGCAACTACCAGGCCCGCAACGCGATGCGCGCCATGGCGGTGGGCGACCGCGCCTTCTTCTACCACTCGCAAAGCGACAAGGCCGTGGTCGGGATCTGCGAAATCATCGCCCAGGCCCACCCCGACAGCACCACCGACGACCCACGATGGGAATGCGTCGACGTCCGCGCCGTCCAGCCGCTGCCCACCCCCGTCACGCTCGCCACCTGCAAGGCCGACCCGCGCCTCGCCGACATGGCGTTGCTGAAGAACCCCCGCCTGTCGGTGCAACCCGTGACCGAAGACCAATGGCACACCATCTGCACCCTCGGCGGCCTGTGAGCCCCCACTGCCCCCTTCATCCTGACCCAAATATCCCGGGGGTGCGGGGGCAGCGCCCCCGCTCCTGCCGCCACCACAAGCGCGCCGCACACCCATGAGCGCCACCCTCATGCTGCAGGGCTGCGGCTCCAATGTCGGCAAGTCGATGCTGGTGGCCGGGCTGTGCCGGGCGGCACGGCGGCGCGGGCTGTCGGTTGCGCCGTTCAAGCCGCAGAACATGTCCAACAACGCCGCCGTGACCGCCGACGGCGGCGAGATCGGGCGCGCGCAGGCGCTGCAGGCGCTGGCCTGCGGGCTCGAACCCGTGACCGACATGAACCCGGTGCTGCTCAAGCCCGAAACCGACACCGGCGCGCAGGTGATCGTGCAGGGCCGACGCATCGCCACGGCGGCCGCGCGCGACTATGCGAAGCTCAAGCCGCAGCTCATGGCGCCGGTGCTCGACAGTTTCGCGCGGCTGCGCGGCGCGCATGATCTGGTGATCGTTGAAGGGGCGGGCAGCCCGGCCGAGGTCAACCTGCGCCGCAATGACATCGCCAATATGGGCTTTGCCCGCGCCGCAGGCGTGCCGGTGGTGCTGGTGGGCGACATCGACCGCGGCGGCGTGATCGCGCAACTTGTCGGCACGCAGGCGGTGATCGACCCCGACGATGCCGCGCTGATCGCGGGCTTCGCCATCAACAAGTTCCGCGGCGACCCGCGGCTGTTCGACGATGGCTACGCGCTGATCGCCGCGCGCACCGGCTGGCGGGGACTGGGCGTCATCCCGTGGTTCGACCGCGCGCATCTGCTGCCGGCCGAGGATGCGCTCGACCTTTCCGCCGCGCCCGCGACCGGCGGGGTCAGGATCGCCTGCCTCGCGCTGTCGCGGATCGCCAATTTCGATGATCTGGACCCGCTGGCCGCCGAACCCGGCGTCGATCTGGCGATGGTGCGCGCAGGCCAGCCGATCCCGGGCGACGCGGCGCTGGTGATCGTTCCCGGCTCCAAATCCACCCGCGGCGATCTGGCCTTCCTGCGCGCGCAGGGCTGGGACATCGACCTCGCCGCGCATCTGCGCCGCGGCGGGCGCGTGCTGGGCATCTGCGGCGGCTACCAGATGCTCGGGCGCACGGTGTCGGACCCCGACGGCCTCGAAGGCCCGCCGGGGGACACCGCCGGGCTGGGGATGCTGGACGTCACCACAACCATGCACGCCGACAAGCGCCTCGCCCGCGTCACCGCGCAGCACGTCGCCACCGGACAGAGCGTCGCGGGCTACGAGATCCACATCGGCGCCACTGATGGCCCCGACCGCGCGCGCCCCTTCGCCACCGTGGACGGGCGCCCCGAGGGCGCCACCGACCCGACCGGGCGCGTCAGCGGCAGCTACCTGCACGGGCTCTTCGCCTCGGACGCGTTCCGCGCGGCGTATCTGGCGGGACTGGGCGTCGCACCCTCGGGGCTTGCGCATGGCGCGCTGGTCGAGGCCACGCTCGACGCGCTCGCCGATCACCTGGAGGCGCATGTCGACATCGACGCCGCGCTGGCGATCGCCCACGCCGGGCCCTGAGCGCCGGGCCCTGAGCGCCGGGCCCTGAGCGCCGGGTCCTGAGCGCCCCCCCTGAGCACCCCTCCCTGAGCGGCGGCCGGGATCACGGCGATGTTGTGCCCGCCCGCCGAACTCGCGCTTTCCTTGATGGCGCCGCGCCGCTATCATGCGCGCAACGACGATGCCACGGGCCGGGGCGGCGCCAGCCCCCCGCCCGCAACGGCAAGCGAGGGCAGGATGGCAGCAGCGGAACGGATCGGACCAGCGGTCGCGGGCATCGCCTGCGCGGTTTTGCTGGCCGGGTGTCTGGGCGGGGCCGACAGCGGCACCGACCGGCCTGCGCGCGGCGGCGACACCGCGGCGGCGGCGCAGGGCATCGAACGCGACGTCGAAGCGCCCGAGGTCTTTCAGGCCGCCGACCGCGGGCTGTGGGACGGGCGCCCGTCGCTGGGCGGGGTCTGGGTCGCCCACCCCGACGTCCGCGATCCCGAACGCGTGCTGATCCGCAACCCCGACACCGGCGACGAGGTCGTGGGCGCGCTGTTCCGGCGCGAGCGCGAAAACCCCGGCCCGGTGTTCCAGGTCTCGTCGGACGCGGCAAGCGCGCTGGGCATGCTGGCCGGCGCCCCGACCGAGCTTGAGGTCACCGCGCTGCGCACCGAAACCGTGCCCGAGCCGACCGCCCCGGAGCCCGCGCCGGAGCCCGCGCCGGAGCCCGACGCGCCCGCAGACGACGCCGCGATGGTCGCCGAGGCCGACACCCCGGACGCCGAGGAGCCGCGCCGCCGGGGCTTCTGGCCCTTCAGCCGGCGCGACCCGACGCCCGAGCCCGCACCCGACACCGCGCTGGCCGCCCTGCCCGATGACGACGGGGTCGAGCAGACCGCGCTCGCCCCGCTGCCCGACGCCGCACCGGACCCCGCCGCCGCGCCGGCGCAGCCCGCCATCGCGCGCGGTTTCGTGCAGCTTGGCATCTTCAGCGTCGAAGCCAACGCCGAGGGCGCCGCGCGCATGGTCCGCGACGCAGGCCTGCAGGCGCAGATCCGCCCGGGCGAGAGCCAGGGCAACCGCTTCTGGCGGGTGATCGTGGGCCCCGCCGCCTCGACCGCCGAGCGCGACCGCGTCTTGTCGCAGGTGCAGGCGCTGGGCTTCGACGACGCATATGTGGTGTCGCGCTGAGCAGGCGCGCCATGCAGAGGACGGAAAACGCGATGATCCGAAAGCTGTTCGAACGGGGCGCCCTGATGGTCTGCGCGGCGCTGGTGGCGCTCGCCCTGCCCGCGCGCGCCGACACCGGCTTCGATACCCGCGCGACGGCGGCGTATGTGCTGGACCTGAACTCGGGCACGGTGCTGCTGGCCAAGGCGGCGGACCTGCCGCTGCCGCCGGCGTCGATGTCCAAGCTGATGACGCTGGTGATGCTGTTCGAGGCGATCGAAGACGGGCGGATGACGCTCGAGACGCCGTTCACGGTGTCCGAACGCGCCTACCGCATGGGCGGCTCGCGGATGTTCCTGGAGCCCCGCCACCGCCCCACCGCCGAGGACCTGATCCGGGGCATCGCGGTGCTGTCGGGCAACGACGCCACCGTGGTGGTGGCCGAGGGCCTGGCCGGGACCGAGGAAGCCTTTGCCACCATGGCCACCCGCCGCGCGCGCGAGCTGGGGATGGAGAACACCACGATTGCCAACTCCTCGGGTTGGCCGCACCCGCAGCACCGCATGTCGATGCGCGATCTGGTGATCCTGGCCGAGCACATGATCGAGGAATTCCCCGACTTCTACCCCTATCTGTCCGAACGCAGCTTCACCTGGAACGACATCACGCAGGACAATCGCGTGCCGCTGCTGGGTGCGGGCGTGGGGCTGGACGGGCTCAAGACCGGCTTCACCTCGGAGGCGGGCTACAGCCTGACCGGCTCGGCGCAGCAGGGCGACCGGCGCATCATCTTCGCGTTCTCGGGGCTGGGCAGCGAACGCGAGCGCGTCGAGGAAGCCGAGCGCATCATCAACTGGGCGTTTCGGCAGTTCACCGAGACCACGCTTGCGCGCGAGGGCCAGCAACTGGCCGAGGCGCCGGTCTGGATGGGCGAGGCGCGCAGCGTGCCGCTGGTCGCGCCGAAGGATCTGCGCGTCCTGATCCCCGCCATCGCGCAGCGCAGCCTCGATGCGCGCGTGGTCTACGACACCCCCCTGCCCGCGCCCATCGCCGCCGGCGACCAAGTGGCCGAGCTGGTCATCACCGTGCCCGACATGGAGGACCGCCGCCTGCCGCTGGTCGCGGGCGAGAGCGTCGCCGAAGGCCCCTTCACCACGCGGCTGATGGCGGCCGCCGAGGTGCTGTTGCGCGAGCTGCGCGCGGCGCGCGACGGCGCCACCGACGCCGAGTGAGCATGACCGCACCGCCAGCCGCCACGACCGGGCATTTCATCAGCCTCGAAGGGATCGACGGGTCGGGCAAGTCCACGCAGGCGCAGCGGCTCGCCGACACCCTGCGCGCCGAGGGCCACGACGTGGTGCTGACGCGCGAGCCCGGCGGTGCACCAGGGGCCGAGGCGATCCGCGAGCTGCTGGTCACCGGCGACGGCGCGCGCTGGTCGGCGGTGGCGGAACTGCTGCTGTTCAACGCCGCCCGGCGCGACCATCTGGAAAACACCATCTGGCCCGCGCTGGCCGCGGGCCGCGTCGTGGTCTGCGACCGCTTCGCCGATTCGACCCGTGTCTATCAGGGCGTGGCGCGCGCGCCGCTCGGCGATCTGGTGGAACGCCTGCACCGGCTGGTGATCGGCACCGACCCAGACCTGACGGTGATCATCGACACCGACCCCGAAACCGCGCTTGCCCGCGGCAGGGCGCGCGGCGGGACCGAGGACCGGTTCGAGCGCTTCGGCCTGCCCTTCCAGCAGGCGCTGCGCGACGGGTTCGCGACCCTCGCGCGCGACAACCCCGACCGCTGCCGTATCGTCGACGGCAATCGCGCCCCCGACGCGGTGGCCGCCGATGTCGCCGCGCTGGCCGCGGCGGCGCTTGGGCCGGGCAACGCGGCATGAGCACGCCCGACGACCTGCCCGAACCCGACCGGCTGGAGGGCGCTCCCCACCCCCGCGCCGCGGCACAGCTTCACGGCCACGCCAGCGCCGAGGCCGCGTTTCTGGAGGCGTTCAACGCCGGGCGGCTGCACCACGGCTGGCTGATCGGCGGGCCGCGCGGCATCGGCAAGGCGACGCTTGCGTGGCGGATGGCGCGCTTCCTGCTGGCACAGCCCGCGCCCGGCGCGGGGTTGTTCGCCGCACCTGAGCCCGAAACGCTGGACCTGCCCGCCGATCACCCCGTCGGCGCGCGGCTGCGCGCCACCGGCACCGACCCCGGGCTGATGGTGATCCGCCGCGGCTGGGACGAGAAGACCAGGCGCCTGCGCGCCGTCATCACGGTCGAGGAAACGCGCCGCCTGCAACGGTTCTTCGCGATGTCGTCCTCGGATGGTGGCTGGCGCGTGGTGATCGTCGATGCCGCCGACGAGATGAACCTGAACGCCGCCAACGCGCTCCTGAAATCGCTCGAGGAACCGCCCGCGCGCGCGGTGCTGCTGCTGGTCGCGCACCAGCCTTCGGCGCTGCTGCCGACGGTGCGCTCGCGCTGCCGGGCGCTGCCGCTGGCGCCGCTGGGCGCGAGCGATCTGGCCGCCGCGCTGGCGCAGGCGGGCGTCGCGCCGGGCGATGACCCGGCCGCGCTGGCGGAGCTCGCCGGCGGCTCGGTCGGCGCGGCGATCCGGCTGCTCGAGGCGGGGGGGCTTGCGCTCTACGCCGAGCTGGTGGCGCTGTTCGGCGCCGCGCCGGGGATCGACCGCGCGGCCGCGCACCGGCTGGCCGACCGCGCCGCCGCGCGCGGGGCCGAGGACCGGTTCGACCTGACCGTGGCGCTGACCGAGCTGTTCCTGACCCGCGCCGCACGCGCCGGCGTCACCGGCCCCCCGGCGGTCGAGGCCGCGCCGGGCGAGCACGCGGCGCTCGCCCGGCTGTCCCCCAACACCGCCGCCGCGCGCGCCTGGGCCACCGCGCAGGCCGAGATCCCGGCCCGCGCGCGGCAGGCCCGCGCGGTCAACCTTGACCCTTCGGCGATCGTGCTTGATATGGTCCTGCGGGTCGACACCACCGCCCGCGACATCCGCTAAGCCGCGGCGCAAGGAGTTGCATGAGCCCCACCCCGCCCGAACTTGTCGACAGCCACTGCCATCTGGACTTCCCCCAGCTTGCCGAAGACCTCGACGCGGTGATCGCGCGCGCCCGCGCGGCGGGCGTGACGCGGATGCTGACCATCTGCACCAGGCTGCGCAACGAACCGCAGGTCCGCGCGCTGGCCGAGGCGCATGACGGCATCTTCTACGCCGCCGGCACCCACCCGATGAGCGTGGCCGAAGAGCCCATGGCCACGGTGGAGGACCTTGTCGCGCTCGCCGCGCACCCGAAATTCGTGGGCATCGGCGAAACCGGGCTGGACTATCACTACACCGCCGACAGCGCCGCCGCCCAGCGCGACAGCCTGCGCGTGCATATCGAGGCCGCGCGCCGCACGGGCCTGCCGCTGATCATCCACGCGCGCGACGCCGATGACGACATGGCGCGCATCCTGTCCGACGAACACCGCGCGGGCGCGTTCGACTGCGTGATGCACTGCTACAGCTCGGGGGCCGAGCTTGCGCGCGCGGCGCTCGAGCTGGGGTTCTACCTGTCGATGTCCGGCATCGCGGCGTTTCCGAAAAGCGACGCGCTGCGCGCGATCTTCGCCGCCGCCCCGCCCGAGCGCATTCTTGTGGAAACCGACGCACCGTATCTGGCGCCGCCCCCCCACAGGGGCAAGCGCAACGAACCCGCCTACAGCGTGCACACCGCGCAGGTCGGCGCCGATCTGTTCGGCATGGACTACGCCGCGTTCGCGGCGCTGACCTCGGCCAATTTCGACCGGCTGTTCGCCAAGGCGGCGCGATGAGCGCCGAGCTGCGCGTCACCATCCTGGGCTGCGGGTCGTCAGGGGGCGTGCCGCGGCTGGGCGGGCAATGGGGCGCGTGCGACCCCGACAACCCGCGCAACCGCCGTCGCCGCTGCTCGCTGCTGGTCGAGCGTGTGACCGATCTGGGCACCACGACGGTGCTGATCGACACCTCGCCCGACATGCGCGCGCAGCTGCTGGACGCGGGCGTCGGCCATCTGGACGCGGTGGTCTATACGCATTCGCACGCCGATCATGTCCACGGGATCGACGATCTGCGGATGATCGTGTTCAACACCGGCAAGCGGCTGGCGGTCTGGGCCGACGGACCGACGCAAGAGGCGCTGATGTCGCGCTTCGGCTACGCCTTCACCCAGCCCAAGGGCTCGCCCTACCCGCCGATCCTGGAGATGAACACCATCGCCGGCGAGGTCGCCATCGACGGGCGCGGCGGGCGCATCGCGCTGCGCCCGCTGCCGGTGAACCACGGCTCGATCGACGCGCTGGGCTTCCGGATCGGCCCGATGGCCTATGTCCCCGACGCGGTGCGCATTCCCGAACCGACCTGGCCGCTGCTGCAGGGGCTGGAGTGCTGGATCGTCGACGCGCTGCGCCGCAAGCCGCACCCGACGCATGCGCATCTGGAGATGACGCTGGACTGGATCGCCCGCGCCGCGCCCGCGCGCGCGGTGCTGACCAACATGCATGTGGACCTCGACCACGCCACAGTCGCCGCCGAAACCCCCGACCATGTCAGCCCCGCCCATGACGGCATGGTGCTGCGCTTTCCGGACTGAGCGCGGTGCAGGCGCTGGCCTCGGTCATCCTTCCGGTGTTTCTGGTGATCGGCTTCGGCTATGTGGCGCGCTGGCGGCGGCTGATCGACGACGCGCAGATCGACGGGGTGATGCTGTTCACCCAGAATTTCGCGATCCCGTGCCTGCTGTTCGTCGCAATCGCCCGGCTGGATCTGGGGCAGGAGTTCGACCTGAGGATGCTGGGCGCCTATTACACCGGGGCGCTGGCCAGCTTCGCCGCGGGGATGGCCGGGGCGCGAATGCTGTTCGGCCGCGACTGGGAGGACAGCATCGCCATCGGCTTCGTGTGCCTGTTCGCCAATTCGGTGCTGCTGGGCCTGCCGATCACCGAACGCGCCTATGGCCCCGAGGCACTGGCGCCGAATTATGCCATTGTCGCGCTCCATTCGCCGTTCTGCTACGCCATCGGCATCACCGCGATGGAGGCGGTGCGCAACCGTGGCCGGGGCATCGCCACCACTACGGGCCGCGTGCTGCGCGCGATGTTCCGCAACGCGCTGGTGATCGGCATCGGGCTGGGCTTCGTGGTCAATCTGGGCGGCATCCCGATCCCGCAGGTGCTGGACGACGCGCTGGACCTGATGGCGCGCGCCGCACTGCCGGCGGCGCTGTTCGCGCTGGGCGGCGTGCTGGTGCGCTACCGCCCCGACGGCGATTTCCGCACCATCGGCTATGTCTGCGCGGTGTCGCTGGTCATGCACCCGGCGATCGTGTGGGGGCTGGGGACGTGGCTGGCGCTCGACCTCGGGCAGATGCGCTCGGCGGTGATCACCGCGGCCGCGGCGCCGGGGATGAACGCCTATGTCTTTGCGAACATGTATGGCCGCGCCAGGCGGGTCGCGGCCTCGAGCGTGCTGATCGGCACCGGGGTGTGCATGGTTTCAGCCTGGGTCTGGCTCGAGCTTCTGGGCTGAGCCGCCGCCCCGGCCCGCGCAGGCGTCGCCCCGGAGCGATGTTCGTCAAGCTCGTTGTCGCCTTCATGCGTTCTCACGCTGCGCACTTCGTGGTGCCCGGCCATGGGGCCGCCGCCGCCAGCTTCATGGGGGAGCGCGTCGGCGGCCCCCTGGCCTGTGCACCCGGCTTCGGGTCGTTCGGGATTGAGCCACACCGCGCCGATGGGTTGCCAGTTGCGCGTGCGACCTGACCACCGATCCGGCCGCGCAGCCCGGGCGAGTTCATGGACCTGGTGGCGGCTGGCCGGGAGCGCCCGATCCTCGCCACGGTGACGCTGGTCAGTCGGGAAGGCGATAACCCTGTCCTGCCGGGCCTCCCTGGCCAGATCCCGGACGACGAAGCCATCGGCACCGTGACGGCGGACGGCGCCCACGACACCCGCCGTTGCCACAGCGCCATCATCGCGATCCGCAAGAATGGCAGACCGTGGAAGGAGGACTGCCCGGCTGCGCTCGCCATTGTCCTCGGACCAATGGCGGACAATGTCACGCCCCGCAACGAAACCTTGCGCGCCACGCGTCACTACGGCCGGGCGTTCCGGAAACGGTGGACGGGATATCACGTCCGCAGCCGCGCCGAGGCCAGGATCCGCTGCCTCCGGTCTTTCGCAGAGCGCATCGCCGCAAGAGACCCCGACCGCCAGACCGCCGAAATCCACATCCGCATCGCCCTCATGAACCGCTTCAACGCCCTCAGCTCCGCCGAGATCATCCGCGTGGCATGACGTCAGTGGGGTAAGGGGAAGTCACGCCTCAGGCATGAGTTCCGCAACAACGCCGTTCCTGGACCGCAGGATGGTGGCGGGGGATCTCGACCTCCGAGATCCGACACCGGCTGATATCACCTCTTTCGTGGTGACGTGGTGCCCGTGCATGAACGCTGGCGTGGCGAAGCTGACGATCACGGCGCTGCGCTCGTTCCTCGGCGACAAGATGGACAAGGCCGAGCGGCTTCTCGTCCAGTTCGTCGCCTTCGCCGAGGATCGTGGCGCGACCCATATCCGGACCGAAACGGCGCTGTCCTGGGCGACCCGGCCTTCGGGTGCTGCCGCGATCCGGACCTCGCGGCGCCTGGCCGAGGTTCGTCTCTTCTCCCGGCACCTGCAAACCCTCGACCGAAGAACCGAGGTGCCGCCCGAAGATCTTCTTCCTGCGCAAGTGCGCCGCGCGACGCCGTATCTCTATACGCCGCAGCAGATTGCGGGGCTGATGCAAGCCACCACGATCCTGCGGGGATCGCATGTGCAGGCAACCTACCGGACCTTGATCGGCCTTCTGTCGGCGACCGGCATGCGGATCGGAGAGGCGATCAGCCTTGACCGCGACGACTTCGTCGCGGGCAGTGGCCTGGTGACGATCCGGCATGGCAAGTTCGGGAAAGCGCGCACATTGCCGCTGCACCCGAGCACCGTCGCAGCGCTGGACGACTACCTGCTCCGCGAGGACCGCCCTCGTCCAGCGGGCATGCCGACACTGCTGATCAATTCGCGTGGCAAACGGTTGCGCTACGGAACCGTGCCGCCGAGCTTCCACAAGCTGCTGCATCATTGCCGCATCGCTCCACGCTCGGCGGCATGTCGGCCTCGGATCCACGATCTTCGGCACAGCTTCGCAGTCAGCACCATTGTCGACGATTACCGGACGGGCGACCCCGGCTCCCGCCTTGCGATCCTGTCCACCTTCCTTGGTCATGCCGATCCCGGCAATACCTACCGGTATCTGTCAGCCGCCCCGGAGCTGCCGGGCCTGGCGGGCATCTGAATTGATCGGGCTGAACTGCGCCGACGTCCATCTCGGGGCCGGTGCACATGTCAGCTGCACTGGCAAAGGGCGAAAGCAGCGGATCACGCCGCTCACATCCGGCACCGTTGCGATCCTGCGGGCATGGCTCGCCGAGCGTGGAGGGCTGCCTGCGGAGCCGCTCTTCCCGACACGGACAGGACGCGCCCTCAGCCGCGACGCGGTCGCGCGCAGGCTGGCCGGATAAACGACGACGCGCAAGGCACCGTTCAAGGCAGCACCAGAACTGCCGCCATGCTGAAGATGACGATGTCCTGCACGAAATGGAGGCCCCAGGGCAGCAGGAAGCCGCGCGTCTCGATCATGGCGCGGCACAGGAACCAGCCCAGCACGGATGCCAGCATCACCCCTGCCACGCCGCTTGGGGCACCGTAGTAACGAGCGACACCGAAAAACACACCCGCAAACAAGGCCAGCGTGCCGGTCGGCAGCACGCCGCGCAGCGGGCCGCAGATCGCGTTGCGGTAGATCACGCCTTCCAGAAACGCATTGAGCGCGGCCATCAGCAGGATCGCGGGCAGCATCGGCAGCAGATACTGCATCTGCGGCGCACTGCCCCCGTCGAACACGGTCACCAGCACCCCGGCAAAGGCTCCCAACGCGATCAGCAGCGCCGCCACCGGGGCCAGCACATGCCGGCCAGACCGGCACCGACCCGACCCATTCGCGCGCAAGGATCGTGGCGAGATCCGAACCAATCAGCAGCAATCCCGCCGACAGGATCAGCTTACCGGTCGTCGGCAACGGCATCATGATCGAAGCCCTTGCGCGGCGACTTGCTGACCAACAGCACCGCGCCGGTCACGAACAGGAGATCCAGCCCGACCCGCAGCGCGGTATCCACCAGGGCGTCGGGGAACACCATCGGGACGAAAGTCATGAACAGCGCCCAGTTGGCCCCGAAAACGCCAAGCCCGAAAGCCAGTGCGACGGCGGCCCGCGGAAGGCCGCGCATCGCGTCGCCAAGCGCAAGGAACAGCGCGCCGACAGCGGCTCCCATCGCAAATGGCCAGATCAGACTGGGCAGCAGCCGTTCCGCCAGCCCGGACTCGATCAAACCCAGCGTCTGAACTCCGGCGCGGCCAAGTCCGAAGACCAGCGCAAAGACCAGCAGGACCGGCAACACCGACAGGCCGCTGCGCGCATCTGCATCGGGGCTGTCCGGGGCCAGCGTCCAGCCGAGCAGCACCATCATCAGGGCAATCGGCACCGCATCGGCCAGACCCATCAGGAATTCGCCGACGAATGGCGTGCCCAAGAGGCCCACACCCTCGAACATCGCGACAAGGATCATCAGTCCCAGCGCCAGCCCGTAGCGCAGCCCCTTTTTCCATCCCTTGCCCGACATGCGCTGCGCCCAGAACAGGAAGAGCAGCCCCATGCCGATGAAGGCCAGCGCCACCCAAAGAGCAACAACCGGGCCGAAACCGAAACGGTTCACAAGCGCGCTGAATTCGGGGGGCATCGGCATAAGATCGCCAGCGGCCATGTGCATGAGGATATCCAGCGCACCGCAGAGCGCAACGATCAGCAGGAAGATCATGATACGGCGCATGCGCACGCGCTCCTCGGACAAAGGATTCGGGTGGCTGCCCCCTCGATACGCCATCAGCGCTGAGAATGGAAAAGCACCTCCAACACTGACATGACGCAGATCATTGCGAGCGCGCGGGCCGAGGTGTCATGCTCGGAAGCCTCACATCGCCATCATTCGGGCGAGCCGCATCTGCATATCCATGTCCAGCGCCGCACCGACCCGGAAGCGCCCCTGCGGGGCGAGCCGCTGTCGGTTACCTTCGACGGGGTGTTTCCGCTGAAGAATGCGCGGATGATTCGCGATTAGTCTGGCCCGCACGCCCCGGTCCGCACGCCCCGGTCCGGGCGCAGGCGCGGTCCGTGTGACAGGATCGCGATGTGCATCTACACTGATTTCGCTGATCGGGTGCGGCGGGTCAGGCCCTTGCATGGTTCGGCGGAGATGCCGGCTTTTTTTCCGGTCCTCAGGAAGGCCGGCCGCGGTGATCCGTGCCGCACCTCACCGACAGACGAGAAAGGCGCCGCGCATGGCAGACATGCCCGATCCTGCGACCGATGCTGCTGGTGATGGTGCTGCTGGCGACCTATCCGCTGATGCTTCTGGGCACCGAAGGGTTGCAGGCCTCTGCAGCCATAGGTCCTGTTGCGACGGCCCTGCTCGCTCTGGCGGTGGTGTGGCTGCCCCTGCGCGGTCTGCGCGC
>LFIK01000177.1_pt1 | contig 43969 bp, 38 predicted proteins | sample 643401 | NCBI WGS metagenome assembly LFIK01 (sample SAMN03777447, study PRJNA286221) | soda lake metagenome | biome: soda lake; feature: Kulunda steppe; material: water; isolation source: sample T5-Br brine of Lake Tanatar-5 | place: Russia: Kulunda steppe | collected 2010-07
AAGACGCGTTTCCTCCGTCAAGCAATTGCAACACTTGGTCTTCGACGGGTCAGGGTTGTGCGTACTCGGGCAGAAACATACACACCAGAAACCAAGTATTCTGTCATATTGACTAGAGCGTATGCACCAATGGCCGTGTTGATGAGCGATGCCGCTCGATTGCTTGCGCCAGAGGGACGTATCCTCGCCATGAAGGGGCGCTTTGATCCTTCAACTGAATCAATTGGTGACGACTGGTCATTCAGAGCGCATCCGTTGGATGTGCCCGGTCTGTCAGCCGCACGCTGCCTCGTCGAGCTGTTCGCTACGAACGGGTCGGAGTCTGCTACCATGCCAAGGAATCAGAGATAGTGGGTATGGCGGACATGGCTCGAGTCATCGCAGTTGCTAATCAGAAAGGTGGGGTCGGCAAGACAACCACTTGCGTCAATCTCACCGCTGCCCTGTCCGCGTCAGGTTACCGTGCTTTGTTGATCGATCTTGATCCTCAAGGCAACGCGACTGTTTGTTGTGGCATAGATCGCGATGACCTTGAGTACACAATCGATGATGTTCTGATGGGCCGTTGTGTGATCGAGGAAGCAGTGCTGGATGTGGTAGATGCCGGTTTCAGAGTGATTCCTGCGGATTCAAACCTGACAGCTGTAGAAGTCGACCTTCAGAATCAGCCTGATCGTGAACTGAGACTACGATCAGCGCTAGCTGCAATCGTCAGCCAGTATGACTATATTTTAATCGACTGTCCTCCTTCGTTGAATTTCCTGACCTTGAATGCGCTAGTTGCAGCAAATGGTGTGTTGGTTCCTGTTCAGTGCGAATACCTGGCGTTAGAGGGATTGAGTTCTTTGCTTGATACCATACGAAGAATCCGAGAGCGTGCAAATCCAGAGTTGCAGATTCAGGGGCTTGTACGAACGATGTACAGCACCCAGACTCGGTTGTCAAACCAGGTGAGTGCGCAATTACTGGAGTATTTCCCCAGGAAGGTCTTCGCGACACAGATACCAAGAAACGTCAGACTTGCTGAAGCGCCCAGTCATGGTCTATCGATCCTTCAGTATGATCGTACGTCAAGAGGCGCCTACGCATATATGGCGCTTGCAGATGAATTGACCATCAAGGATCAGCTTGATGGAGCTGGCCCTCGTAACCAAGGTGCTGAATAGAATGGCGAAAAAGCGAGGATTGGGAAAAGGCCTTGACGCGTTGCTGGGAGGACGGGTCGATTCCCTGACTGAAACGGTCAGTCCGGCGACGAACGGTGGAGATACTCACCGTGTGGTGCCGATTGAGACGCTCAAGCCTGGACGTTATCAGCCTCGGGTGAGCATTGATCAGCGTGATATTGAAGATCTGGCAGCATCAATACAGTCAGAGGGTATTCTGCAACCGTTGATCGTGCGTGATATCGGCGAGTCCCAACTCGAAATCGTCGCTGGTGAAAGACGGTGGCGTGCTGCTCAACATGCCGGGTTGAACAGTGTTCCGGTCATCATTCGACAGATGGATGATCGAACGGCTCTGGCAATTGCGCTGATCGAAAACATTCAGCGCCGTGATCTCAATCCGCTGGAGGAGGCGCAAGCTCTTGCCAGGCTGGTCGAGGAGTTCGACATGACGCACGATGCTGCAGCGCGCGCTGTCGGGCGATCACGCGCTTCCGTCAGCAATCTGTTGCGACTGCTCGACCTGAATCCGGATGTCAGGACAATGGTTCTGGAGGGTTGTCTGGACATGGGTCATGCAAGAGCACTGCTGGCCCTCGACGCAACGACACAATTATCACTGGCTCGGCGTGTTGTCGCCGAAGGTTTGTCTGTCAGGCAAACCGAAGCGCTTGTTCGTAAGGCGCAGAACGTGGAGCATCAACAGCCTCAGACACCTGTGCAGGATCCGGATACGCATGCCCTGCAGCAACGCTTGAGCGACCAACTGGGTGCTGCAGTGCGGATCGAGCAAAAACGCAACGGGCGTGGACGTCTGGTGATTGCTTACAACAGCATTGACGAACTTGAGGGAATTCTGGAGCACCTTCACTGATACCAGCACGTCAATCTGACAAGACAAGCGTAAAGGGGGCGATTCGACTGAATGTTGCGGTGCGTCGTTCGTTGACCACACATCACCAAGCCCTTATACTGCGCACGGACTTTCAGGCAAGCGCATGAAGTTGCCTCTGGTCGACTCTGGGTCAGGCAGGGATACAATTGGACTCGATCATCTGAGGCAACCGGGTTGATGAAGACTGATACGGAAAATCCCGGAACGCTGGTTAGAGACCTGATAAAGCTTCAGGCTGGAGTTAGTCTTGTTGCTGCCAGTGGGTGGTGGTTAGTCAGTGGCAATGCGCAGGCAATCGCAGCGCTGGCAGGTGGAGTAGCAGTCGTGCTGCCGACTCTGGGCGCTGCTGTGATCGCACTGGCACCGTCAGCATCACATTCCCCGAAACGAATGCTTGCCGCCTTCTATAAGGGTGAGGCAGTGAAGATCGGGATGACAGTTGCTTTGCTTGCCTTGCTGATCAACTGGCACCAGGCACACCTGCTGCCGTTGTTGACAACGTTTGTGATCGTGACATTTCTATATTGGCCAGCGCTCGCTCTGAGTGGTGCAACAAGCTCTGGCAAAACCAGAAAAAGGGTGCAACAACCATGAATGATGCCCCAGACGTCGGCTACTACATCGGCCACCACCTGACCAACTGGCAGGTTGGCGAAGGCTTTTGGGCACTGCATGTTGATGCTTTGATTGTTTCCATCCTTCTTGGTTCCCTCTTCTGTCTCGTCTTCTGGGCTGGTGCTCGACGTGCCACCGATGGAGTGCCGGGTGGCTTGCAAAATTTCGTCGAGATGGTCATCGAGCTGATTGGTGGTTTGGTCAAGGATACGTTTACGCACAAGAGTAACCTTGTCGCACCACTGGCACTGACGGTCTTCGTTTGGGTGTTCCTCATGAACCTCATGGATCTTGTGCCGATCGACCTTGCTCCGGATACCATGGGTGCACTGGGGTGGGATTATTTCAAGATATTGCCAACAGCTAACATGAACGTGACGTTCGGGCTGTCATTAGCGGTACTGGGTCTCATACTTGTTTTCAGTGTCATGTACAAGGGACTTGCAGGGTTTGGCAAGGAGTTATTGACCCATCCGTTCGGGCCATGGCTGGCACCGTTTAATCTTGTCCTCAACTTTGTCGAACTGCTTGCCAAGCCGATTTCGCTCTCGCTACGACTGTTTGGCAACTTGTACGCAGCTGAACTCATTTTCATTCTGATTGCAACACTTACCCTTGGTTTTGGTACCGCCTGGGGCGCGATGCTGACCAGTGCTTCCGGTCTGGCCCTGCTGTTCGGACAGATCGTTCTTGCAGCTGCCTGGGCTATCTACCACATTCTTGTCATTCCGTTACAGGCATTCATCTTTATGATGTTAACGGTCGTCTATCTCAACATGGCCGCTGACCATCATTAATTTCGCTTCGTTCATCGATTGTTAAATACCAACCGTCTGAACCTATCTGGAGGTACACCATGGAACTCGCAAGCCTGATCGCCAATGTCCAGGGCATGACCGCGATTGCGGTCGCCATCATCTTTGCCGGTGGTGCCTTCGGGACAGCACTGGGCTTTGGTCTGATGGGTGGCAAGTTTCTTGAGAGCGTGGCTCGTCAGCCCGAGCTTGCTCCCATGCTGCAGGGCCGTATGTTTTTGATCGCGGGTCTGCTCGATGCAGTAACCATGATCGGTGTTGCTGTTGCTCTGATCTTTACCTTTGCCAACCCGTTCCTTGGCCCCGTTCAGACTGCGTTTGGTGGTTGAGCTCGGTTGAGTTCGCGCGCATTGCTCTGTTTGGTTGCAGGTTTCAGGAGGTAAGGGATGGGCATCAATGCCACTCTGCTAGGTCAGATGATTGCTTTCGGCATCTTCGTCTGGTTTACGATGAAGTTTGTCTGGCCGGTTATTTCACAGGCCATGGAAGAGCGTCAGAGACGTATTTCTGAAGGGCTTGCTGCAGCTGAACGTGGTCGCCGGGACAAGGAAGAGGCTGAGTCCTTCAAGAACGAGATTCTCAAGGAGGCTCGGGCCAAGGCTAATGAAATGATTGAGCAAGCCAATCGGCGCGCCAGCGAGATCATAGAGGAGTCGCGTGAAACGGCTCGCGCCGAGGGTGAACGCCAACTCCTGCAGGCGCAGGCACAGATTGAACAAGAGATGAATCGGGTCAAGCGCGATCTGCAGAAGCAGGTTGTGTCACTGGCCATCTCTGGTGCGACACGTGTGCTGGAAAGGGAGGTTGATGCCAAGGCACACAACGATCTCCTGAACGATATTGCGAGGCAACTCTGAGGCATGAACGAGAATGGCTGAGCTCAGTACGATCGCACGTCCGTATGCAGAAGCGGTTTTCCGGCTTGCGCGTGAGCAGAATAAACTGGCGGAATGGTCTGAAGTGCTGACTCTGCTGTCCTCCATTGCTCAGGATGAGCAGATGCGGCCGGTCCTGGCAAGTCCACGCCCTGCTCCGGCTCAACTGGCTGCCTTGTTCATGGATATAGCTGGCGAAGCACTTGATGATGCGGCACGCAACCTGGTTCGACTACTCGCAGACAATCGTCGATTACAGTGTCTTGTAGCGGTCCATGATCAGTATGAAGTGTTGCGGGCAGAAGAAGAGGGGACGCTGTCCGCCGAACTTGTATCCGCAAAACCGGTTGAAGATGCTGTGCGAGATTCTCTCGGCGAAGCACTTAGCGTACGACTCAAGCGCAAGGTCACCTTGCGCACCTCGGTTGACCCGAGTTTGCTCGGTGGAGCGGTCATTCGGGCTGGAGACATGGTTATCGATGGCTCAGTACGTGGCAGGCTTCAACGCCTTGCTACCCAGCTGAGTCGCTGAGGAGAAAACTCCAATGCAGTTAAAGGCATCAGAAATCAGCGGCTTGATCAAACAACGTCTAGAAAACTTCGACGTCGTTCTTGAAGCACGCAACGAGGGTACTGCAGTTTCAGTTCAGGACGGTATCGTTCGCGTCAGTGGTCTCGCAGACGTCATGCAGGGGGAAATGCTCGAGTTTCCTAATGATACCTTCGGCATGGCGCTCAACCTCGAGCGTGATTCGGTTGGTGCGGTCATACTGGGTGAATATCGGCATATTGCCGAGGGAGATCCAGTCAAGTGCACCGGGCGTATTCTCGAGGTACCTGTCGGCGAAGCGCTGTTGGGTCGTGTTGTCGACGCGCTCGGCAACCCGATTGATGGCAAGGGTCCGATCGAAGCAGCCGCAACAGCACCAGTCGAAAAAGTCGCCCCCGGCGTCATAGCCCGTCAGTCGGTTGACCAGCCAGTGCAGACCGGTCTGAAGGCAATTGATGCCATGGTGCCTGTCGGGCGTGGACAGCGTGAGTTGATCATTGGAGACCGTCAGACCGGCAAGACTGCGGTGGCGATCGATGCAATCATCAATCAACGTGGCACCGGCATCAAATGCATCTACGTTGCAATCGGGCAGAAGGCATCATCTATTTCCAACGTCGTCAGAAAGCTGGAAGAGCACGGCGCGCTGGCTCACACGATTGTCGTCGCGGCGTCAGCATCCGAGTCGGCAGCGATGCAGTTCATCGCGCCCTACTCCGGATGCTCAATGGGCGAATACTTCCGTGACCGCGGAGAAGATGCTCTCATTGTCTATGATGACCTCTCCAAGCAGGCGGTTGCTTACCGTCAGGTATCACTCTTGCTGAAGCGCCCGCCGGGTCGTGAAGCATATCCTGGTGACGTTTTCTATCTGCATTCGCGTTTGCTTGAACGCGCGGCACGCATCAACGCAGAGCATGTCGAAAAGATCACCAACGGTGAAATCAAGGGCAAGACCGGATCACTGACAGCCTTGCCGATCATCGAAACACAGGCTGGTGACGTGTCGGCCTTTGTGCCGACCAACGTGATTTCTATCACCGATGGTCAGATATTCCTTGAAACCGATCTGTTCAACTCCGGGATTCGCCCCGCCATCAACGCGGGCATCTCGGTGTCGCGTGTCGGTGGCGCCGCTCAGACAAAGATTATCAAGAGTCTTGGTGGCGGTATTCGTTTGGCACTTGCTCAGTATCGAGAGCTTGCTGCGTTTGCTCAGTTCGCTTCCGACCTTGATGAGGCGACGCGCAAGCAGCTTGAGAGAGGTCAGCGCGTGACCGAGCTGATGAAGCAGAAGCAGTATTCGCCTTTGTCGATCGCTCAAATGGCGTTGTCGTTGTACGCCGTCAACGAGGGTTACCTCGATGACGTGGACATCAACAAGATTGGTGCATTCGAGGCTGGCCTTCATCAACACATGGCTTCTCATCATGCCGAGCTTGCCAAATCCATCAATGAATCAGGGAAGTTTGGTGACGACGTTGCCGCTGGTCTGAAGAAACTGGTGGAAGAATTCAAGGCACAGGGTACCTGGTAAGGTGTTCTTGACGACTGATCAGAGCGGAGAAGGCTGATGGCTGGCGCCAAAGAAATTCGCACCAAGATCAAGAGCGTTCAAAGTACGCAGAAGATCACCAGTGCCATGGAAATGGTCGCGGCGAGCAAGATGCGCTCCGCGCAGCAACGGATGCAGACGGGAAGGCCTTATTCAGAAAAGATCCGAAATGTTGTCAAGCATCTTGCAAAAGCCGACTCGGAGTACCGGCATCCCTTTCTTGAGGCGAGAGAAGTTCGGCGCGTTGGTTATATTGTCGTTACGTCTGATCGCGGATTGTGCGGTGGACTCAACGCCAACCTGTTCAGGAAGATCTTGCCTGGCATCATGGACTGTCAGCGGCAAGGACTGGGGCTGGATGTCTGCGCGATCGGCAACAAAGGCGTACAGTTCTTTGGTAGGCTTGATACCAATCTTGTTGCGCAGGTCAGTCAGATTGGTGACATTCCACGGCTGTCAGACCTGCTGGGCGCCATCAAGGTGATGCTGGACGCTTATCGCGCCGGTACGCTCGACCAGATCGTGATCGCATACAATCGGTTCATCAACACCATGACGCAGGAGCCTCGACTCGAGAACCTGCTGCCGTTGCAACCTGATCAAGGAGATGACGGTACGCACCAGCATGCGTATGGCTGGGATTATCTGTACGAACCCGATGCTGCCGATGTACTCGATCACCTCCTCAACCGGTATGTTGAATCACTGATTTATCAGTCGGTCGTGGATAATATTGCCAGTGAACAAGCCGCGCGGATGGTGGCAATGAAGAGTGCCTCCGATAACGCCGAGTCATTGATTGACGAATTGCAGCTTGTCTATAACAAGGCGCGTCAGGCAGCAATCACGACCGAGTTGACGGAAATCGTTTCTGGCGCAGCCGCCGTATGATCATGCAATGCGAATCGGGGATGCCGCGTCGGTCCGCGGTGTAGTTTATTGAGCAGCATTCTTGTAGAGGAATCCGGGTATGAGTTCAGGAAAGATTGTCCAGATCATCGGTGCGGTGGTGGACGTGGAGTTTCCTCGAGAGACGGTGCCGAAGGTGTACGACGCCTTGACCGTGGATGTCGAGGATCTGGTGCTTGAAGTTCAGCAGCAGATCGGCGATGGCGTCGTGCGTTGTATTGCCATGGGCAGCACTGACGGGCTCAAGCGTGGGCTTGCAGTGACCGGAACCGGTCAGGCAATCAGCGTGCCTGTCGGGCAGAAGACGCTCGGGCGCATCATGGATGTGTTGGGTCGACCAATCGACGATGCCGGTGATATCGGTAACGAAGAAACACGCGCCATTCATCGATCAGCGCCATCGTTTGATGAACAGGCTGCCAGTCAGGAGTTGCTTGAGACAGGCATCAAGGTTATCGACCTGATGTGCCCATTCGCCAAGGGCGGCAAGGTGGGTCTGTTCGGTGGTGCTGGTGTTGGCAAGACCGTCAACATGATGGAGCTGATTCGCAACATCGCAATCGAACACAGCGGCTTTTCCGTTTTCGCGGGTGTCGGTGAACGCACGCGAGAGGGGAACGATTTTTATCACGAGATGAAGGACTCGAACGTTCTCGACAAGGTTGCACTGGTCTATGGCCAGATGAATGAGCCGCCTGGAAACCGATTGCGAGTTGCATTGACGGGACTGACAATGGCGGAGTTTTTCCGTGATGAAGGTCGCGACGTGCTGTTGTTCATCGATAACATCTACCGTTACACCCTCGCTGGAACCGAAGTATCGGCGTTGCTCGGGCGTATGCCGTCAGCCGTTGGATACCAGCCGACGCTCGCTGAAGAAATGGGCGTTCTTCAGGAGCGGATTACCTCGACCAAGACAGGATCGATCACCTCCATTCAGGCAGTTTACGTGCCTGCCGATGACCTGACCGATCCTTCGCCAGCGACAACATTTGCCCACCTTGACGCCACGGTGGTGTTGTCGCGTGACATTGCTTCCCTCGGTATTTATCCTGCTGTGGACCCGCTCGATTCGACCAGTCGACAGTTGGATCCGCTGGTCATCGGTGATGAACATTACGAGGTTGCCCGATCGGTGCAGGGTACCCTCCAGCGCTACAAGGAACTCAAGGACATCATAGCCATTCTCGGCATGGATGAACTCTCTGATGAAGACAAGCGTATCGTCGCTCGTGCTCGGAAGATCCAGCGGTTTCTCTCGCAGCCGTTCTTTGTCGCCGAGGTCTTCACCGGATCACCAGGGAAGTATGTCCCGTTGAAGGATACAATTCGCGCGTTCAAGGGTATCGTTGCCGGCGATTATGATGATCTGCCTGAACAGGCCTTCTACATGGTGGGTACCATCGAAGAGGCGATCGAGAAGGCAAAGAATCTCTGATTTCTAAAGAGGTGAATCATGGCCAGCACCATGCATCTGGACGTCGTCAGCGCTGAAGACGAAATTTTCAGCGGAGAAATCGAGTTCGTCGTTGCCAGAGCGGTTGGTGGCGATCTCGGTATCATGCCGCAGCATGCTCCGTTGCTGGCCAGGCTACAGCCCGGCGAGGTGAAGTTCCGGCTCGTTGGGGGGGAAGAGCAATTCCTCTTCGTGTCTGGTGGTATCCTTGAAGTTCAGCCGAAGGTTGTCACTATTCTTGCTGACACCGCTGTTCGTGCGTCTGATATCGATGAGGCGGCGGCAGAGCAGGCCAAGAAACAGGCCGAGGATGCCTTGCGGAATCGTGGCTCAGCCATCGACTATGCTACCGCACAGACCGAGCTTGCGGCTGCCGCTGCCCAGCTGCGTGCATTGCAAAGTCTGCGGAAGAAAGCGGGCAAGAAATAGTCATTGCTTCTGGAACCCGGCAAATGGGCGTGGATCAACCACTGCATGTCGTGATTCTCGCTGCCGGTAAAGGCAGCCGAATGGCGACAACTCGGCCCAAGGTGTTGAACACCATTGCCGGCGTCCCGATGCTCGAACGCGTCATTCGCACCGCGGATCTGCTCACTCCTCATTCGATCCATGTCGTTTATGGTGATCGTGGTGCTGAGGTCAGAGCGGGCCTTGCTCACCTGTCAACAAAGGCCCAGCTGCACTGGATCGAACAAAGCTGCAGGCTGGGAACAGGACATGCCGTACTGACAGCATTGCCGAGCATCTCTGATACATGCAGGGTCCTGATTCTGCTCGGCGATGTGCCGATCATTCGTCTCGAAACGCTGACGCACCTGTTGAATGAGGCAAGGGCTCAAAACACTCTCGCGGTCCTGACTGCGCATGTTCCTGAACCCGAGGGTTACGGACGTATCCTTCGGGCGGTGTCGACGTCGCTTGACACCTCACAGAGTGGGCCGTGTGTCGGCATCGTTGAAGAGTCCGATGCAACCCCCGAGCAGCGTGGAATCTGCGAAATCAACTCCGGAATCATGACGGCACCCGCCGCACTGCTGCAGGAGCTCCTGCAGCAGTGCAAGCAGAACAATGCGCAGGGCGAATTCTATTTGACCGACATCGTCGGTATCGCCGCAAGACTTGGCAGATCGCCAGTGGCTGTGCCGGTGACCCGTTTTGAAGAAGTCGCAGGCGTCAATACACTGCGTCAATTGATCGCTTGCGATCGCTGGTATCAGCGTGATCAGGCTGATCGACTGATTGATGCAGGAGTCAGGGTAATTGACCCTGATCGGATTGATGTACGCGGTGAGCTTGGTTGTGGACGTGATGTCTGGATTGACATCAACTGTGTGTTCGAAGGCCGTGTAATACTGGGTGACGGCTGCCATATCGAACCAGGTTGTGTGCTGAAGGATTGCGAGATCGGCCCGGGCGTCAGCGTGCTTGCCTTTAGCCACCTTGATGGTGTGCGCGCGGAGACTGGTGTGGTAATCGGACCGTATGCCCGACTCCGGCCCGGCACTTGCCTCGAGGCCGGCAGCCGTGTCGGCAACTTTGTCGAACTCAAGAAAACACGGCTTGGACCCCGCAGCAAGGTCAACCATTTGAGCTATGTTGGTGACGCAACAATTGGACGCGATGTCAATATTGGTGCCGGGACGATTACATGCAATTATGACGGGGTCCGCAAGCATGCCACCGAAATTGGAGACGGGGTGTTTGTTGGTTCGAATACTGAACTGGTTGCTCCCGTGCGTCTGGGAGACGGCAGTGTCGTCGCGGCCGGGACCACGGTGACATCGAACGTCGACTCTGACACGCTTGTGATCAGTCGAGTCACGCAACAGACCGTCGCCGGCTGGAGTCGACGTCGAACCGCTGGCGATCCGGAGGACGGGGATTGATGCGCACAGCAACAGCCAACTTACGGGAGCATTACCATGTTTGAGCATGTGGTCGTCGCCGCGCACTTTGCGTCGGCAAATTCTCCGTTGTTCGACAGCTTGAAGGATCTCCACGATCATGGTGCGAGAGAATTGACACTGGTTGATGTCCTGCGCTCGCACCACTCCGGGTCGCATGATCCGGGGACACGTGAAATCGCGAACAAGCGGCTTCTGGAGCAGAAAACGCAGCTCGAGCATGCCGGGTTCCGCGTCAACGTCGAAGTCACGACCGGGCAGCCTGCTCAGGAAATCTTCAATATTGCCCGTCGACATGGTGCGTCTCTCATACTTGCCGGCAGTCGTGGCGAACACCATCTGCGCGAATTTCTGCGTGGGTCAACAATTCTCCAGCTGGTCCGCCGGAGCAACCTCCCCACGCTGATCGAACCTATCGAAGCGCAATACCATCAAGTTCGGGGGCGCGGCTTCAAGCGCTTGCTGCTTGCGACGGATTTTTCCGGTCGGGTGAGCCCGGCCGAGCAGGCAATGCTGAACCTTGCAGGACAGGCCGAATGCATCGTACTCACGCATGTCATCGATGATGATATTGCCGAAGTGTTCGGTGAAGACCAGGCACGTGCTGCGGCACACGAGAAATTGCGCCTGCTTGCTGCACGGCTGCCTGAGTCTGCGCCTGCACCGGTTCTGGAGGTGGTGGGTGGTCTGCCGTCCAGGGAAGTTCTGCGTCTCGCACGCGTGCACGATATCAGCACCATCATCATGGGCAAGCGGGGGGATGGTCCTGTTGATGAAGTCCTGCTCGGTAGTACGACCGATGCCGTGATTCGGCATGCTGGTTGCGCGGTTCTCATGGTTCCTCAGCGCGGCGTGACCACCGATTCCTGAGCCGATGGTTTCGACTCACGCCAGCGTGCAAGCAAAGGAAGCGGGTGTATGTGTGGAATCGTCGGTGCTGTTGCGCAACGGGACGTCTCTCGTATTCTACTTGAGGGGCTTCGGAATCTAGAATACCGTGGCTACGATTCAGCCGGGTTGGCGATCATTGATCGGGATGGCAACCTCTGGCGGCGTCGAGCGGTCGGCAAGGTCGAGCAGCTGGCGGGCCAACTTGACGTGCAACCGCTGGCTGGCGCAATCGGTGTGGCGCATACGCGTTGGGCGACGCACGGCCCACCAACCGAGCCGAATGCACATCCCCATGTGAGTGGACTGTCGGTTGCCGTGGTCCATAACGGTATCATCGAAAACCACGAAGACCTCCGTGATCGACTGGTCGCGGAAGGCTATCGGTTCGAATCCGAGACCGACACGGAAGTCGTTGCGCACATGATTCATGCATGCATGCAACGCGGCCTTGATCTCCGCGATGCGGTCAGGGCAACGGTTGCCGATCTGCGTGGGGCTTATGCGCTGGGAGTTGTCTGCAATTCCAGTCCGGATGTGCTGGTTGCTGCACGATCGGGCTCGCCACTGGTCATCGGCGTCGGAATCGGCGAACACTTCATCGCCTCCGATGCTGCCGCTTTGCTGCCGGTTACCCGAGATTTCGTGTTTCTCGAAGACGGTGATGTTGCATCGCTCACACGTGATCGTGTCGACATCATCAACGTGTCTGATGGCAATGCCGTCTCGCGGCCAGTCAAGCGCTCTGCACTGAGTGCTGATGCCGTCGACAAGGCCGGCTTTCGGCATTACATGTTGAAGGAAATTCATGAACAGCCGGCCGTGATTGGTGAAACGCTGGCAGACCGCCTTCTTTCCGATCGCTTGATCGAAACCTTGTTCGCTCCAGAGGCGAAACCGCTGCTTGATGCCGTCCAGCGCGTTCAGATTGTCGCCTGCGGCACTAGCTATCATGCTGGTCTGATTGCTCGCCACTGGCTTGAAGCGTATGCAGGTCTTGCGTGTGACGTCGAAGTGGCCAGCGAGTACCGGTACCGCGCGCATGTGGTCGTGCCCGGGACGCTGTTTGTGGTGATTTCACAGTCAGGTGAAACTGCTGACACACTGGCCGCGCTTGAAAACGCGCGTCAGGAAGGAAAACACCTGGCGACACTGGCGATCTGCAACGTTCCGGAAAGCTCTCTGGTCAGGGCTGCCGATCTGACGTTGATGACGCATGCAGGCCCGGAAATCGGTGTAGCCTCGACAAAAGCGTTCACGACACAACTTGTGGCGCTGCTATTGCTGGTTGTCGAACTGGGTCATCGCCGGGGGATGGGTTCCGCGGTGGAGCATGAACTGGTCGATGGACTGCGAGCATTGCCTGCGCAGCTGTCGTCGATTCTCGCTCTTGAGCCAGCCATCGAGCGCCTGGCTGTCGCTTTTGCCGACAAGCATCACAGCCTGTTCCTGGGGCGGGGTGCAATGTACCCGGTGGCCATGGAGGGGGCTCTGAAGCTCAAGGAAATTTCCTACATTCATGCAGAAGCATACCCTGCCGGCGAACTCAAGCATGGTCCTCTCGCGCTTGTTGATTCAAGCATGCCGGTGGTGACGGTGGCACCCGATGACGTCCTCCTCGGCAAGCTGAAATCGAACCTCCAGGAGGTGCGCGCTCGCGGTGGAGAGCTCTTCGTCTTCGCCGATCAACGGATTCATATGGAGTCTGGAGCGGGGATGACCATTCTCCCGCTGCCCGCAGCGTCAGCCCCCTTTTCTGCAATTCTCTATACAGTGCCCTTGCAGCTGCTTGCCTATCACGTGGCGCTCTTGAAAGGGACGGATGTCGATCGGCCTCGTAATCTCGCCAAATCCGTAACTGTCGAGTGATCTCCTGATCAGCTGTTGTCGATGATTTTCCTTGTCGTGTCTACAACGACAGATGGCGTTTGCTGTGCTGCAATATTGAAAACAGTTGTCATCCGCGCGTTTTTTGGTAAGGCTATGCACACCGGCTCCCTTTGGGCGAGTCGGGTCGAGGAGAGTCGGCGACTGCCGACATGGGCCCTTTTCGTCGCAACCGCCGTGTTGTGACGATGTATTGCGACACGCCCTGATAACGATAGATTGAAGAGAGAGGATCCAATTGTGACTGAGGAAACAACAACCTCCAAGAATGCTGGTGGGGTGAGCCGCCGCGAATTCCTGACCGCTTCCGCGGTGACCGTGGGTGGCGCAGCGGCCATCGGTTTTCCTGCCATATCGCGTGCACAGACCGTCACGCTGAACTTCCAGAGCACCTGGCCTGCTCGTGACATCTTCCACGAGTATGCCTCCGACTATGTGCGCATGATCAACGAGATGTCTGGTGGTCGGCTGCGTATCAACCTGCTGCCGGCGGGCGCCGTGGTCGGCGCCCTGCAGATGCAGGATGCCGTTATCGCTGGCGCGCTTGACGGTGGTCACGGCGTCTCCGCCTACTGGTACGGCAAGCACAAGGCGTTCTCGCTGTTCGGAACTCCGCCGCCGTTTGGCTGGGATGCGCATCAGTTCCTCGCCTGGCAGACGCACGGCGGTGGCCAGGAACTCTATGACGAGTTGCTGGGTATTCTGAACCTCAACCTGGTTGGCTTCCTGACCGGCCCGATGCCGACACAGGCCCTTGGATGGTTCAAGGAACCGATCAGAAGCCCTGATCAGCTGCGCGGGATGAACTATCGCACGGTTGGTCTGGCAGCAGACCTGATGCGCGAGTTCGGTGCGTCCGTTACCATTCTTGGTGGCGGTGATATCGTCCCCGCGATGGACCGCGGCCTGCTTGACGGCGCCGAGTTCAACAACCCGTCTTCCGACCGTCTCCTCGGCTTCCCTGACGTCAGCAAGACCTGGATGCTGCGCAGCTACCACCAGGATTGCGAAGCGTTCGAGATCATCTACAACAAGACCCGATACGAGTCGCTCCCTGAAGAACTGCAGGCGATCATTCGCTATGCGTCCAAGGCTGCTTCTTCCGATATGTATGCCAAGGCCATGAATCGTTACCCGGCCGATCTTGAGGGCATGCGGACCGAACAGGGCGTCCAGACCTACATCACCCCGCAGTCGATTCTCGACGCGCAGTTGGCGGCATGGGATGTGGTCATCGAGCGTGAGTCGGCCAACGATGACTTCTTCCGTCGCGTCGTCGAGTCGCAGAAAGCTTTCTGCGAGAAGACGGTTGCATTCCATCTCGAAGGAGACACGCCCAAGGAGCCTGCCTACGAGCACTTCTTCGGGCGTTCGGTGACTGCCGACTCGACAGTCCTCTGACGCGTCACAGCCGAAACCGTGCCGGGCCGATTTCGGTCCGGCGCTCTCGGTCTGTCCCCGAGCGGGAATGCAAGGCACCTGCCTGATCTGGTGGGTGCCTTCTGGTGTGGAGACGGCTCATGGAGCGTTTTGCGTTATTCATTGATCAGATCAGCATCTTTGTCGGGAAGCTGTTTGCCTGGTGCGTGGTGTTGCTCACAGGTGTGGTCTGTTACGAAGTGTTCATGCGCTACGTCATGCGTTCTCCGACCGGCTGGGCCTACGACGCGGGTTACATCCTTTATGGCGCGCTGTTCATCATGGCCGGGGCTTATGCCTTGTCGGCAGTCGCGCATGTGCGCGCTGACGTGCTGTATCGATTGTTTCCGGTCAGGGTTCAGGCTGGACTCGATCTGACGCTGTTCATCGTGTTCTTTGCGCCTGCGGTGGCTGGTCTGATGTATGCCGGCTACATGTTTGCCGAAACATCCTGGGCGATTCGCGAGCGCAGCCCGTACAGTCCTGCCGGCCCGCCCCTCTACCATTTCAAATCACTGATTCCGTTGGCCGGGTTCTTTCTGGCGTTGCAAGGACTGGCCGAGATCGCGCGCTGCATTCTGGCGTTGTGGACAGGCCGCTGGCCGCGACGGACAGATGATTCGGCGAAAGATCTGGCCGACGATCCTGATGCGCTTCTCAAGGCAGTCCAGCCAGTGGGGAAAAACACATGAGCAACCCTGAGCTTGGCGTGTTGATGCTGGGCATTTTCATTTTCACCATCATGCTGGGGTTTCCAATCGCGTTCACGCTGATTGCCCTGGCCTTGGGGTTTGGTTATTTCGCCATCGGCGACATCATCTTCACGCTGCTGGTGCAGCGCGCGTATGGTGTCATGGCCAATGACGTCCTGATTGCCGTTCCGTTGTTCCTGTTCATGGGGTATCTGGTCGAGCGGGCAAACATCCTGCAGCGGCTGTTCCACAGCCTGCAGCTGGCGTTCGCCATGGTGCCGGGGTCACTCGCGGTGGCCAGTCTGATCACCTGTGCGCTGTTTGCCACAGCCACGGGTATCGTCGGCGCGGTGGTGACGCTCATGGGGCTGCTGGCTCTGCCGGCCATGTTGAAGGCCGGCTATGACAAACGGCTGGCATCCGGTGTGATCTGCGCGGGTGGCTGTCTCGGCATTTTGATTCCACCGAGCATCATGCTGATCCTGTACGGCGCCATGGCTGGCGTGTCGGTGGTTCGGTTATATGCGGCTGCGCTGTTTCCAGGGATGCTGCTGGCCAGCCTCTACATTATCTACGTCATCATCAGGGCTACGCTGAATCCGTCGTTGGCGCCAAAACTGCCAGCAGAGCAGAGAAACGTCCCGCCGCTGAAGGTCTTTCTGGCCTTGCTGACGTCGTTTTTCCCGCTGGCGTTCCTGATTCTGTCGGTGCTCGGTGCGATTCTGTTCGGCCTGGCGACACCGCATGAGGCAGCGGGTATTGGTGCGCTTGGCGCGGTTCTGCTTGCCGCCATGTATGGCCAGTTGAAGTTCTCCCGCTTCAAGGAGTCGGTGTTTCTGACCGCGCGCACGTCAGCGATGGTGTGCTGGTTGTTCGTCGGGTCCTGGATCTTCTCGTCGGTCTTCTCTCTGCTGGGCGGGCAGGCGCTGATCGAACAGTGGCTGATGGCGTTGAATCTGACGCCGTTGCAGTTCCTGATTCTGGCGCAGTTGATCATCTTCTTGCTGGGTTGGCCGCTGGAATGGACGGAGATCATCATCATCTTTGTCCCGATTTTCCTGCCGTTGTTGCCGATATTCGGGATCGACCCACTGTTTTTCGGTGTGCTGGTTGCGTTGAACCTGCAGACATCGTTCCTGACGCCGCCGATGGCCATGTCGGCGTTCTATCTGAAGGGTGTGGCACCGACAGTGCAGTTGATGCAGATTTTCCGGGGGATTCTGCCGTTCCTCGGGCTGGTGATCATCTCGATGGTGCTGTTCTACACCTTCCCGGCAATCGGTCTCTGGCTGCCGAACTACCTGTATAATTGAGTGTGTCCGTGATCGGCCCCCGGCGCGAACCATTGCCGGGGGCCTTGTCTTTCAGCATCGGGCAGTGTCTCGGCGTCAGCCATCCTCTGTGACTCGACGAGACAAGCGGGTAAACTCTCTACCCATGGACGATGTCTCCGATATTCTTGATCCTCTCAACGCAGCGCAGCGCGAAGCGGTCAGCGCAGAACCCGGTCGCGTTCTGGTGCTTGCCGGGGCCGGTAGTGGCAAGACGCGTGTGCTTGTTCACCGTGCCGCCTGGCTGGCGCGCGTTCATCATGCGTCCCCCTGGAGTATGCTGGCGGTTACGTTCACCAACAAGGCTGCCGCCGAAATGCGCGGCCGCATCGAACGTCTGCTTGGGTTCTCGGCCAACGGTATCTGGGCCGGAACGTTTCACGGCCTCAGCCATCGTCTGTTGCGTCGCCACTGGCAGGAAGCTGGATTGCGGGACGGTTTCCAGATACTCGACAGCGACGATCAACGTCGACTGATCAAGCGCGTGATCCGCTCGCTGGATCTTGAAGAATCGCGCTGGCCGCCACGCCAGATTCAGAGCTTCATCAACGCTGCAAAGGATCGCTGCGAGCGTCCGGCTGACATGGTTGTCAATGATGCGCATGGTGCCGTGTTGCGTGACATCCATACCGCCTACCAGGCGGCGTGTGAGCGTGGTGGTCAGGTTGACTTTGCCGAGCTTCTCTTGCGCAGCTACGAATTGCTGCGTGATAACCCGTCATTGGCGTCGCGTTATCAGGAGCAGTTCCAGCATGTTCTGGTCGATGAGTTCCAGGACACCAACAGTCTGCAATACGCATGGCTGGAGCTGGTTGCTGCCGGGGCCAGAGATTTCTTCGTGGTTGGTGATGATGATCAGTCGATCTATGGCTGGCGCGGCGCGCGCGTCGAACACATCCGTCAGTTCACCAACGACAACCCCGACACTCGCCTGGTCCGCCTCGAACAGAATTATCGATCGAGCGGGCATATCCTCGGTGCTGCCAATGCCTTGATCGACAACAATGACGGACGGCTTGGCAAGCAATTGTGGACCGCCGGATCGGCTGGTGAACCTGTCGAGGTCTATGGAGCATTCAATGAGCTCGATGAGGCGCGCTTCATCGTCCAGCGCATCGAGCAGGCGATTGGCGAGGGTTTCGACCGATCCGAGCTTGCCATCCTGTATCGTTCCAACGCGCAAAGTCGAGTCTTTGAAGAAACTCTGCTGGAGCGCGGGATTCCTTACCGCGTCTACGGCGGCCTGCGGTTTTTCGAGCGCGCCGAAATCAAGGATGTGCTTGCCTACTTCCGGCTGATCCGCCAGCCGCGTGATGACGCATCGTTCGAGCGCGTTGTGAACCACCCTCCTCGCGGTATCGGTGGAAAGACGCTGGACCTGTTGCGCAGCCAGGCGCGTAGCAGTGGTGTCAGTCTCTGGGAAGCAGCCGAGCTTGCCGTGACCGAGCGGAGTCTGCCGGCGCGTGCCTGTCAGGCGCTGGCTCGCTTCGTTGCCCTGCTTCAAACGTTGGCCGAGGAGTCAGGGAACCTCCCGCTGGGCGATGCGATCGCAATGATCTCGACTGGCAGCGGCCTCCGTGAAGTCTACGCCGCGGATCGGAACGATCGTGGTGAGTCGCGGCTGGAGAACGTTGATGAGTTGATCAATGTGGCAGCGCGCTACGAGGCCAATCGCGAGCCTGACCCCGAGATGGACGCCGCCACTGCGTTTCTCGCTCATGCGGCGCTGGAAGCCGGTGAGGGGCAGGCTGATGGTTGGCAGGACTGCGTGCAGCTGATGACGCTGCATTCGGCGAAGGGGCTCGAGTTTCGCTGGGTGTTCCTGGCTGGCCTCGAGGAGGGGTTGTTTCCCCATCGCATGTCCATCGAGGAGCCCGGGCGTCTCGAGGAGGAGCGGCGGCTGTGTTATGTGGGCATTACACGGGCCAGGGAACGGCTGACGATCAGTTCGGCAGAAAAACGTCGATTGCACGGCGAGGAGCGCCACGCAACACCGTCACGCTTCATCCATGAGCTGCCGAGCGAACATCTGCACGAGATTCGTCCCCGGGTGTCGGTCCGTCGCCCCGGTGGCGTGTCCGGGATGCCGTCAAGCGGTTGGCAGCCCCAGCCGGGGCTTGCGCTCGGCGCGCGGGTGAGTCATGCGCGGTTTGGCGATGGCGTCGTGACCAACCTCGAGGGCCATGGGGCCGACGCGCGCGTGCAGGTCAACTTTGATGCGGTTGGCAGCAAATGGCTGGTGACTGCGCTGGCCCGCCTGACCACGCTCTGAGTCAGCTTACAAATCGAGAAGAATTTCCTGTTCCTGCGACGAGGGGCCGAACGGTCGCGACTCGTAGTGTTCGAAAATGGCTTCGACCACGTCCTCTGGACGGTCGACCACCTGGAACAGTTGCATGTCGTTTTCGCTGATCATCGCTTCCGCGACCAGCCGAGTGGTGAACCAGTCGATGAGGCCGCTCCAGAACGCACGGTCGACAAGGATGATCGGAATGCGTCGCGTCTTGCCCGTCTGCACCAGCGTCAGGATTTCGGCAAGCTCGTCCAGCGTCCCGAAACCGCCCGGCAAGACGACATACGCCGAGGCATATTTGACGAACATCACCTTGCGCGCAAAGAAGTGCCGAAAGTCGAGGCTGATATCCTGATAGGCGTTTGCTGTCTGCTCCTGCGGAAGCGAGATGTTGAGCCCGATGCTTGGCGATTTTCCCGCATGCGCACCCTTGTTCGCCGCCTCCATCAGCCCCGGCCCGCCGCCGGAAATGACCGCGAACCCCGCGTTCGAGAGCAGGCGTGCCGTCGTCTCGGTCAGCGTATAGTATCGATGGTCCGGTGACGGCCGTGCCGATCCGAACAGGCTGACCGCCGGGGCAACACCGGCCAGCCGCTCATAACCCTCGACAAACTCCGCCATGATCTGAAACACTTTCCATGATTCGCGATCGAGCGATGGCCCGTGCTGTGATTGATGCCCGGGCTTGTGGTCAGTATTTGCCATGTGCGCACCCTCTTCGAGCGCTTGAAGTCGTCAAGGCTCTCTATCATACTCATCGCATTCAACAGATAACAGTCACGCTCCCGGCTACAACCGTTTCTGGATAACTGCACTCTCTCGCTGCCGGCTTGCCTGTCAGGCCTTGTCGGATCTTCAGCATGCTGCCGCTCTGCAACCGTCCTGGCTCACTCTGTACCACTGGATCCAATCGTCGATGAACACGCCCGCCTCTCAGCAGCTGATTCTGGTAGACGGATCCTCGTACCTCTATCGCGCATTTCACGCGTTGCCCGAGCTGCGAAACACCGCTGGCGAGGATACCGGGGCGATTCGTGGTGTGCTCTCGATGCTGCGACGACTGCTCGACGAGCACGCTCCGACCCACTTTGCCGTCGTCTTTGATGCGCCGGGCAAGACGTTCCGTGATGAGCTGTATCCCGCCTACAAGGCCAACCGTCCGGGCATGCCGGACGCGCTGCGGGGTCAGGTTCAGCCACTCAAGGACATGATTGTTGCCATGGGTCTGCCGCTGATCGAGGAGCCGGGTGTCGAAGCCGACGATGTCATTGGGACGCTGACCCGACGCGCCGAGGCTGCCGGGTGGGACGTCTTGATCTCGACCGGTGACAAGGATCTGGCGCAACTGGTCAACGAGCGAGTGACGCTGCTCAACACGATGTCCGGCGTCCGCATGGACACGTCTGGTGTGCAAGAAAAGTTTGGCGTTCCACCAGCCGCCTTTGTGGACTATCTTGCCCTGGTCGGAGACAGTTCGGACAACATTCCGGGCATTCCCGGTGTTGGTCCGAAAACGGCAGCAAAGTGGCTGGCTGCCTACGGTGATCTGGATTCGCTGGTCGCCGCGGCTGATCAGATCAAGGGCAAGGTCGGGGAACGGCTGCGTGACCATCTGGATCAGCTGCCGCTGGCGCGGCAGCTGGCGACCATCTGTTGTGATCTGTCGCTTGATCAGGCCATCGATGATCTGGTCCGCAGGCCTCCGGACAACACCAGTCTGCGCGACTGGTACCGGCGTTTCGAGTTTCGGGCCTGGCTCGAACAGCTCGAGTCGGGCGACAATGCTGGCAGCACGTCCGCTGCTGTCGACGAAGCGAGTGAACGCAGCGCTGTCGATCGTAGCGGCTATCAACTGGTTCTCGATCAGGAGAGCTTTGACGCCTGGCTCGAGCGATTGCGGGGCTGTGAACTCTTCGCACTCGATCTCGAGACCGATGCGCTCGACTATATGGTTGCCTCGATTGTTGGCGTCTGTCTGGCTGTTGGCCCTGGGGAGGCGTGCTACATTCCGGTTGCGCATGATTACCCGGGTGCGCCGTCCCAGCTTGATCGCGACACGGTTCTGTCGGCACTGAAGCCGCTCCTTGAAGATGCACAGCGTCCGAAACTTGGGCAGAACCTCAAGTTCGACATGAGCGTGTTGGCACATCACGGCATCTCGCTGCGTGGCATTCGCCACGACACCATGCTGGCGTCCTACGTGATCGACTCGACCGCGACGCGTCATGACATGGATTCCCTCGCCCGCAGGTATCTCGGCATCGAGACAATCCGTTTCGAGGACGTCGCGGGCAAGGGAGCGCGCCAACTCACGTTCAATCAGGTGCCGCTCGATCAGGCCGCCCCGTATGCCGCCGAAGATGCTGATGTCGCCTGGCAGCTGCATGCGACGCTGTGGCCACGTTTGCAGGCCGAGCCGAGGCTGCAGTCGGTCTATGCCGATATCGAGATGCCGTTGGTGCCGGTGCTATCGACGATCGAGCGTACCGGGGTGCTGATCGATGTCGAGCGACTGCGTGTGCAGAGTGCGGAGTTGTCAGAGCGGTTGCGCGATCTCGAGGCACGCGCACACCTCGAGGCAGGGGGCGTCTTCAATCTGGCATCGCCTCGACAGATCCAGGAAATTCTCTTCGAGCGGCAAGGGTTGCCGGTGCTCGAGAAAACGCCGAAGGGGCAACCGTCGACTGCCGAGTCGGTGTTGCAGGAACTGGCGCATACTTACCCGTTGCCGCGGCTGATTCTTGAACATCGCGCACTGGCCAAGCTGATTTCAACGTATGCCGAAAAGCTGCCGCGGATGATCAATCCGCACACTGGACGCGTGCACACCTCGTACCATCAGGCTGTCACTGCGACAGGCAGATTGTCGTCATCGGATCCCAACCTGCAGAACATTCCGGTACGAACCGTCGAAGGCCGACGGATCCGCAAGGCGTTCGTTGCGCCTGCCGGCTATCGGCTGATCGCAGCCGACTACTCGCAGGTCGAGCTGCGGATCATGGCGCATCTGTCGGAAGACCCCGGGTTGCTTACCGCCTTTTCCGATGGGCTCGATGTGCATCTTGCCACCGCGGCAGAAGTGTTTGGTGTCCCGCTCGATGCGGTGGGTCCTGATCAGCGGCGTGCAGCCAAGGCGATCAACTTCGGTCTGATGTACGGGATGTCTGCCTTCGGTCTGGCACGACAAATCGGCGTTGAGCGCGCCGAGGCGCAGGCCTATGTTGATCGTTACTTCGAACGGTATGTCGGCGTCAGGCAGTATCTTGATCGCACTCGGGAAGCCGCCCGCGAGAAGGGGTATGTCGAAACGGTGTTCGGCCGGCGACTGCACGTCCCGGAAATCACGGCGCGGAATGCCCAACGTCGGCAGTATGCCGAGCGGACGGCGATCAACGCGCCCATGCAGGGGTCGGCTGCCGATATCATCAAACGCGCCATGATTGCGGTTCAGCAGTGGCTTGACGACACCGGTCAGGATGCACGCATGATCATGCAGGTTCACGATGAGCTTGTTTTTGAAGTTCCTGAAGATCAGGTTGATCGGCTGTCGACGCAGATCGTCGCCGTCATGACCGGGGCGGCCGAACTCAAGGTTCCACTTGATGTGGATGTCGGTGTCGGGTCCAACTGGGACGAAGCCCACTGAGCAGGCTGGCCGCCAGAATAAAAAAACCCTGCACCGAGGGGGGGTCGGTGCAGGGCCGAAGGCCACCTGCCTGGTGGCGATAAGGGGTACACGCTTGACACAACATCAGACTGTCGACGGGCCAGCAAGTTCCACTTTGCGCGTTACTGCTCGGCAAACCAGCGGTCGAGCTTGTCGCGTGCTGCGTCGACACCGACGCCGGTGCGCGCCGAAAACAGTTGTACCGACACCTGAGGGTGCGAGGCAGTGATCTGTTTCGTGACCTGCTGCAGTGTCGCGGCAGCCTGACCGCGGCTCAGCTTGTCGGCCTTGGTCAACAGCACGTGAACCGGCAGCCCGCGATGAGACGTCCAGATCAGCATCTGCTGGTCAAACGCCTGTAATGGATGTCTGCTGTCCATGATCAATATCAGGCCTCGCAGCGCGACACGCGATGCCAGATAGGCCGGCAGGACCTGTCGCCAGTGTGCACGAATTCGCTCGGGAACCTTTGCGTACCCGTATCCGGGCAGGTCAACCAGTGTTCTGCCCGGGCCGCAGGCAAACAGGTTGATCAGTTGCGTGCGACCAGGCGTCTTGCTGGTTCGAGCCAGACCCTTGCGACCCGTCAGCGCGTTCAGGGCACTGGACTTGCCAGCGTTGGAGCGTCCGGCAAAGGCGATTTCCACCCCCTCATCGGCCGGCAGATCGGAGAGCGCATGTGCACTTTTCAGGTAGTCCGTCTGTTGATAAGCGTGTGTCAAGGTTGCTCTGCTCCGGTCTGTCCACATTGACCTGTATGGGGGTGGCTGGTATAAAACCCAAGATACATGACGGCCGTGGCGCTGTGTGAATCGTGGTCACGGTAATTTTCGGTCTTGCTTCCAGGAGCAGCGAATTCATGAAGATCTGGCAGTGCATCGGAATCGCCACTTTGTCGTTGGGCATGGTCGTCGTTGCACACGCTGGTGACCCACAGCGCGGTCAAGAGCTGGCAGCCACCTGTGCAGCCTGTCATGGCGCCGATGGCAACAGCGTCAATCCCGAGTGGCCCAAGCTTGCCGGCCAGCATGCCAGCTACACTGCGGTGCAGTTGCATCACTACCAGTCCGGGGCGCGCGAAAACGTTCTGATGACCTCGCAGGCTGTCGGCCTCAGCGAGCAGGATATTCTCGATCTCTCGGCTTACTATGCGACGCTGACCGCGAATGCCGGTGAAGCGGATCCTGATCTGGTCGAGCTTGGTGAAGAGATCTACCAGCGTGGTCTTGCTGCGCAGGGGGTGCCGTCGTGTGCATCCTGTCACGGTCCTGCCGGTCAGGGCGTTGGTTCGGCGGTCTTTCCGATGTTGCATGGGCAGCATGCCGTTTATACGGCCATTCAGCTGCGTGCCTACCGGTCAGGCGAGCGTGCAACCGATCCGAACCGCATGATGCGCGGCGTTGCCGAACTTTTGTCCGATGAAGAAATCGAAGCCGTTGCATCGTACATCGAAGGGCTTGAGCCAGCGCGTTGAGCTGTGTCGGCAACGGGGGCAGTTGATGTTACCAGTCGGTTTTTTTCAGCATCCGTTCAGTGCACGTAACCGGCTCGGCGCCGCTGTGTCGACGCTGGTGTTGCTCGTCGGGCTTGTTTTTGCCTCTTCAGCGCTCGCCGATCGGTTCGAGGCTGGTGTTCATTATCGTGTTCTGGCAACGCCACAGCCAACTGCCGCAGATTCCGGTCAGATCGAGGTGCGGGAGTTTTTTTCTTATGCCTGTCCTTTCTGCAGGCAGTTTTACCCGTTGATGAGTCAGTTTGCTGCCGCCGCTCCCGACGATGTCCTGATCGTTCATCACCCGGTCGTGTTCAGAGAGCAATGGGATCCGTTGGCGCGTGCTTATCTGGTTCAGTCCCTGCTCGATCTCGGTGACCATGTCCATGGTGCGGTCTTCGTTGCGCTGTATGAAGAGCAGAGACGGCTTGGCAACAAGCAGGAGTTTGCCCGGTTCTTTGCCGAGATTGCCGATGTGGACCCCGCGCAGGTTACAGCAGCGTGGGACGATTTTGACGTCGAAACATCCATGCGGCGCAATCAACAGTTGGCACAGGCCGTTGGCGTCACCGGAACGCCGTCGATTGCCGTAAATGGACGCTATTACGTTGACGGGAGAATGGCCGGCAGTCTTGACGGCTTGCTGCAGGTTGTGGCCTATCTCATCGACAAGGAGAGACAGGGAGACTGATCAAGGCACATGCGCATCCGGTCGGCGCTGGACAAGCAGTCTGCAGAGGGTTTGCTGGTCCCGCCGAGGTGTCTCCTTGGCGATGAAGACGATCAACAGTCGTCAGACCTGCGAGCGCGTCATCGGCTGATCCGGGTCCTCAGTTATAATATTCAGACCGGCCTGCAAACCCGCAGGTACGGTGACTATCTCACCAGAAGCTGGCAGCATGTGGTTCCACATCCTGCACGTCCTCGCAATATCGACCGGATTTCCGACCTGCTTGCCGACTTTGATCTGGTCGGCCTGCAGGAGGTCGATGCCGGCAGCCTGCGAAGCGGTTTCATCAATCAGACGCGTTATCTGAGTGATCGGGCTGGATTTCCGTTCTGGGTCGACCAGGTCAACCGTCGGCTGGGTCTGTTTGCACAACACAGTAACGGTCTGTTGGCGCGGTTTGTTCCTCGCGATGTGCAGGATCATCGGCTGCCTGGCGTCATCCCGGGGAGGGGGCTGATTCATCTGTCGTTTGGAACGGGCCACGAAACACTGCAGGTCTTTCTGATGCACCTGGCGCTGGGGCGACGGACGCGCGCGCTGCAGTTGTCATATGTCGCCGAGCTGTTGCGCGATTGCCATCATGCAATTGTCATGGGCGATCTGAACTGCCCTGTCGACAGCCCCGAGCTCAAGCGTTTTCTTGCAGTGACCGGTCTGCGAGAACCGATCGGAGATCTGCATACCTATCCAAGCTGGCGGCCGCAGCGGAGTCTCGACCATATCCTGGTGAGCGAAACATTGACCGTGCGGCGCGCAGCTGTGGTTCCTTTCCCTGTCTCCGATCATTTGCCGGTCATGATGGAACTGCTGCTGCCCGAGCAGCTGACCTTGTCTTGAGCATTAGTCTCGGCAGGACCGGATTGCCTGTGTTGCGGGGCTCAACGCCACCCCACCTGATCAGCAATGCGCACAGCAATCGGGTTGTTTGCGCCCAGCACGGCGACACCACGCTGGTCGAGCACCAGATCCCCCCATGCGCTGACAACCGGATCAAGGCTGATACCCGCCACGACCGGGTACTCATGGTTGGCGCCAGCGAAGTTTTCCTGCGCGGCATCCGACGCCAGGTATTCGAGCAGACGCACGGCGTTTTCCCTGTTTGGGGCGTTGGCAACAACGCCGGCGCCACCGATGTTGACGTGTACACCGCGGTCATCCTGGTTCGGGAAGATGATGCCGACCGCCTCGGCGGCTGCCCGATCGGCCGCATTGGTCGAACTGAGCAGACGCACGTAATAATAATGATTGGCGACACCGATCTCGCACTCACCGGCAGCGACCCCGCGGATCTGGTCGGTATCGCCGCCTTGTGGTTGACGTGCCAGATTGGCAACCAGACCGCGCGCCCAGTCGGTTGTCGCGTCTTCGCCAAGCGCGTCGATCAGGCTGCCCAGCAGCGACTGGTTGTAGACGTTGTTCGACGAGCGAATACAGATTTGCCCGGACAGCGCAGGATCGGCCAGATCTTCGTAGCTGGACACCAGATCAGCATCGAAGCGTTCGCGGTTGTAGTAGATCAGCCGCAGACGCTGGCTGAAACCGTACCAGTAACCATCCGGATGGCGAAGGTGTTCGGGGATCCGCGCGTTCAGGAAATCGGACTGTACCGCTTGCAGCACGCCTGCTGACTGTGCGCGCCAGAGTCTTCCGGCATCGACGGTAATCAGCACATCGGCCGGGCTTGCCACGCCTTCGCGGCGGATCCGTTCGACCAGTTGATCGGAATCACCCTGCAGGACGCGCACACGAATGCCGGTTTCTTCGGTGAAACGATCGAACAAAGCGGTATCGGCATCGTAGTGACGCGCTGAATAGACGTTGACCTGCCCGGCGTGCGCGGCTGTTGCCAGCAACACCCAGAGCATCAGAAGTGCGGTAAACGTTATCAATGACAGGCCGTTACGCTTGATCATGTTTCTTTTCGCCCTTGTCGATCAGTCTGTTGGTTTAGAGATGCCAATGTGTTTGAGAATGATTCTCGTTTATATCGTAGTCTGTTGATCGCGTAAGCGTCAAGCGCATCCGGCACTCAAAACTGAATAAGACTGATTTGCATTTACCGGGTTGTTGTCGGTAAGCTGACACTGTTGCTGGTTCCCGTGACCAGCCTCGCCCGGCATCGTGGAGCTGTCATCATGCACCTGCCCTTGTTGACTACGTTGTTTCGTCAGGCCGTCGCCGTTTCCGATATTCCGTCCCGCCAACGCCCTGACGGCAGCCACTCTGCACTGCGTGCCAGCAATGATGCCTGCTCAAGTCAGGCAGATGCCCTCAACATGGCAGGCATTCACCACCAGTTCGATGGGAATGCTGCAGTGACCGATGTCAGCCTCGACGTCTCGCCGGGCGAGGTCGTTTGCCTGCTTGGTCCATCGGGTTGTGGCAAGACGACGTTGTTGCGCATTGCGGCCGGGCTCGAGCAGGTTCAGCGTGGCGAGGTTCGGCTGGGCGGCAAGATGGTCGCCGCGGCTGGGCGCCATGCGCTTCCACCTGAGCAGCGCAGCGTCGGACTGATGTTTCAGGATTCTGCGCTGTTCCCGCATCTGAGTGTGCTCGAGAATGTGTTGTTCGGGCTCGACCGCTGGCCGGTGTCGAAGCGGCGCCAGCGCGCGCTCGATCTCCTCGAGCGCCTGCGGATGTCGGCGTATGCCGATGGGTATCCGCACATGCTGTCCGGTGGTCAGCAGCAGCGCGTCGCATTGGCGAGAGCGCTGGCGCCTGCCCCGGAGCTGATGTTGCTCGACGAGCCGTTTTCGGCGCTCGACGCTCGCCTGCGTGATCAGATTCGTGACGATACGCTGCACGCGCTGAAAGACAGCCAGACCGGTACGCTTCTGGTCACGCATGATCCCGAGGAGGCCATGTTCATGGCCGATCGTATCGCGATCATGAAAGCCGGTCGGGTGCTCCAGGTTGGCGCACCGGTGGATCTGTACTGCCGCCCGGCGCATCCGTTCGTGGTCACCTTCTTTGGTGACGTGAACCGCTTTGATGGCGTTGTCGAACATGGCCGGATCCGCACGCCGGTCGGCGAAGTCGATGCGCCTGGGCTTGCTGAGGGTGAGCGTGCAAAGGTGCTGGTGAGGCCTGAAGCATTGCAGGTGCAGCTGCTTGGCGGGCCATCTGCCAACCATGACTGCTCGCACGTGGTCATGTCCCGATTGCTGGGCCGCAGCAGCCTGACGCACTTGTGTGTGCACGATGCGCAGGGCGAGGAGCATCACCTCCATGCGCGCATGCCGGGTGTCTTCCTGCCCCATGCCGATCAGCCGGTATCGCTGCGGCTTGATCACACGCAGGTGTTTGTCTTCCCCGAGAACTCCGAAGACTGACCGTCAGCGCGGCCGGTCAACGGAGCTCGCAGGTATTGCCGGTTTCTGGCCCGAATGTCCCGGCCTGGATTGGCGCATGGCCAGACTGAGCAGTATCACCGGAATCACGCCAACGGCGACAATGGCGAGCGCCGACGTCGATGCCTGTGACAGGCGTTCGTCTGAAGCCAGTTCGAACGCGCGGATCGCCAGTGTATCGAAATCGAACGGTCGCAGGATGATTGTTGCCGGGAGTTCCTTCATCACATCGACAAAGACCAGAATGCCGGCAGCCAGCAGGCTGCTGCGCATCAACGGCGCGTGCACCAGGACCAGCGTGCGACCGGCGGTTTTCCCCAGTGTTCGCGATGCGGCGTCCATACCCGGTGTGATCTTGTCGAGACTCGCCTCGATGGCATTGAAAGAGACCGCCAGAAAGCGCACGACATAGGCATACAGCAGGGCAACGACGGTACCGGTCAGCAGCAGGCCCGGCAGGATGCCAAACCGTTCCAGTGCGAACAGGTTGATCTGTTGGTCCAGCCAGCCGAACGGGATCAGAATGCCCACTGCAATCACCGATCCCGGGATTGCATAGCCCATGGCAGCAATGCGCGTCGCCGATCGGGTCAGCCGTCCGGGTCGCAGTCTGGCGCCATAGCTCAGCAGAACGGCGAACAACACGGCGAGCGCCGCCGCGCCGGCTGCCAGCATCACACTGTTACCTGCCAGCACCAGGAACCGTGGACCGAGCAGCGGATCACCGCCGCGCAGGCTCATATTGAGCAACAGCAACGCGGGAAGGATAAAGCCGAGAACTAGCGGTGCAAGGCAGGCCAGCGTTGCCAATCCTGCCCGCAGACCGCGCAGGTGGTATTGCGGCAACTCGCGATAGCGGGTGGAGGTGTGAAAATACCGCGCCCGCCCGCGCGACCACCGCTCCACCATGACCAGAATCACGATGATCGAGAGCAGGCAGGCAGCCAGCTGTGCGGCGGCGACCTGCTCGCCCATTCCGAACCAGGTTCGGTAGATGCCGGTCGTGAAGGTGTCGACACCAAAAAACTGCACGGCGCCGAAGTCGTTCAACGTTTCCATCAACGCCAGTGCCACGCCACCGACGATCGCCGGTCTGGCCAACGGGATTGCAACACCGGTGAACAGGCGCAGCGGTGATCGGCCGAGTGTACGGCCGACCTCGAGCGCGCAGACCGACTGTTCGACGAAAGCAGCCCGACTGAGCAGATAGACATATGGGTAGAGCACCAGCGACATCAGCGCGATCGCGCCGCCCAGTGAGCGGATCTCGGGAAAGCTGTAGTCATCGCGCGTCCAGTCGAAGATCGCCCGCAACCAGGTCTGTACCGGCCCGGTGAACTGCAGAAAATCGGTATAGGCATAGGCAATGACATAGGTCGGCACCGCCAGTGGCAACAGCAGCGCCCATTCAAACAAGCGTTTGCCCGGGAATCGGCACATGACCACCAGCCAGGCTGTGCCGACACCGATGATCAACGTGCCGACACCGACACCGAGCACCAGCCCCAGCGTGTTCAACAGATAGCCGCCAAGCACGGTGCTGCCCAAGTGTTGCCAGACGTCGACAGCCGGCACCAGAACATGGCCGAGCACGATCAGGACCGGAAGGGCAACGCAACCCGCGATCAGCAGAGTTGCCACCGTCCAGCCGTTTGCGATCCGTTTGATACCAAGCCATGCCACCGTGTCGCGTCCTTCTATCGCATGCCGAGTGATTTGATCATGGTTGCTACACCGGTATGGTAGGGGACAGAGGGAGTCTCTGAAAGAGCGCCGACAGCGAGGTGGAGTTGATGCAAGATTACTGGCATTACCTCGACAGCAAGCGCGCACGCGCTGTGGCGGCAACCGATCCGGTGCTCGTCCTGCCGTTGGGCGCCATCGAGCAACACGGTCCACACCTGCCTCTGGGAACCGACCTGCTGATCATCGAGAGCCTGCTCGATGCAGCGTGGCCATTGCTCCCGGCGCAGGTGTCGGCGTGGCGACTCCCTGCGCTCGCGGTGGGCGCCAGCACCGAGCATGGAGCGTTTGCAGGGACGCTCAGCCATGAGCCCGAGACGCTGATCCGCATGATCGTCGACATCGGTGCGCAGCTCGCGTCGATCGGTGTGCGTCGTCTGGTGTTGTGCAACGGCCATGGCGGCAACCGCCAGGTGCTCGATCTTGCTGCGCTGCGCTTGCGTGCTCAGCATGGCATGTTGGTGATCAAGTCGAACTACTTTCGTTACCCGCTTCCTGAACAGCTGGCGTTGCCCGCCTCCGAACAGCAGCACGGATTTCATGGCGGCGCTCTGGAAACGGCGTTGATGCTGCACCTGCATCCGCAGCTGGTTGCCATGGGTGCGCTGCATGCGCGACGCTCGCTGGGCGAGCGGTTGCAGGCAGAGCGGTTCGCCCGCATCGGTCCCGAGGGACAAGCCGGTTTTGCCTGGATGGCTGGTGATCTGCATCATGACGGTGTGGTCGGTGATGCGTCACTGGCGACCGGCGCATTTGGTGCTCAGGTTGCTGCTGCCTACGCCTTGGCCATTGCAGAAACGCTTGCCGAAGCGGCGCGTTTCCCACTGTCAGCGCTCGCGGAGTCTCCGCGCCGTGACTGAAGACGATCGCTATGCGCCACTGATCGATCCGGCAATGCGCCAGGTCGTGATCGCCCAGCTCGGGCAAAGCCTGGATGGGCGGATTGCGACCGTGAATGGCCACTCGCACTATGTGACCGGCGCTGAGGACAGGCGGCATCTGCATCGGCTGCGATCGCTGGTCGATGCGGTCGTGATCGGCGCCAGCACGGTTGCTGCCGATGACCCGCGTCTGACGGTGCGTGATGTGGAAGGCCCCGATCCGCTGCGCATCGTCCTTGACCCGCGCGGTCGGCTCCCGGCAAATCGACGGGTGTTCGAAGAGGCTCCCGAAACGACCGTGCTGGTGCTTGGCGAGGGTGTTACCAGCCCGGCTTCGGCGGTTGTCGATACAATGCGTCTGCCGCTGATACCGGCCGGCGGCTTTGACCCGGTGAGCGTCCTCGCCAGGCTTGCTGATCGTGGCTGCCGTCGCGTTCTGGTCGAGGGTGGCGGCCGGTTGGTCTCTGCCTGTCTGCATGCAGGTGTGCTTGATTACCTGTATCTGAGCATCGCGCCGGTGATCATCGGCTCGGGGATTCAAGGGCTCGACTTGCCGCCGATTTCCCACATGTCAGCGGCGCATCGGCCGCCAGCCCGGTGTTATACGCTCGGTCAGGACATGCTGTTCAGGCTGGACCTGCGTGGCGCTGCTGCATAGCAGACCCGGTGGCACAGCGCCGCGCCGGGCTCGGTGCTCAATCGTTGCAGCGTGGCCGGCAGGTCTTCGAAGCGACTGTCTCCGTCGATCAGCACGTCGAGCCGCTGGTCACCCAGCAGCGACAACGCCAGTGAGAGGCGTCGACGATGCGTCCAGCGGGGAGTCATCACCGGCGGTATGCGGCCGACCTGACTGCTGCGCAGCGTCAGTCGGCGGGAGTGAAAGTTGCGCCCGAGCGCCAGAGAAACCGCTGTGTCGCCGAACCAGCTGAGCTCGACAATGCGCGCCTCGTCGCCGGCGAGCGTCAGCGCCTGTTGCAGGCCGTCGGCGCTGCCGCTGGCGTGGATGATCAGGTCGCAGTCGAGCGGCGCCCGATCCGGTGTGGCGAACTGCAGCCCCAGCGCCTCAGCCAGCGTTGCGCGTGATGGGTTGATGTCGATCAGCGTGACGTCGGTCCCGGCCGTCTGCTCGGCCAGCCAGGCGCTCAGGCAGCCCAGCACGCCGGCGCCGACCACGGCAATGCGCTCGCCAGTCTGCGGTGACGCATCCCAGTTGCCGGTAATGGCGGTTTCCATATACGCAGCGAGCACCGCGCGCGCAGCGGGGACAGCGTCGGGAAGAGGAACGACATCGCTGGCATCGACGACATAGCGATCCTGATGCGGATACAGACAGAACACGTGTTGACCAAGCAGCGCCGCCGGGCCCTGTTCGACCTCACCGACGTTGATGTAGCCATACTTCACCGGCGCCGGAAACTCGCCCTCCTGATGCGGCGCCCGCATGCGATGAAACTGGTCGTCCGGCACACGGCCCTGGAAAATCAGCGACTCGGTCCCACGACTGACGCCAGTATAGAGCGTGCGGACCCGGACCTGGTCGGGGCCGGGTTCGGGAATCGTGTGATGGCGAATGCGTCCGCAACCGGGCGCTTCCAGCCAGAAGCTGCGAGCCGATCGCACGTCGATCGCATCAATGCTGTCCATGATTCAGGCCTCCGGGTAGCGTTTGATGTGCCTGGTGGCGCACGGAGCGGTTGAACCGCATCATGCCTGTCGATGCTGTCGAGGAGTCTTGCTGGTGATCATGCGTCGCGTCAAATCCGCCATGCCACTCCCCGGTTCATCGACCGGGCGCCGTATCGATCTGGTCGTCGGTGGCATTGCGCTGATGACCTTCGCTCAGTTTGCAAGTGTTAGCGTGTCCGGGCTGCCGTCAGCGCATGTGTGGCCGGCGTTGGCTGTTTACCTCGGGATTGCCGTGCTGATCGAGCGCGTCATGCCGGCCGAGACACCCGGGCCCGGTCTCGGCGCTGCCAACCGTGTGACACTGGTGCGGTTGGTGTTTGTCTGCTGGCTGTGTGCCATTGCCGTGCTACCGGCGGTGTTGCTGACCGATGCGCTGCGTTGGCTGGTTGCCGGGATGACGCTGCTGGCGTTGGGTCTCGACGGTGTCGATGGCTATCTGGCGCGGCAGCGCGGTGTGGTCAGCCGGTTTGGGGCGCGTTTTGACGAGGAGGTCGATGCCGGGTTGATCATGGTTTTGGCAATGCTTGCCTGGCGCAGCGATCAGGTCGGTGTCTGGGTCCTGCTGATCGGATTGATGCGGTATGCATTTGTGGTCGCCGGCTGGGCAGTGACCGCGCTGCAAGCCGAGCTGTTTCCCAGTGTGCGTCGGAAGGCGGTTTGCGTGGTGCAGGTCGGCGTCCTGCCGCTTTGTCTCCTGCCCGTGGTGAGCCCAGCGCTTGCCACGGTGTTCGCCGCCGCGGCGCTGCTGGCGTTGACCGCCTCGTTCTGGGTCGACGTGCGCTGGTTGATGATGCGCCGGGAGTCACCATCACACCCGACGTGATGGCATGCTTTCATTCCGGAACGGGTTGACATAGAGTCGAAGAAGGGAAGTTTGGTGCGGCGCGCAAGTGGAGATGGCAGCTCGATGCATATCAATTGGGAAACCTATCCCGCTGACCAGGCGTTTGATGAACTGATCGACAATCAAGGCACGGTCCGGCCGTACGGCCAGTCTCTGGCGCAGGTGTTGTCGGCGCTGTCGATGCTGGATCTGCGTGAACGGCAAAAAGCTGCCGAGTCGGCAATCATCGAGACAGGTATCACCTTTACCGTGTATTCCGAGGGCGAAAATATTGATCGCGCCTGGCCGTATGACATCATCCCGCGGATCATCGATGGCAGGACATGGGATGCCGTGAATGCCGGTCTGCGCCAGCGGATGCTCGCTCTCAACCTGTTCATTGCCGATATCTACGGGCAGCAACGTATCATCAAGGATGGCGTATTCCCGCCCGAGTTGCTTGCCAATTCAGCAAACTTTCGCAAGGAGTGCGTGGGCGTGGAGCCGGCCCAAGGGGTCTGGGCGCACATTTGCGGCTCTGATCTGATCCGTGATCATCACGGTCAGTTCCTCGTTCTCGAGGACAACCTCCGCGTCCCGTCGGGCGTGTCGTACATGATGGAAAATCGTGCGCTCACCAAACGCGTGTTTGGCGAACTGCTCGAGGACTCGACCATTCGTCCGATCAGCGATTATCCCACCGAGTTGTTCGACATGCTTGCAGCGATATCGCCACGCACGATGGATTATCCCGAGATCGTTGTGCTGACCCCCGGCATCTTCAACTCGGCGTATTTCGAGCACTCGTTTCTGGCGCGGCACATGGGCGCCGAACTGGTCGAGGGCGCTGATCTGGTCGTCGCGGATGATGACTGTGTGTACATGCGCACCATTCAGGGGCTGCAGCGGGTTGATGTGATTTATCGACGGATCGATGATCAGTTTCTCGACCCGGAAGCGTTCCGCAAGGACTCGGTGCTGGGTGTGCCCGGCCTGATGCGCGCCTGGCGCGCCGGGAACGTCGGTCTGGCCAATGCGCCTGGTGCCGGCGTCGCTGACGACAAGGTGGTGTATGCCTTCGTCGGTGATTTCATTCGCTATTACCTCGATCAGGAGCCGCAACTGCCCAACGTCGAGACCTGGTTATGCTACCGTCCGAAGGAATGCGAGCACGTGCTCGCCAACCTTGACCAGATGGTTGTCAAGCCGGCGAATGAATCAGGCGGTTATGGCATGCTGATCGGCCCGGCAGCAAGCAAGCGTGAGCGCAACGAGTTTGCTCGCCGCATTCGAGACAATCCGCGAAACTACGTTGCGCAACCACTGATCAGCCTGTCGACCGTGCCGACACTGGTTTCCGATGGAGTGGCGCCGCGGCATGTCGATCTGCGGCCGTTCATCCTGCAAAGCGATCGCTTGTACGTCACGCCGGGTGGTCTGACGCGTGTTGCCATGCGTGAAGGGTCGACGGTGGTCAACTCCTCCCAAGGTGGCGGCAGCAAGGACACCTGGGTGCTTGAATAGCCGGTCTGCGTTGCCAATCCGTCTTTGATAAAGGAGCGCTGCGTTGATGTTGTCCCGAGCCGCCGAACGGATCTACTGGATGGGACGTTATATCGAGCGCGCCGAGAGCGTGGCGCGGCTGGTCGGCGCCTACAGCAACGCCATGATGGACATGCCGCGTGACGCCAAGGCCGGCTGGGGGAGTTTGACCGACATCATCGGCGCTGAAGAGCGATTCGGCAAACGCTACCAGAATGCCGACGAACGCAATGTGGTCAAGTTCCTGCTGGCCGACACCGACAACCCCGGCTCGATCGTGGCGTCGATTCAGGCGGCACGAGAAAACGTGCGAACGACGCGTGAGCTGCTGCCGATCGAAGCCTGGGAGTACGTCAACCGGCTGCACCTCTTTCTGGCCGAACAGGTGCCCGGGGCGCTGGCACGGCGCAACCGATTTGCTCTGCTGCAGGAAGTGGTGTTGCGGTGCCAGCAGATCAGCGGTCTGCTCGCTGGAACGATGAGCCACGATGCATCGTGGCAGTTTGTGCGGCTGGGGCAGTGTCTGGAGCGCGTCGACATGACCACGCGCATCGTCGACAGTGCGATCTATCTCCTCCTGCCGCATCAGGATTCACCGCTGGAGCACGAAAACCTGCTGTGGATGAACGTGCTGCGATCCTTGTCGGCGTATCAGATGTATCGCCAGCATGTGACCAACCGCGTGGTCGGTTATGCGGTGATCCGGTTCCTGCTGCATGACCGGGATTTCCCGCGCGCAGTGGCGCACGTGCTGGGCGAGATCGAGACCAGCCTGCGCATGTTGCCGAACGCGAAGGGGCCGCTTCGCCATCTTGGCCGTCTGCAACGTCGGGCAAGGGCTGTCGATATCGCGACGATGACGCTCGAGGATCTGCACGGCCATATGGACACCCTGCAGATCAACGCCAATGAACTCCATGAGGCGATCATGGCAACCTGGATCCTGCCGCCTGAATCGCCCGTCACCCAGACGCAGAGTTGACGCTGGAGAGGTCACCATGGCTACCGGCCTGAACGGTTCCCTGTTGAAGGGGTATCAAGCGTCTGCGGGTCGCAGCGACGAGCTGTATACCGATTCCGGTGCGCTGCGTGAGGCCTGGAAGTATCTTGCCGATGCGCTTGATGGCATGGGGCTGGAAGCGCTGCGGCAGCGGCGGGCCGAGGCGCGTCGACTGCTCCGCGAACGTGGCGTGACGTACAACGTCTACGATGACCCTGCCGGCGCTGAACGGCCCTGGGAGCTCGATCCGGTTCCGCTGCTGATCGGCAGTGACGAGTGGGCGCGTGTCGAGGTCGAACTGCATCAGCGCGCCGAGGTCTTCAACCTGATCCTCAAGGACATCTACGGTCCCCAAGAGTTGATTCGTCGTGGGTTGTTGCCGCAAGCGCTGGTGTACGGGCATCCCGGGTTTCTTCGACCCTGCCATCCGTACCCCGAAGAGCTGAGTTATCCGCTTGCGCTGTTCGCCGTCGATCTGGCGCGTGGTCCGGATGACCGATTCCGTGCGGTCGGTGATCGGACCCAGTCGCCATCCGGCGCGGGTTATGCGCTGGAAAACCGCGTGGTCATGAACCGCGTGGTGCCCAGCCTGTTTCGGGAGTCACGGGTTCACCGCCTGGCCCCTTTCTTTCAACAGTTTCGTGCAGCACTCGCCGAGCTGGCGCCGTGGCGCGACCAGGATGAACCGCGCGTTGTGTTGTTGACGCCGGGCCCGCGCAACGAGACCTATTTCGAACATTCCTTTCTGGCGGGTTATCTCGGCTACACGCTGGTCGAAGGCAGTGATCTGACCGTGCGCGATGGACGTGTCTGGTTGCGCTCGGTGCGTCGCCTCGAGCCGGTCGATGTCATTCTGCGCCGTGTCGACGATGATTTCTGCGACGCCGTCGAACTGCGTGGCGATTCGATGCTCGGTGTGCCCGGGCTGATGGAAGTGGTGCGCCGTGGTCGTGTCGCCGTGGTCAATCCGCTTGGCGCCGGCATTCTTGAAAACCCTGCCATCAAGGCGTTTCTGCCAGCAATTACCCGACACTTTCTCGGCCGTGACCTCGAGCTGGAGTCGGTCGACACCTGGTGGTGTGGGCAGAGCGACGCTTGCGACTATGTCATCGACAACCTCGATCGCATGGTGGTGAAGACGCTGCACCGACGCAGTGGCGAAGAGCCGGTGTTTGGCGCCCTGCTCGGCAATACCCAGCGTGAGCAGCTGATTGCCCGGATTCGCCAGCGCCCCGAGTGGTTTGTTGCGCAGAGTGATGCGCGCCCCGCCTCTGCACCGACGCTGGTCGAGCACGGTCTCGCTCCCCGGCCGGCGCTGTTGCGGGCATTCATGGTGGCGCGCAAGGGCGGCTATCTGGTGATGCCGGGTGGGTTGGCGCGGATCGCTCCCGAGCTCGGCAGCGTGCAGGTCTCCAACCAGACCGGAGGCCTGTCGAAAGACGTCTGGATACAGGCAACCGAGCCGGTGCGTTTTGCACGACCGGCCACGCCGGAGCAATCGGCGACGCCGGCGCGTGCGCCGGATGAACCGCGTTCGGCGCTGCCGCCGGTCGCCGCCGAGAATCTGTTCTGGCTCGGTCGCTATGCCGAGCGTGCCGAGACCACCATCAGGGCGCTGCGCGCCGGGCTGCGCCTGCAACGCTCGGCGATGCACGACGAGGGCGTCGATGTCGCTGTTCTGGCACGCTTCGAGCTGTTGTTGCAACAGGTGATGGCCATCGAAACGCCGAGAGGCGGTATTGATGGATTGCTCGAGTTCAGCGCCGATGCGTCGCTGGTCGGCAGCCTGGCGTTTAATCTCCGCTCCATGCTCAACGCTGCCGCGGTGGTGCGAGACCGCCTGACGCCCGATGCGATGCGGGTGTATACGCTGATTCGCGAACGTCTGACCGACTGGCGAACCGACCCCATGCGGTTCAAGCGTGATCCGGTCGGCGAGTGCGAAACGCTGCTGATCTGGCTCGCGGCGAGTCGTGGTCTGCAGCAGGATGGCATGATGCTCGGCCACACCTGGCGCTTTATGGAGCTTGGCCGCCGTATCGAGCAGGGTCTGCTGATCAGCCAGATTTTGCGTGAGGCGCTGTGCGAGCCGCTGGATCCATTGAGCGAACCGGCACTGCTGGAGTCCTTGCTCGCGGCTTTCGAGAGTGCCAGTGCCTACCGTCGTCAGTTTGCCGGTGACCCACGGATCGATCGTGTGCTGCGCCTGGTGCTTGCCAATCCCAATAACCCACGTTCGCTGGCGTATCAGCTCGAGCGTCTGCTGAAGCACCTTGCGGCATTGCCAAGTGACGAACCGGCTGATCGGATGAGTGCCGAGAACCGCTTGTTGCTCGAAATTCAGACAGCCGTCCGGCTGGCCGACGGCGCGGAGCTGGCCGTGTCACGGCAGGCAAGCAGTGTCGGGCAGGAAGTGTGCCGACCCGGGCTCGAGCACTTGTTGCAGCAGTCGATCGCGAATCTGCAGTCAGCGGCGGTGGAGCTGGCAGTCGTCTACTTCAGCGACCCACAAGGGCCTCGCCCGCTGTCAAGGCTGATGCCTGAAGGCAGGGATGTGACATGAAATACCGTGTCGTTCACCGCACCGAATACACCTACCAGAGCGCCGTTTCGATGGGGTATAACGAAGCGCATCTGACGCCGCGGGGAGATCACCCCTGTCAGCGCGTGCGACGCCACCGGATCGAAGTCAGCCCGCAGCCTGATTATGTCTCGCGGCGTCAGGATTTCTTCGGCAATGAGGTGTTCTACTTTGTCCTGCAGCGTCCGCATGCGCGTCTGGTTGTCGTCGCTGACAGCGAGATCGAGCGCCTGCCCGAGAGCGAAGGATGGGCTCGGCTGTCGGAGCGCCCCTGGGAGGACGTGCGTGCGTCCATCCATGCCGACACATCCGGTGTCGGTATCGACGTGCGCAGCTTTGTCCTCGACTCGCCACTGGTCAGCCGCATCCCCGAGGTCACCGCCTACGCCGCGGTCTCGTTCACGCCCCGGCGGCCGTTTGCCGATGCTGTGGAGGACTTCGTCCGCCGCGTGCATCAGGAATTTACCTTTGACCCTGCCGCAACGACGGTCTCCACACCGGTGATTGATGTGTTTCGCTCGCGACGCGGTGTTTGTCAGGACTTTGCGCACCTGATGATCGCCGGGTTGCGTGGCCTCGGTCTGGCCGCCCGCTACGTCTCCGGTTATCTGGAGACGCTGCCTCCGCCAGGCATGGAAAAGCTGATCGGTTCCGATGCCTCGCATGCGTGGGTGGCGGTCTACGAGCCGGGCATTGGCTGGAGTGAGCACGATCCGACCAACGACATCAAGCCGTCGAAGCAGCATATCGTCATGGCGATGGGACGTGACTACTCCGACATCACACCATTGAAGGGCGTGGTCTTCGGCGGAGGCGTGGTCAAGGAGACCGTGGTCGGTGTCGATGTGCAGCGACTGGATGCGTCTTGAACACCCGGAACGTTCACATCAGCTGTCGAGGCGGATACCATGCGCGTTGACCATGCTGGAGCGGTCTGTAGCTGGAGGCCGAACACCGGCCGGCTGACTGGAGAGTTGAGGCGTAATCATGAGCAAGGCAGGCACGGAAACGGTTCTCGAGGTGCACCACTGGACGGACACGCTGTTCAGCTTCAAGACCACGCGCGACCCCGCGCTGCGTTTCGAGAACGGGCAGTTCGTGATGATCGGGCTGGAGACCGAGACCGGCAAGCGCATCCTGCGTGCCTACAGCATCGCCAGCCCCAATTACGAGGAGTTCATGGAGTTCTACAGCATCAAGGTCCCGGATGGCCCGCTGACGTCGCGCCTGCAGCACCTGCAACCCGGCGATACGCTGCTGGTCAGTCGCAAACCGACCGGCACGCTGGTGATCGGCGATCTATTGCCCGGCAAGCGGCTGTATCTGTTCGCGACCGGTACCGGCCTGGCACCATATCTCAGCGTCATTCAGGATCCTGATACCTATGAACGTTTCGAGCATGTCGTGCTTGTCCATGGCGTCCGGCAGGTGGCGGAGCTCGCCTACGCCGACTTCATCACCGAGACCTTGCCCGAGCATCCGTACCTCGGCGACGAGATCCGCGAGAAACTTGTCTACGTTCCAACGGTCACACGTGAGCCGTTTCGCACGCAAGGTCGGATTCCGGAGCTGGTCGACAATGGCCAGCTGGCAGCATTGACCGGTCTGCCGCCACTCGACCCGGCTGATGATCGTGCAATGATCTGCGGCAGCCCGTCGATGCTCGAGAGCGTGCGCGACATGCTCGATCAGCGTGGTTTCAAGATCTCGCCACGCATTGGCGTGGCCGGGGATTACGTGATCGAGCGTGCTTTCGTCGAAAAATAAACCGCGGCTCGGAGATCTCTGGTGTCACGATACAGCGCGAAGAACGACTTCCGGCATGCGGATCGCCCACGTCTGGGCGTGCTGATTGCCAACCTGGGCACGCCCGATTCGCCCACTGCTCCGGCGTTGCGGACCTATCTGCGTGAGTTCCTGTCCGACCCCCGGGTGGTCGAAGTGCCAAGGCTGTTGTGGTGGATCATCCTGCACGGCATCGTGCTGCGTACGCGCCCTGCCAAATCGGCCAAGGCGTATGCAGAGGTCTGGACCGAACATGGCTCGCCGTTGCTGTTGATTTCGCGGGCGCAGGTGGCCGGTATTGCGCGGCGGTTGCGGCAACGGCTGTCTTCGCCGGTGGCGGTCGAGCTGGGCATGCGCTACGGACAGCCGGCGATTCCCGACGCGCTCGAGCGGTTGCGCGAAGCGGGTGCCGAGCGGCTGCTCGTGCTGCCGATGTATCCTCAATATTCCGGCGCGACCACCGCATCGACCTTCGATGCGCTGAGTGATGCGCTGCGGCAGTGGCGGTGGGTGCCCGAGCTGCGTTTCATCGGGCAATACCATGACGATCCGGCCTACATCGCCTGCCTGGTCGCCAGCATTCGCGAGCACTGGGACGAGCACGGCCGCGGAGAGCGACTGCTGTTCTCGTTCCACGGCACGCCGCAGCGCTATTTGCTTGATGGCGACCCGTACCATTGTCAGTGCCACAAGACCGCGCGACTGGTTGCTGCCGAGCTCGGTATTGCTGCCGACGAGTGGCAGGTGACCTTCCAGTCGCGGTTTGGTCGCGAGGTCTGGCTGCAACCCTATACCGACAAGACCGTCGAAGCGCTGGGCAAGTCGGGGCTGCAGACGCTTGATGTGATCTGCGCCGGATTTTCTGCCGATTGCCTGGAGACACTGGAGGAAATCGAGGGCGAGAACGCCGAAATCTTCGAAGAGGCTGGTGGTGGGTCGTTGCGCTACATCCGCGCGCTCAACGACCGTGACGATCACCTCGACATGTTGACCGATCTGCTGCTCGCCAATGCCCAGGGCTGGTCCGAGACAGCCGATCTGGACACCGGTCGCGGCTGGCGTGATCCCACAGTCTGCGAGCGCCAGGCGCTGGCGCTTGGCGCGGAGCGCTAGCCGCGCCGACACCTGTTACACTGGTGGCTACAGAGCCATCGCTGCGCATCGTGCGCCGATGGTGGCGTTGATCACCAACAGCGGAAGCAGGCAGTCATGTTTCAACATATCAATGAAGTTCCCGGAGATGCCATTCTTGGCCTGATGGAGGCCTTCAACCAGGACACCCGATCCGACAAGGTGGACCTGGGGGTTGGCGTCTATCGTGACGCCACCGGCAAGACGCCTGTGCTGCGTGCCGTCAAGGAAGCCGAATCGCTGCTGGTCCGCACCGAGGCGTCAAAGTCATATCTGAATGCGCATGGCGTGCCGGGGCTTGGCGACCGGCTGCTGCGCGAGGTGTTCGGCGCCGAGTCGCTGGCTGTCGATGCCGGCCGCGCGGGCGTCACCCAGTCTGCGGGCGGAACTGGTGGTCTGCGGCTTGCTGGCGATCTGATTCGCCAACAATTTCCCGGGAGTACGCTGTGGTTGTCGAACCCGACCTGGCCGAATCACCAGGGTGTGTTTGCAGCAGCGGGTGTGCCGATGCGCGACTATCCCTACGTCGATGCGGACAATCGGCTCGACTTTGCGGCGATGCTGGACGCGGTGAAACAGATCCCGGCCGGTGATGTGCTGCTGTTGCACGGCTCCTGCCATAACCCGACCGGCTTCGATCTGTCTCCCACGCAGTGGCAGTCACTGGTCGATGTCATTGCCGAGCGCAGTCTGCTGCCGCTGGTCGATCTCGCTTATCAGGGGTTCGGCGACGGTCTGGATGACGATGCAATGGGTGTGCGCCTGCTTGCGAGCCAGGTGCCGGCGATGCTGGTCACGGCGTCGTGCTCGAAGAACTTCGGCCTCTACCGTGAGCGGATCGGCGCGCTGATTGTCGTTGCTCCGAATCCGGAGCAACTGCGTTGCGTCCGCTCGCAACTGGCGGTCATTGCGCGGGGGAATTATTCCACACCGCCTTCTCACGGTGGGGCGGTGGTTGCCGAGGTGCTCGGTTCGCCGGAGCTGACCGCGCTCTGGAAGCAGGAACTGGCCGATATGCGCGAGCGGATCAACGGCGTGCGCCGGCAGCTGGTCGATGCGCTGACCGTGCACGGGCTCGAAGAGCGCTTTGCCTGCATCGCCGAGCAGCGCGGCATGTTCTCCTACACCGGGCTGCAGGCTGCCGAGGTCGACCGCCTGCAGCGTGAGTACGGGATCTACATGGTGCGCTCGGGGCGTGCCAACGTGGCCGGCCTGAACGCTGACAACATCGAGTACGTTGCGGGAGCCATTGCCGCTGTCTGTGGATGATGCATCACTGCGGAGGGTGTTGATGATGAACCGGCAGTCTGGACGAGCAGAGTCGATGTCCTGGCGTTTCAGCGGCCGTGTGCTGGCGGCTGGCCTCGCGCTGGCGGTGCTGGTGTTGTTTGCCGTTTTCGGCGGGCTCGCCGGTTCGAACGATCGCGCTGGCGTGGAGGAGGATGCGTCGGCTGCCGACACGCAGCGCCAACGCCTGCTTGACCATGACCTGCGGCGGCTCAACTCCGACGAAACGGTGAATCTGTTCGAGCACTTTACCGACGAACCGCTATTGATCGTCAACACCGCGAGTCGTTGCGGCTTCACCGGGCAGTTTGCCGGTCTCGAAGCGCTGCATCAGCGCTACCGCGAAGACGGGCTGCGGGTCGTTGGCTTCTCGAGCAACGATTTCCGTCAGGAAATTGCCGATGAAGAGGCGGTTGCCGAGGTCTGCTTCATCAACTTCGGTGTCACCTTCGACATGTTCGCCAGCATAGGCGTGCGTGGGCAGGGCGCGCACCCGCTGTTCCAGGAACTCGCGCGGCAGAGCGAGCCGCCTGGCTGGAACTTTCACAAGTATCTGGTCGACCGAGACGGCCGGGTCGTCGAGGCGTTTTCCTCGCGCGTCAGTCCTGACGATCCTGCCCTGCAATCCGCGATCGAGGCGCTGCTGTAACCGGTGCCCCTGAAGGAGTGCGATCGATGAAGCCGCATATCGAAGCGTTTCTGGATGCTGACAGCGAAACCTACAGTTACCTGGTCTACGATCAGCCGGGCGGCAGTGCTGCCGTCATCGACCCGGTGCTCGATTTCGACAGCGCCTCGGGGCGCACGTCGACCAGCGGTGTGCAGCGTCTGATCGACGCCATTCGCGATCAGCGACTGACGCTTGACTGGATTCTCGAGACGCATGCGCACGCTGATCATCTGTCGGCGGCGCCGGTGCTGCGCGCCGAGCTCGGCGGCCGTATCGCCATCGGCGCTGCGATCACCGGTGTGCAGCAGGTGTTTGCCGATGTGTTCAACATGCCACCGGACGCGATTGCCG
>LFIK01000178.1_pt1 | contig 43879 bp, 38 predicted proteins | sample 643401 | NCBI WGS metagenome assembly LFIK01 (sample SAMN03777447, study PRJNA286221) | soda lake metagenome | biome: soda lake; feature: Kulunda steppe; material: water; isolation source: sample T5-Br brine of Lake Tanatar-5 | place: Russia: Kulunda steppe | collected 2010-07
GACAACTCCGACGCCTACTCCTTCACCTCCGAGCGGGGCCTGACCCGCGAGCAGGTGGCGGCCATCAGCGAGCGCAAGAACGAGCCCTCGTGGATGCTGGACCTGCGGCTGCGCGCCTACGACGCCTACATGCGTCGCCCGATGCCGAACTGGGGTGCCGACCTCACGGGCATCGACTTCGACAACATCTACTACTACGTCGAGGCATCCGAGAAGCAGGCCACGACGTGGGACGAGCTGCCTCCGGAGATCCTCGAGACCTACGAGAAGCTCGGCATCCCGCAGGCCGAGCGCGAGCGGCTCGTGGCCGGCGTCGCCGCCCAGTACGAGTCGACCGTGCTCTACCACAAGGTCCGCGAGGACCTCGAGGACCAGGGCGTCATCTTCCTCGACACCGACACGGCGCTGGTCGAGCACGAGGACCTGTTCCGGCAGTACTTCGGCACCATCATCCCGCCGAACGACAACAAGTTCGCGGCGCTGAACACCGCCGTGTGGTCCGGCGGGTCGTTCATCTACGTGCCCGAGGGTGTCAAGGTCGACATCCCGCTGCAGGCCTACTTCCGCATCAACAAGCAGAACATGGGCCAGTTCGAGCGCACGCTGATCATCGCCGCCCCGGGCAGCTACATCCACTACGTCGAGGGCTGCACCGCGCCGATCTACAGCTCGGACTCGCTGCACTCGGCCGTGGTCGAGATCCTCGTGCAGGAGGGTGCCCGCGTTCGCTACACCACGATCCAGAACTGGTCGAACAACGTCTACAACCTGGTGACCAAGCGCGCCGTGGCGGAGAAGAACGCCACGATGGAGTGGATCGACGGCAACATCGGTTCGAAGGTCACCATGAAGTACCCGGCCGTGTGGCTCACCGGTGAGGGCGCGAAGGGTGAGGTCCTGTCGGTGGCGTACGCCAACGACGGCCAGCACCAGGACGCCGGTGCCAAGATGGTCCACGCCGCGCCGTACACGACCTCCAACATCCTGTCGAAGTCGATCTCCAAGGGCACGGGCCGCACCAGCTACCGCGGTCTGGTCGCCATCAACGAGGGTGCGCACCACGCCCGCTCCGCGGTCAAGTGCGACGCGTTGATGCTCGACGACACGTCGCGCACCGACACCTACCCCTACATGGAGATCGAGCAGGAGGACGCCACGATCGAGCACGAGGCGACCGTCTCGAAGGTCTCCGACGACCAGCTGTTCTACATGCAGTCGCGCGGGATCGACGAGGACGAGGCCACCGCGATGATCGTGCGCGGCTTCATCGAGCCGATCGCCCGTGAGCTGCCGATGGAGTACTCGGTCGAGCTCAACCGCCTGATCGCGCTGGAGATGGAAGGCGCCATCGGCTGACGCGCCCACCTGCGTCATCCCGTCACGGACAGCGTCCCGATGCGTGCTGCGGCCCGCATCGGGACGACGTCCGCGCCTGCTGTTCGACTCCGCCCCACCCGACGATGCCCGAGTGAGTGACCCGTGAATCTCGATGCTCTCCAGGAAGACGAACTCGCCGCCCGCAGTGATGCGGCCGGGGAGCCGTCCTGGCTCCGTGACCGCCGACTGGCGGCCTTCAAGCACACGCTCGACCGTGGCTGGCCCAACAGCCGCCAGGACGAGTTCTGGCGCTCGACGCCGTTCGACCGTCGCTACGACGTCGATCGGGACGTGATCGACACCGCCGCCGACGACGTCGCACTGCCGGCCTCCATCGCCACCGGGCTCGACCTCGAGTCGGCCCAGGTGACGGTCGTGGACGGTCAGGTCGTCAGCGTCACCGTGCCGACGTCCATGACCGACCAGGGTGTCGTCGTCGCCGACCTCGCGACGGCGGCGGACGAGCACGGCGGGCGCATCCAGGAACTGCTCGGCACGCTGACCACGGGCGATCCCCACGGCACCGGTGGCGATGAGGACAAGACGATCGGCGTCAACGACGCCGCCTGGACCGCGGGCGTGTACGTCCATGTCCCGGCCGAGGTCGAACTGACCGCACCGATCGGCATCCACGTCCACGTCGCGACCGCCGGCGCACACCTCCCGCGGGTCCTGCTCGACGTCGGCCATCACGCCAAGGCGATCGTCTACCTCGAGCACACCTCCGTCGAGGGTGTCGACGCGCTCGTCGACGAGGTCCTCGAGGGCTTCGTGGGCGACGCCGCCGAACTGCAGCTCGTCAGCATGCAGGGCTGGGCCGACCAGATCCAGCACCTGTCACTGCAGAAGCTGCAGCTGCACCGCGACGCCACCGTCCACACGCTCGGGGTCACCACCGGCGGGGCGACGGTCCGTCTGCGGCCCGAGGCCGACCTGGTCGGTCCGGGCGCATCCGTCCGGCCGCTCGGGGTCTACTTCGCCGACGAGGGCCAGTGGTTCGACCTGCAGCCCTACGTGCGGCACATCGCGCCCCACGCCTCCTCCGACGTGCTGTTCAAGGGGGCGCTGCAGGGCCACTCGCGCAGCGTCTTCCGCGGCAACATCTTCGTGCACAAGGACGCGGTCGGAACCAGCACCGACGAGAACAACAAGTCGCTGATCCTCACCGAGGGTGCGCGGGCGGACGCCACCCCGTTCCTCGAGATCGAGTGCGCCGACATCACCGCGGGGCACGGGTCGGCGACCGGACAGATCGACGCGCTGCACCTGTTCTACCTCGAATCGCGGGGGATCCAGCGCGAGGACGCGTTGCGCCTGATCGTGTTCGGGTTCTTCCGCGAGGTCCTGCGCGAGCTGGAGCTCCCCGGGGTCGAGGAGGCCGCGCTGGCCGCCATCGAGGCCCGGGTCGAGCGAGCCGATCTCGCCGCCGTACAGATCAACGACGCGTCCCTGCGCGACGCGGTGGAGGCGTAGCCCATGAGCGCCGACGCCCGACTCGACGACCTCGAACCCGGCCAGCCGGTCCGCATCGAGGTGGACGGGGTGCCCGTCTGCCTGGTGCGCACCGACGACGGTGTCCGGGCGATCCACGACACCTGCTCGCACCAGCAGTGGTCGTTGGTCGACGGCGGCACCGTGTACGGCAACGGGGTCGAGTGCTCGCTGCACGGTTCCACCTTCGACCTCGACACCGGTCGGCCCTCGTCGCTCCCGGCGATGAAGCCGGTCCCCACCTTCGCGGTCACGCTCGACGACGGCGACGTCCACGTCGATGTCACGACCGCCACCAACGACGCACCCTTTCCGGACCACTAGGCGCGGTCACCGTCGAGGGCATCGACGGGTCCACCGACCGCTCCATCATCACCTGACCACCACCTCAAGAGAGACGATCCACCATGGCTGACCTCGAGATCCGCGACCTGATGGTCGAAGCGGACGGCACAGAGCTCCTGCACGGCGTGACCCTCGACCTCGACCAGGGCCGGACCATCGCGCTGATGGGCCCCAACGGCTCCGGCAAGTCGACCCTCGCCTACACGATCGCGGGCCACCCGGCCTACGACATCACCGGCGGGACGATCACCTGGAAGGGCACCGAGCTCAACGAGCTGACGCCCGACGAGCGGGCCCGGCTGGGCGTGTTCCTCGCGATGCAGTACCCGGTGGAGGTCCCCGGTGTGTCGCTGACCAACTTCCTGCGCACCGCGGTCAACGCCGTGAGCGAACAGGACGTCCCGGTCCGGGAGTTCATGTCCCGGCTGCGCAGCGAGATGGCGGAGCTCGGCGTCGAGGAGTCCTTCCTGCAGCGCTCCGTCAACGAGGGCTTCTCCGGTGGTGAGAAGAAGCGCTTCGAGATCCTGCAGGCCGCTCTGCTGCGTCCGCAGCTCGCGGTGCTCGACGAGACCGATTCCGGGCTCGACGTCGACGCCCTCAAGACGGTCGCCGAGGGCGTCAACCGGCTCGAGGGCCCGGAGCTCGGTGTCCTGATCATCACGCACTACACGCGCATCCTGCGCTACATCAAGCCCGACGAGGTCCACGTCATGTTCGAGGGGCGCATCGCGGCCTCCGGCGGACCGGAACTCGCCGACGAGCTCGAGGCCCACGGTTACGACCAGATCAAGCAGAACGCCTGAGACGGGTTTCCCCCGTGCCGACCTGACCCGGTCGGCACGGTGAGGCACGATGGCCATGGCGGTCGTCTCGACGGCACCCGACGAGCTGCGAGACGGCCGGCGACCACCGACCAGCGAGGCCCCCTCATCGAGGAAGACATGACCATCGACGTCCCGACGTTCCGCAAGGAGTTCCCGACGCTGTCGCGGGAGCTCGAGGGCAACCGGCTCGTCTACCTGGACTCGGCCGCGTCGTCGCAGACACCCAACGCCGTGCTCGATGCGATGGATCACTACTACCGCTGGTCCCGCTCCAACGTGCACCGCGGGGTCTACCCGCTGGCCGAGGAGGCCACGGATCTCTACGAGGGCGCGCGACGCAAGCTCGCCGACTTCGTGGACGCGGACCCGACCGGCGTCGTGTTCACCAAGAACGCGACCGAGGCGTGCAACCTGGTCGCCTACTCGTGGGTCCGGCGCAACCTCGGTCCCGGCGACGCGTTGCTCACGACCGTCATGGAGCACCACGCGAACCACGTGCCGTTCACCTACGCGGCCAAGGAGTGCGGGTTCGAGGTCCGCAACATCCCGCTGACCGACGACGGGCAGCTCGACCACGACGCCGCCCGCGAACTCGTCGCCGACGGACGTGTGCGCTTCCTCGCCGTCGGCCACGTCTCCAACGTGCTCGGCACCATCAACGACGTCGCCGGGCTCACCACGATGGTCCGTGATGCCAACCCGGATGCGGTCGTCCACGTCGACGGCACCCAGGCCGTCCCGCACCTGCCGGTCAGCTTCCGCGACCTCGGGGTCGACTTCTACGCCCTCACCGGCCACAAGATGCTCGGTCCCACCGGCATCGGTGCGCTGGTCGCCCGGCCGGAACGGCTCGACGCGATGGAACCGTTCCTGAGCGGCGGGGACATGATCCGCGACGTCACGCTCGATGGCGCGACCTGGAACGACATCCCGCACAAGTTCGAGGCCGGGACCCCGATGATCGCCGAGGCCGCCGGACTCGGTGCCGCCGTCGACGTGCTCAGCGGTATCGGCATGGACACGATCCGCGCCCACGAGGTCGAGCTCACCGGCCGGCTGCTCGACGCGCTCGCCTCCGTGGAGGGCGTCAGGGTCCACGGCCCGACCGACCTCGCCGTGCGCGGGGGAGCGGTCTCGTTCGAACTGACCGGGATCCACCCCCACGACGTCGGAGCCATGCTCGGCTCCAAGGGCGTGTGCGTCCGGGTCGGCCACCACTGCACCAAGCCGCTCATGCGGTGTCTGGGCCTGACCGCCACGACCCGCGCCAGCGTCTATCTGTACAACGACGCCGACGATCTCGAGCCGTTGGTCGACGGCCTCGAGGCCGCTCGGACGTTCTTCGCCCGCTAGCGCACTGGAGACCACTGTGTCGCTCGAGGACATGTACCAGGAACTGATCCTGGACCACTACCGCAAGCCCCACAACCGGGCTCCGTCGCTGGAGGCCGAGGACGTCCACGTCCACCACTCCAACCCGCTGTGCGGCGACGAGATGGATCTGCGCCTGCGGGTGGTCGACGACCGGGTCGACGGGCTGGTCTTCGACGGTGAGGGCTGCTCGATCAGCCAGGCCGCGGCGTCGGCGATGACCCAGGCCGTGCTCGGGCGCGAACTGAAGGATGCGCTGGACCTCACCGAGGACTTCCGGCGCATGATGCACGGTGAGGACGCCACCCGTGCCGACGATCTGCTCGACGGTGTCGCCTTCGAGGGCGTCGCCAAGTTCCCGGTCCGCGTCAAATGCGCGCTGCTCGGGTGGATGGCGCTGCGTGATGCCATCACCACCTACGAGCGCGGCGCGACCGCCCACACCGTGACCCACGAGGAGTGACCATGAGCGAGCAACCGACCACCACCGCGCCCGACGAGGTGCGCGAGCCCGGCGCGACGCTCACCGACGACGAGGTGCCCGCCTACGACACCGCCGACGGACAGGCTCCCGCCGCCGACGAGCAGCCGCGTCAGCGTCACCCCTTCGAGGATCTGCCGCTCGAGGACGACGGGATGCCGAGCTCGCAGGATCTGATGAACGGCCTGCGCGCCGTCGTCGACCCGGAGATCGGCTACAACATCGTCGACCTCGGCCTCGTCTACGAGGTGCTCAAGCCCGAGCGTGGCTATGCACACGTCCGGATGACGCTGACCTCGATGGGCTGTCCGTTGACCGAGGTCATCCACCAGCAGTGCTCCGTGATCCTCGGTGCCATGCCGGGTGTCGATCGCGTCGAGGTGGAGTTCACCTTCACCCCCCCGTGGTCCACCGACATGATCGCCGAGTACGTCCGCGAGGAACTGCGCGCGATGGGCATGAACGTCTGACCCGCGCCCGGATCCCGGACGGTCTCACCCGGCCGGGCGACACAGTGCCCGTTCGAGCGCCGCGGGTGGCAGCGGACGCGCGAGGTGGTAGCCCTGGACGACGTCACAGCCGCGGCGTCGGAGCTCGGCGAGCTGCGCGTCCGTCTCGACACCCTCGGCGACCACGGACAGATCGAGCTCGTGCGCCAGGCCGATGATGGCGGCCACGAGTCGGGCATCGCGGGGATCGCGTCCCAACCGCGTCACGAACGACCGGTCGATCTTCAACGAGGTGACGGGCAGCTCCCGCAGGTAGGCCAACGACGAGTAGCCGGTCCCGAAGTCGTCGATGGCCAGTTGCACGCCGGTGGTCCGCAGCTGGCCGAGGATCTGACGTCCGGCGTCCGGCTCGGCCATCAGGGTGCTCTCGGTCAGTTCGAGGCAGAGCCGCTCGGGGGCGATGCCGTGCGCGGCCAGGAGTCCCGCGACGGTCGAGGTCAGATCGTCGTCCGTGAGCTGCCCGACCGACAGGTTGACGCTGACCAGCAGGTCCCGTAGTGCCGGGTCACCGGTCGACCAGCGATCGAGCTGCCCGAGCGCGGTGTCGAGCACCCACCGGCCGAGTGGCACGATGAGGCCGTGCTCCTCGGCGACCGGGATGAATTCGCAGGGCGGGACGGGGCCGTGTTCCGGGTGGGTCCAGCGGGCCAGTGCCTCCACGCCCACGACACCGCCCCCGTCGAGCGCCACGAGCGGCTGGTAGTCGAGGTGCAGTTCACCGCGGCGGATGGCACCGGGCAGGTCCTGCGCCAGCTGGACCCGGCGCAGGAGTTGATCGCGCAACGCGCCGTCGAAGCGCTCCACGCGGTCCCGCCCGTGCTCCTTCGCCTGGTACATCGCGGCGTCCGCGTCCCGGAGCAGGCCCTCCGGCGTGCGCTCGTCCGTTCCGCAGCGCCGGTCGGCGACCACGAGTCCGGCGCTGGCCGTCACCACGTGCTCGCGACCACGCAGCCGGAACGGTTCGTCGAAGGCGGTCAGTAGACGCTTGGTGGCCAGCTGCGCCGTGGACTCGTCGGGGATCCGGTCGAGCAGCACCACGAACTCGTCCCCACCGAACCGGGCCACCGTGTCGCCCGGGCGGACCAGGGCACCGAGGCGTGCAGCGACCTCGACGAGCAGTTCGTCGCCGATGCCGTGCCCGAGCGAGTCGTTGATGAGCTTGAAGCGGTCGAGGTCGAGGAAGACGACGCCGACCGACCCGGGGTCACGGACGCTGCGTTCGAGGGCGACCTCGAGTCGGTCGAGCAGCAGCGAGCGGTTGGGCAGACCGGTCAGGGGGTCGTGCAGGGCCTGGTGCTGGAGTGCCGCCTCGGCGGCCTTCCGCTCGGAGATCTCGTGGACGTTGAGCACGAGTCCGTCGACGGCCGGGTGGTCGCGGAGGTCGATCGCCGTCGCGAGGAACCACCGCCAGGACCCGTCGAGGTGCTGGAGCCGGTGGTCCGGCACCTGCAACTCGACACCGGGACGGGCCGTCGCCCGGTGCAGCGCGCCGCGTACGTGCGCCCGGTCGTCCGGGTGCACGCGCTCGAGGTAGCTCAGGGTGCCGGCGACGGTGTCGGTCCACCCCAGGATCCGCTCGGTCGAGGGGCCGAGTTCCTGGATGCGCGCATCGGCGCGCAGGATCATGACGACGTCGGAGGAGTGCTGGACGAGCGCACGGAAGCGTTCCTCGCGCTGCGACAACGCGTCGTAGGCCTCCCGGCGCATGAGCCCACCGCAGATGACGTCGCCGATCGCACGCAACAGCATCAGCGCCCCGTCCGACCACGCGCGCTCCGTGACGACGGCGTCGAAGCCGATGAAGCCGACGAGCCGGCTGTTGGCCAGCAGCGGGACGGTCACCAGTGAGCGGATCCCCTGATCGGCCAGCAGGTCGTGTTCCGGTCGGCGCTCGGCGGGCAGCGCCGCGACGGACGGGATGTAGACGACCTCGCCGGCCCGGAAGCGGGGGATCCACCAGGCGATCAGCTCGACATCGACCTGCTGCAGTTCGTCGATCTGGGGCTCGATGCCGGGCGCACACCATTCGTGGGTGTTGTCCATGACCTCGAGCGTGGCATCGAAGGTGAACAGGTAGCTGCGGTCCACGCCGGCGAAGGTGCCGATCCGACGCAGGGCATCATCGATGCCGGCGTCGAGTTCCGTGCTGTCGAGATCACCGAAGGCGCGCAACATGGCCGGGATCAGCTCGAGCAGCCCCAGCAGTTCGTCGAGATCGGGGTCCCGCGTCACGCCCTGCCTCCGACACCTCGGTCGGCGCGCCGCGGTCCGGGGAGCGAACCCGCGCAGAGGTGTCACCGTCCGGTCGGCCGCCGATGGGGGCGCCCAAGGGCTCGGTGCCGAGTCGGCCGGGACGCCTGCCCGTCAGGCGATGCGCTCGAAGACGGCCGCCAGGCCCTGACCGCCGCCGATGCACATCGTCTCCAGGCCGTAGCGGGCCTCGCGACGGTCCAGCTCGTGCAGCAGCGTCGCCAGGATCCGGCCTCCCGTCGCGCCGATCGGATGGCCCAGCGAGATGCCGGAGCCGTTGACGTTGAGCCGGTCGTGATCGGCCCCACCGAACCCCCAGCTGCGGGTCACGGCCAGGACCTGGGCCGCGAAGGCCTCGTTGAGCTCGATGAGATCCATGTCGGCCAGGCTCAGCCCGGCCCGCTCGAGTGCGGTGGCCGAGGCCTGCACCGGCCCGATGCCCATCCGGTGGGGCTCGCAGCCCGACACCGCCCACGACCGCAGCCGGGCCAGGGGCTCGAGCCCCTGGCGCTCGGCCTCCTCGGGCGTGGTGACCAGGCACACGGCCGCGCCGTCGTTCTGGCCGGAGGCGTTGCCGGCGGTGACCGTCGCCTCCGCATCGAGACCGCCCCGGATGGCCTTGAGCGACGCGAGCTTCTCCAGGGTGGAATCGGCCCGGGGGTGTTCGTCGGTGTCGACCACCGTCTCGCCCTTGCGGGTGGTGACCGTCACCGCCACGAGCTCGGCGTCGAACCGGCCCTGCTGCTGCGCGGCGACGGCACGCTGATGTGACCGCAGCGCGAGTTCGTCCTGCTCCTCACGCGGAATCGCGAACTCACGACGCAGGTTCTCGGCGGTCTCCAGCATCCCGCCCTCGACCGGATGGTGCATCCCGCCGGCGGTCACCCGCGCCCGGGCGAGCCGGTCGACCAGCGGCACCTCGGGGGCGCGCACACCCCATCGGATGCCGTTGGCCGCGAACTCCACGTTGCTCATCGACTCGGCACCCCCGGCGACGATCACGTCAGCGACGCCGGTCTGCACACGCATGGCCGCGTCGAGCACCGCCTGCAGGCCCGAACCGCAGCGACGGTCGAGCTGCATGCCGGGCACGCCCACGGGCAGACCGGCGTCCAGCGCCGCGACCCGCCCCAGTGCGGGCGCGTCGCCGTTGGCGTACCCCTGGCCGAGGATGACGTCGTCGATGCGTTCGACGTCGACCCCGCTGCGCTCCACCAGGGCGCGGATCACGGTGGCCGCCAACCGCTCGACCGTGACGTCCTTGAGGGCCCCGCCGTAGCGACCAACCGGCGTGCGGACGGGCGAGCAGATCACGGCTTCACGCATAAGGACTCCTGCGACGGGGAACGGACCGCACACCGGTCACGTGGCCCGCAGCCTACGTCCGAGCCGCCCCGCGGGTTCGCACGGTTTGCACTGGACAGGAAGAAGGGTGCCCGGCGACGCGTTGACACTCATCCGACACCCCGCACGCCGCTTCCGGCGTCATCCCACTGTCCGTTCGCAGGAGTTTCCCGTGGTCGCACCCGTCGTGTCACGTCGTGAGCCGCTGAGCAACGAGGAGATCGCGCGCTACAGCCGTCACCTCATCATCCCCGACGTCGGGATGGAGGGGCAGGAGCGGCTCAAGGCCGCCAAGGTTCTGCTCGTCGGCACCGGTGGGCTCGGCTCACCGTTGGCGCTCTATCTCGCCGCCGCCGGGGTCGGCACCATCGGGCTGGTGGACGACGACGTCGTCGACGCCTCCAACCTGCAGCGCCAGATCATCCACGGCACCTCCGACATCGGCACCCACAAGGTCGACTCGGCACGCCGCTCGATCCTGGAGATCAACCCCCACGTCGAGGTGGTCGAACACCGCAGCTTCCTGACCTCCGACAACGCGCTCGAGATCCTCGACGGCTACGACCTCGTCATCGACGGCACCGACAACTTCCCGACGCGCTACCTCGTCAACGACGCGTGCGTGCTGCTCGGCATCCCCAACGTCTACGGCTCGATCTTCCGGTTCGAGGGCCAGCTCAGCGTCTTCTACGCCAAGGAAGGGCCGTGCTACCGGTGCATGTTCCCGGAGCCGCCGCCACCGGGCATGGTCCCCAACTGCGCCGAGGGTGGCGTGCTCGGGATCATGGCGGGCCACATCGGCACCGCCCAGGGCATCGAGGGCATCAAGCTGATCACCGGGATCGGCCGTTCGATGGTCGGGCGGCTCGGCCTGTACGACGCGCTCGAGCAGGAGTGGATGTACGTCAAGGTCAACAAGGACCCCGACTGCCCGGTCTGCGGCGAGAACCCGACCGTCACCGAACTCATCGACTACGAGGAGTTCTGCGGGATGCCCGCGCACGACGGTGTCGTCGAGGCCGATCTGTCGCTGGCAGATCTGGAGATCCTGCCCACCGAGTACGTCGACATCGCCGACAAGCCCGACGTCGAACTCATCGACGTGCGCGAGCCCCACGAGTGGGAGATCAACCGCATCCCCGGTGCCACGCTGATCCCCAAGGACACCCTGGCCGGCCAGCTCAGCGAGCTCGACCCGACCAAGGAGTACATCGTGCACTGCAAGTCCGGTGCGCGGTCGCTCGAGTCGACCGAACTCCTGCGCGGTGCCGGCTTCAAGGCCCGCTCCATGCGCGGCGGCATCAACGCCTACAGCCGTCAGGTGGACAGCTCGATCCCGATCTACTGAGTCCGGCTACCCGGTGGGTCGATCACGTCGGCGGCCACGGCATCGCCGGCCCGGATCGTCCCACCGGTGATCACCCGTGCGGTGATGCCACCGTGGTGGCGGACCGCCTGGTAGCCGCCGACCCCGAGCGCCTCCTCCATCCGCGAACACGGGTGGCACCAACCCGTGCCCTCGAGCACGACCGCACCGATGCGCACCCGCCGGTCACGCACGGCGGCCAGGTTCAGCCCGGCCACCACGAGGTTGCGTCGGAGCAGTCCGGCGTCGATCGCCCCACGCCCGACCAGCGCGGCGATGACCGGGAGGTGTTCGGCCTGGATGAGCGTGACGTGGCGTTTGCCCCGCGGGTCCGGTGCGTTCGCGGTGCGTCGATCGCCCTCGAGCCCCACACCGTCGATGACCCGGGTCGCGTCGAGCCGCTGCGGGGGCGCGCGGCGTGCGGGCCGGACCCAGATCTGCTCGAGGCGGCCGATCTGGGGCACGTCCGCCATCAACTCGCGCACCGTGTCGACCATCAGTGCACCCCACCGGGCTGGATCGCGAGCACGGTGCCCGCATCGACCCGCACGAGCGCGTCGACCGCGGTGAACCGGTTGCTCAGACCGAGTGACGAGCCCGCCTCCAGCGTGGCGGCCTCCAGCCCGAACGCGAGTCCGTCGGTGGTCACCCCGTGGGCGGCACCGTGGGCCGCGAGCAGACTGACGGTGTCCCCGATCGCGCCGTGGAGCGTGGCCTCACGCCGGACGACCGTGACGATCGCCGGGCCCAGCAGGCCGGTGACCGCCACGCCGGCGTAGGCGTCGGCGGCGAGCAGGGCGAGGTTGCCGGCGAGGTGATCGAGCCGTCCACCGTGCCCGCCGACCACGGTGATGTCCGTCACACCCGCCGCGACCGCGTGGTCCAGCGCCAGCGCGAGGTCGGTGCGGTCCTTGTCGACCGGGTGGCGCACGATCCGGACACCCGCCTGCTCCGCCGCGCGGAGGTCGTGGTCGCGCACCGAGTCGAGATCGCCGATGAGCACGTCCACCCCCAGGTCGAGCGCCGCGGCGGCCGCGAAACCGCCGTCGGCGGCGATGACGAGCGCCGCCGACGGCAGCCTCCGGGGGAGCGGCGGTGCGACCGGGTCGCCGCCCGCGAGCACGATGGCGGCGGATGGTTCCCCCTGCCCGGTGTCGTCCGATCCGGGGGTCGGCTGGTCGGTGTCGGGCATCGGGTGATCCGTCGGGGTCGGTGGTCGCCGACGCTAACGGCTCGGGACCGCCCCCGGCCACGCCGGGCGGACCGCGGCGCCGGACCGGGGACACACGACGACGTCCGCCCCGCAGCTTCGCGATGGGCGGACGTCGTCGGACGGTCGGGCGTGGATCAGGCGGCCTCGGCCTCATTGACGATGACCGCGGTGACCATCCCGAACATGCCCTCGGCACGTTCGGCGTGGGTCAGGATGTGGCAGTGCAGGACCCAGACACCCGGGTCGGTCGCCTGCACCAGCACGCTGTAGCGCTCACCGGGGGCCACGTTGACCGTGTCCTCCCACTGCGGGGCATCGAGCGGGAAGCCGTCCTTGGCGAACACCAACTGCGGCATCTGGTGCAGGTGCATCGGGTGGATACCGAGCCCCTCGTTGTAGTAGTGGATGACGAACCAGTCGCCCTCGTCGACCACGATCGGCTCGGTCGCCGGGAAGGACTTGCCGTTGAGCGACAGCCCGATGGTGCCGGCGTCGTTCAGGATCATCGGGATCTCGGCCACGATGTCGAGGTCCGCCGGGACCTCCTTGCCGCCGACCGTGCCCGACGGAAACGGGATGTCGGTTCCGACGTCACCGATGATGAACGCCCCGAACATCCCGTTCGGCAGCTTCTTCTGGCCGTGGTGGTGCGGGTGGTACATCCCGATCGCGGGCTCGTCGGCCGTGAACTCGTAGGTGAAGGTCTCACCCGACAGGATCAGGTCCTGCGTGATCGGGGCGACACCGTCCTGGTCGTTGGGGACCCGCACACCGTGCCAGTGGACATCGGTGCCCATCGGCAGCTCGTTCTCGACGATGACCTGCACGTTGTCGCCGACGTCGACCTTGATCATGGGCCCGGGGATCTGTCCGTTGTAGCCCCAGCCCTCGACGAACACGCCGGGCTCGAGTTCCCAGTCGAAGATCTCCGCGACGAGCCGGAACACCTTGGTGCCGTCGTCGAGGATCTCCTCGGGTTCGAGCGGTTGGTTGCCCAGACCCTCGGTCTCGGCCGGGAACTGCGCGATCGTCTCCGCCATGGCGGCGTCCAGTGCGGCCCAGTCGGGCTCGTCACCATGGGCATCGTGTCCGTCGTCACCGTCGTCGGCGGCCACCGCGGCGGCACCGGATTCGCTGATGGTCAGCGTGCCGACCATCCCGGCGCTGTCGTGCCCGGGGACCGTGCAGTAGATCTCGTAGACGCCCGGCTCGAGTCCGGCGAGCGACAGGGTCGCCTCGTCGCCGCTGTCGAGCATCGGGGTCGCGACGTCGGTGTCACGGACCTTGAGGTCGTGGGGTGCGGTCCCGCTGTTGACCACCTCCAACGTCCCGTCGGCGGCCACGCTGATCGCGCTCGGGGCGATGTCGAACTCGGTGAGCTCGACCCGCACCGAACTCGGTGCGTCCTCCGTCACGATGTCGCTGGGGGCGGCCTGTTGCACGGCGGCACCGCTCCCGCTGGCCGCGACGACCAGCGCGCCACCGGCCAGCACCATCGCGACCACGGCGATCACCGCGGTCGCGATCGTTCCCATCGTCTTCGTCTCTTGAGCGTCGTCGATCATGCCGGGCCTCCTGGGCGCTGAAGTGGTCCGCGTGCGGCGGACCGGTGTCGAGTGGCACGGTGCCCGCCACCCGTGGCGAGCGGCAGGGCCCACCGGCACCCATCGTCGGGACGCTCGGCCCGACCCCGTCGGGACCCGTCAGTCCCGCTGGAGCCGCCGACCGGAGACCTCGTCGCCCAGGATGCGGATCCACGCGGCCTCGGTGCCCGCGTCGATCGCCCAGCTGTCGAGGTCGGCCCCCAGCTGCGCGATGCGCTCCGGGTCCTCCAGCAGATCGGCCCGGCCGCGGACCAGCACGCTCCAGCCCGTTCCCCGGACCGGATCGTGGTCGTCGAGCTGGAAGGCGACGGGCTGGCCCACGATGGCCGCGTCGAGCTTGCCGCCGGCCAGGGTGCGCATGACGACGCTGTTGCCGTCCACGACGTGGTTGACCGGCACGATGCTCGGCACGCCCCGGTCGATGTAGGCGAGGCGACCGAGTGCCCGGCTGCGCAGCAGCGACAGGCACTGGGCGAAGGTCAGGACCTCGAGGCCGTGGCGATCGGTGGATGCGGTCATGGGTCGGACCTCCCGCGCAGTGGTGGACGTGGCACCCCGGGACGGGTGCGTCACCTCTCCACTGTGCGCGGGCACCCGAGTGGGCGTCCAGGGACCACCGACCCCAGCCGGCAGGGCCGCAGCGCCGTCAGTCGTGCTCGCCGTGTTCACCATGTTCGAGCTGCGTGTAGAACACCGCGGCCTCGGTGCGCCGCTGCATGCCCAGCTTCGCGAGCATGTTCGACACGTAGTTCTTGACCGTCTTCTCGGCCAGGTGCATCCGCTCGGCGATCTGCCGGTTGGTCAGGCCCTCCGCGATCAGGACGAGGATCTTGCGTTCCTGGTCCGACAGCGACGCGAGCCGCGGGTCCTCCTCGTCGCCCTTGCGCAGCCGTTCGAGCACCTTGCCGGTGACCGACGGGTCGAGCAGGGAGTCGCCGGCCGCGACCCGGCGGATGGCGTCGATCAGATCGTTGCCGCGGATGTCCTTGAGCAGGTACCCGGCGGCACCGGCCATGATCGCGTCGAACAGGGCCTCGTCGTCACCGAACGAGGTCAGCATCAGGCAGGCGATCTTGGGGTCACGGGCGCGGATCTCCCGGCAGACCTCGACGCCGTTGCCGTCGGGCAGGCGGACGTCGAGCACCGCGACGTCCGGGCTCGCCGTCGCGACACCGGCCAACGCCATGCCCGCGGTGCCGGCCTCGCCGACGACCTCGAGATCCTCCTCACCGTCGATGAGTTCCTTGAGGCCTCGGCGGACGACCTCGTGGTCGTCGACCAGGAACACGCGGATCGCCACGGGTGGACTCCGGATCGGTCGGGATGGGTGGCGGCAGCGTAGTTGTCCGGTGGGCACGCGGCGTCGAGCCGGCACGCCATGACTACGCTCGCGCCCGACGTCCGGGACCGGCACACGACCGGCACACGACCGGCACCTGACCGGGCACCGTCGAGTACGAGGGGGCGAGCGTGACCGACCCACGGGTCCAACGACTGCTCGACGCGGTGCTGGCCGTGGCCCGGGATCTCGATCTCGAACGGATCCTGGAACGCATCGTGGTGGCCGGCTGTGAACTCGTCGATGCCCGCTACGGCGCACTCGGTGTCATCGACGAGGACGGCGAGGCGCTGAGTGCCTTCGTCCACCACGGGGTCGCCGAGCCGGTCGTGGAGGCGATCGGTCACCTCCCACGCGGCGAGGGCATCCTCGGTCTGCTGATCGACGAGCCGACGCCGTTGCGGCTCGACGATCTGACCGACCATCCGCTGTCGTTCGGTTTCCCGCCCAACCATCCGCCGATGCACGGCTTCCTCGGTGCGCCGATCCGGGTCCGCGAGCAGGCGTTCGGGAACCTGTATCTCACCGAGAAGCGGGACGGCTCGTCGTTCACCGCCGAAGACGAGGACCTGATCGTCGGACTGGCCGCGGTGGCCGGCTCCGCGATCGCCAATGCCCGGCTGTTCGACGAGGCCCGCCGACGTGAGGCCTGGCGCACCGCCGTGCTCGAGGTCTCCCAGATGGTGCTCGGTGGGGCCTCGACCGCGGGGGTACGGGGCCGGGTCGCCGAGCTCGGCGCGGGTCTGGTCGAGGCGCCTCTCGCCACCCTGGTCGAGCCTCACGACGATGGTCTGTGGGTGCTCGGTGCCGTCGGCGAAACCGTCGACCCGGGCTTTCTGGCCACCCACTCGGGGCCGGCCCGTCAGGCGCTCGACGAGGGGACACCGGTGCGGGTCGGTCATGGCCCGCTGTTCGACCGACCGTCGATGTGGATCCCCATCCGTATCGGTGACGAGGTGGTGGCCGCCCTGGGTCTCGGCCGTCAGACCACCTTCTCCGCCGCCGAGGAACGCCTGCTCGTCGGCTTCTGTGCCCAGGTCAGTTTCGCATGGAGCTTCGAGCGCGCGCAGTCGGAGCTGCAGGCGCTGCAGGTGCTCGAGGACCGGGAGCGCATCGGTCGCGACCTGCACGACACCGTCATCCAGCGGCTGTTCGCCACGGGCCTGTCGCTGCAGGCCACGATCCGACGGTGCGACGCGATCCCGGACGTCGCCGAGCGGCTCGACCGTGCGGTCGACGACATCGACGAGACGGTCAAGGAGATCCGGTCCACGATCTTCGCGCTGCAGACGCCGCGAGCCGGTGACCGTGGCCTGCGCTCGCGCCTGCTGGAGGTCGTCGAGGAGGTCGGTCACGGACTCCAGCGGGCCCCCCGGGTGCGCTTCGACGGTCCGATCGACACGGCCGTCGATGCCACGCTGGCCGAACAACTCCTCCCGATCGTGCGCGAGGCGTTGACCAACGTGGTCAAGCACGCCGCCGCGGAGGACGTCGAGGTGGAGGTCGGTGTCGGCCAGGAGGGCGTGTCGATCCGGATCAGCGACGACGGTGTCGGCCTGCCCACCGACCGGACCGGCGATGGTTTCGGGCTGCGCAACCTCGAGGAACGGGCCGCCGCTCTCGGGGGCGAACTGTCGTTGCGCCCGGGCCGTGCCGGCCGGGGTACCTCGGTGCGGTTCCGCGTGCCGTTGGCCACGAATCGACGATCCTGACCCGGGCCCGCGGGGCTCGTCAGCCGGCCGGGACCGTCTGCACCGGCCGGATCGGGCCGCGCAGCAGTGCCTCGGCGGCCAGCCGGGGCGTGATGCTCTCCAGGAACCGCTCCACGGTCGCACGCGAGACCCGCCGCAGCATGGAGGCGTCGATCGCCTCACCGAGCGCGCCGCCCGGGGGGCGGTAGCGGGCATCGAGCACCAGGGTGGCATGGGTCGTGCCGCCGAGGTGCAGCCCGAGTTCGCCGTCGAGGCTCGGCAGGAACCGGTCCATCAGGCCGGACTCGCCGTCATCGCCGATCGGGTCCCAGCTGAGCGCCCGCCAGTGGGTGTCACCCGCACGCCAGGGGCTGCCGACGCTCGCCCGGACCTCGCGATGCAGGGACCCGGCCCGCAGGGTCAGGACATACCGCCGTGGCCCGTCGGGTCGGGCCGCGGGCAACCATCGGATGGGATCGTCGTCGAAGGCGCTCGCGAGCCCCTCGGGGTCACCGGTCACCGGGAGAAAGACGCGGACACTGCGTGGCATGGAGGGCCTCCTGTTCGAAGCCGACGATACGTCCGCGACCCCACCCGCCAGCAGGGGCCGAGGTCCCTGGATGTCGGACGCAAGGCCCTGATCGCACTCGCTGGGGTCAGCCGGTGTTGCGCAGTCCCGCGGCGATGCCGTTGGTGGCGGCGAGCACCGCATCCCGCAGCAGCGTGCGCTCGTCGTCGCCGGGCTCGTCGTGCAGGCGGGCGAGCAGTGCCACCTGCACGGCGTGCAACGGATCGAGGTAGGGGTCGCGCAGGCGCAGCGCCTCGGCGAGCTCCGGCTCGTGGGCCAGCAGGTCCTCGCGCCCGGTGACGCGCTGCAGCGCCGACACCGTGCGGTCGTGCTCGGCCTCCAACACGGGCAGGACGGCCTCACGGATCTCCGGGCGGGCCAGTCGGGCGTAGTCCCGGGCGATGCGCAGATCGGACTTCGCCAGTGACATGGCCACGTTGTCGAACGTCACCTGCAACAGGGGACTGGTGGCGGTCAGCTCGTGGAGTTCCTGCCACCGCGCGTCGTCGTCGCCGGCCCACTGGTGCAGGGCGGAGCCCACCCCGTACCAGGCCGGCAGGTTGATCCGGCACTGGGTCCAGGCGAACACCCACGGGATCGCGCGCAGATCCTCGATGCCCTGGCCGGACTGCCGGCGCGCCGGGCGCGAGGCGATGTTGAGCTCACCGATCGCGTCGATGGGCGTGGCCTCGTGCAGGTAGGCGACCGTCTCCGGGGTGTCGTAGACCAGTTCCCGGTAGGCCGTGCGTGCCAGGCCGGCGAGCTCACCCAGCACCTCGTCGGTGCGTGCCGTGGTCTTGGGGGACCGGTCGGGCCGGGCCGTCAGCAGCACGGCGTGGATGATCTGTTCGAGGTGGCGGTGGGCCAGGCGGTCGTCGCGGTAGCGCGCCGCGATGACCTCGCCCTGTTCGGTCAGTTTCAGCCGGCCCCGGACGGCCTCCGGGGGTTGCGCCCGGATCGCGGCGTTGGCCGGGCCACCGCCGCGCGAGATCGAGCCCCCACGGCCGTGGAACAGCGTCAGGGCCACGCCGTGGCGGTCGGCGACCTCGACCAGTGACCGTTGGGCGACCTGCAGGTGCCAGCTCGCCGTGAGGTAGCCCGAGTCCTTGTTGGAGTCGGAGTAGCCGATCATGATCTGCTGGTGATCGCCGCGCCGGCGCACGTGCTCCCGGTAGGGCGTACAGGTCAACAGCCGCTCCAGGATCTCCGGGCCACGGTGCAGGTCGTCGACGGTCTCGAGCAGCGGCACCACGTCGAGCCCGTCGGCGCTGCCGGCGTCGCGGGCCATGACGAGCACGGCCAGGACGTCCGAGACCTGCTTGGTCATGGAGATGATGTAGGTGTCGATCGCCTCCCGACCCATGCGCTCGTAGGCCCGACGCACGAGCCGGAACAACCCCAGGGTCTCGTTGGTGTCGTCATGGAAGTCGAGGACCGCCGGGGTCAGCGGACGGGCGAGGGTCAGCTCGTGGGTCAGCTTGGCCTGCTTGTCGTCCTCGGCCATCGCGGCGTAGTCGTCGGTGTCGCCGTAGCGGGCGAAGACCTCGGCGAGCGCCTCGGTGTGGCGCCTGGCGTGCTGGCGCAGATCGAGCGTGACGAGGTGGAAGCCGAACACCTCGGCCTGGACCTGCAGGTCGCGCACCCGACCATCCGCGATCCGCCCGGCACCGGCGTGGTGGAGGCTGTCACGCAGCAGCTGCAGGTCGGCGACGTAGTCCTCCGAGCGCAGGTAGGTGTCGGGGTGGGGGACGTGATCCGCCCGCCACGCGCGCGCCGCCCGCTCCTCGGTCAGCTTCAGCACGCGGTAGACCAGGGCGAGGAACTGCCGGTGCGGCTGGCCGAGGTAGCGCCGTTCGATGTCCTCGGCCTCGGTGGGGAACCGTTGCCGCAGTTCGGCGCTCCGCGCGTCGAGTTCGGGGGTCGTGCCCCGACGTTCGGCGACCGACAGGTGTGCGTGGAGTCGGTCGATCGCGCGTCGGTGCAGCTTGATGGCGGTCATCTGGTGCTCGCGCAGCGCCTGCTCGGTCACCGGCGTGGTGACATTCGGGTTGCCGTCACGGTCGCCACCGATCCAGGAGCCGAACCGCAGGAACCGGGCCGGGTTGCCGTTGGCGTCCGGTGCCACGTCGCGCAGTGCGGCGTCCAGCTCGCGGTAGAGGCGCGGCGTGAGGTCGAACAGGGTCGCGTCGATCCAGTACAGCCCGTTGCGGACCTCGTCGATGACCGATGGGGCCCGCTCGCGGGTCTCGGCGGTCAGCCACAGCGACGCGATCTCCTCGGCCAGGTAGCGCTCCAGGTTGGCGCGGACCTCGGGGGAGAGGCGCTCCTGGTCCATCCGGCGCAGCACCGCGGACACCCGCCCGAGCTTGGTCAGCACGGTGCGCCGCTTGGATTCGGTCGGGTGGGCGGTGAGCACGGGACGGATCGCCACGTCGGCGAGCACGTCCCCGAGCCGGTCGGGACCGACCCCGCGGGCCACCAGGCGCTCGATCGCCGCGCGGATCGTCTCGTCGTGGACGCGCCCCTCGTCCGCGGCGGCGGCCCGGTCGGCGATCTGCTGGCGGACCACGGCCTGGTCCTCGGCGAGGTTGATGAGGTGGAACCACGACGCGAAGGCGGTCGCGACCACGAGCGCGTCGCCACTCGGCACCTCGCGCAGGAGCTCGGTCAGCTGTGGCCCGGCATCGGGGTCGCCGGCACGGGCATCGATCGCCAGGCCCCGGATCCGTTCGACGAGGTCGAGCTGGTCGGCCCCCTCGATGTCGGCGATGGTCTGGCCGAGCAGGTCCCCGAGCAGGCGGACCTGGGTACTCGTCGCGTCACGGTCCACGGTGCGGATCCTCTCGCGGGCGGGGGTCACCGTGGCACCGGCGACCCGGTTCAGGGGTCGGTGCGAGGCTATGCGGGGGCCACGGTCGATGCGGCCCGATTCGTCCCGCGGCACCGGGCTGGGTGGGGCACAGGCGGTAGCGTCGCGGTGCGGGGGCGTCGGTCCGGTCCCTGACCGGAGCGCCGGGCCGGGTCCGGACCGACGGATCGGCGACCGGACCCCGCCCCGGACCCGATCCCGCCCACGATCGCCGGCGGGACGATGCGCAGGAGGCGACCATGGCAGTTGGCCTGCCCCCCTTCATCGACGTGGCACGCATCCGCGATCGGCCGGAGCAGTTCGTGCTGGTCGAGATGCGCTGGTCGTTGGACGGCCGTCAGAACCGCGAGGCCCATCTCGCCGGTCACCTGCCCGGTGCGGTGTACGTCGACCTCGACACGGTCGCGGCCGGTCCGCCGACCGCCGTGGGCGGCCGCCATCCGCTGCCGGATCCCGCGCGATTTGCGGCCGACCTCGGCGCGCTCGGCATCGCGGAGGACGACCGGGTGGTGGTCGCCGACCAGGGCCCGGGTGCCATCGCCGCCCGACTCGTGTGGATGCTGCGGGCGATCGGCGGCGACGCCGCCGTGCTCGACGGCGGTGTCGCCGCATGGGACGGCCCTCTCGACACCGGCGAGGTGGTCCGGGAACCGGTGACCCGGCGCGTGCACCCCTGGCCCCCCGGGCTGCTGGCCGACACCGACCTCGTCGCGGCGCTGGCGGGCGACGGGGACGCGGTCGTGCTCGATGCCCGCGACGTCGGTCGGTTCGCCGGCCACGGCGACGAGCCGCCCCCGGCACGCCCCGGGCACGTCCCCGGTGCCCGCAGCGCGCCGTTCGTCGACAACCTCGTGCGCGGTCGACTGGCACCGCTGGAGGAGCTGCGGACGCGCTACGCCGCGCTGGGTGCACTCGAGGCCGACGAGGTCGTGGCCTACTGCGGCTCGGGGGTGACGGCCTGTCACGACCTGCTGGTCCTGGAGTCGCTCGGGGTGACCGGGCGGCTGTACCCCGGCTCGTGGTCGGCCTGGGGCGCCGACCCGTCCCGGCCGGTCGCACGCGGCACCGACACGTCCGGGGAATCGGGTGCGGGGTGCTGACGCTCTACCACGATCTGACCTCACCGGCGAGTGCGGTGGCCATCCTGCGCCTGCAGACCCTGGCCGACCGGGGCGCGAACGTCCAGTTCGTCGGTCTCGACATGCTCGGGCTGGCGATCGGCATCCCGGCGACGCTCGACCAGCTCGAGGAGTTCGAACGGGTCCGGGACCGGGCCCTGGCGCTCGGACTGGCCATGCGGCGCCCCACCCGTCGCCCGCCGACGCTCGACGCCCATCTGGTGGGCCAGTTCGCCGAGGAATCGGAGCTCGGTGCCTCGTGGCGTTCGACCTGCCTGCACGCCTACTTCGCCGACGGAGCGGATCTCGCCGACCGGCTCACGCTGCTGGACCTGGCGCGCCTGGCCGGGCTCGATGCCGACGCCGTCGTCGACGTGCTCGACGACGACATCGAGCGCCGCGCCCTGCGCGGTCGGATGGGCACCCTGCGCAAACGTGGGGTCGGGGGCGTGCCGTTGCTGGAGGCCGGACCGGGTGCCTTCGTCTCCGCGGAGATCGCCGACGACGACCTCGAACGGCTGGCCTTCCTGTGACCGGGGAGCCGGTCGTGACGAGCCCGGCCCAACGACGGGTCCTGACCGATGTGCTCGGGTGGGGCCGGCCGCGTCCGCTGGTACCCGACGGTGTGGTCGGCGCACTGCGCACCCGACTCGAGGACGGTCTCGGCGCGATCGGGGCCCCGCTGGAGCGACTGGCCGCCACGCAGCGCGGGGGCCGGATCGTGGTGTCGCGCAGCCTGCTGCAGCGCGCCGTGTGCGACGGCTGGCTGCTGGCCCCCGAGCCCTACGTCCACACGCCGGTCAACGTGCGTGGCGTGCTCGGCCGGGCGGCGATCCTGGCCGATCTGGCCGAGGGGCAACGGCACGATCCCGCCGAGGTGGTCGCCGCCCAGTGGCGTCGTCTGGCCACCGACCGGCCCGGCGATCCGCGGTCGCTCGCCGCCTGGCTGAACGCCACAGACGCCACCGTGCGTACGGCGTTGCGCCGCGAGGTGGCCGACCTCGTCGCCGGGGTCCGCGAGGTCTGGCCGGTCCTGCCGGCGGACCGGGTCCGGCTGGTCCCCGAGCTGACCCACCGCATCGCCCTGCTCGGTGGGACCGTGGAGCTGGTCGCGACGGCGGATCTCACCGTGGCGAGCCCGATCAGCGATGACCGCGCCCGCCAGCTGGTGATCGATCTGCGGACGGGCCAGCCACGCGCCCCGTTGGACCGGCTCGCGGCCCGGTTCGCCGCGCTGTGCACCACCCTCGCCGACGGCGTGCCGCCGTTCCGATGGTCGACCTTCTACGTCACCGAGGGCCGCTTCGTGTCCGAGGACCTCCGCGCCGGCGAGCGGTCCGTCGACGACTCCGGTGGGCCGGCCCTCGACCGGTCGGATGACCCCACGGGCCCGGCGGACGACGCCGGAGTGACGGGCTCGGGGGAGGACCCGCTCGGGGGGGCGGTCGAACGCATCGTCGCCACCGTCGCCGCGCTGGTCGCGCTCGAGGGCCTGGACGCGGAGGCCCCCGCCGCCGACCTGCGCCTGGCCGCCGGCCCGTGGTGTGCCTCGTGTCGTCGACGCGTGGACTGTCCCGTGGCCGCCGTCGGGTCCTGACCCGGAGGGCTCCGGGGCATTCCGGGGCGCGACGGGGCGCTCCGGGGCGCTCCGGGGTCCGACGGCGGTGTTGTCACAGCCCCCTGCCACACTGCCGACCATGGACACCAACGACGCACCCTGCACTCGATCCGCAGCGACCCCGGCGTTGCGTCGGTTCCGCACGCCGATCCGGGGACACGCCTTCGCGCCGCCCCCGCCGCACACCCCGGCGGTCGAGGCCGGGACCCCGGCCCGGCTGGTGCGTGAGCCCGGCAACCCCGCCGACCCGCTCGCGGTCGCGGTCTGGGTCACCGTCGAGGACTGGGGTCCGTGGCGGGTCGGCTACCTCGACCGGGGTGTCGCGGCCCGGGTTGCGCCCCGGCTCGATGCCGGCGCCGATCTGCGCGCGGCATTCGAGGGATGGACACCGGAGCCCGACGGGCGGTGGCAACGTCCACTGATCGCCCTGTGGCCCGCCGCACCCGAGCCGGTGCACACGCCCCACGGCCGGACCGACGCGCCCACCCGGGGGGAGCCCGACACGCGTCTCGAGCGACGCCTGCCCGGTGTCCGCCGCCGTCGCATCGGTTGAGCCTGACCGTCGGGAGTCAGCTGCTCTCGTCGGCGTCGTCGGCGTCGGCGTCGTCGGCTGACTCGTCGGGTTCGGCCGAGGACGATGCGGGCCGGGGGCGGGTGCCCCGCTCGACGATGCGGGTCTGCGGGACGTAGACGGTGGTGATGGTGCGGTTGTCGGTGCCGCCCCCGACGAGCGCGACGTTGCGCTCGACCCGGACGGTGAAACCGCCGGCGCCGGACTGGAGCACGCGCTCCTGGTCCTCGAACAGCTCCGAGGTGGTGCGGTTCTCCGTCTCGAAGTCGCGCTGCGCCGTCGGCGAACCGTGGCTGGCGCTGACCGCCTCGGCCCGGGGCTGGCCGTAGAGGGTCACGGTGACCGACGTCGAGGTGTGCGAGGTCCGCACCAGGACCGCGCCGTCGGTGGTGTTGGTCCACTTCACGTCGAGCACCGGGAACGACAGCGTCGCTTCGCGCCCCATCGGGTAGCGACTGATGTACCAGGAGTGCGCTTTCCAGTCGTCGAGCTGCACGCCGGCGAAGAACGCGGCGTTGAACGTCGTGGTGCCGAACTGGGACGTCCCACCGCCACAGGTGTCGACCAACTCACCCCGGACGATGGTGCCCGCCGGCTGGTAGCCCTTCTCACAGGTGCGTGCGCCGGAGATCTCGTTGATGGAGAACTGCTCACCGGGCAGCACCAGGGTGTTGTCGACCGTGTCGGCGAGCAGCTGGATGTTCTGGTTGCGCGTCTGTCCGGCCTGGTAGTAGGTCGTGAAGGTGCCGATGGCGTGGGTCGGCCGCAGCTCCTCGGCCCGTTCCGGTGACAGCGTGGGCTCGACGTCACGCAGCTCGAGTCCCGCCTCCCGTGCGCCGGATCGGACCAGCTCGGTCAGCTGGCCGGCGGCGAGCTCCGCGTCGAACTCCTTGCCGATCCGGCCCCCCTCGATGTTCACGGTTGCCGCGACCGGTCGGTAGGTGGCGCTGCCCTGGGTGTCGAAGCCCGCCGGCGGCGTCCGGCTGGCGGTGTAGCGCGCGTTCTGCGGGCTGACGGCGAACCGCTCCGGTGCGACGTCGCCCATGACCGCCTCCACGGCGTCCGTGGAGACGTCCAACGCCAGGGTCACGGTGTCGTTCGAGGTCGACTCGGTGACCTCGATGAGCTCGATGAGGTCCCGGGGCTCGAGCGTGAGCTCGGCGGTGTCCGACCGCAGGATCAGCGGCCCGTCGATCGCGGTTTCGAACTGGGCGGCGACCCGCTCGAGTTCCGCGTCGGCGATCGGCTGCGGTGTCGTCTCCGCCGGGACGGTGAACGACTCCGACCCGGGAGCGAGCAGGGCGTCGGCGATCTGCTCGCGCAGGGTCGCACGGTCGACGTCGACCAGGCCCTGGCTGGCCGTGACCTCGACGGTCAGCGCATCGGCGTCGGCGGTGACCTCACCGCGCACCTCGGGCCGGTCCAGTTCGTCGGCGACGTCGTCGACCCAAGCGGTCAGTGCGGCATCGTCGAGCTGCTCGACGACGGCGACGTCCTGCGCCGTGCGATAGGACTGGACCCGCTCGGTGATGTCACCGGGCAGGCCGTCACGTCCCCGCTGCAGGGCCGTCTGGACGGTGGCGTCGACGTCGACGGCGTAGCCGACCTCGGTCGGATCGAGTTGGAAGGTCCGGTCCTCGAACGACATGGTGATCGTGTCGCTCGCACGTCCGGTCGCCAACGGCTCGAGTGCCGCACGGGCCTCGTCCCCGGTCAGCCCGCCCAGTTCGATGCCCGCGACGCTCGTGTTCGGCAGCACGCGGTCACGCTGGACGAACCACAGCACGGCCAGAGCGAGCACGAGCGTGAGCACCAGCGCCCCCGCGACCACGGCACCGATGAACGCGGGCCACGGCAACCCGCCGGGACCACGGTTGGTGCTCGACGTCGGCGGGGCGCTCGACGTCGTCGTCATCGGCTGCTCGGTGGTGACGACACGTCCATCTGCGACATCCTGGGAACTCCCCCGTGACCGGTCGTGGCCGCAGGAACACGGCGACCGCCAGCGTACCAACGACCCCGGTGCCCCTCCCGCGGACCCGGCCGTGTGGACCCCGATCCGCGGCCGACCGGCCGACGGGTCCCGGCTATCCTGCAGCCGGCCGACGGGGGAAGCCCCGTCGGCGTCGTGTTGGCATCGTGTCGTCGTCGCTGCCCTGCGGTCCCGCTGTCCCCGCGTGCTGTGAGGTCTCATGCAACCGGCCCGTTCGATCCGCGTCGCCGTCGTCGGTGTGGCGGCGTCGATCGCGCTCGGCGTGCTCGCCCTGACCGCCGTCGCCCAGCAGGCCGAGCGGGCCGAACTGTCCGAGGCCCGCGAGCGCATCGCGGCGATCGAGGCCCGGCTCGACGAGGCCACCGGGGCCGAGCAGTCGGCCGAGGCGGCGCTGCGCCGGGCCGACGAGGCGCTCGCCGAGGTCGAGGCGATCGTCAACGAGGTCGCGCTCGACGTCGAGCGCCAGCGTGCCGAGGTCGCGGATGCCCGGCAGCGCGTCGCCGACGTGCAGGCGGCATCGGCCGAGCTCGAGGAGGCCTTCGAGGCGCGGATCGCCCGGTTGTACAAGCAGGGGCCCGAGCTGAGCTTCGAGCTGCTGCTGTCCTCGGCGGGCGCGGACGAGGCGATCGCGCGGACCACCCTGCTCGAACGGGTCACCGAGGGCGACACGATCGATCTCGAACGGTTGGCTGCGGCGTCCCGCGCCGTCACGGTCGAACAGCAACGCCTGGCCGACGAACAAGGCGAACTCGAGGACCGGCTCGTCGAACAGGAACTGGTGCGCGCCGAGGCGGACGAGGTGCGGGAGTCACGCGCCGGGCAACTCAGCGAGGCGCGGGCGACGGTCGGTGAGCTGACGGAGCGTCAGGACGAGCTCGAGGGCGAGGAGGCCCGTCTCGAGGCGCTGATCCAGCGCCTCGATCGCGAGGCGGAGGAACGCGCCGCCGAGCAGCGGGCCGCGGACCAGCGCGCGGCACAGCAGGCGGCCCGCTCCGCGCCGTCGTCGACCCCGTCACCCGCCCCGTCGACCCCGCGCGCATCGGGCGGCTACGCCTGGCCGATGTGTGGGCCGGTGACCTCCGAGTACGGCCCCCGGTGGGGCCGGGTCCACCGGGGACTCGACCTCGGGGGCGGGGTCGGGACCCCGATCCGCGCCGCCAAGGCCGGCCAGGTCGTGTTCGCCGGACGGCAGGGCGGCTACGGCAATCTGATCCTGATCAACCACGGGGACGGGGTGACCACCGCCTACGCCCACCTGTCACGGTTCTCGGTCGGCTCCGGCAGTTCGGTCGGCCAGGGCCAGACGATCGGTGCCGTGGGCATGACCGGGAACACCACCGGTCCGCACCTGCACTTCGAGACGCGGGTCAACGGTCGGGCGGTCAACCCGCGGCAGTACCTGTCGGGGTCACCCTGCTGAGTCCGGTTCACCCTGCCGAGTCCGGTCGCGCCCACCGCGCTGGGCGTGCGCCCGGCAGGGTTCCCCCCACCTCGAGATGAGCCGGCCGGGACGACGACGTACGCTGCCGGCGATGGGTGACGGACACGGACAGTTCGAGGAGTTGGTCGTCGGGCATGTGCTCGACGATCTCGCCGCCGACGACGCGGCGCGCTTCCGCTCGCACCTGATGGAGTGTCGCGACTGCCGGGCACGGGTCGCCGAGCTGCGCGGTATCGCCGCGGAGCTCGCTGATGCGGAACAGGACGAACTCGCCCGTGCCGGTGTGCGGACGCAGTTGCCGCGCCGGGTCGATCCCGATGGTCCCGCCGACGGGCCGGGGCCGCCCCGGATCCGGATCGTGCACGTGACGATCGCCACGATCGTCGTGCTCGCCATCGCCGCGGCGATGGGCTTCTGGAATCTGCACCTGCGGGCCAGTGCCGCGTCCTACCTCGCCGTGGCCGAGTCGCGTGGCGAGGCGATCGACGGGCTGGTCAACGACGCACCGCTGGACGCCACGTTCGCCGAGCCGGTGTCCGGGCTCATCACCGGTGACGGTGCGCAGATCTCGCTGGCGTTGTTCGATCTGCGCGACGCCGATGACGGCCAACTCTACGTCGCCTGGTTCCGGGACGATGAGGGCTTCAGCCCGGTTCGGCTGGCGGGTGGGGGACAGGTGCTCGACGGTGCGCTGGCGGTCACCATCGACGACCCCGGGGCGAGTGAGTTGATCATCACCCGTGAGGGCGTCGCGCTGGGGGACGGCCCCGGCGGGGACGAACTCGCGCGCGCATCGCTGGCGGCCGTGCGCTGAGCCTCAGCCGTCGGTCCGGTCGGCACGATCCTCGGGGTCCTCGTCGAAGTAGTCGAGCTGGTCGAGTGGCATGACGACTGACGACAGCACGTTGGTGAGGTGGGCCACGATGCGCTTGAGGTAGCGCAGCGCCAACGCCTGGGCGACCGAGTCGGCGGCCGGGGGCTGGGTGCGTACCAGCAGTGACACCGCGTCGTCGTAGGCGTCGAGCAGGCGGTCACCCTGACCGAGGAGCCGATTGGACGCCTCGACGTCCCGCTGCTCGAAGGCCTCCGCCGTGGTCCGGATCATCGCCGCCACCTCGTCACGGTGGTCGCGCCAGTGGTCGTGGTGGCCCAGCGTCACGCCGTCGCGCGCGAGGTCGAGCAGGTTCTTGGCATAGTCGCCGATGCGTTCGATGTCCTTGACGATCGACATGTAGATGAGCAGGGCGGGCGAGTCGAAGGTCCCGGCGACGCTGCCGTGGACCACGAGTTCGCGCCGGATGGTGCGCTCGCCTTCGTTGACCCGTTTGTCGGTGCGTTTGACCTCCTTGCGGATGTCGTCGACGGGGACGTCGCCGAGCAGGGACGCCATGGCCAGATCGAAGGCGTGACCGTCGTCGGCGAGCATCTGCTGGATGGTCGCCTCGATGTGGTCGAGGCGGTCGTCCGAGCCGGTGCCTCGGCGCAGGAAGCTGAATGCCATGAATGCTCCTATTCGAGGAGGAAGATCCCCAACAGGGGGACGACGACGAACAGGCCGGCGACGTAGAGCACGACCAGGGACCGGTGCTCGGTCGCGGTGGCGGCGAGGCGTTCGGCGAGACGGACGGGGACGTAGCGCACCGCTGGCACGGGATAGACCAGTGCGAGGGCCACGAGGTTGAACATCGTATGGACCAGCGCGATCGTGAGGCCCTCGGGTCGCAGCACGGCCAGGGAGGCCAGGAGTGCCGTGATGGTGGTGCCCACGTTCGCGCCGAGCGTGATCGGATAGGCGTTGCGGATGGTCAGCACCCCGGCCGCCACCAGCGGGACCAGGATCGAGGTGGTGATCGTCGACGACTGCACCGCGACGGTCACGGCGATCCCCACCAGGATCCCGATCGAGCCGCCACCGCGACCGACGACCCGGTTCATGGCCCGCTCCACGCTGCCGGCCACGAGGCGTCGCATGTTGCGCGTGATCGACCCGAGCGCGGCGAAGATGGCGGCGAGTCCGAGTGCCAGCAGCAGCACGCCGATCAGGACGCCGCCGGCACCGCCGGGGTCGAGCAGGTTGTTGATCGTGTCGACCGGGGCCTTGACGGCCGTGCGGATCGGGCTGCGTCCGGGTGCCGAGATCTCCGTGCCGCGCAGGATCCCGGTCAGGAACACCGCACTGCGTGACAGGAACCCGGTCAGCAACTCGATCGGCAGGATGATGATGACGGCGATCAGATTGAACGCGTCGTGCATCGTCGCACCGGCGAATCCCCGCCGGAACTGATCCGAGCGGCGGATGTTGCCCAGTGCCGCCAACGTGTTGGTGACCGTCGTGCCGATGTTGGCACCCATGATCATGGGCACGGCCGAGCCGACGTCGAGCGTGCCCGCACCGACGAGACCGACGATGGCGGCCGTCGACACCGACGAGGACTGCACGAGCACCGTGAACAGGATGCCGGCGAACAGCCCGGACAACGGGTTGGCGACCTCGTCGAGCAGCTCGGCGGCGAATCCCTCACCGAGTGCGGCGATGCCGTTCTCCAGCAGACCGACGCCGACGAGGAACAGATACAGCAACAGCAGCACGAGCACGGCACGGAGTGGGGCACTCAGTTCGCGACGTGCGGAAGTGTCACTCACACCGACTCCGCGACGGGGGAGCCGCAGCTTGGCAGCCCGGTCCCGTCAACTGCAAGTCACCTCGCCGACACCTCGGCGTTCGATTCCGTTCATCAGCGACCGACGGGTCCGTCGGGGGCCCGGGTCAGCTCCCGGGACCGCGCGGGGCTCATCGGTCGGCCGGACAGGTCCCGGACAGGACCCGGACAGGTCCCGGACAGGACCCGGACATGCCACGAGGCGCGGCATGGGCCGCGCCTCGTGGGTGGTGCTGTTCGTGCTGGATGAGACCTCTGGCACCGCTGTTGCCGTGACCGCTGGAGCGGTCCCGGTTGCGTCAGGCGGGACGAATTCCCGACCGATGCCGGGGCGGTACCCGGTTGGATTCGCTGGAGAGGATCCAGCATCCGACCTCTAGCGGCCGGGTACCTCCAGGGTCCCCGTATGATGACTACTACTCAACGGACCACCTCCCTTCTCTGGTGCCGGGGAGGGAACCACAAGATCGGCGTGTGTGCACGGACATTCCCGGGTGGCGTTCCGACCGGATTCCGTCGGGCGGCGGGTTGGCCGCCGGGCACCGTTGGCGCTACCGTTCGGCCGCTCCCGGGCACGTAGCTCAGTGGGAGAGCGCTGCCTTCACACGGCAGAGGTCGGAGGTTCGATACCTCCCGTGCCCACCATCCGGACAGACGGCGGCCCGGTGCCGTCCATCGCCCGCCACGGCCCCCGTTCGGGGGCCGGCACGTTCACCCCGAGGGCTCGGCCAGGACCGCGCCGACCGAGACGGTCGTCACGGGCACCCTGGCCATCCGGGCGATCCGACGGGGGACGTCCCTGCGGACCCACCGCGAGAGCCCGACGGGCAACGTGGACACGATGATCTCGTCGAACGTTCCCTGGACCGCCAGCACCTCCCTGGTCGCCTCCAGTGGATCGTCGACACCGACTTCGCCCGCAGCGTGTCCGCCTGCCTCCTGGATCCTGGCGATCATCTGATCGAGTCGATGCCGGGCGCGGCGATCGGCCTCGTCCAGTGCGGCCTCGAGGTTCCGTATCGCCCGCTCGTTGGTGACCCGGATCTGGTCCCGGGACATGCCCTCGTAGACGCCGAAGCCGCCCGAGTAGGTCTTCAGTTCGTTGCTGACCCTGGTCCGAGGTGCCACGACGTAGAAGTGATCGGATCCACGGTCGAGGCGGTCGCGGACCAGGCGGTCGAGCTCGACACCGCCGAGCGTCTGGTTGGCGACGAGCAGACAGCGACCCATCCGTGTCCCTTCGACCGGCGGTCCTGCGGACCGCCCCCGAGCCGACGTCCGAGCATCCGCCGAATCAACGGATCGGTCAAGGCCCCCGCGTCGGGCGGTGGTCCGCGCCTCGTCGCACGAGCGCGGGTCCGCGGATCAGTCGCGCAGCAGCCGGACGCGCACGCCATTGCGGAGCAACCACGCCCGGACCGCCTCGAACGCGGGATACGGGTCGACGGCCACGATCTCCGCGACCCCGGCGGCCGTCAGGGCCTTGGCACAGGTGAAGCAGCACGACGTCGTCGTGTACATCGTGGTCCCGCGGGCGAGTCCCTCGAGCCGCGCGAGCGCGTTGATCTCCGCGTGCACGGCGTGACATGCGGTGGCCGGGTCGGCGTCGTTGAGCACCCCGGACTCGGGCGGTTGCTCGCCACCACTGCGCGGGCAGCCACCGTCGCTGCAGTGCAGCGCCCCGGGCACCGTGCCGTTGTAGCCCGTCGACAGGATCTGGCGGTCGTCGGGACGGACCAGCAGCGCGCCGACCTGGCGAGACGAGCACGTCGAGCGGGTGGCGACCGCCTGGGCGATCGCCGCGAAGTACCGGTCCCAGTCGAGCCGCTCGCCGTCGGCGGCGCGTTGCAGGTAGGTCGTTGCCATGATGACTCCATGATCGCCGGTCCACCGCGGCCACCACGCTCGCCGTCGACCGCCCGCACCCTAATGCCCGGTCGCTCGGGCGGGGTCGCCGGGTATCGCCGTCCGGCGGTCGCGGTGGTCGTCAGGCCCTTCACTACGCTGGGCCGTCACTGACGCCGCCCATCGCGTGCGGCCACCCGAGGAGTCCTGTCGTGAGTCAGCCCATCACCGTCCACCACGCCGACGCGAGCCTCGAGCTCGACGCCGGGACGACCGCGCTGCAGGCGCTCAAGGCGCTCGAGGCCGTCAAGGGTCAGATCGTCGCCGCCACGGTCACGCTCGACGGTGGCGAATCGCTCGAGTGGGATCTGGACCGCGAGGTGCCCGATGGCGCCCACCTCGACGTCATCTATGCCGACTCCGAACAGGGCCGCGCGATCCTGCGCCACTCCACCGCCCACCTGATGGCCCAGGCCGTCACGGATCTGTTCCCCGGCGCGAAGTGGGCGATCGGCCCGCCGATCGAGGACGGCTTCTACTACGACTTCGAGGTGGGCCGGCCGTTCACCCCTGACGATCTGGAGGCGATCGAGGCACGCATGGTCGAGCTCGCCCGCGAGCGCCAGCGTTACGTGCGCGAGGAGGTCGCCCGCGCCGATGCGCTCGAGGAGTTCGCCGATCAGCCCTACAAGGTGGAGATCATCGAACTCGTCGGCGACGGCACCATCGTCTCCGCGGTCGACACCGCCAACGAGGCCCCCGACGGCGGCGATCCGACCTTCACCGTCTACCGCAACGTCCGCCAGGACGGCGAGGTGGCCTGGTCGGACCTGTGCCGCGGCCCGCACGTGCCGTCGACCGAGCGCATCCCGGCGTTCAAGCTGCTGCGCTCGGCCGGTGCCTACTGGCGCGGCCGTGAGGACCAGCCGATGCTGCAGCGCATCTACGGCACGGCGTGGGAGTCGAAGAAGGCCCTGACCGCCCACCTCGACATGCTGGAGGAGGCGCGCAAGCGCGACCATCGCAAGCTCGGTCGCGACCTCGAGCTGACCCACCACCCCGACGAGCTCGGGCCCGGGCTGTCCATCTTCCTGCCCAAGGGCGCGATCGTGCGCCAGCAGATGGAGGACTGGATCCGTGCGGAGACCTTGAAGCGCGGCTACCAGCCGGTCTACACCCCGCACATCGCCAAGGAGGACCTGTGGCAGATCTCGGGCCACCTCGAGAACTACGCGGAGCTGATGTACCCGGGGATGGACCTCGACGACGGCGCGGCCGCCTACCGGCTGAAGCCCATGAACTGCCCGTTCCACATCCTGGCGTTCACCTCGCGCACCCGGTCCTACCGGGAACTGCCGATCCGCATCTCGGAGCTCGGCACCGTCTACCGCTACGAGCGCTCCGGGGTCGTCAACGGGATGCTGCGCGCCCGCGGCTTCACCCAGGACGACAGCCACATCTTCTGCCGTGACGACCAGGTCGTCGACGAGGTCTACGACTGCGTGCAGTTCGCGCGTGACCTCTACGTCGCGTTCGGACTCGGTGAGCCCTCACGCGTGGCCATCTCGACCCGCCCGGAGAAGTCGCTGGCGGGCAACGACGAGGGCTGGGAGGCCGCCGAGCAGGCGCTGATCCAGGCCGTCGAGCGCACCGGGCTGCCCTACGAGATCGATCCCGGCGAGGGGGCCTTCTACGGCCCGAAGATCGACATCCACGCGCGTGACGCCATCGGCCGCGAGTGGCAGCTGACGACCGTGCAGATCGACTTCAACCTGCCCGAACGGTTCGACGTCAGCTACGTCGGCCAGGACGGTGCCAAGCACCGGCCCTACATGGTCCACCGGGCCCTGTTCGGGTCGATCGAGCGGTTCTTCTCGGTGATGGTCGAGTCGTTCAACGGCGCGTTCCCGACCTGGCTCGCCCCCGAGCAGGTCCGGGTCGTACCGGTCGCGGCCGACTTCGACGACTACGCGGCCGAGGTCGCGGCGGCACTGCGTGTGGAGGGTGTCCGTGTCGAGGTCGACACCTCGGATGGCACGCTCGGCAACCGCATCCGTGAGGCGCAGACCTCCAAGATCCCCTACACCCTGGTGGTCGGGGGCAGCGAGGTCGAGGCCCGCACGGTCGCGATCCGCCCGTACCACGACGACAAGCAGCGCAAGGACGTGCCGCTCGACGAGTTCGTCGCCGAGGTGACGGCCGAGATCGCCGCGAAGCGACCGAAGACCGACTGAACCACCGGTGGCGGCGTCGCCGAACGCCGACGACAGGGCCCCGCGCGCGGGTCGGGCGCCACCCACCGGCCGGGCACGACCGGCCGGTCCGGTGCGACCGGCCGGTCCGGTGCGACGACGAGGCCCGGTGCGCCCACGAGGCCCGAGGAGTGACGATGGCGGACGAGCACGCAGACCCCGACGAACCCGCCGAGCACGTCGGTGAGGTTGCTCGCGACGCCCGCAGCGACCAGCCCGGCATCGCGGTCGACGACCTGCAGCGCCTGTGGGCACCGTGGCGGTTCGGCTACCTCGCCGGTGACGACCCCATCCAGGGCTGTCCGTTCTGCGTGATCCCGGCCCGCGACCCGGCCGACGATGCGCGTTCGCTGATCCTGCACCGCGGTGCGCACGCCTTCGTGATCTTCAACGCCTACCCGTACAACCCCGGTCACCTCATGATCGTGCCCTACGAGCACCAGGCCAACCTCGAGGACCTCGACGTCGAGGTGGCGGCGGAGATCTGGGAGCTCGGCCGCCGCACCGTCAGCGTGCTCAAGCAGCGGGTCCACGCCCAGGGCGTCAATCTCGGGATCAACCTCGGGCGGGCCGGCGGGGCCGGGATCGCCGAGCATCTGCACCTGCACGCGGTCCCGCGCTGGGTGGGGGACACCAACTTCATCTCGGTGGTCGGCGCGTCGCGGGTGCTGCCCAAGGCGCTCGACGAGCTCTACGCCGAACTGCTGCCCGGCTTCAGCTGAGCTCCCACCTCGGTGCTCGCCGCTGGCGCTGCCCGCCCGGCCACGTTCCGGCACCGGGTCTGCTTGCTAGTTTGTGGCCGTTCATCCGTGAGGTTCTCGTGGCGCTCCGCTCCCGTTTTCCGTCGTACGTCGAGGCCGTCACCGGCCCGATCGGACGTGCGCTCGGGCGGACCCCACTCACCCCGAACCGTCTGACGACCCTCGGGTTGGTGCTCACGGCCGCCGCCGCGGTCGTGGTGGCCACCGGCGAGCTGGTCATCGGCGGCTGGCTGCTGGTCGCGGGGGGTCTGATGGACACCTTCGACGGGGCGGTGGCCCGTTCGACCGGGCGTTCGACCCCGTTCGGGGGGTTCTACGACTCGGTGAGCGACCGCATCTCGGACGGCGTCATCCTCGGCGGGATCGCCTTCCTCGTCCGTGACCAGCCGCGGCTGTTCCTGCTGGCCGTCGTGGCGCTGGTCGCCGCCGAGGTGACCAGCTACGTCCGCGCCAAGGCCGAATCGATCGACCTGGACTGCTCCGTGGGCGTGATGGAACGCGCGGAACGGGCCATCCTGCTGATGGTCGGTCTCATCTTCCACCGCTGGCTGTTCGAGCCGGTGCTGTGGCTGCTGGCCATCGGCGGGACGGTGACCGTCGCCCAGCGCATCCATCACGTCTGGTGCCAGATCGACCGTGACGTCCCCGAGGAGCTGCTGGCCCTGGCGCTCACGGATCGCAAGTGGAGCCGGCCGTTCAAGGCGGGCGCGCGCCGCTTCTACGGGCAGCGCAACTTCGACGAGGCCGTCGACCGCGAGGTGGCGGCGGCCGACGCCCGGGCGACCACCAGGCGTGACGCCCGCGATGCCGACGAGGCCCGCGCGTCCCGGGCGACCCGCGCCGGGCGCAGCGACGACCACGGCGGCCGCGACCGCCGCGACGGCCACGAACCCGCTGCGGCGTCGAGCAGCGCCAGCACGGAACGCATCGGCGGCTCGACGTCGTGAAGCCGGTCGCTGCGCTCGAGCACCTGCCGCCGCCGGACCCGGAGAGCGTCGGTCAGCGGCTCGTCTACTGGCAGTACCGCGCCGCCTGGGAGGCGGCGGCACGCGCGCCCGGCCCGGTCGCACGTCGCCTTCCGGCCCGGCTCGGTGCCGCTTGGCATGCGGCGGCCGATCGCCGCCAACGCCAGCAGGTCCGGCGCAACCTCGCACGGGTACAGCCCGACATCGGTGCCGCCGAACTCGACGAGCTGGTGCGCGCCGCGTACGTGAGCTACGCGCGCTACTGGCTGGACAGTTTCCGGCTGCACACGATGGACGCCGCACAGGTGATCGCGGCGTCGACGGCCGAGGGTTTCGAACACGTCGACGCATTCCGCGACAGCGGACGGGGCGGCATCTTCGCCACCGGTCACATCGGCTCCTGGGACGTCGGGGCCTTCTGGACCGCGCAACGCGACTGGCGCATGGTCGTGGTCGCCGAGCTCGTCGAACCGCGGCGGTTGTTCGATCGCTTCGTCGAGCTGCGTCGTGGTGCCGGCATCGACGTGGTCCCGCTCGTCAAGGGTGGCGACATGCTCGACCGGCTCGAACAGCGCGTCCGCGACGAGGCCGCGCTGGCCACCCTGCTCGCCGACCGTGACCTGACCGGCAAGGGACCGATCGTGTCGTTCTTCGGTGAGCCGTGCCGGCTCCCGCCGGGCACGGCGGCCCTCGCCCGACGCACCGGGCGCCCGGTGGTCATCGGCGGCTTCATGACCGCCGGTGACGGCTTCCACGGGGTCGTGCAACAGCCGGTCGAGCTGCACGAGCTGAGCATCCATGACGGCACCCAGGTGGTCGCCCATGAGCTCGAGCGGCTCATCCGGCGGTTCCCGGACCAGTGGCACGTGTTCAACCGGAACTGGCTGGCCGACCGGGAACCCGAGCACCCGGTCGTCGCCGCCTGGCGGGCCGGCGAGGACTGGCAGGCCCTGGCCCGCGCCGAGCGGTCCGCGTCGGGTCCCACACAGCGGCCGGATGCGGCGGCGCAGCCGTCCGACACGACCGCGTCCCGGCGGTCCGGTCGGACCTCGTGAGGGTCGTGCTCGTCAGCCCCTACGACCTGACGGTCCCCGGGGGCGTGCAGGGTCATGTGCATCGTCTCGCGGAGGCCCTGCGCGACGGTGGCGACGAGGTGCTGGTCGTCGGAGCCGGTGTGGGGAGCAACCGACCCCCGCGCTCCGCCGGGCTGGGACGGACGGTGCGCGTGGCCTACAACGGCTCGGTCGCGCCGATCGCGCTCGGGCCGCAGGTCGCCGGGCGTACCCGGACCGCGATCCGCCGACTTCGACCCGACGTCGTCCACGTGCACGAGCCGCTGGTCCCGGCGGTCGGCGTCGCCGCGGCCTCGTGCCCCGATGCTCCGGTCGTGGCCACGTTCCACGCCTGGTCGGATCGTGCGCGGCTGTACCGGGCCGGCCGGCCCCTGGCCCGCCGGCTCGTGCAGCCGCTGGCCGAACGCATCGCGGTCAGCAGCGCAGCGGCCGCGTTCCACGCCGAGGCCCTGGGCGTCGACGCCACCGCGTTCACCGTCATCCCCAACGGGGTCGACGTCGCCCGGTTCCGGGCCGCCCGGGATCACCCCGTGGCGGCCGACGACGGCCGTGACGAGCCCAGTCGCGCCGACGCCGTCTCCTCGGCCTGCCCGACCGTGCTGTTCGTCGGTCGTCTCGAGCAGCGCAAGGGGCTGGACGTCCTGCTGGCGGCGGCGCGGCGGCGCTGGAGCGACGGCCAGCCGCTGCGACTGCTGATCGTGGGTGACGGTCCGGGTCTGATGGCCGCGCGAGCTGCCATCCCGGTCGCGCACCGCGGCGACGTCGAGTTCCTCGGCCGGGTGGACGACGCGGCGCTCGTGGCGGCCCATGCACGTGCGGATCTGTTCGTCTCGCCGGCCCGCGGTGGCGAGTCGTTCGGGATCGTGCTGTTGGAGGCGATGGCGGCCGGGACCCCGGTGATCGCCAGCGACATCCCGGGTTACCGGACCGTGGTCACCGACACCGTCGACGCCAGGCTGGTGCCCGCCGGTGATCCGGACGCGCTCGCCGCGATGATCGACACCCTGTACGCCGACGCCGGCCAACGTGCCCGGCTCGTCCGCGCCGGCCACGCCACGGCCGAGGCGCATGCCTGGCCGGTGGTCGCCAGCCGGATCCGCGACCGCTACCTCGTCGCCATGGAGCGCACCGCCGGACGGTGATGCGGCCCCGCGTCCCGGCCCGCCGTCGTTCTGCGCCCGTCGACGCAACCCCTGGTGCCGCCTCGCCGTTCGTCTGCACCCATCGGGCGCGATGGTTCGGCGGCGGGCCGACGTCCGGGGGGGCCGTCGAGTTCCGTGTCGCGGCGCGTCGCGCGCAGACCGCGGCGGCTCCCACGCGGTCACCGCCGGTGGTCGTACCCTGTCCGCGCGTCCAACTGACCGCTCGCTCCCGCGCTGCGGTCTCCCGGGTCCATGGGGTCTCCGGGTCGAACCGTCCTGGGAGTCGTCCGTGACCCGCCCGTCCATCCGCAGCGCCGCGAGCGCGCTGCTCGCCGTCGGCCTCGTGCTCACCGCGTGTTCGGCCGACGAACCCGAACCGGAGCCGCAGACCGTCGCCGAGGAGGTCGACGAGCCGGAACCCGAACCGGAGCCCGAACCCGAGCCGGAGCCGGAGCCCGAACCCGAACCGGAGGACCCCCGGCCGGTGTCGCCACTGACCGGTGAGCGGGTCGAATCCGAGCTGCTCGACGAGCCGCTGGTGATGGTCAAGGTGGAGAACTCGCCGCAGTCGCGGCCCCAGTCGGGGCTCGAGCGCGCCGACGTCGTCTACGAGGAGGTCGTCGAGGCCGGCGTGACCCGGTTCTTCGTGGTCTTCCACTCCGAGGTGCCGGCAGCCGTCGGCCCCGTGCGCAGCGCCCGGCCCGTCGACGCCCAGCTCATGGCCGCCTACGGGCGGTCCGGGTTCGGCTACTCGGGTGCCCGTCCGGAGGTCGTCGGCCTGCTCCGTCAGACGGCTGCACTGCCCGTCACCGAGGGCGGTGCCGGGTTCTTCCGCGACCGCAGCCGACGGGCCCCGCACAACCTGTACGTCGACGCCGGGGCCCTGCAGTCCAGCACCGTGGAGCGGGATGCCGATCCGTTGCGCGACGTGCCGATCGGCTGGCGCTTCGACGACGAGCCACCGTCATCCGCGCTGTCGTGTCCGACCGGTGACGACGCCATCGCCGGCTGCGACGACCCCGGCGCAGCCATCGACATCGCGATGTCCAACAGCTACGTCACGGGTTGGGAGTACGACGCCGACGACGCGCGCTATCGCCGGTCCCAGAACGGCGTGCCGTTCACCGTGACCGGCGAGGGCCGTATCGGGGCCGCGAACGTCGTCGTGCTCGAGACGCGGCACTACCTCGGCGAGCCCAACTGCTACGGGGCCCGCTGTCCCGAGACCGACGTCGTGACCGACGGCCGGCCGGCCGTGATCCTGCGCGACGGGCTGCGCTTCGAGGCGAGCTGGCGCAAGGCGTCGCCCGATGCGCCCATCGAGCTGTTCACGACCGACGGCGACCCGTTCCCGCTCGCGGCCGGTCCGACGTGGGTGCACCTGCCGAGTCAGCTGCCCGGGCTCGATTCGTAGATTCCCGTTCGACGGCGGGGCAGTACGCTCGGGGTCGAGCAACGGATGAACTGGCGGGTGGCTGCCCGCCACGGGAAAGGCACGACGATGAACGCAACCAACGGATCCTCCGCGGAGCAGACCGGGACCACCCGCGTCAAGCGTGGTCTCGCCGACATGCTCAAGGGCGGCGTCATCATGGACGTCATCGACCCGGAACAGGCGCGGATCGCCGAGGAGGCCGGCGCGGTCGCCGTCATGGCGCTCGAGCGCGTGCCGGCCGACATCCGTGCGCAGGGCGGCGTGGCCCGGATGAGCGACCCGGACATGATCCAGGGCATCATCGAGACGGTGTCCATCCCGGTCATGGCCAAGGCACGTATCGGCCACTTCGTCGAGGCCCAGGTCATCCAGTCGCTCGGCGTCGACTACATCGACGAATCCGAGGTGCTCACCCCGGCCGACGAGGCCAACCACATCGACAAGTGGGCGTTCGACGTGCCCTTCGTCTGTGGCGCGACCAACCTCGGTGAGGCGCTGCGACGGCTGTCCGAGGGTGCGGCCATGATCCGCTCCAAGGGCGAGGCCGGGACCGGCAACGTCATCGAGGCGGTGCGGCACATGCGGTCCATCGGTGGCGAGATCCGTCGACTGGCCACCATGGACGAGACCGAGCTCTACGTCGCCGCCAAGGAGCACCGCGCGCCGATCGAACTGATCCGCGAATGTGCGGAGACCGGCCGCCTGCCCACGGTGCTGTTCACCGCCGGTGGGATCGCCACGCCCGCCGACGCGGCGTTGATGATGCAGCTCGGTGCGGACGGGGTGTTCGTCGGTTCGGGCATCTTCAAGTCCGGTGACCCGGCGACCCGCGCCCGCGCGATCGTGGAGGCGACCACCCACTTCGAGGACCCGTCGGTCATCGCGAAGGTGTCGCGCAACCTCGGCGAGGCGATGGTCGGCATCGAGATCTCGACGCTGCCCGACGACCAGAAGTACGCCAACCGCGGCTGGTGAGCGGCTCGTTCCTGCCCGACCGGGCGCACGGCTGGATTCCGGGGGAGCGCCTCGCCCGGCGCGAACCGGTCCTGCCGGCTCCCGAGGGTGCGCCCCGTGTCGGTGTGCTCGCGCTGCAGGGCGACGTGCTCGAACACCTGCGGGCGCTGCGTCGCTGCGGTGCGGACGCCGTGGCGGTGCGGTCCGTCGAGGCGATCGGGGACGTCGACGGGCTGATCGTGCCCGGCGGCGAGTCCACCACCATCGGCAAGCTGCTGGTGCGTCTCGGGCTGATGGATGTCCTGCGCCAGCGGGTCGCCGATGGACTGCCCGTGTTCGGCACCTGCGCCGGCATGATCCTGCTGTCCGATCAGCTCGATCAGGACGTCGCCCAGCCGCTGATCGGCGGTCTGCACGTGCGCACGCGACGTAATGCCTTCGGTCGGCAGCTGGACTCGTTCGACACCCGCATCGAGGTGGCAGGGATCGAGGGCGGCCCGATGGACGTGGCCTTCATCCGGGCACCACGGGTCGAGGAGGTCCTCGCGGCCGACGTCGAGGTGCTCGCCACGGTGGAGGACCATGCCGTGGTGGTGCGCCAGGGGCCACTGCTCGCGGCGGCGTTCCACCCGGAGGTCACCGGTGACGACCGGCTGCATGCGGCCTTCGTCGCGACGGTGATCGACGCCATGCCGGCGGCGTCCGCGCAGGGCTGAGTCGCAGACCACGGCGATTCAGCGCGGGGGTGACGTTGTCGCTGGCGGCGGTCCAGCGTGGGACGACCACGTTGGCCACGCTGCTTCAGCACGCTGCTTCAGCGTGGGGTGGCCTCGGTGACGTCGAAGGCCGGTCCGTGGCCGGGGACGATGCGGTCCGCGACGTCCAGTACCCGCGCACGGCCCCGATGCAGCGCCTCGAGATCGACGCCGCGGGGGTCGGATTCCGAGGCGGCGGTCCACCACAGGTGGGTCAGCACCACGGTGCCCGCATCGGTCGTGACGACGGTCGAGATGTCCTGTGGGGTGTGCCCCGGGGTCTCCCACAGCACGACGCCATCGGCGAGTTGGGCTCCCTCGGCCGGGCGGTCCTGCCAGACGTCGTGGTGGTACACCGCCCAGTGGTCGTGCACGCGCGCGTCGGGGAACAGTCCGATGTTCACGGTGTGATCCGGGTGGTGGTGCGACAGGATCACGTCGGTCACCTCCGACGGGTCGACACCCAGCGCGGTCAGCGGTTCGAGGATCGCGGCCTGGTCGACGACCATCCCCGGGTCGACGATCGCGATCAGACCGGGCGCCCGCACGAGGCTCACGGTGCCGGCGACCCGTGCCACCTCGCCGTCCCGGCGGGCGTAGCCGTCCACCAGTACGTCCACACGCGCCATGGTCACTCCTGATCGTGTCGAGATCGCGTCGAGCGGCCGCGCTGGGCGGGGCCGCGCGACCGCATGGTTGCATCATCCGATCGTGCGCCCCGCATCCGGGCATCGGTCCGGTCTGCGTCGAACGGCAACCGGGCCCACCGAACCAGGAATGCGCGGATCGGCCACCTCATCGACAAGGGCCTCGCGCTCCATCCCGGCCGGGCTCGGAGATCAGGCCCGAGTTGGCATCGTCATGCAGGCTCGGGTGGCCCCGGAGGTCGAGAGCCCGGGTGGTCCTTCCGATCACGGTCCGAGCGGCATCATCGGGGCATGGAGGTCGAACAGTTGCGCGGTGCCGGGGGTGGGGTCAGCCTTCGGGCCATTCCGCCCGTCGACCCGGTCGTACAGGACCCGGGTACCGGCGATGCGGATCCGCCAGCCACCCCGGTCGAACTGGCGGTGATGACGTCGACACAGCAGCGCCGCGTTGTCGACACTGAGCCGTCCCTGCTCGGCGAACGGCACCAGACCGTGTGCCACGTCACACCAGGTCGCCGGTGCACCGCAGCCGGGCCAGGTGCATCCACCATCGCGTGCCTCGAGCGCGCGCCACAGCCCGGCCGGCACGGTCCGCACCGCTTCGCCCGCCTCGATGGGTGCGCTGTCCGGTCCGGTGATCAGGCGGCTCACGCTGCAGTCGTCGAGCAGCGGTCGGAGTGCACTGATGCTGATCGGACCGAGTCCGGCCAGCTCCGCGAACCCCGTCCCGGTCGCGAGATCGGACCAGCGGACGTGGACCCGGACATGGGGTCGGACGCCGTGGCGGGTGGGGGCCTCGCCGGCTCGGAGTGCCACCTCGAAGATGTTGTCGAGCGCGTCGGCGGTGCGTTGTTCGGCGCTTCGATGATCATCCGGCCCGTCGTAGGTCGTATAGGCCTGGATCGCGGTCAGGGCCCGCTCACCCATCAGGCCATGGAGGATGCCGGAGACGGTGACGCCGCCGTCGGGCGTCTGCCCGATGCGGATGCTGCGCTGGAGATGCTCGCGCTTCTCCCGGCGTTCCAGCGCGGCCATGTTCTCCCGTGCGAGGACGCGCCGGGCCTGTCGTCCGAAGGCGACGGGGTCGCTTCGACGTGCCAGGTCGACCAGCTCGGCCTCGACGTCGAAGCGCCTCGACGTCGGGATCTTGGGGAGGAGATCGGTGATGATGCGGGCGTGTTCGGGGCGCAGATCCCCGGCGGTGAACGCCTCGTTGGTGGCCGGCGCGTCGGTCAGCTGTCGGCCGGTCTCCCCGGCTCGCTTCGCTTCCGACCGGGACATCCCCAGCTCCTCGGTGAGGAAGTCGCGAGCGCGTCGGGTCGCACCCGCGGCCTGACCCGCCGGGGCGGTGGTGATCGCCCGTTGCTCCAGTGTCCCCGCCAGTCGGGTGATGACGGCCTGGAGCTGCGCGACGGGTTGGCGCAGGTCACGCAGCACCGCACGCAGATCGGCGTCGGCGTGCGCATCGACATCGAGGTCGACGACCGCTTCGACCGCCGCGTGCAGCGGCCCGGGATTCCACCCGGCACCGGTCAGATCAGCCGGTGATGCCTGCGCGCGAGCCGTCATCGTCGTCAACCCTCGTGAGTTCGGCACGGTCGGGTCCACGAAGCGATCACTGCCCAGCGATGCTCCTCGGGCATCCGGTGCGGCTGGAGGTCGTCCAACGGGCTCCACGACGAGCTGGAGTCGGCGCTGATCGGTCTCGTCTGCATGCGGATGGTGGTTGGCGGTCCATCGTCGCGACCGCCCTGGAAGTGTAAGCGAACGCACGTTCGAGTGCTACATGATGTGCACTGAAAAGCATTGACTGTGCACTGGTCGGTGATATCCACAGCTCGTCGCGTTTTCCACGTCGACGCGTTGCGTCATCCGCCGCAACAAGCCCTGGGCGGACGTTCCCACGATCGAAACCTGTTCGCCTGGGTCCACGACCCCACCGAGCGCCCGGATAGAGAGGATCTGCTCAGCGGCGTCGACGACCTGTTGCTCGGCTGTGACCGCACC
>LFIK01000179.1_pt1 | contig 43807 bp, 39 predicted proteins | sample 643401 | NCBI WGS metagenome assembly LFIK01 (sample SAMN03777447, study PRJNA286221) | soda lake metagenome | biome: soda lake; feature: Kulunda steppe; material: water; isolation source: sample T5-Br brine of Lake Tanatar-5 | place: Russia: Kulunda steppe | collected 2010-07
AGAGAATGCATATTCATGTAATACATGCCGATGGTGAAGCTAAAGTATGGATTGAACCAATAGTTGAGTTAGAGAAATCCCATGGTTTAAAAAAGCCAACATTCATGAATGTGCTAAATGTAACAACTCCTTCAAAAAATCACTTCTACTGGCCGGGTTTAGATATAGATTTACACTTGGATTCTATTAAGAATCCTAAGAAATATCCACTAGCCAGTAACTCATAAATTAAATTCACCTGGCTATTTTTTCTAGCATCAAGGAATTTTTGATTTTTGCGAGTTCTTATTCTCACATCAGATTCACTAATTAACTCGGCCTCAGCTTCGTAAAACAGACAATGCCTTTTGTAAACTGCTCTTCCACTTTAAATCCGGCTCTACTAAATAGTTCATTACTCTCATCAACCGACCAGAACTGCAAACCGCCCCATTCTGCAGAATCCTGAAACAGCCGGCCGTACCACGATGCCGCCTTCACCAGATGCATCATAAATAGAGTTCCGCTGCTTTTCAGCACTCTTCTGCATTCATATAGTACTTTAAGTTCATCCGTCAGCTCATTAAGCGTTCCGCCCATGCTCAAGCCATCAAATGAACCTGCGAAAAACGGCAGATCCCTTCCATCAGCCCTGATTAAGTAGAGATCCGTCCGCTCTGCCTCGGCTTTCAATCTCGCCTCTTCAAGCATCACCTGAGAAAAATCAACTGCCACTTGGTGGCTGTCGGGCTCCTCTTTTTTAAGCGTTCTTGCGTATAAAGCCGTTGAACAGCCTACATCCAGATACCACTTTCCTGGCTCGGGCTTCATCCACTTTACCAATAACTCCTGCTCCTTCTTAATGGGAAACTCTTCGCCTGTTAATAGTGAAAGCGATCTTTTCCTCCACAGATCTTCGTAGACAGAAGCTGTTAACTTCCAGTGATTTGTTGACTGTGCCATTGAATAGCTTTTCTCAACCGGAAGAAGGTCAATAATATTATCGCGAACGGGATATTCATCACCTTTAGCTGAAACAATGGTTCCATTAAATTGAGTTGAGAGTTGAGAGGCTTTTACCGGAACCTCGATAACCTCACGGTCATATTTCGGTGATCGAACCTGTAAATTCATAATCGTGGAGCTTTAACTTTAAAGTAATCTATCACACCAATAATAATTGGTACGGTTTTGAAGAGGCAGTGTTGCAGGGAGAATATCTCCCGAACGATAAACCTACTTCTGAATAATAATAGAGACCTGAGCTCCCTTCTGAACACCGAGCATCTCCTGAGCGTTGCCCTTATTGATGGCAATTTCGAGAGTATCTGAACTCCCTATATATGCGGCCGGCTCTCCATCGGCTACAGCATTAAATGTGGGCACTATCTCATCAAGAATTGTATTCCCGGCATAAATGCGGGATTTGGAAGTTCCAATCGACTCATCGATTAAAGAGGAGGGGATATTGGTGATTAAATTACCGTAACGGTCAATGTGGATAATCCAACCTTGTATACCATCTTTATCGGATATGGGAACCGCCCACCGGTAAGTAACAAGTTCCTCAACCGGCTCTCCCATATCGCTGAGTTTCACACCACTTGCAATATGAGCAGCAACAGGTGCAAATATATCTCGTCCGTGAAAGGTATTGGAAGGTTCTTTTTTCCAAAACTTCTGGTTAGTCAGTCGATAAGCTTCATAGTCAAATTCATCCCCGATCAGGGAGAAAATTCCGTTATCGGGCCCTACAAAGATCTGGTCTTTAATTTTAACCGCAACGGCATCCCTCGATGTGCCCACGCCCGGATCTATAACTACCAGGTGTACGGTACCGGGAGGAAACTCCATAGAGGCATTTCGGACCACCCAGGCGCCGGCCATAATATCCTGCGGAGGTATTTGGTGAGACACATCAACAAAGCGGAGATCGGGATTGATTCCAAGCATCACCGCCTTCATTACACTTACGTAGTGATCTTGCAGGCCAAAGTCTGTAGTAAGTGTAACAATATTAGACATACCGGCCTATGCATAATTATTAAGCATTACGGGCATCACGAGCATCAGCATCTCTTCACCCTCGCTCTCTTCAACCGGTTTTACGATACCCGCTCGATTTGGAGTTGAAAATTCAAACTTCGCTTCATCACCATCTACATTCGATAGCACATCAGCCAGATATTTTGCATTAAAACCGATCTCCATATCATCATAACTGTAATCGCAGGCAATTGTTTCCTTGGCTTCACTGCTCATGTCAATGTCTTCGGCACGGATTGTAAGTTTATCCGGGCTAAGCTGTAATCGAATCTGACGAGTGGTAGAGCTGGAAAATACAGATACTCGTTTTACGGTTGAGAGCATCTGGTTTTTATCGACGGTAAGTTCTTTATCGTTGTCGCGTGGAATTACAGACTCGTAATTCGGATACTGCTCGTTAATCAAGCGAGTGATAATAATGGTATTTCCACTCTTGAACTGCGCGTGATCATCGGACACGGTTAAATCGCAATCTGCGCCATCGAGAGCTTTTGATATCAAGTTTAATGCCTTATCCGGAACGATAAACGATACCGGCTGATCAGATTTCAAATTTCTGTTTACAAATCGCACCAATCGATGACCATCGGTTGCAACAAACTTACTTTCCGCTTCACCGATATCAAAATAAACTCCCATCATGGCCGGCCGAAGATCATCGGTGGATACAGCAAACATGGTTTTTCCAATGGCATCCTGAATCAGCTCCGTATCAGTAGTGAGCGTCATTCCTTCGTTCATGTTCGGAATTTCCGGGAACTCATCGGCCTCTTCGCCCATCAGCTTATAATTTCCCTTGTCCGTTTTGAACTTTACATTATGAGAAGCATCCACATCAAAAAAGACGGAAATATCGGGCAGCTGGCGCAGTGTTTCGAGCAAGCGTTTTGCCGGAATGGCTACAGAACCTTCTTCTTCAATCTCAGCATCGATGTATTCAATAATTGAGATTTCCAGATCGGTAGCGGTTAGTTTCAAACGCCCTTCCTCAGATTCAAACAGTACCGTTTCTAAAATGGGTAGAGTAGCTTTACTTGGAACGGCGCCAAAAACGGCTGCAAGTCCCTGGTTTAAATCACTGCTGGATACATTAAATTTCATAATCAGATGTCAATCTATTTTTAAGGTCTGATGAGTCTCTTTTGTAGAAAATACAGGTCAGTTGAAAAAGCTTATACTAATAAATCCTGCCCCGTCCTGCAACTGTAAAGTAACGCCTTTAGCAGACAATTTCATTTATTTAGAAGGCCTCTTCCCATAAGATTTCTATCTGTAGAGTTCATTGATATCCGGTATCTTGCAGCACCATGAAAAAACGAATAATTATAGCCGGACCGACAGCTTCGGGGAAAAGTTCACTGGCCATTGCACTGGCTCAAATAGTTGATGGAGAAATCTTTTCTGTTGACTCCCGGCAGTGCTATAAAAAAATTGACATCGGTACCGCCAAACCCAACCCGGAACAACTCAAACAGGTACCACACCATAACATATCCATACTTGACTTGAACCAGCCGGATTCGGTTTCAGACTTCCGTACTCGTGCTCTTAAAACCGCAGATGAAATAGAAGCTCGCGGGAAAACCGTAATTTTTTGTGGCGGAAGCTCGTTGCACCTCAAATCACTCATTCAGCCCCTGGATGATCTCCCTTCATCAAATGAAGAGAATATTGAGCATCTAAACCGGAAAGCTGAGAGTGAAGGAGTAGAAGTTCTCTATGATAAACTTAAGAACGTTGATCCCGATTACATCAAAAAGATGGACGGTATGAACCGGCAGAGAATCATCCGGGCACTGGATGTATGGATGCAAACCGGGAAGCCTTTCAGCAGTTTTCACTCGAATAAAGAATTGACTCTGCCCGACTCTTATCATTTTTTTGCACTTCATCACCCAAGAAAGGTACTTCATCAGCGAATTGAGGAGAGAACGGATAAGATGATTGAACAAGGACTTGTTGAAGAGACGAAATCCATATTAGAGGAAGGATACAACCCAGACATACAGGCGCTGCAAACGGTTGGATACAAACAAGCCATTCAATACCTCAACGACGAACTTTCCCACGAACAGATGATTGCCGATATCAAAACAGCAACCCGCAGATATGCTAAAAGGCAGATTACATGGCTTAGGAAATGGACCTTTTCAGATACCATAAACAGGCATACAAAAAGCCAGGCAGAGTGCGTTGAGTATATACAACAACGGGTAGCAGCTGAGTCTCAGAAAGGTTAACTTATACTTTTTCCAAAAACCGCCAAAAAAAACTTATGTTCAAAGCAATAGTTAACGTCACACTTCGAAAATCAATACTCGACCCAAAAGGGAAAGCCACCCATCACGCCCTCCAGAATCTCGGACTTAATGAAGTAAATGAAGTTCGGATTGGCAAATTGATAGAGCTCGATATTGAAGCCGGTTCAGAAGAAGAAGCACATAAAATTGCAGACACAGCCTGCAACCAGCTTCTGGCTAACGAAGTAATGGAAGATTACACCATCAATATTCAAAAGAATTAATCTCTTTATGCATCGATTCACGTACCAACAGATCATTCTCAATTCAGGAGAAAAGCCTGAGGAGAATCCCGGTACGGATGTACTCGAGAAAACAGAAGAAGAGGAGTCGGTTGATACACCCTGGCGTGTTATTCTATATGATGATGACATCCATACGTTCGATGAGGTAATCAATCAATTGATTAAAGCATTGGGATGTACGGTTCACCAGGCAGAAGAGTATACTTTAAAAGTTCACAACGATGGTAAAGCCACTGTTTATGAAGGCACATTCGAGGAGTGTCTGAAAATCAATTCCGTTCTTCAGGAAATTCAATTAATCACAGAAATAAAAGGATAAACAACCGTGTCGAAAAAAATAGGAGTTATCGTATTTCCGGGATCCAATTGTGATCACGATGCCTATCACGCAATGAAACATGTAATGAACGCAGAAACCAAGTTTCTGTGGCATAAAGATTCAGACCTCTCCGAAATTGACCTTCTGATTGTACCCGGCGGATTTTCTTATGGCGATTATTTGCGATCGGGAGCAATAGCCCGTTTCTCTCCTATCATGAACTCTGTGATCGATTATGCAGAGAAAGGGAATCCGGTTTTAGGTATTTGTAACGGATTTCAGATCTTACTTGAATCGGGACTTCTCCCCGGAGCCATGCTGCATAACGAAAAACTCCGTTTCGTCTGTAAAAATGTAAACATTCGCGTTGAAAGCACCCGCTCTCTGTTTACCTCTTCAATGGAAAAAGGGCAGGTAATCAACATTCCCGTATCACACGGAGAGGGCAACTATTTTATTGATGATGAGGGTTTACAAAACCTGGAAGATAATGATCAAATCGCTTTTAGATATTGTGATGAGAAAGGAAATCTTACAAAAGAATCGAACTTTAACGGCTCCGTCTCTTCCATTGCGGGAATCACCAATAAGGATGGAAATGTTCTCGGCATGATGCCCCACCCCGAAAGAGCCATGGAAAAAGTTCTGGGTTCGGATGACGGTAAGCTCTTTTTTGACTCCGTTTTTGACAGACTTCAAATCGCCTGATTCATGAAGTTAAATTTTAAGCTTCTCAAAGAGATTGTTTCCACTCCGGGTGCGCCCGGTTTTGAAGACCCCATTCGCGATGTGATTATCAATCATATTAAAGATCACGTTGATGATTATTCTGTAGATCGGATGGGCAACCTTATCGCCCGCATTAAAGGTGACGGCCCAAAAGTAATGGCCGCTGCTCACATGGATGAAATCTCACTGATCTCCATTCATGTAGACAGTAAAGGCTTTATCCGGTTTTCCACGCTGGGTGGTTTTGATCCGGAAACTCTCATTACCCAGCGAGTCATTATTCATGGAAAAAAAACGATTCCCGGCGTAATAGGCTCAAAGCCCATTCATATTCAAACAGATTCTGAAAAAAAGGCTAAATCGAAACTTAAAAACCTTTTTATCGATACCGGCTTGCCGGCTGATGAGGTGAAGAATTTGATTCCAAACGGAACGCCCATTACCCGTGACAAAGATCTCTTTGAGATAGGAAATTGTATTTCGTCTAAATCACTGGACAACAGGATTTCCGTTTATATACTTATTGAGGCACTTAAGAGAGCCAAAAAAACAAACTGTGATTTTTACGCGGCATTCACTGTTCAGGAAGAGGTTGGAATACGTGGAGCACGTGTTGCAGCACAGGCTATCCAGCCGGAAATAGGGTTGAATCTGGACGTAACCCTTGCAAATGATCTACCCGGCGTTAGCGATCATGAAGTTTGCACACGGCTTGGAGAAGGTATTGGCATTAAAGTGATGGATAAAAGTGTGATCTGCACTCCCACTCTTGTTAATTTTCTTGAGCAGCTTGCTGAAACAAGTTCAGTTAATACACAGCGTGAAGTTTTAACAGCCGGTGGCACCGATACTTCCGCCATGCAGTATTTGGTTGGAATAGGGAGCCATGTAACGTCCATCTCTTGCCCGGTTCGATATATTCACAGTACTGCAGAAACCTGCTCTGTATCAGACGTGAAGGCCGGAATTAATCTGACAACACAGTGCATCGAGAATATCGGGGCATACCCTTTTAAATGACACAACCTGACTCTACATATCAACCCATGACGCTCCACAGCAAGGATCTCGTTAAGAGCTACAAAAAACGAGTTGTGGTTGATCATGTGTCTATCAATGTCAATCAAGGAGAAATAGTTGGGCTTTTAGGTCCTAATGGCGCCGGTAAAACAACCACATTCAATATGTTTACCGGCATTGTAACACCAAACTCCGGAAAAGTATTTCTGAACGAAAAAAACATCACCCGGAAACCGATGTACCAGCGGGCGCGGATGGGAGTTGGATATCTTGCCCAGGAGGCCAGTGTATTTCGTAATCTTACTGTACGGGATAATTTAAAGTCGATTTTAGAATTTCACTCAATGCCCAAAAAAGAGATTAACCAAAGGGTGGATGAGTTAATAGAAGAGTTTGGTCTGGAAAAAGTAGTAAATAATAAAGGATATAGCTTATCCGGTGGAGAGAGAAGAAGAACTGAAATTGCGCGGGCGCTCGTTACTGACCCAAAGTTTATCCTTCTGGATGAACCATTTGCGGGTGTCGACCCAATTGCGGTGGAAGATATTCAGGAAATTGTAGCCGGTCTGAAAGGTAGGAATATTGGAATTTTTATTACCGATCATAATGTACACGAAACACTGGCCATTACAGACCGAGCCTATTTAATGTTTGAAGGAAAGATTTTACGCGAAGGAACTGCTGAGCAGTTAGCCGAAGATGAAGAGGCTAAAAAGCTTTACCTGGGCACGCAGTTTAAATTAGACAGATACCAATCGTAAATATATTATGAAAGAAACGACTGTAGAAGAGCTAAAGGAAAAACGTGTCAACAGTGACTCTCATATTCTGTTAGACGTAAGAGAAGCGCATGAGTACTACATTGCAGATATTGACGGTACAACACGTATACCCTTCGATGATCTCAAGACCCGTTTCGAAGAGTTGAGTACCGATGATGAGATTATAACTCTCTGCAGAACGGGAAACTCCGCCTCTGATGCAGTTGAATTTCTCGAGTCGAAAGGGTTTAAAAACGTCTCTGTTCTGAAAGGAGGTATTAACGAGTGGGCCAAAAAGATTGACCCTTCTTTATCGCAGTACTAACCTTATCAGGTAGTAGCCGCAATTTGCTGGAATAACTCCTCGTTGCTCTCGGTTCTCTTCATCACCTGAAGCAGCATACTCATCGACTCCTTCGGCGATTTCTTAAGGAGAAACCTGCGAACCATATTTCTCTCTTCCAGCGAATCTGTGATAAACTTATCCTCGTTTCGAGTACCGGAAGCCGCAATGTTGATTGCCGGAAAAATTCGATCGTTTGCGATTTCCCGATCCAACACAAGCTCCATATTACCCGTACCTTTAAACTCCTCAAAAATCAGATCATCCATTCTGGAATTTGTTTCTACCAGGCAAGTAGCGATAATTGTAAGCGATCCTCCACCCTCGATTTTGCGGGCAGAACCAAAAATCTTTTTAGGAATTTCTAAAGCCCGGATATCGAGTCCGCCTGATAGTGTTCGCCCGCTATTACTTTGAACAGCGTTATAAGCACGTCCAAGACGGGTTAAAGAGTCAATAAGCAGTACAGCATGCTCACCTGCTTCCGCCTTACGCTTAACGTGTCCAAGCGCCATCTCAGAAATTCGTACGTGGCTCTCTGTCGGCTTATCGTTGGAGGAAGCAAATACATGTGCATTTGTAGAGCGCAGGAAATCCGTCACCTCTTCAGGCCGTTCGTCAACAAGTAATATGCCCGTATAAATATTTGGGTGATGCTCTGTAAGTGCACGGGCAATTTTTTTGAGCAAAACAGTTTTACCCGTTCGTGGAGGTGCTACAATTAAAGCACGCTGGCCCCGTCCAATTGGAGCAACCAGATCCATAACTCTCAATTCTATATCATCCGGGTTATACCCCAGCTTAATATATTCGTTCGGCATTATTGGGGTTTGAAGTTCAAAGCGATTAATTTTCTGCCACTCTTCTGCCGGCTTTCCGTTTATGCGCTCAATAGAGTGCACATGACGATTACCGCTTTGATCTTGTTCAAACTCGCCCTCCAAAATCAGTCCGGAACGCAGATCATAATGTTTTACTTCGTCAGGTTTTAAGAACGGATCTTTAGGATCAAGACTAAATTCAAAATCAAGTTTGCGGATAAATCCATACCCCTTTTGATTGATTTCAAGCACTCCATTGTAACGACCGCCAATCCTGGTCTGTTGGTTGTGATGAAATCGTGGGACAAATGCGTTTTTATTATTTTTCCCCTTGCCTTTACCCTTCGGCTTATTACGGCCTTTATTTTTATGCGAACGTGCCATGCACAATTGTTTTATTTAAGTAATATTCGTTTGAAATTTTTTTCTCGAAAGTAATAAGGTCGTTAGACGAGCAGAAGTTTCTACAGAAAGCAGAACTAAAGAAATGAATGAGCGATGCCTGTGCACACCGCTCGCTCAATAAGATAAGGAAGGAAACGGGTTATCAAAAATTAGCGGACTGTTGTTGTTTCATCAATCCAGGCGTAGCATTCAGATATATTGCTACCAATTTGAATTTCATCTCCTACTTCCCAACCTCTGAAAAATTTATCTTCTGATGATGGTGTTACCGGCTCATATGTTCTATACTGTCTTTGAACTGTATTCGCTACAGACGAATCTGCATTTCGTGCACGATCCAGATAATCAAGAACCAACCAGTATACAGATCTGTCATCGCGATCCATCTGCCTGCCTGATGTGCACTGAGAAATAGCCGATGCATAGATACTGGCAATTTTTATGTAGGGCTCGCCCCAATTTCTATCCAGCTGTAACCCTTGCCGGGCATATCTTCTGGCTTCTTGCAAATTCCCCTGGTTTTGGTGTATATCAACAATTTGCATCGTTACAGTTTTACGCTGTGTATTTGTTGTTGCCAGTTCCAGTGATTGCTCCAGATAGCGCAGTGCTTGTCGATTTTGGCCATCAGAAAGTGCAAAATCAGCCAGTCTTTTTGCGTTTTCGTATGTACGCTCTTCTTCAAATACCTTACCCGCATACTCAATGGCCTTTCCGCGATCGCCCTGACTTTCATAAAGAGAAGCAATCTCCTTTAGCAGGGTAATGTCACCCGGATTTGCGGCTAATCTACCTTCAAGAAACTCAATTCGTTCTTCCGGATCAGAAAACAGTCCATCTCGTATATCATCAATTTGATTCATCAAAGATGAACCCGCAAATGGTTCAACTGCGTCGATCATTGCCAGGGCTTTTTCCCGCTCTCCCTGCGACACATAATTTGATAGAAGTATATTGATATAGTATCCGTCGCCGGCCTGTGTTAAACGCTCTGGGTCCAGTTCATAAGCTCTTTCATACTCAGCGTAGGCTCTATCCATACCGCCGGATATGTTACTCTGATTTTCTTGAAAAAACCTTCCTTTGTTAAAATGCCACGTGTAATGATCTATTTCATCTTCAGTAAAGATTTCAAAAGCCTCATCATAAATGACCTGTACAGTGTCCAGATAAGCTGAACTAATTGAAGGATCAGTTTCTTGTTTTGAGAGTTCAGTATATACGTTGATCATTCTCTCAAATTGACGCGGGAGATTAAACCTGTTTGCGCCCTCGATTGATCGGGGCTGAGCTTCTAGCATCCACTTTCCAAACTGAAGAGCCATATCATAGCTGCCGGTACGATAGTTTTCATAAAAAATGGAGTACGCCTGCAGTTCACTCATTCCGTAGGGAGGTTCTGCCTGCGAATAGGCGTTAGTTGAAACTGCAAACATGAGTGCGAGTACAGCTATAAGTTTTTTCATAATTCTTCAGTTGGTTACTTATTTAAATCCTTTCAAACCACTTGACTACTGAAATTTCGGACGAACAAACATGAATTCAGCCAGATTCAGTGAGAGTTTAAAACCCCATACATTCTCTTTAACTAAATTAGCAGAATCTGTTCCACGAATACCATATTGAAAACTTAGGTCGATAGACGATGCTGACTGTCTTGAGATGAACCCAACACCTGCATTTAAGTAAAGAGTGTCAATATCTTCTCCATTAATGTTCAAATGACCGGTATCGTAGGATGAACCTAAACTGTATTTAAAATTAGAGAAAAAGCCTCCGCGCTGTTCAGTCCTGTATGGGTGATATTGTATTCCAAACCCTGTCTTCATCCTATCTTTAAAATAGGCCTCCTGAACAGAATTGTAACTGTATTCTGCATCATCCCAATATTGAATCAGGGTTTCGGCAGACAAAACCACAAACCTATTTAAATTATACGTAAGGCCTGTATTAATTTCCATAGGCAATTTCACTGTTCCATCAACGGCAGAACCGGCCTGATCTAATTCAACAAGTGTACGCTGTCCGTTGATCGTTCTAAAAGCAGAAACAGATCGATTAGCATCAATTGTGACTGGCAGGGTGACTGTTGCCCCCAGCGCTAACTGATCATCAGAGCCAAATAAAGAATTTTTGTTAGCAAAAAGTCCGAATTTATGGCTAAATGAGTATCCTTCTATATCTCGATTGTAGGTAATACTTCTGTAAGTTATATCGGAAAAGGCTGCTGTAACCTCCTGATTTTGAGACAAGATATAAGCGCCCAGTGAATAGCCTACCAAAATATTATCCATGAGCCGGTATCCTGCGCCAAACTCAAATTTATTTACACCGCCTGAGCCCTGCGTATTTGTCAAATAATCAACTTCATCCAGCTGGATTCCTCCTACAGGTACAAATGAATCTTCTGTAATTCGCTGAAAGTCAGATCGGGTAACCGGTGTAAATGACAATGATACACCGAGCCTGTTTCTCATTAGAGGTAAAACAAGCTGAAACTGTTCAAATGCAAAAAGTGCCTTCCGGGATGAATTAAACTGATCGCGGGCATTATAGTTCATCATACTCACAGCTACAGAGCCATGTGTAAAACCCGAAAGTCCCCAAAGAGCGGGGTTTGAAATATTTGCAGATGAGTTCGAGAATGTACTTACACCCGTTAATCCCATTCCAATCGTGTTGGGGGAGTAATTATCTGCAGGAGATCCAAATCCAAAACCGGAGTAGAAAGAACCTGAGTTCGCTAAATCCTGGTCCTGGGCATTTACAACCCCTCCTATCGAAAAAGCAAAGATGATTATAAGTGAAGAAAGAAAATATTTCATGTATAAAACCTTATTCAACTGAAGTAATTATGAGCCTTGGCTGTCTGACTTGTGGAGCTGCATTATCGTGCAGCTTAACTGAATAGAGAATTCCATTTATCGTTTGGAGTGAAAAATAGAGCGGAATTTCGTCTGCATCTCCATAAGCAGCATTAAGCACATATTGGGTAACATCTACTTTAAAAAGCTGTTCGTCTTCATTTATATCTGCTCCAAATCTGGGCGGAGATATAAATATCTCTGAAATCAAGTCGGCCGGCGGTGTTGAAAATGTATGGGCCCTGATTGTTATAACTTCCGGCCTCGCAATTGAACTGTTCATCTGCTCGTCCATGCGGTCAATACTAAAAACGAGACTCGCATTAACTATATTTTTCGACTTAAGTTCATCAAGCGGCAGGTCAAGGTTCACCTCCATAAGACGATCAATGTTATGCAATACATATCCTGAGTCGTAGTCAGGTTCATCACTGCGTACTACATAAGCTCCCCAATCGCGGAGTCCCAGTGAGTTCATCACCTCTACATCCTCTTCTTCCTCCTCATCAAATTCTGTAGTGTAAATCCTGAACTCAGTAATGGCCGGATCTTCTTCCGCATCTGCAGGAGTATGTCGCAGAAATTTTATTTTCGAATTTGTTTCTGCCGCGACGATAGCCAACCCGGTAAACTCCCTCGCATAGAGAGAATCTCTGTTGGCGGCATCCGAGTTAAAGTAAGTTCTGTACTTCTCAACCCAATCTGAAGATAGTTCAACCTCTACAGTATCTTCATCCGCAACCTGAAACTCAGCAACCTTACTTGAGAAATCAATTGGGGCCGACTCGTTGTATCTGAGTTCGTTTCCTCGCCACGGCTCTTCCAGTTCATAGATTTCATAATCTGAAACGGAGAGTGAATCACCATAAACCGGAGAGTTGAAGACCATACGTAACGTCATCACATCCCCCGCAGCCAGCGAGTCTACTGCAGAAGTGGATATCACAGGCTTCAATACTGCAACAGCATTGAGTGTTCCGTAAACCGGATCTTCAAGATATCCAACTGCGGAGTTTGACAACCTTCCGGAGAAAAAGTTCTCTTCAACAGGTGTGATATCCGTCACAGAATATTCATCACTTGTAACAGAACTGCCATCGGGTCCCAGACCTTCGCCTACTGACCCGGGCGATTCGCACCCTGCAATTAATGGTATAATGAGAAGAAGAAAGGCAGCGACCGATAATCTGCTGCCTTTTGAATTGATCTCTTTAGAATTGAGATACTTGTCAGATGAATTACTCATCTTTTCCGGTGATCTGCCGGTAATAGTCTGCAAATTTTTTAGATACATCTTCGGGCGAACCCTGAATTTTTGTTGGGTTAATATTCAATTCATCGAAAAGGTCATTAAACTGATCCTTCAGATGGTTGCCGGTTACAACATGGTCACTGTGTTTCAGGCCGGTTTTTAGCAAATCTATCTCGCCATCTTCCAGGTAAGACTCTACATCAACTTCCTCGGGAAGGCCAAGCAGATCCAGAACATTTGTTCCTTTAAACTGACCTTTATTTTCAGGATGGTGCAGATTGTATACAATCTGGGTATCCTTAAAAATATCTTCGTTTTTATACTTTGTGCGAACAAGAAGAGGAATTAATCCGGCCGGCCAGTCGTGGCAGTGAATTATATCCGGTTCCCATCCAAGGTTGATAACTGTTTCCAGCACTCCTTTATTGTAGAATGCCAGGCGCGCATCGTTATCATCATAAAACTTTTCAGTTTTGGGATTTTCAAACATCCCCTTGCGCTTAAAGTACTTATCATTATCAAGAAAATAGACTTGAAGCTTAGCATTTGGAATGCTGGCAACTTTAATCCTCATACTGTCTACTTCATCACCAACTTCCACTTCAATCCCCGAAAGGCGAATTACTTCGTGCAACCGGTTTCGGCGATCGTTAATAGTACCGAATTTTGGCAGTAAGATTCTTATTTCAAATCCCTGATCTTGCAAAGATGCCGGCAAAAACCGAAGTAAATCTGCCGTGTATGTCATTCTTGCAAAAGGAGCTATTTCTGCTGCTGCGTATAGTATTTTCATAATTGTAAATCTTACTTAAGTATTCTCTCGAGTACCGTTTGTGTTTGAGTTATTAGAATAGGCTTCCTGAAACCGGTTATCGTCAATGGAGTAAAAATCAAATAATGTGTCGCCGCGCAATCCTAAACGAATAGTTTCTACAGAAATTACCTCTGCGGGCTGAATATTACCCAGGTTAACGTTGCTTCCAAATTTTTTAATAAACCAAACCTGCTGGTCTTTTTGCGGCGCTTCAAATATCAGATTTTCCATTGGTATCTGATCGGTGATTTCATCGATCAACCCTGACCTGATTTCACCGTTGGGCCGAAAAACACCCACCGTACCGCTTTCACGTGCTTCGCAAATCACTTTCCAGCTACCGGCTTCCATCTCATTTTCAATCATCTTAACCCATTTGTAAGGGGGAATAATAGAATCGGGATTTTTACTACCAACTTCAGACAGGACTGTAAAATTTTGGCTAAGCTTATTGATGATTTCCAGTTTTCTGTTTTCAGAGAGCCATATAGTTCCATTCGAAACTTCCAGGTATTGAATCTCATATCGCTTTAAAAGCTCAATATAACTATCCAGCTGATCCCGTAATACATAAGCCTCAAAAAGTGTCCCGCCAAAATAGACCGGAATATCATATTTTTTATAGACATCCAGTTTTTCAGCCAGGTTTTGAGTCACATAGGATGTTCCCCATCCAAGTTTAACAATATCAGTGTATTTGGAAGCGGCCTCACAAAAATCTTCAACCTGACGCACGCTATACCCTTTATCTAAAGCGAGAGTAATTCCTTTATTTCTGGGTTTTTCAGTCCGTGTGGGCAGATGATTAAGCTGAAAATGCATTCAGTACTGTTTATTCATTTATATGACGGCTTAAGATACAAAAACACTCCTGTTATTGAAAAGGTTGTTCTCGATCATTATTCAGCATTTTCATTATTGGGAATACGGTTACTCATATTTGCTAATAGTTTTATCCGGTCTTCGTCAACAGAATTGAGCATACCTTCCGTATATCTCCACAGCCAGTTATCCCCAACTGTGCCGGGAAGGTTCATTCTATGATTTGTATCCAGGCTCATAAAATCCTGCAGCGGGAAAATCGCCTGATCGGCCACTGAAAGCATTCCAAGACGAATTAACTCCCATTCCGGCTCGCTTCCATCAGACTTGGTATATTCCCGCATTCTGTGCTTTTCTACTTCAGGCGCCTGATTATACCACCCAATTGTAGTATCGTTGTCGTGGGTTCCCGTGTATGTCACACAATTTTGAGGATAGTTATGTGGCAAAAAGCTGTTGGTTGAATCCGAATCGAATGCAAACTGAAGGATTTTCATCCCCGGGAAATTAAAAGAGTCTCTGAGATCTTCCACCTCCGGGGTCATTACTCCCAAATCTTCAGCTATGATAGGCAGTTCACCCAGTTCTTTTTTAATGGTCTTAAACAATTTTTTACCGGGAGCCTTAACCCACCGGCCCTTAATGGCAGTCTCTTCACTTGCCTTCACTTCCCAATATGCGTCAAATCCCCTGAAGTGATCGACCCGAATGGAGTCGTAAAGTTCAAACATCTGACGAAAACGGTTGACCCACCACGAGAAATCATCTTTTTCCAGTACATCCCATTTATAGAGCGGGTTCCCCCATAGCTGACCGGTTTCACTAAAATAATCCGGCGGAACCCCTGCCACCAGCTGCCGGTTACCCTGCTTATCCACGGCAAAAAACTCCGGATTAGACCACACATCCGAGCTGTTATGATCTACAAATATTGGAATATCCCCGACCACACGAACTCCTTTCTCATTGGCATACTCCTTCAATTCATACCATTGATTAAAAAATTCGAACTGAAGCCATAACTGATAATTAATCTCTTCTTTTTGGTCTTCCTCCACTTTGGCAATGGCTTTGGATTTTCTCTGTGCCAGATCTTTATCCCATTCATTCCACGGTTTTTTGCCATTAGCTTTCAGGCAGGTCATAAATAGGCAATAATCCTTCAGCCAAACCTGATTATTCTTTTTGAATGTACTCAGCTCTTTTTTGTCCCGGTCAGACATATCCGCATAGAACTTCTCTGAGGCTTTTTTATAGAGCTTCTCTTTTATCTCGTACGACTTTTCATATTCAGCTCTGTCTTTAACCGGCAACCTTGCTTCATTGACGTCATCTTTTACCAGCAGACCTTTATCAACCAACCGATCCGGACTGATCAAGTAGTGGTTACCCGCAAAAGCCGAATAGCTGGCATAGGGTGAGTTACCATAACCGGTAGGTCCTAAAGGCAATACCTGCCAGATGGTTTGATCTGTTCGGACTAAAAAATCTATAAATTTTTCTGCCTCATAACCCAAATCACCCATCCCATACTTTGAGGGAAATGAAGTAGGGTGCACTAATGTGCCGCAAGAACGTGGAAATCTCATAAATCTTTAAACTTTAAATAATTAAAAACTTTCGAATAGTCAGCTATTTCTTTGGTCTCAAAATTACACCGGCAAGTGGCGGAACAGTAACCGTAATATTAGCCGGCTGGCTGTGCCATGCACCATCCTTACCCTCTATTACTACCGGACCGGCATTGCTGCCTCCGTAAAAAGCAGAATCGCTGTTTAGCACAACCTCATATTCACAGGCCTCAGGTACCCCAAACTTATACTCCTGATGAAGTGTTGGAGTAAAATTAAGCAGAAACACCAGGTAGTCATCAGGATTCTTGCCTTTTCTTACAAACGACAGCATGCTGTTATCTGCATCGCTGATATCTATCCACTCAAAACCTTCCCATTTGAAATCAACCTCGTGAAGTGCAGGCTCTTCTTTGTAGATATGATTCAGATCTTTTAACAGATGTTGTACACCTTTATGGTTTTCCCACTGTAGCAGGTGCCAGTCGATGGAGTGCTGTTCTGTCCATTCGCTCCACTGACCGAATTCACTCCCCATAAAAATTAATTTCTTTCCGGGGTGCCCGTACATATAGGTGTAAAGCAACCTTAGGTTTGCAAACTTCTGCCAGTCGTCTCCGGGCATTTTTGAGAGCAGTGATTTCTTCATGTGCACTACTTCATCATGCGAGAGAGGCAGAATAAACTGCTCGGAAAACGCATAAATCAAAGAGAAAGAGAGCTGATCCTGATGATACTTTCTATAGATCGGATCTTTTTCAAAATAGTCCAGCGTATCATTCATCCAGCCCATATTCCATTTAAAATCAAAACCCAGGCCACCGGATGATGTCGGCCGGGAAACACCCTGCCACGAAGTAGACTCTTCAGCAAACGTGAGCACTCCGGGAAAATAATCATGTATCACGTCGTTAAACTGTCGCAAAAAGTGAATAGCTTCCAAATTTTCACGCCCTCCATACTCATTGGGAATCCACTCTCCATCTTCTCGTGAGTAGTCCAGGTAGAGCATGGAAGCAACTGCGTCTACCCTTAATCCATCAATATGAAACTCCTCAATCCAGTATATCGCATTCGACAGCAGAAAGTTTTTCACCTCTGTCCGTCCAAAATTAAAAATATTGGTTCCCCAGTCTTTATGCTCGCCCAAACGGGGATCTTCATGCTCGTAAAGTGCCGTACCGTCAAACCTGCGCAACCCGTGATCATCTTTTGTAAAATGTGCCGGAACCCAGTCCATCACCACGCCAATGTTGGCCTGATGACATTTATCTATAAAATATTTGAGATCTTCAGGGTTGCCAAACCGGCTGGTCGGGGCAAAGTACCCTGTAATTTGATATCCCCAGGATGGATCGTAGGGGTGCTCGGCGATTGGCATCAGCTCCACGTGCGTAAAGCCCATATCGTCCATGTAGGGAACAAGTTCATCTGCAAGCTCGCGGTAGGATAGAAAACCGGGATCTTCACCCACTTTTCGCTTCCACGATCCCGGATGAATTTCATAAATGGATACCGGCCGGTCATGCTGCTGAATATCCTGCCGGTTAACAACCCACGAATCATCACTCCAGTTGTAGGAATCAGTCCATATTTTTGACGCTGTTCCTGGCCTCAGTTCAGAAAAACGCGCATAAGGATCCGCTTTTTTCATCGGTGCCTGATCGGGGTGAGACTTAACCTCAAACTTATAGAGATCACCTTTTCCAACATGCGGAATAAAAGTTTCCCATACACCCTGATCCGGATAAAATCGCATCCCGTGAATTCGGCCGTCCCAGTTGTTAAAAGAACCAATCACGCTTACCCGTGCTGCCGATGGCGCACAAACCACAAAGTGGGTTCCCTTAACCCCATCAACAGTTTTAGGGTGGGCACCCATCAACTTATGTGCGTAATGATGGTTCCCCTCTCCCCAAAGCTGCAGATCGTAATCTGAAAGCTGGGGGCCAAAACGGTAGGGGTCTTCAATGGTATATACATCACCCTCGTAAGGCGTCACTTTGAGCTGATATGCTATGCGCTTTTTTCTGCGAGGAAAGATATACTCAAAAAGCCCGCCTTCTGAAGCTCGGTCAAGCTCCACGGATTTTCCGCTCTTTGGTATGAACTCAATTTTTTTTGCATCGGGGCGAAAAGCTCGAACAGCCAATTTCTCACTACCGTCCACGTTTACCGCCTGTAATCCTAAAACTGAAAACAGATCGCCGTGCTTACCGTTGGATATTGCCTGAATTTCTTCGATTTTAAGCGTCAAGTTCTTCACGTCCCCTAATTTTGATTAGCTAATACATTAAAATAAAAATTTTATAGCCAAATTGATGAACCCTTTTTCACAATTATGACAAAGGGTTGAAATCGCACTCAATGAATATCATTCGTTTTATATCGAGACGTTACCTTTTCTCTCGAAAGCATATATCGCTGATCTCTGTTCTTACATCCATCAGCATTGCCGGTATCACGCTTGGCACAGCTCTGCTTATTATCATTCTGTCTGTTTTTAACGGCTTTTTTGATGTAATCCGCGGTTTTCTACTCTCATTTGATCCGGATATTAGAATTGAGCTGCACGAAGCAACTGCCATGCCCTTTGACCCCGATCTCATCGGCCAGCTGCAAGACCACCCGGAGGTTGTTCAGGTAGCCCCGTATGTAGAAGGAAAAGCCATGCTGATCTCAGAGGGAAATCAAAATGAAGTGGTAATTGTGCGCGGAATTGAGAGAAGTTCGCACATCAGAATCTCTGATCTTGAGCAAAGTGTTCAAAATGGAGTGTTTGATCTGTCTGTACAGAATGGGCGTCCCGGATTAGTTATAAGCAATACACTTACCAATCAATACGGCCTTGGGCCCGGTGACGAAATAGCCCTGCTAAGTGCTGCGGGGATGAGGCGCGCAATCACACAATTTTCAGCGCCCAGAGTTAGCAGGTTTCAGGTTCGCGGCAGTTATAATATTCAGCAAATTATTGATGATGACATCACCTATATCAACCTTGAAGCCGCCCAGCGGTTATTCAATATGCGCAATGAAATAACAGGGCTCGACCTGCAGCTCACGGACACAGATCGAGCTGAGAGAGTAAAAGAAGAGCTTCAGCAGCTGCTGGGACCAGACTACCGCCTCCAGTCTTGGTACGACCTGCAAAAGCCACTCTACGATGTGATGTACCTCGAAAAATGGGGCTCCTATTTTATCTTAATGATTATCGTTCTCGTCGCCGCATTAAATATTGTTGGCTCTCTGACTATGATTGTAATTCAGAAGAAGAAGGATATCGGAGTGTTAATATCTATGGGTATGACTCCCAAAAAAATTAAACAAATCTTCATCAGTCAGGGTATACAAATTGGGATCATCGGTTGCGGCATTGGGGGGGTTCTGGGTGTATTCACGGCATGGCTTCAGCAGCAGTATGGACTCGTTAAACTTACATCCTCTTTTATCATCGACGCATACCCGGTATCCATACACGCCCTCGATATTGCTTTAGTGGTTGGAGGCAGTTTAATCCTCTGCCTTGCTGCCAGCTGGTATCCTGCAACAAGGGCCGCTGCTGTTGAACCCGCCGATGCCGTTCGCGGAGAGTAGTAATTATCCGCGAATGATAACAGCACCGTAAGGAGCGCGGCGCCCTATCCGATGACACGAAACCGCAGAAGGCTGATGTCCCGGAGGGCGATCATAATACCACACCCTGCACATTCCCCTGGGAGGCATATGGCCCGGCGGCACTTTAAACCGATGTTTTGCTCTTTTCTGAACAGACCGCGCCCTGTGATCAACCTTTTGAGGCGGTTCGCCAATAATGATGGGTTCCGGCTCAATAACCAATCCCCCTGAAATCATACATCCGGACCCTGTAAACATTAATGCAAGTAGAAGACCTGATTTTAGTATCCATCTTTTCATAACAACCTGATTTGGTGAATGTGTAACTATCCACCTAAACAGCGTCAGAAAAGAGTTGTTTCAGGTTTTGGGCAAATTCACATGTTTATGCGATGCGGCAAAATTGCTAAGTGTTGTAGGTATCGGGCAGGTCATTCTCATATAAAACAACATCACCGGGTGAGGCAAACTCTTTAAGAATATCATTTGCCTCAAACAGGGATTGTGCGATGCGCACATTTGGCACTTTCCCATTTTGTGCATTTTGTATTCCTTTTTGAATCGGCTTCGTCTGCTCATCACCTACCAGAATAATGAGATCTAGGCCGGCCCCGGCGATATGCTCTCCCAACTTTTGATTCTCCTCAGCTTCAAGCTCACCCAACTCAATCATGCCCGGTGTAATAATGATTTTTTTACCCGATTTGAATGATGCCAGTATATCCACAGCATTTTTAGCCCCTACAGGATTGGAGTTAAATGCATCATCGATTACAATCAAACCGTCACGTTCTTTCAGTTCCAACCTATGCTCCACCGGCTCCATTTTAGAAGCGGAAACCGCCATTGTTTTCAGTCTTATATCAAACTCAAGAGCAACAGCCGCCGCAATCGACATGTTTTGAATGTTGTGTTTGCCCAGAAGTTTTGTTTGAAAATCTTCTTTAGCGGTGCGATTTCCCGTACTATCAAAAATGCTCATTTTAAATCGGGTACCATCTGCATCCGTTTCACTCTCAGAAATGCGAACCTTTCCATCACTGCCCGCGAATACAACTTTTACGTCATCGCGCAGATCCGCCATTTTTTTTACCAGCGGATCATCTCCGTTTAGAATCAGCGTACCGCCGGGTTTTAACTCTTTAGCAAGCGTGGATTTCTCTTCAGCCACTGCTTCCTGAGAGCCAAACGTCTCCAAATGCGATATTCCAACATTTGTGATCACAGAAATATCCGGTCTCGCTATATCACAAAGCTCCTTAATATTTCCCCGATAACGTGCACCCATTTCCAGAATCAGCACCTGATGATGGGCGTCCAGATCGTTGTTGATCACCTTACATATACCCATCGGAGTATTGTAACTGCCGGGTGTAACACAAACTCTTACCCGCTCCTTTAAGAAAGCATCCATCAAAAACTTTGTACTGGTTTTACCATAGCTTCCGGTAATGGCAATCACTTTTAAGTGCGGAAGGGAGGCCAGTTTCTTTCGGGCTTGTTTTTTAAATCCATTTTGAATCTTCTTCTCTACCGGCTTCATCAAATAGGCTGACAGGAGCAGAAATAGTGGAATGAGTATATCTACAACCACCATCCCAAAACTGAGAAAGTATGGATCAACATTTATAAATGGCCCTACGAAATCCCGAAGCTGAACACCTCTGTAGGCGATATCAATCATATAGTACCAGAGAAAACCTAAAATAACGAGAGTTGTAACCATCAATCGTTTCAGACGAGCCGTGTAAACCAGTGGCTTTTTCTCTTTTTCAGCCTTGTATTTTGAGGTACTTAAAAACCAAAAGAGAGTGAACACAAACATGGTAATGGCTCCCGCGGTAAGGGTAATCCGATCGACAAGAAGTGTGATCATTCCCAAAATGAGCAGATTAAAAAAGATATGCTCCGCTGTGAAAAATTTACTGTAAAAGTGATCCATCACCCATTGGCGGAACTCATTGGTTTTATACCCCAGCTGCTGAAACATGTGGAGAAAATATCGCAGCCGATACCAGGAATGTCTTATAAAAATGGCAATCAGTACTATAATGATTGCATTCATAAAAAGCGTGTAGATATCCAAATCTGAACTATGTGTTAAGTGAGTAATTCAACTTTGAGCCTGAAACAATCCGTCTGAGCACAAAAAATTAGTATCGGTTCACAGTTCGAAAGTCAACCGGTGAACCGTTATATTTCATTTATTAATAATCGAAAACAGATAACAAGATAGTAAACATCCTAAACTTAAAAGTTCACAATCATAGAGTGATTAATTAACCGGATGTTTCCGATAAATTAAAACTGAACAACCTGATTTTATGAAACTGATTATACCTATGGCCGGCCGCGGTACTCGTGTGCGCCCACATTCACACACAACCCCAAAGCCACTTCTTCCCGTTGCCGGAACCATGATTGTTGAGAGAATTGTAGAGACGTTTGCACGAACTCTCGACCGCACCATTGATGAGATTGTATACATTCTCGGTCCCGATTTTGGCCGCGAAATTAAAGAGACGCTTACCGAAATGAGTAAACGGCATAATGCCAAAGCAACATTCCGCGTGCAGGATATTGCCCTAGGCACAGCGCATGCCGTATCTTGTGCAGGCGAGGACCTTGAAGGTGAAGTGATTATCGTGTTTGCCGATACCATCTTCGATTCTTATGAAAAAGTAACCGTTGATGATGCCGACAGCGTAATCTGGCTGAAAGAAGTTGAAGATCCATCCAGATTTGGTGTTGCCGTTCACGACGGAGACACCATCACCGATTTTGTTGAGAAACCGAGCGAGCCTATTTCAAACCTGGCTATCATCGGGGTGTACTATTTTAAAGAAGGGCTAGACCTGAAGAGAGAGATTCAGTACCTGCTGGATAACAATGTAACCGGACATGGTGATGAATATCAGCTTACAGACGCGCTCGACCGACTGTTAAAAGACGGTAAATCATTCAAAAAGGCGACTGTTGATGAATGGCTGGATTGCGGAACATTGCCCGCATGGCTCGAAACCACCGGCGAAATCCTGAAAAAGGAGAACCACTCTTTTGATGAGCATGAAAATACAACCATTCACCCGCCGGTATTTATTGCTGATGGTGTTGAAATTTCAAACAGCGAAATTGGCCCGAATGTAAGTATTGAAGCGGGAACTACAATTAAAGACTCAAAAATTGAGAAGAGCATCATTCAGAAAAACGCACACCTGACCGGTTGTGAATTGAGCAAGTCTACCGTTGGAAACTTTGCCGAAGCGAAAAATGCTAAAGGTGAAATTCACGTCGGAGACCACTCCATTCTGAACCAGTAAACAAAACAATCTGCTAAAAGCCCGAGTTTTCACCCTGAAAGCTGCGGGCTTTTCTTATTTAGGGCTGAAATTTTTTCTGCCTGTACACAAAACTGTGCTCCTCGCCCGCAACCCGTACAACAAATTCAATAACATTGGCATCCTTTTCGATAGGGAACAGAATCTCACCTGCTAAAGCCTCCTCCGGATATAGATCTGTTTTGCGAATTGTTTGCGTCTCCCAATAGGATCGCTGTTCATTTAAACTGCTAATCCTGGTATAAAAATTATCTCGCCGTTCAGCTCTCTCAATAGCCCGCCGGGTTCGTTCTGTTTCCCTCAAATTTCGCTCCTGTGTAGTTTCACTCCCGGTGCCGGCAATTTCATCAACAAGATAAGCCGTAGCACTGAGGCCATCCAGCAACCTGTTGGTACGCTCATTTGCTTCGGCACGTGAAGACTCCAGGTCGATGTCCAGTAATATTTTTTCCGGATTGTAGGCTAATCCGCTTGTCAAAGGTTTATAACTGCCGTCATAATAATCGATACGAGTGTTGTAAGTAAAATTTTCCGGATCGATTTGTACCACTGAATCTGAATAATTTATAACCTCTACATCCATCACTATGTAGTCATCGAGATGGCGATAGTATGCCATTGTTACAGACGAACTTTCCCCCTCGCTGTAGAGATACTCCATCCCCCTGTAGTTCATTACATCATTTTCTTGTGATTCCAGCCTGAACACGGGTTCGGGGGCACAACCTGTAATTAGAAGTATCAAGCCAACCGCAATAGTTGTAATTTTAATCTCCATATCACTTTTAAGTTACATTACATGTATGCTTAATATTACAAACTACTCTATATGAATAAAACCACATAACCATGTGATAAAAATGATAGTGCTCAATCTACACTATTTGCTTAAATTGCATCGCGTTAACCGGTTTCAAAACCGGATTGAAACTAATTAAACCATTTAGAGTTTTAACAAGAGAACTTTTAATAACTAACCATTTCGATAATGACTACATCAAAAACTTCAATATTTATACTATTAATCTTAGCAGGTACTCTCATTTTTTCCGGATGCTCTAACTGGAGCAATACGGCTCGCGGTGCTGTAATTGGAGGCGGAGGCGGTGCTGCCGTAGGGGCCGTAATCGGCAAAACATTGGGTAATACTGCTGCCGGTGCCATTGCAGGTGCTGCAGTTGGCGGAACCGTGGGTGCAATTATTGGGCAAAATATGGACCGGAAAGCAGAGGAACTGGAACGAGAACTTGACGGCGTTACCGTTCAGCGTGTTGAGGAAGGAATAGCGCTCAGCTTCGACAGCGGACTGCTGTTTGGATTCGACTCTTCTGCTCTCAGAGAGGCATCTAAAGAAAACCTGAGAAAACTGGCCAGAATTATGGGTGATGACGATGAAACAAACCTGATGATTGTAGGCCATACGGATTCTATTGGCGATGAAAATTACAACCTTCGGTTAAGTGAACGCCGGGCACAGTCTGCCGCCAGCTACCTTATCGAGCAGGGTATCGCCTCAAGCAGACTCCAAATTGAGGGTCGTGGAGAATATGAGCCAATTTCTGATAATGAAACAGAAGCAGGACGGCAGGAAAACCGCCGGGTGGAAGTCGCAATATTTGCAAGTGAAGAGTATATCTCCAGATTAGAAAGAGCTCAATAGTAATCGAATTATATTTCATCTATTATAAAGGCGATACCAAAAGGTGTCGCCTTTTCTATTTTTAAGACGTTTTGTATTTGGTTTAGACCGAGTAGTATTGAACCCCTTCAGGGTTCCGATTTGTTTTCAGCTCTCTCACCCCGACTTTCAGTCGAGGCTAATCAGATTGATCCGCCGGCTGGTGGATCTTTCCATAAATCAATAAGTTTCAAAACGGTTTTACTTCAGTATCAAACAAAGTCGTCGAACGGCCGATTTTTATTTGCCCCTTTCAACACTCTGTGGAGCTCATCGTGCGGAGCCTCAGGCTCCAGATGAATCGTGACAATTGCATCACTTTTGAGGGCGTCAATTAATTTTCTTTCAAGGATCGTTGCTTCATCGTGTGCTTTTTTCAGGTCGATCTCTTTTTTAAACGTCACATGCAGTTCTACCCAGGTCGTATGCCCCGATGTTCTGTGGCGCAAATGGTGCCATCCGGTTGCTTCCTCCGGCAGTTCGTTACTCAATACCTTTTTTAAGGCTCTATGTACGTCAGGGTCACGCGCGTCCATAATTCCATCAACCGAATAGCGGATCAGCTTAAACCCTTCGTAGGATATGTAGAATGCAATGGAAATACTGACAATCGTATCGAGATAGATCCATCCGGTCAGGTTAATTAAAAAGAGGGTTATAATAACACCGCCACTGGTCCAAACGTCGGTAAGCACATGTTTCCCGTTGCTAATCGCAATCATACTGTTCTCTTCGCGCCCAACTTTTTGAACGTACAATCCTAAAATCAGATTAATCACTGCTGCAAAACCGACCAGATAAATCCCGATTCCAAGATTTTGAAGTTCAAACCCTGTAATCAAATTCTGGATTGCTAAAAACAGAATGGTTATGCCTGCCAGAATAATCACAACACCTTCAACCCCAACTGATAAAAACTCAATTCGCTCATGCCCGTAAAGGTGATTGTCATCAGCCGGCTTCAGGCTCAGGTGGTACCCATATAAAACAAACCCAACTGCTAAAACATGAACAACCGATTCGGCAGCATCAGACATGGCCGTTGTTGAATCCGTAATCAAAAACGCCGCTATCTTGACAACAAGCGACAGAAAGGAGACTGTCAAACTAATACGAAGAGCATTTTTAACTCTGGAAGATGCTGTCATTTGTTAATCTGATGATTAAAAAGAATTCCGGACTATTGCTGAAAGCTAACCGGATAGTTTTTATTTTAGGAAGCTAATTAAAAAATAAGATTCATTTTGCTGGAAATTCCAAAACAACACAAAGAGATTTTTGAAGCCATCGGGAACATCGCGGAGTCTGCAGGGCAGAAAGTATTTGTAGTAGGTGGCTATGTTCGCGACTACTACCTCCAACGGTTGGACGCCGACGATATCACCGATATCGATTTTGTAACCGTGGGTTCGGGCATTAAGCTAGCTGAAAAAATTTCGGCTGAGCTGAACACAAATAAGCTCACTGTATTTAAAAAGTTTGGCACTGCACAGGTGAAATATAAAGATTTAGACCTGGAGTTTGTGGGAGCCCGAAAAGAGAGCTATCGACGGGAATCGCGGAAACCGATTGTAGAAGACGGAACACTCGAAGATGATCAGTTGCGGCGCGACCTGACGATTAATGCACTTTCGTGGTGCCTAAACCCTGATCAGTTTGGCGTTCTGTACGATCCCTTTAACGGTATTCAGGACTTAAAAAATAAAATCGTCAGAACTCCCATCGACCCTGAGCAAACGTTTAGTGACGATCCGCTGCGAATGATGCGTGCCGTACGATTTGCAACACAGCTTCAGTTCGAGATTGATCCAAAAACATTTGCTGCAATCAGTAAAATGTCTCACAGGCTATCCATTATCTCAAAAGAGAGAATCCTGGATGAACTGAACAAAATTGTATTGAGCCCGAAGCCCTCCATCGGATTTGAACTGCTGCTAAAAACAGGACTTCTGAAAGAGTTTTTCCCTGAGATGGTAAACCTGCTCGGTGTGGATGAGCGAAACGGCCAGCGCCACAAAGACAATTTCTGGCACACTTTAAAAGTTCTGGATAACACCGCAAATAAAAGTGATGACCTCTGGCTGCGCTGGGCTGCTATTATGCACGATATTGCTAAACCGCCCACAAAAAAGTTCGTAAAGGGAGTTGGCTGGACATTTCATGGTCACGACGCATTAGGCGCTAAATGGGTGCCAAGGATTTTTAAACGCCTGGGTCTTCCACTGGATGAGCGCATGCGCTATGTTCAAAAACTGGTACGGCTTCACCTCAGGCCAATTGCGCTTGTTTCGGAAGAGGTAAGCGACAGTGCCGTACGCCGACTGATCTATGAAGCAGGAGACGATATCGAAGACTTGATGGCTCTCTGCCGGGCAGATATCACCAGTAAAAATGAATGGCGACGGAAAAAGTACCGCAACAACTTCGATCGGGTTGAGAAAAAAATCGTTGAGGTAGAAGAGAAAGACCGGATGCGAAACTGGAAAAATCCGATTGGTGGTGAAGAGATTATGAATGAACTTGGAGTTAAACCGGGCCCTGTTGTTGGCCGGGTGAAAGATCGCATCAAAAACGCCATTCTTGATGGTGATATTCCGAATAATTACGATGCTGCTTATCAGTATCTTCAGGATATAAAGTCTGAATACATCGAGACAAAATAAGCCCGCAAACCTAAACAGAGGCTAGAGAACAAAATATGTGGATTGCCAACTCGTACGGAAAAATTAATCTTGGACTTCATGTTTTAGAGAAACTTCCGACCGGTTATCACCGAATTGAAACCGGAATATGCTTTATAGAATGGAAGGATCGGTTTGAAGTAGAGAAATCTGAATCGTACCAGTTAACAATGTCTGATGAATCGATTCCGACAGGACCCTCAAATTTAATTACTAAAGCTTACAACACATTCGAAAAGTACGTTGGATTAAAAAACCACTATCGCTTCAATGTTACCAAAAATATACCCGCAGGTGCCGGCCTTGGAGGGGGCAGCAGTAATGCCGCTTTAACGCTAAGAATTCTGAACAAGCTGGAAGAAACCGGACTATCTGCTGAAGAACTTATCGACATTGGCCGTACACTTGGGGCTGATGTTCCATTCTTTATCAAAGGAAAGCCGGGCATTGCCTCCGGCTTAGGTCATGATATTGAGCCGGCCGATATCCAGCCCGATGCATGGATTGTGACGATGTACCCAAACTTTGAAAGCTCTACGGCAGAAGTCTATCAAAATTGCATCCCAAATCCCGATCACGACTTTTCAATAAAAGGAGTGCTGCTGGAAGAAGAGAGCGACCAGTGGCGATTTCTGCTTGAGAATGATCTAGAAGCCCCGGTTTTTGCAAAACATGAACTAGTTGGCAATATTAAGGATCAAATGCTTGAGTTCGGCGCTGAGTTCGCCATGATGAGCGGAAGCGGTTCCACGGTTTACGGTGTTTTTGAGCAGGATTTTGTTGCAATTAACGCCTACGAGTCGTTTCATAAGCTTGGATTTCCGGCAAATATAACCAGGCCAAACTTTGAACCTGATCACGGTATTTACAGAAAAGACTAAACATTTGGAGAGATTAGCTGGTCAGATCAGCACTCCCACTAACTATTGACAACTAACTTTTTGACATTATGGGTAAAAAGAAAAACATTGACCCACGCGCCGGTATGGATGTGGATTCCTTTAAAGAAGACATTAAACAGCACCTTAGATACACTCTCGCCAAAGATAAGTACTCCTCAACTGAATGGGACAACTATAGAAGTGTGGTGCTCTCCGTTATGGATCGCCTGCACGATCGCTGGCTGAATACACAGCAGAGCTACTATAAAAACGACGAAAAGAGAGTTTACTATATCTCGATGGAGTATCTGATCGGGCGCCTGCTCGACAACATGCTCGTAAACCTCGGCATGCAGGATGTAGCCGCGGATGCGATGAAAGAGGCCGGGTTGGATTACGATAAAGTTCGAAATGCCGAATGGGATGCCGGCCTCGGAAATGGCGGTCTGGGTCGTCTCGCAGCATGTTTCCTGGACTCAATGGCAACGTTGGGAATACCTGCTATCGGTTACGGAATCCGATACGATTATGGAATCTTCTACCAAAGAATCGAGAACGGCTACCAAATTGAAAAACCGGATCTCTGGCTTCGGTACGGAAATCCATGGGATGTAGTGCGCCCTAAAATTCAGTACAATGTTCCGTTTTACGGAAACTCGCACGCTTATCATGATGATAACGGTGACTTAAGATTCCGCTGGGATAATACACACGATGTATTGGCTGTAGCATACGATACTCCAATTCCCGGTTACAAAAATGATGTGGTTAATAATCTCCGACTTTGGAAAGCGTCATCCTCGTCATCTATCGACCTGAAGAGCTTTAACCAGGGACAATACATAGATGCGGTGCGTGACACACAGTTGAATGAAAATATTTCTCGTGTACTCTACCCGAACGACAAAGTATTTGTGGGACAAGAGCTGAGACTGAAACAGGAGTTTTTCCTTGTTGCCGCGTCTGTTCGCGATATCCTTCGCCGATTTAAGAAAACCAACGACGACTGGAGAAAACTTCCTGATAAGGTTGCCATACAGTGTAACGACACTCACCCCAATCTGGCTATACCGGAAATGATGAGAATTCTGGTTGACGAAGAGGGGCTCAATTGGGATCTGGCATGGGATATCACTAAAAAGACTATGGCCTATACAAATCATACGCTTCTCCCTGAAGCGCTTGAAAAGTGGCCTGTGTCTCTGCTGAGAAGCCTGCTTCCACGTCATCTGCAGATCATTTATGAGATCAACCGAAGATTCTTGAATGAGATTAGTGATCAAATCGGTGACGATAAAGGAAAGGTCAGCCGGCTTTCGATTGTTGGAGAGGGTGAAGATCCGGTAGTACACATGGCTTCGCTCGGTATTGTAGGTTCACACAAAGTTAACGGCGTGGCCGCACTACATAGCAACCTGATTAAAAAGCATCTATTTAAGGATTTCTATGAAATCTATCCTGAGAAATTCACCAACAAGACCAACGGTATCACACCTCGCCGCTGGCTGCGGCAATCGAACCGTGAATTGTCTGACTTGATAACCGGTGAAATCGGTGAAGGGTGGGTAACCGATCTGGATCAGCTGAAGAAGCTGGAGAAATTTGTGGACGACAAGAAGTTCATGAAGAAGTTTGCCCAGGTGAAGCAGAACAACAAGCAGCGCATGGCAGACTACATCGAAGATAAGCGCGGTATTAAAGTGAATACCAAGTCGATGTTTGATATCCAGATTAAACGAATTCACGAGTACAAGCGTCAATTTATGCTTGCGCTTTATGCCATCACACAGTACAACCGCATCAAAGCAAACCCGGACGGTGACTATGTTCCGCGTACGATCCTTGTTGCCGGGAAAGCCGCGCCGGGGTATACCATGGCTAAGCTCTTCATCAAACTGATGAATGACATTGGGGAGAAAATCAACAACGATTCGGATGTGGGTGATAAGCTGAAATTTATCTTTCTCGAAAATTACAGCGTAACCCTGGCCGAGAAGATGATTCCATCTGCCAACCTCTCCGAACAGATCTCAACCGCCGGATTTGAAGCATCCGGTACCGGTAACATGAAGTTTGCCCTGAACGGTGCTCTCACGATTGGAACACTAGACGGCGCCAATGTGGAGATCAAAGAAGAGGTGGGAGATGAAAATATCTATATCTTCGGCAACACCGTTGATGACGTTGAGCGACTCCGACATGAAGGATACAATCCGTGGGACTATTACAACTCCAACGAAGAGCTTAAGAAAGCCCTCGATCAGATTAAGGATGGATTCTTTAATGATGACACGGAGCTGTATCAGCCTATCATCGATTCTCTGCTGCATAAAGGAGACTACTTCCTGGTACTGGCCGATTACGAAGCTTACGTTAACAAGCAGGCGGAATTGGATGAGCTCTATAAAGATCAGGATGAGTGGAATCGCAAAGCCCTGCTCAATACGGCACGGGTTGGAAAGTTCTCTTCAGACCGTACCATTAGAGATTATGCGGAAGAAATCTGGGACGTGGAAGTGAAATAATAATCACTCTTATTTTCTTATTCTAAGTATATCTAAAGCCCTTCTGATTTCAGGAGGGCTTTTCTTTTTGGTCTTTATTTCAGCAAAGAGATTCCTCTTTTCTCGCAGGGGTTCGCAGATTAAAGCGCTGATTTTCGCAAAGTGAGTTTAGTATTTAAGGTAGAAACTGATGAAAATAAGCAGTCATATCTAGTCTTACTGCTTAACCATTTAAAAATAACTAAGACCCTGTAAAGAGAGGCAATGAGCGCAGTACAACTTCATAAATTCCCCACATCAGGGGGATGCTTACAAAGAGCCAGGCCAGTATGATGTAGATTACCGGTGTTTTTTTGATCTCGTTTTCTTTCTCTTTTGTCATGACCCTTCGCCCTTTTTCTCTTTAAAAAGATGGTGTTTGGCATCCACCTCTTTTACAAAATAGTTACAAATCAGGCCGATGAGCAGCAGCCCTGCCATGATATACATTGTAACCGTATACGCTTCTGCTTTATCAACCCCTGCATTGATCTGTATTTCACGTATGTAGTTCACCAGAACCGGACCCAGAATACCCGCAGTGGCCCAGGCAGTAAGCAATCGCCCGTGAATGGCACCAACCTGATACGTGCCAAAAAGGTCTCTAAGGTAAGCCGGTATCGTGGCAAATCCGCCGCCGTACATGCTCATGATAATACCGAACCCGATCACAAATAGAACTGCTGTATCGAGCCGCCCGAGTGATGGGATCAAAGAGTACATGAGCAGCCCTAAACCGAAGTAAATCGCATAAACTGTTTTGCGCCCGATTTTATCGGATAGTGATGACCAGAAAAAGCGCCCAACCAGATTAAACAGACTCAGCAGCCCCACAAACCCTGCAGCAGCTTCTGCTGTAATCACTCCTTCAAACATCTCCTGAATCATCGGTGACGCCTGACCCAGCACTCCGATGCCGGCCGTTACATTCACACAGAGTATTACCCATAGCAGCCAGAATTGAGGGGTTTTGAGCGCTGTATCCGCATCAACGTGATTATTTGTAATTAGTTTTCTTGGTTTCTCTGAGGGTACATATCCTTCCGGTTTCCACTCTTTCGGAGGGATACGAACCGTAATTACCCCAAACATCATCAGGGCAAAATAGATCATCCCCATCACCATAAACGTTTGAGAAACTCCAACAGTGGCTTCTGTCGAAAAAAAGTCGAGCAGAGCAACCGCGAGAGGTGATCCGATCATGGCGCCACCGCCAAAACCCATAATTGCCATTCCGGTGGCCATTCCCGGCCGGTCGGGGAACCATTTAATGAGCGTGGATACCGGTGAGATATAACCGATTCCCAGGCCGATTCCTCCCAACACTCCATACCCCAGGTAGACAATCCAGATCTGATGCAGATGAACGCCGAGAGCGGATACAAAAAATCCACCGCTGAAGCAGAGCGCAGCAACAAACATCGCTTTCCTTGGACCCACCCGCTCAAGCCACTTCCCAAACACCGCAGCTGAAAGTCCCAGGAAAACAATGGCGATGGAGAAGATCCATCCTATGGTTGTAAGCTTCCAGTCGTCGGGAGCGGACTCTGCCACTCCAATAATTTGGGAGAGCGGTAAATTAAAAACACTGAATGCATAAACCTGACCAATAGACAAATGTATTGCCAGTGCGGCCGGCGGTATCAGCCATCGGCTAAAACCTGGTTTTGCTACTGTTTTTTCACGATCAAAAAAGGAGTGCAATGGAATGATATTTAGTCTGAATCTTTTAAACCGGTACCGTTCCGGTATTTATACCAAAAATACCTTGATAAATAGTCTTCAATATAATTAAAACACATGATTCTCTAGTCAGTAAAACAGACTACTAAATAGGACTTCTTCATTAGCGCACTATTTTTATATTTTGACCTACTTTTTCTGACCAATTTATTCCGATTCAAAAAATTTATGGATAACAATAACTTTTTCGAACAATCTTATACAGAGATCATAAGCTCAGCGCATGAGCTGCTTACCACAACTCTCTTCCAGCTTCAGGAGACCCAGGTAAGTCTACTCACACTGATCATCTTTTTTCTGTTTCTGATCGCCTTTATCATTGCAAGCAGAGTTATTAAACGTATTTTGCTCAACCGAGTTTTATCCAGATTTGAAATAGAATCGGGCCTGCGATACACACTGGCAAGGATATCTCAATATATCATCGTCACGATCGGTGTATTAATCTCATTTCAATTTATTGGAATAAATCTTAGCAGCCTTGCCGTTATTTTCGGTTTCCTCTCTGTCGGTATCGGTTTTGGCCTTCAGAATATCACATCCAACTTCATATCAGGATTGATTGTACTCTTTGAGCGACCCATCAGCGTGGGAGACCGTGTCAAAGTAGCAGGAATTGAAGGAGATGTTCTTGAAATTAATATCCGTGCCACTAAAATCAGGACATTGAACAAGGTTTCGATTATTGTTCCTAACTCAGAGTTTGTTTCCAGTAATGTAATCAACTACTCGCACGGTGACCCTGAATTTCGGCTGGATGTCAGTGTTGGTGTATCGTATGGTTCAGATTTGGACACCGTTATGAAGGCACTTAAAGAAGTGGCTGATGAAAATGAAACAGCTCTAACTGATCCCGAACCGCAAATACATCTTGTTTCATTTGGCGATTCATCCTGGGATATGCAGCTGCGCGTCTGGATTCCGGACGTAAAACGCTATCCGTTTGTTCGAAATGAGATCAATCAAGCTATTGTTCACAAATTCAGGGAGTATGGAATTGAAATACCATTTCCTCAGCGCGATCTGCATGTTCGATCAAGTGTGCCGGTTCCTGTTGATCAGGCCAAAAAAACTGACGAAACCAAAAATTGAAAAATTCAGAACAAACATACCTCACTCTTGTACTTCTGATATCCATCTTTCTGGGAAGCTGCAAATCCCAGCCGGATTTGGGTACAGCCCCAATGCCAGATGATTACCAGCAGGAATTTCAGGATTGGCATAACTTTAGAGTTGATGTACTTACAGCACCGACGGGCTGGCTCCGCCTCGTTGACCTTCAGTGGCTTCAATCAGGCGAAAACCGTTTTGGCAGCGGGCCCGGCAGTGACATCCGTTTTCCGGAGGGCAGTATTACGGAAAATACCGGAATTTTCGATTACAGTGAAGGATCAGTAGTTATGAATGTGGCTGATGGAGTATCCATTTATCACGAGGGGGAATCCGTAAACCGATTTCAGCTTTATGATGGTGAAAACCAGCCCGAAGTAACTCATAACAATTTGATTTGGTATGTGGATGTTCGGGATGATCAGGTCGGAATTCGTATCTACAGTTCCGAAACACCCAAAGCAGATTCCTTTGACGGCTTTCCACGCTATCCGATACAGGAGGAGTGGTATAAAAAAGCACTTTTTTTACAGTACGATGAACCAAAAATAATGGAAGTAGACGATGTTATTGGCCGAAAGAATGAGGTGATTTCACCGGGACAGCTCCAGTTTTCAGTAAATGGAGAACTCTACACACTTGATGCCATTGAGAGTTCAGGCCGTTTGTTTATCATGTTTTCTGACCTGACCAATCGCGACGAAACCTATCAGGCGGGCCGTTACATGCTGGTTCCCTATCCGGAGGAGGGTAAAGAGACCACAATTCTTGATTTCAATAAGGCGTACAATCCGCCATGTGCATTTTCCAAATTCACAACCTGCATGCTACCTCCGCCCCAAAACAGATTGGATCTTGAAATACCGGCCGGAGAAAAACGACCGGTTCAGTTTGAAGGGATTTAAAAAGTTTATTCATGTCCCCATGGGGCAGGCGGTACTTCATCCAGCGGTTCACTCAGGTCAAAATCCACTCTCCACGACCACTCTTCGCCGCGGATAGTGCCGTAGGTGTATCGGTCGCCCGGAACAATCTCAATTCTCCATCCACGAAAAATCCCGGTCTCTTCCGTTCTTTCCACAGACTGAAATTCTTGGCGAACAGCTGTTCCTTCACCAACAGTAAACCCGCCATACATGGTTACCTCGTCCTCACTGCCATCACGTTTTCTGTGATCGTGACGGAGCTCAAGGCCATCTTCATGCTTGGTAAAAATCCAGGTTCGGGATCGATCCCAATCCTCATCCTCTTCCAGTTCGATATGAAACGGCACTTTCAACTGCTCCTCATTGCACTCCCGAAAATGTACGATCAACAACTCAGTTCCCGTGAGCATCTCATCGCCTTCGGGTTCCAGTGTCAGTCCGCCCGGATAGGCGTTTCCACACTGTTCTGCGAGCGCATTGTAAAATTGTTCAAACGGCTCGAGCTCTGCTACGGTTTCCTGGGACTCCGGCTGGCCACAAGAGATGAAGATGAATATTGAAATCAATGCAGTAAAATAAGCTTTCATACAGTAGGTTTGGTTAATGGAATTTGAGTGTAATATAGTGGATTGACTTTACTCTTGTTCAATCTCAAACTAACTCCCTTTTGTTTGAGGTTTAAAATTTTTACCGCTTAACAGCCTTTGATCTAAAATGTCCAATAACAACTTCTTTAGATTTCTTTTTTGCCAGGTAATCAAGAACTAACTGCGCCAACTCTAAATCGGTCTCTTCTTTAACGCTATACCCATTTAGATAAAGAAATGTCAATGCAGAGGCCAGTGCGGTTCGCTTATTCCCATCAACAAATGGATGCCGAATAACCAAACATGTCAAATAGCTTGCTGCCATTCCAAATATGTCTTGTTAATATTCACCTCCAAAAGTTGCCTTAGGTGCATCAACACATGCCTTGACTCCATCTTTGTCACGAATGTTAGGTTCACCACCCGACAACAATATCTCTTGGTTATGAATAAATAGTATGTCGTCCAAGGTAAGGAAGTGTGGCATTGCTTTTACTCAGCAAGTTTATCTAAGGATTTACGGTGCTTTTGACTAACCTCATTGTAGGCAGATTGAACATCTATTTTTTTTATCAGGAGCCCGTCCTCATGTGGCACAATTTCCACACTATCGTCATCTTCCACTTTTAGCAGTTTGAGTAAAGGCTTCTCTAAAAGGATACCACGGCTGTTACCAATTTTTTGAAGTTTTTTAATCATGTCTAGGGAATTTTGTTCTTATCATGTTCTTACAATAATTATACGAAATACCACCCTCAAAAGTATGCATCCGAAATAATTATCTCTTTAACCTAACTTCCCCGCCAAATCCCGAATTACTACCGGAATCCACTCCACATCCTTTTTTGTCGTTCTTGGATTGATAAAGCAGGTACGCAGCGCCGTTTTGCCTTTGATTTTAGTTGCCGTTAGAAAAATTCGGCCGTCCTGTTCTATGGCGTGAGCCAGTTTTTGATTGAGTTCATCCAGCTGCTTCTCATCAAGGCCTGCCGGAGCATATCTAAAACAGGTGATTGAAAGAGGGACCGGAGCAAGCATTTCGAAATCACCCGATGTTTCTATGAGAGTTTCCAGATATTGGGCATGATCGATATCCGCCTGAATAGTTTCCCGAAGACGGGTTGAGCCGAATGCTTTCAGCGTCATCCAGACTTTCAGCGATTTGAAGCTTTTTGTGAGCGGCAGCTGATACTCCATCAAATCGGTTCTACCGCCTTCATCCTCGTTCGAACGAAGATAATCCGGAATCAGGCTGAAGGTTCTTCGTAGCTTCTCCGGCTCTTTTACCAGAATACAGGCTGCCTCAAACGGAACATAGAGCCATTTGTGCGGATTGACTACCACCGAATCGGCCTCACCAAGCCCTTCAAAAAGATGACTCACCGATTCCAGTTTTGCTGCAGGTCCGCCATATGCAGCATCTACGTGATACCAGAGATTCTCATCCTTCGCGATCTTTACGAGTTCACCCAGATTATCCACCGCCCCGGAGTTTGTAGTACCTGCAATGCCGATCACACAAATAGGGTTGAGTCCGGCTTTTCGATCATCTTGAATCTTCGCTTTCAGCAGATCCGTTCTGATTCTAAACTGATCATCCACCGGAATTTTGCGCAAATTGTTCAACCCAATCCCGAGCGCATCCACGGCTTTATCGAAGCTGGAGTGTCCCTCTTCTGAGACGTAAATCGTCATCGGTTTCATCCCATACATTCCTTCTACAGAAAGATTTTCAGGCGCCATGTTTTTTCTCGCCACGGCAAGACAGTTGAAGTTTGCTGTAGAACCTCCATCTAAAATTGCACCGGCCGCTTTATCTGAATACCCGATGAACTCTGACACCCACTTGATTACCAATTTTTCGAGCTCTGTACTTACCGGGGAGGAGTGCCACTTCAGATTGTTCTGATTCAGCGCCGCACTTATCATTTCAGCCAGAATCGCGACCTGGTTCCCACCACCGGTGATGTATCCGTAGTAGTGAGGCCCAATATTCATCGTGGCAGAACCGACTACATCTTCACGCACCTTCTTCAGGAGTTTGCCGATCTCTATTCCGTCTTGAGGAAGTGATTCATCAAAGATTTCCTGAATTTCACCGGGAGTTTTACCGGGAAATACGTGACGATCCAGCTTCTCTTCATAAAGTTCGCGGATAATTTGGCCCGCCTTTTGGATCTGTAAGGCGAGCTGTTCGGGGGTGAAGTCTAAATTCATGATAGGTTGAAATTTCTTAGTAGAATTGGATCTGTTTTTCAGTTTCTCGCAGATTTTCGCAGAGGTTATCGCCAATTTCCGCTGAGCTGAGAATTATTCCGGGTACAGTACAGGTATCGGAGTTGAGTTTCAACCACCTCTTGCCCCTCCTTGTGAAGGAGGGGAATAGAATTTTAAGAGGTCTCTATCAAAACAGGATGAAAACTTTGTTTAACTACTCCCGATCGAATGATCCGGCTCTTCCCGGAAAAACGACGGGACTTTCATAGCCATCTCCTGAAACGCTCGCCACTCCAAAGAAGTAGTTGTCGATCACAATGTTTTCGAGCGTATATTCGGAAACATCTCCGGTAGGCCGGCCGTGGGTCCAAACCGGTGAGGTAGTAAGCCTCCAATACACTTTGTACCCTTCCAGATGGGGATTTTGCTCCGGATCAAGATTATCCCAGCTCAGTGTTGTGCTTGGCTGAACCGCCCCCCTGATCTGAACACTGGATGGTGGCGCCGGAGCTTTGGCCATTCCTGCAAGCGAAACAACGTTCAGCGCTGTCAGCTTTGCGGCGTAGTCAAAATCAACAAACTCGATGGTATCGCCATAGCGGATACCGTCTTCCGTTCTCAAATCCTGATGCTGGCGATCGTAGTGCTCATTTGTCTCCATAATTCGCACAGCCGGAAAACCCACATCATTAAACGGGCGGTGGTGTCCGCCGCGGCCAAAACGGTCAAGCCGGTAGATCATCATCACGTCCAGATTATCGATATACTGCTCGCCCATCACGTGAATATAGCGGGCCAGGTTTCTTGAAGGAGAGTCCACCTCACCGCCGGTAAACCTTCGCATTCGGGCTTCGCGATCGGTCTCCACAGCACGGGTTCCTTCCGAAAAAACACGGGCTGTTGTGTTGTTGATAATTCCGTTAATCCCCTCGATGTTGCCGATCATATCGTTATTTAAAACCGCATGGATTCTCCACTCATTTTCGATGGCGTAATCGGCCACAATTTGTCCGCCAAACAAGCCCTGCTCTTCGCCGGAAAGTCCGGCATAGACGATGGTGCCCGGAAACTGATGCTTCGACAGAACACGTGCAGCTTCTATGGTTCCCGCCATACCCGAGGCGTTGTCGTTGGCTCCGGGCGAATCAGACACCGCATCCATTACGTTAGAAGCACGGGAGTCAATATCACCGGACATCATTACCACACGATTTGGATCGGCCGTTCCTCGCTGAACGGCAATTACGTTTACAATCTCCACAGGTTCCGGAATTCGATTCTGGCCGCCAACGGTCCCGTTTACATAGAAAACTTCCAGGCATCCTCCGCACTCCTCAGCGATTTTATCAAATTCCGCTTTAATCCACCTCCGAGCAGCGCCAATTCCTTTGGTGTCTGAAGTGGTGTCAGACAGGGTATGACGGTTTTCAAACCCGGCCAGTGTTCGTGTATAGTATTCAATCTGATCTGCTGATACACCATCAGCCAGTTGCTTCAGAAAAGGCTGATATTGTGGCGGAGATGTAAACCCTGCGTTGGCATTGGTTTGAGCCTTGGCAGGCATTACCAATGTGAGTGAGATTACGATCAGCAATGATGGAAATAAAAATTTCATTTTGAGCAATTTGAGGTTGGTATTGAGCAGAATTCCTGGAAATTCTGAAATTTCGATCCCTTAACTATAATTCAATCCAAGCAATTGATGAAATCTTTTTTGTACTGTTAACATCTCTTATCAAAAAGAGTCGAGCATTTGTGCTATGATCTCTTATTTTATAGCCGCACAAATAACTACCATATCTATGAGCAACTTTTTTGAGGACACATTTCGAAAGTGGAAAGATCCGGAAACTCGCCGGCGAATTTACTTTGGTCTTTTTTTAACTCTTGTTATTGCAGGTATTTACTATGTAACAACTCGGGGCAGTTTCCCCGAACAGGATGGCCACTTCGGCTTCTGGTCTGTAATGCCTCCGCTGGTAGCGATCATTCTTGCATTCTGGACCCGTGAAGTGGTAAGTTCACTTTTTATCGGGATTTTTCTGGGCGGAGTTATTTCCGGACAGCTTAATATTGTTCAGGATTTTCTGATTCCTTCAATCGGTACAGAAAGTTTTGCACTCATCCTGCTTGTCTATTTGTGGGCGCTGGGTGGATTAATTGGTATCTGGACTCGCACAGGCGGTGCTGAAAAGTTTGCCGTTTGGGCTTCCAATAAGATGGTAAGGGGGCCTCGAACAGCTAAATTTTTCACATGGATAATGGGATTGGTGTTTCATCAAGGTGGGACAATCAGTACCGTTCTGACCGGAGCTACCGTGCGACCTATTTCAGATAAACATAAGGTCTCGCACGAAGAACTCTCCTATATGGTAGACAGTACCGCTTCACCGGCTGCTACTCTGATTCCGTTCAATGTTTGGCCTATCTACATCAGTGGTCTTGTAATCGGAACCATTGCGTTGTTCGAAACTCCGCAGGATGGAATTAATTTCTTCTTCTCCTCGCTGCCCTACAACTTTTATGCAATTTTTGCCATTCTGATAACCCTGCTCTTTGCCTGGGAAAAACTCCCATGGATTCCCGGCAAGAAGATGCGTAAAGCGATTGAACGGTCCAGAACCAAGGGGACACTGGATCGGAAAGGAGCCACACCCATGGCTGCAGACGAACTGACACAGAGTAAAGTACCCAAAGGATATAATCCCGGGCTGATTGACTTTTTTGGCCCGATTGGCGCACTTCTGGGCGTTGCCATTATTCCATATATCTATACATTCTTCTGGCTTGGTTCTGATAGTCCCACTCTGCTGATCGCAGAAGCATTTGTCCTGGCTGTGTTGGCAGGTATCGGGATTGCCGTAGCAAAAGGCATGAGCCTTCAGGTAGCCATCAACGGATTTATTGATGGTTGTAAAGGTGTAACTATTGGAGCCATTATCCTTGCTCTTGCCGTTACCCTTAAAGAAGTGGCAGATGCCGTTGGTACTGCCGATTATGTAGTAATGATGATTGGCGACCTGATTCTGCCGGCATTTCTGCCCGGTGTTTTAATGGTACTCTGCATGCTCATCGCCTTTTCAACCGGGACATCCTGGGGTACGTACGCTGTCGTTTTTCCGATTGCCGTTCCGCTGGCTTGGGCAATTGTGCCGGATGTGTTCTTTCTCCAGCTCTGTTTTGCCGCAGTTGTAGGTGGAAGTGTAATGGGCGATCAATGTTCACCAATATCAGACACAACTATTCTCAGTTCGCTGGCAACCGGGTGTGATTTAATGGATCACGTAACCACCCAGCTGCCACTTGCAATTCTGGCCGGCTTTTTAGCTATAATCAGTTATGCCACTTTGGTTGTATTGTTTGTATGATCTGTTTCTCAAAATTATAAAATAGAGTGATTATAACTTATCCTCTTATTGATGTCCGGAAAAATTCCTATTTCATCTTTAGAAGTTGTTCATATCATTCTCGCATGTGTGTTTCTAAGCAATAATTTTGAATTTCTCCATTTTCACTTCGGGAATATTTATCTTAATCGCGGTTCATTTTTTTATACTTTTGGCTTCATGGTTTTAACTCTACGGACTAATTAATTATGACAGACTCTCCTAATGAACCCGACCAGGAACTGGCACGCGATCTCGGTTTTTTAGAAGCATACACCATTGGAGTAGGCACAATGATCGGGGCCGGTATATTTGTTCTTCCGGGAATCGTTGCCAGTAACGCAGGGCCGGCCGGCATGATCTCTTTTGTGATTGCCGGGGTGGTATCTCTCCTCACCGCACTCTCTCTTTCCGAACTGGCCACTGGTATGCCTAAAGCCGGTGGTAGCTACTATTATGTAAACCGTGCTATGGGAAGTTTTTTCGGTTCAATTGTAGGCTGGAGCATGTGGGCAGGTCTGATGTTTGCAACGGCCTTCTATATGCTCGGGTTTGGTCAATATCTCACCTACTTCTACGGAGAGATTCCGGTTGCGATAAGTGCACTCATAATGGCAGCCCTCCTGGTGTTGATTAATTATAGGGGCGTGAAAGAGGTCGGAAATTTTCAGAATATCATTGTAATACTTTTGATTGGGTTCATCCTGGTATTTGTTGCTTTCGGAATTTTCAACATTGACTGGGCGGTTTTTCGGCCATTTAATCCTGAAGGTTGGGGAGCCGTGGCCGCCACCAGTGCAACGGTTTATGTTACCTTCATCGGTTTCGAAGTAATCGCCACAAGTGCAGAAGAGATTAAAAATCCCGGCAGAAATCTCCCCCTCTCGATGATTGCATCCGTGTTGACACCCATGATTTTTTACGTGCTTGTAATGTTGATCTCCACGGGCGTATTGCCGGTGGATGAGCTCGCAGCCTCCTACATCCCTGTGGCCGATGTAGCCGGCAAATATCTTGGTGTTCTGGGAGCTCTGATGATGGTGATCGGGGCTGTGCTTGCTACAGTATCGAGCGCCAATGCCTCCATTCTGTCGGCCGCCCGGGTAAATTTTGCAATGGGAAGGGATAAAATCCTCTCAAGTTGGTTGAACAAGATTCACAAAAGTTACAGAACTCCTTTCCGAGCTATTCTGATGACCGGAGCTGTTATTTTAGGGCTTATTGCCTTTGGTGTTGGCATTGAAACCTTGGCTGATGTTGCCAGTTTCTCCTTTTTAATTACTTATTCACTTGTTCATGTCGCCGTTATTGTAATGCGTCGGGCCGACCCGGAAGATTATAATCCGGACTTTAAACTACCCGCAATAGCATATCCTCTAATCCCTATCCTCGGCGTTATATCCTGCCTCGTTATTGTTGCACAAATGCGCCCGGCCGTTCTGATCATAGGTGGTAGTGTGATTGTAATAGGGATTCTTTGGTATATTGTATACGCTGCCAAACGAGCCGTGAGACCAAGCTTGGTGGGCGATGCTATAGTGGCCCGCGAACAGATGAGAACACCCGACGGCCGCTACAGGATTATAATTCCGGTGGCGAACCCAAATACCCAGCGAAACCTCATACAGATGGGAGGCGCTATAGGGGCCAACAGAGGGGAAGCCGAAATTGTAGCTGTAAGCGTACTTGAAGTTCCACAACAGGTATCACTTGAACAGGGTATTAAGTTTGAAGACGAACGGGTACAACTTCAGCAGGAGCTTCTTAAAAATGCACGAACCATAGCTGAAGAGGCAGGTATTGGTTTAAGAACGCGATCTATAGTAGGACGGAATGTAGGATCGATTGTTTTGAACGTACTAAAAGAGGAGCGTGCTCAACATCTTGTATTGGGATGGAAGGGTAAACGGAAAAGATATAAACACATACTCGGCTCTAATATTGATAAAATTGTAAAAGATGCAATTTGTGAAATCACACTGGTCAAAGCCGGAACCAAACCGATTAAGGATATTATTGTTCTGGTTGGTACAGGCCCCAATTCAATTTTGTCGGTGCAGCGCGGTATTGAAATATCTAAATCTATAGAGGGCTCGAGTGTTACCCTGCTCACCGTTAAATCACCAGATTCTTCCGGTTACGATCCAAAAGAAAAAGGTGAAAACCTGATTCAGACCACTGTGCGAACCCTCGGGCTTAATCCTGATGATTTCAACTCAAAAGTTGTGGTCGCTGATGATGTCCGTACAGCTCTTATGGAATCTATAAAAGATTATGATACGGTTTGCATCGGTGCTACGAGAAGTACATCCGTACGAAGAGCTTTGTTTGGATCTATTCCTGAAGAGATTGGAGAAAGTACCGATGGTACTGTGGTGATAACTCGGGGACGCGAATACAAACCCCGCACCGTTACGGAGGGAATTGTGGAGAGATTATCAAGATATTTTAAAGCTTTTATATAATTGAAAACGATTCAGTAATAATTTCTCATTTATAATATTTGAAAACTAACAAAGTCGCATCAAATTAAATCTATTATCGCTCCAGAAAGTGCTAATAATCAAGAGAAACAATTGAGTTTCACACCGAGCCTTATTTTAAAATTTTATAGAAACCTGATAAAACCTTAAGCCGTTATGGATGAGAATCAAGAAAAGGAACTTGAAATTATAATCGAAAAGGATACTTACCCAATAAGTGTGTCTGGCGGGTAGAATAAAAAAGTCTTCTTGTGTAGGTTTGGCAGCGTCCAAACCAACCAAAACCTAAAACACAAGAAGACCAATGATTGTCTCAAAAGTACTACTC
>LFIK01000180.1_pt1 | contig 43795 bp, 40 predicted proteins | sample 643401 | NCBI WGS metagenome assembly LFIK01 (sample SAMN03777447, study PRJNA286221) | soda lake metagenome | biome: soda lake; feature: Kulunda steppe; material: water; isolation source: sample T5-Br brine of Lake Tanatar-5 | place: Russia: Kulunda steppe | collected 2010-07
GCACTCATCTCCCGATCCGGCAGCGTCGCCAGCGTCGCGGTATCGGCGACTACGCATTGTGGCTGGTGGAAGGCACCGATCATGTTCTTGCCCAGCGGGTGGTTGACGCCGGTCTTGCCGCCCACCGAGGAATCCACCTGGGCCAGCAGTGTGGTGGGAACCTGAATGAAATCCACGCCACGCTGGTAGCTGGCGGCAACAAAGCCGGTCAGATCGCCGATCACGCCACCGCCCAGGGCGATCAGCATGCATTTGCGATCGAACCGCCGCTGCAGCAGGCGATCGTAGACCTGATTGCAGGTGTCCAGGCTCTTGTACTGCTCGCCGTCCGGCAGGATAACGCTGTCCACGTCCAGGTCGCTTAAGCTCTCGAGGAGACGGTCGAGGTACAGCGGAGCGACAGTGGTGTTACTGACAATCAGCACCTGGCGGCCGCGCAGGTGAGGGCGAATCAACTCATGCCGGTTCAGCAAGCCGGTACCGACGTGAATCGGATAGCTGCGCTCGCCGAGTTCAACCTGCAAGGTCTGGGTTTTGCTCATCGGAGTTCGTTCCATTCGTCCAGGGCGCGCGTGATGTCCCGCACAAGCTGCTGCAGCCCGCCGCGGTCCGTGTTCACGGTGATATGGGCGGTTTCCCGGTAAAGCGGCTGACGTTGCTCCATCAGGCTGCGAAGACGCGATTCAGGGTCTTCGGTCTGCAGCAGGGGTCGGTTCTTGTCGCGGCGAGTGCGCCGAAGCTGTTCGGCAATTGAAGTCTCCAGGTAGATGACCAGGCCCCGTTCGCGCAGGCGCTGCCGGGTTTCAGGGTCCAGAATGGCACCGCCGCCGGTTGCCAGCACACGCCGGTCGCCCTGGCTCAACTCGTCGATCATCACCTTCTCGCGCCGCCGAAAACCCTCTTCACCCTCGATATCGAAGATCACCGGGATATCAACGCCGGTACGCCGCTCCAGCTCCTTGTCGCTGTCGCAGAATTCGTATCCGAGCGTGCGGGCCAGCTGTCGCCCGATGGACGACTTGCCGGCGCCCATGGGCCCGATCAGGCTGATGCAGCTGAATGCAGTCATGATCTGTAAGACGTGCGTCCGACGATGTCGAGGATGATACCTGCCGCCGGCAGGTAACCCCAGTGTGTCGGCCATGAGTGGCTCGGCACACCGGGAGATCGCCTGATGAATGAGCTAGTTGATGCTGCCGCCGGATAGGCTTTCGTCGAGAATACGCGGCGTGACGAAGATCAGAAGCTCGCTGTTTTCATCGATGCGCAGATTGTTGCGGAACAGCCAGCCGACAGCGGGTAGTGAGCCGAAGAATGGCACGCGACTGACCTGCTCACGCCGGTCCCTCTCATAGATGCCGCCGAGAACCACGGTTTCGCCGTTGTCGACCAGCACCTGGGTCGTGACCGACTGGGTGTCGATACTGGGTACACCAAGGAATACTTCGCCGATGGTGTCCTTGCTGACTTCGAGATCCATGATCACGCGGTTGTCCGGTGTGATCTGGGGGGTGACGTCCAGAGAAAGCACCGCCTCCTGAAAGGACACGTTGGTCGCACCGCTGGCAGTCGCCTCCTGATAGGGAATCTCGACCCCCTGCTTGATGCTGGCAGTCCGCTGGTTTGAAGTAATCACGCGGGGGCTTGAGACGATCTCACCCCGTCCCTCGGTTTCCAGCGCGGAAAGTTCCAGTTGCAGCAGGCGGTCCCCGATACGACCAACCGCGAGACCAACAGAGCCGGCGGCATCGCTGGCAGGCAGGTCCACCAGCAGGCCACCCGTGCCGGTTCCGGTTCCCGGGGATCCGGGAATGGCCCCACCACCGGCGCCACTGTCGACAACTCCCCCGGGACGAGTGCCGCCAAGTTGTCCGTCGGGGCCGCTGGCCCGGGTTGACTGCCTCCCGCTGGCGCCAAACCGCACGCCCAGCTCGCGGCTGAAATCGTCGTTGGCCAGCACGATGCGGGATTCGATCAGCACCTGCCGGACCGGGATATCCAGACGGTTGATCAGCCGGCGGATCTCGGCCAGGTTGCTCTGGGTGTCACGAATGATCAGCGTGTTGGTGCGTTCGTCGATGGCGACATTGCCGCGTTCCGAGAGCAGGGTCGCATCCGCAGACTGCAGCAGCGCGGAAATGTCTCCGGCCTTGGCATAGTTGATCTGGAAGTAGTCAGAGCGCAGCGGCGACAATTCTTCCTCGTCGCGGCGTGCCTGAGCGTCCAGCCGCTCACGCTCGGCGATTTCCTCGGCCGGCGCCACCAGCATGACGTTGTCGGTGATGCGCTTGTCCAGTCCCTGGGTGCGCAGGATGATGTCCAGCGCATGATCCCACGGCACATTCTGCAGGCGCAGGGTCAGATTGCCGGTCACCCGATCGCTGACAACCACGTTGAGGCCGGTGAAATCGGCAATCAGCTGAAGAACGGCGCGGACCTCGATGTCCTGGAAGTTCAGCGACAGCCGCTCGCCGGTGTATTCCGGATCCTCGCGCTGCGCCTGTTCGCGTTCAGCCCGGGTCAGGGGCTGAAATTCCACGGTGAACATGTTTTCTGTCTGATAGCCCATGTGTCGGTACTCGCCTTCCGGGCGGATCCGCATCACCACGTCGCGACCTTCCTGGCGGGTGTCGATGGTCCGCACGGGAGTCGCAAAATCCTCGACATTGAGCCGTCGTTGCAGGCGCTCCGGCAGTTGGGCATCGCTGAAGCGGGCGACTATGTGGTCGCCTTCGCGGCGCAGATCGACGTCGGTGGAGTCGTCGCTTAGTTCAATCACCACGCGACCGGCATTATCGCTGCCGCGACGGAAATCGATGTCCATCAGTTCCCGGCGCGCCGTGCGGCGGACGGCGTCTTCCCGCTCGCTGCGTTCCACCAGACCGCGCTGGGCGGGACGGTCCGCGCCCTCACGAAGCGTGATCAGAAAGCGATTGCCATCCAGTTGCGCGTCGTAGCGCATCATGTCGGAGAGCTGCAGCACCACCCGCGTACGACCGCCGGCCTCGGCGGTGTTGATCCGCTCGACGCGACCAACGCCAATGTCGACGGAGCGTTCGCTGAGCGCGTTGCGCGTGCCTGGGAAATCAAACGTGATGCGCGCCGGGTCATCGACGCTGAAGCTGCTGGGCCGCACCGGATCACCTTCCAGCTGGATGGCGATCTGCACTTCGTTGCCCGGTAGCGTGGTGTATTCAATGTTGCTGATGGACGTTTCCGCCGCGGCATTCTGCCAACCGAACAGTATGAGCCCGACCAGCAGGATGAAGCGGAAGACCTGGCCCCTGGCCGCGCCGCTGGGTGCGAAGGTGACGCTGTTCATTGTTATGCTCCCTGTCTACCGTTCATCGCGTACGCTGAGTGCGGCTTCCCGCTCGGTCCAGGACTGTTCGCCAGTCCGAACCAGTTCCAGCACTTCGACACGCCGCTCACTGATGTCCACGATGCGGCCGTGGTTCTGCCCAAGATAGTTCCCTTCCCTGACGCGGTGCACCGTGCCCTGCGGGTCACGCACCAGGGCGAATCGCTCTTCTTCACGCTCCAGTAGCCCGGACATGCGCAGCGAATCCAGCGGAAATTGTTCCAGGTTTTCGCGGGGCCTGTCCGGGTCCGGTCGGGGCCCTGATGCAACCTCGGCGTCCCGCGATTCCTCGCGGAAACTCAGCCGATTGAAGGGATCCCGTTCCGGGGCGTCCGGATAAACATGACTTGGTGGATCTTCCGGCTCCTGGAACGGCTCCAGTGGCGGCGCCGGACGCGCCTGGACCTGTGCAATATAAGCCTCCAGGTCGCTGGTTTCCTGGCCGCAGCCAGCAAGCAGCAGCCCGCAAAGCAGCGTCACCGGGATTGCCATTCCGGGAATTGTCTGTCGGCGATTGCGCCAGTCATTCCGCATCACGACTCGTCCTCGCCCTCGTCATCCAGATACCAGTAAGTCCGGGCCGTGGCGCTCATGGTCAGTTCGCCGTTATCGCCACCACCCCGGGAAATCTCCACATCATGCAGTGTGACGATGCGAGGCAGATTGGCGACATCGCTGACAAAACGGCCGAATTCATGGAACCGGCCGCGCACCCGGATCTGGATCGGCATCTCTGCGTAGAAGTCCCGACGGACCGAACTGCCCGGACGGAACAACTCGAATTCGAGACCGGCACCGAGGCCGGCCTGGGAGATATCCACCAGCAACGGGGGAACTTCGACCCGACTGGGTAATTCGCGCAGGCGGGCCTCCAGTGAGCGCTCCATCTCTTCGAGCAATTCCTCGTAGGCGCCAAGGTTCGCGGCGCGCCCCTGCTTGGTCTCGAATTCACTGCGTAGCTGCGGCTCCTGAGCCTCGACGCGCGCCAGCTGTTCCTGCTGGTCCTGCCAGGAGAAATACCAGCCGGCGCCGACCACCGCGGCACAGACCAGCAGCGCTGCCAGGAATTTGATGATCGCCGGCCAGCTGCCCGTGTTATTCAGATCGAGTTCACTGAGTTCGACGCCCTGGACCTTCATTCGGCGTCCTCCCCGTTGTCATTCTCATCGCCCATGACCGGCGATGTCTGCTGCGTCCGCAATGTGAAGTCGCTCAATCGCATGCCGTCCTCACGCCGCACTTCGATGACCTCGAGCTCCGGATTGCGCAGCCAGTTGGACGCGTCCAGGCGCTCCATGTAACTCGAGACGCGGGCGTTGGACTGGCCGACGCCGCTCAGGGTCAGGCGGTTGTCCTGTTGTCGCAGCGAGTTCAGGTACAGGCCATCGGGCAGGGTTAGCACCATTTCCTCGAACAGGTGCACGATCTGCGGCCGTCCGCGCTGCAGATCCTGAATGATCTCCATCCGCGCATTGAGCTGGTTGCGGGTCGCTTCCAGTTCGCTGATGCGCGCGATCTGTCGGTCAAGTTCGCGGATTTCGGCACGCAGCATGTCGTTGCGGAATTCCTGATGCTCAGTCTGCTGATTGAGGTAGGTCAGGCCGGCAAACCAGATGCCTGCACCGATCACCACCGCGGCGCCGAGCATCCCCAGGAATGCCTGTTGCCGGCGGCGCCGGCGTTCTTCACGCCAGGGCAGGAGGTTGATGCGGGTGCTCATGGGTCAAAGCTCCTCATCGCAAGCCCGCAGGCGATCAACAGTGCCGGCGCATCCTCCACCAGCGTTTGTGGGCGTACCCGATTGGAAACCGACATGTTCACGAACGGATTGGCGATAAAGGTCGGAATGCCCGCCTGATCCCTTACCAGATCGTCAATGCCCACGATCGAGGCGCAACCGCCGGCGAGCACGATACTGTCCACCGAGTTGTGCTGGCTCGAGCCGTAGAAGAACTGTAGTGCGCGGGTAATCTGCTGGGCCATGGAATCCATGAAAGGATGCAGCACTTCGTCCTCGTAGCTGTCCGGCAGGCCGCCCTGGCGCTTGGCGCGGCCGGCATCTTCGATGGACAGGCCAAACCGCCGGCTGATTTCCTCGGTCAGTTGACGACCACCGAAAACCTGTTCCCGGGTGTAGATGATGCGCTGGTTCTCGAACACCGACAGGGTGGTCATGGTGGCACCAACATCGACAACGGCGATGCGCTGACCCTCACCATGCGCAGGCAGATCCTCGGCCAGCAAAGCGAAGGCATTCTCCGTGGCGTAGCTTTCGACGTCCACGACCCTGGTCTTGAGTCCGGCGCCTTCGCAGGCATCGACGCGGGTGTCTACATTATCGCTGCGGGAGGCGACCAGCAGCACCTCGACGCTTCCCGGGTCCCGCGCCGCTGGCCCCAGGACCTGAAAGTCAAGACTGACTTCGTCCAGCGGGTGCGGTACGTATTTTTCGGCCTCGATTTCGATCTGTGCCTGCATGTCGTCTTCGGAAAGCCCGGACGGCATGTTCACGGTCTTGCTGATGGCGGCAGACCCGGGCACTGCCAGCGCCACGTCCTTCAGCTTCGTGCGAGAGCGCTTGACTGCGCCGGCCACGGCGGCGGTCACGGCATCAAGATTGGTAATGCTCTTCTCCACCACGGAATCGGTAGGCAGTGCTTCCACCGCATAGCTTTCGACTCGATAACGACCGCCCTGACGTCGTATCTCGAGCAATTTCACCGCCGTCGAACTGATGTCGACGCCGAGCAGGGCCGTCCCTGACTTGCCGAACAAACCCACGATGTCGCGTCTCCCGAGCTGCCCTGACTCGAACGCCGCGGCCGGCGCCGTTCGAAACCTGTAGAATCGTATTCTTGTCGTGCGGACCAGCGTGGCCGCATCCGTCGCCGTTCGGCAACATCCCTATTGTCGGGGGGTGTGGCAGGATTACAAGCGTTTTCCGCTGTATCCTCCGCCTTCACGATGACTTTATACTGCGTTTTCCGCCCTTAAAACCGAGACTCCGTAGACAGAATCCCCGATTATGGCTTGGCTACTCCGCGCAATTGCCTATGTGCTGGCTGCATTTCTGTCGCTGATCGTGCTTGGTGCGGTGGCCGCGGCGGGCCTGTATCTCTATCTGGAGCCACAGCTGCCCTCGGTGGAAACCCTGCGCGATATCCGCCTGCAGCAGCCGTTGCGGATTTACACGGCCGATGAGGAGCTGATTGCGGAGTTCGGCGAGTACCGGCGCGAGCCGGTGGCCTACGAGGACATCCCCGAGCGTCTGCGGGATGCCTTCATCGCCGCCGAGGACGAGAATTTCCATGCCCACCACGGCGTGGACCCGCTGGGCATGGCGCGCGCGGTACTCTACCTGGTCCAGCATCAGGAGATCGGCCCCGGGGGCAGCACCATCACCATGCAGGTGGCGCGCAATTTCTTCCTGTCCCGTGAACAGACTTACCTGCGAAAGCTCAACGAGATCCTGCTGGCGCTGCGCATCGAGCGCGAATTGAGCAAGGAAGAGATTCTCGAGCTCTACGTGAACAAGATCTACCTGGGCCAGCGCGCCTACGGCATCGGCGCCGCCGCCCGCATTTATTACAACTCGGATGTGGCCGATCTGGATCTGGCCCAGATGGCCATGATTGCCGGCCTGCCGAAGGCGCCATCTTTCGCCAACCCGGTAAGCCGCCCGGAACAGGCCCTGCAACGGCGTGCGTATGTGCTGCGACGCATGCTGGAGACCGGGGTGATCTCGCAGGAGGAGTTTGCCGAAGCCAGCACCGCGCCGGTCACGGCCACCCTGCACCGGGAGGAGCGCCCAGGCGTGAGTGCACCATTCGTTGCCGAGATGGCGCGCGCTTACGCCGTCGAGCGCTTCGGCCAGAATGCCTACATCGACGGCTACCGGATTTACACCACCATCGACAGCCATTTGCAGCGCGAGGCGGACCGTGCGCTGCGCGATAATCTGCTGGCCTACGATCGGCGGCACGGATATCGCGGTCCGGAAGCGCAGTTCGATCTGGATGAGCATGCCGACGAGGAAGCATGGAATCGCCTGCTCGGCGACCACCGTCGGGTTGCGCATCTGCGGCCGGCATTGGTCGTCGATGTGGATGAATCGGCGGACCTTGCGCGGCTTTATCTCGGTCGCGGTGCTTACGGGGAACTGGACCTGGATGCGGTGCGCTGGGCCCGGCCGTATATCAATGAATCCGCGGTTGGGGATCGACCATCCTCGGTGGCGCGGGTGCTCTCGCGCGGCGATCTGGTGCGCGTCCATCCGGAGCGAATCGAGGCAGAGGATGACGCGGAGGAACGGACCGTATTGCGCTTCTCCCAGGTGCCCGCGATAGACGGCAGTCTGATCAGTCTGTCGCCGGCCTCCGGTGCCGTGGTTGCCCTGGCAGGTGGTTTCGATTTCGGCCGCAGCCAGTTCAACCGGGCGGTACAGGCGCAGCGTCAGCCAGGTTCGGCGTTCAAGCCCTTTATTTACTCCGCCGCCCTGGAGCGCGGTTTCTCTCCGGCATCGGTGGTTAACGATGCGCCCATTGTGGTTGACGATGATTCACTGGACCGGAGCTGGCGACCGGAGAACTATTCCCGGCGCTTCTATGGTCCGACCCGGGTGCGCGAGGCCCTCGCACAGTCACGCAATCTGGTGTCGATTCGCGTTTTGCGGGATCTCGGCATTGGTTACACCTCCGAGTTCATGGAGCGGTTCGGCTTTGATTCGAAACGCATGTCGCCGGGGCTGTCACTGGCCCTGGGCAGTGCCGAAGTGACCCCTCTGCAGCTGACCGCGGGCTATGCGGTGTTCGCCAATGGTGGTTATCGGGTCGATCCTTATCTGGTCAGCCGGATCGAGGATATGGATGGCAGAGTCGTGTTCCGGGCGGTGCCGGCGATGGCCTGTGACGACTGCGCTGTGGTCGACCCGGACACGGCCGAGGAAACGGCTGCCGAAGCCGGCGACAATGCGGATCCGCTAAGTCAGCAGTTTCGGCCGGCGGAGCGCGTCTTGCCGGCGACCAATGCCTTTCTGATCACCGACATGCTGAAGGATGTGATCCGCAGCGGTACGGGACAGCGTGCGCGGGAACTCGGCCGTAGCGATATCGCCGGCAAGACCGGGACCACCAACAATCTTCGCGATGCCTGGTTTGCCGGTTACAACCGGCACCTGGTGACCACCGCCTGGGTCGGCTTCGACCAGTCGCAGAACCTTGGGCGGGGCGAAACTGGTGGTCGCGCGGCCCTGCCCATGTGGATCGACTTCATGGGTGTAGCCTTACGCGATATTCCGGAAGAATCCCCGCCGCGACCTTCGGGGCTGGTTACTGCGCGTATCGATCCGGAGTCCGGCCTGCTGACCAGTTCCGATAATCCCAGAGCGATCTTCGAACTGTTCCAGGAGGGCGCTGTGCCAAGGAGCGAAACTCGGCGCGACCGCTCCGGCAGCGGTTCCGGCGGCACTGGCAGCGGCGGACGTTCCGAACCGCTGTTCTGAACGAGCAGGTCTCGCGCAGCGGCCTTTTCCCGGGGCGGTTACGCGAGCAGGCAGGAGGATCCCGTAATCATGGCCAAGCAGGGCGCACCTCGTGACCAGCGTATGCGGCAGCGTCTTATCCAGGAATGCGCCCGCATCATGGTCGAGGAAGGGGTCCGGGATTATCTGGTGGTCAAGCGCAAGGCCGCTGATCGGCTGAACGCGCCTGGCACCGAGAACATGCCGCGCAACCGGGAAATCCAGGAGGCGGTGCTGGATTACCAGCGCCTGTTCGGTGGCGACAGCCATGCCGGCCATCTGCGTGAACTGCGCAAGGCCGCGCTGGAGGCCATGCAATTCTTCGCCGCGTTCCGGCCGCGGCTGGTTGGAGCGGTGCTCGACGGCACGGCCGGCGACTGGTCGGACGTCACCCTGCATGTGTTTGCCGACACGCCGGAGGATGTCGCGGTATTTCTGATGGACCGCGGAATACCGTTTGAAACCGGTGAACGCAGACTGCGTTTCAACCGCGATGACTGGGAGTTCTACCCGGTTTACCGATTCATGGCTGGCGAGGTGCCGGTGGATCTGACCGTGTTTTCCGTTGATGGGCTGCGCCAGGCGCCACGTAGTCCGGTGGATGGGCAGCCCATGGATCGGGCCAATCAGGACGCGGTTCGGCAACTGCTACACGGCGAGCCCGATCTGGTGATCCCGCCGCCAGGCTAGGGAAACACTGATTTATTAGCGCGCCTGCGTTGGAGTCCGCATTTTTTCCGAGGCAAGGCGCGCTGTGCAGCGCCGCAGTCATTCTGCGGTCAAGCAGCGCAACGCAGCAGTCGGGGAAAATGCGGCCCAACCCGAAGGGCTCGGCCGGCTTTGGCGCCTGACTGTGTTGCATCACCGGGCGGTAACGACTGGCTACCGAACCGGCACCGCGCCTTGCCAGATGACCAAAACCGGTCTCGGGCGCAGACGCGGGAATAAATCAGTGTTTCCCTAGCTGCACATTGATCCAGTCAGACACGGGTTGACCGGTTCTTTCCGGCAAAAAAAACCCGGCCTTTCCCGGCCGGGTTTTCTTGCGAACGCCAATTCATTCCCGCGTTTGCGAAGGGGTCAGCGCCTGGTCAGCGTTTCACGACCGGAACGTAGTCGCGGCGGGCGGCACCGGTGTAGATCTGCCGTGGCCGACCGATGCGCTGCTCCTCGTCTTCGGTCATCTCGGACCATTGGGCAATCCAGCCTGGCGTCCGACCGAGGGCGAACATCACCGTGAAGAACTGGGTCGGAATACCCAGAGCCTTGTAGATCAGGCCGGAGTAGAAGTCGACGTTGGGATACAGCTTGCGCTCGACGAAATAATCGTCCTGCAGGGCAATTTCCTCGAGCTTGATGGCCAGTTCCAGCTGGGGGTCATCGGCCATGTTCATGGCATGCAGGACCTCGTGGCAGGTCTTGCGGATGATCGTTGCCCGCGGGTCATAGTTCTTGTAGACCCGATGGCCGAAGCCCATCAGACGGAAAGGATCATCCTTGTCCTTGGCCTTCTCGATGTAGTGGGCGACATTGCGTACATCCCCGATCTCCTCGAGCATTCGCAGCACGGCCTCGTTGGCGCCACCGTGAGCCGGGCCCCAGAGCGCGGCACAGCCAGAGGCAATGGCCGCGAATGGGTTGGTGCCGGTGCTGCCGGCCAGGCGAACCGTCGAGGTGCTCGCGTTCTGCTCGTGATCGGCATGCAGGATCAACAACTGATCCAGCGCTTTCTCCGCCACCGGGTTGATTTCGTAGTCCTCGGTCGGACGCGAGAACAGCATGTTCAGCAGGTTGCCGGCATAGCTGAGGCGATTCTTCGGATAGACGAATGGCTCGCCAACGAAATGCTTGAATGCGGCGCCGGCAATGGTCGGCATCTTGGCAATGATGCGGTGCGCGCAGAGTTCGCGGCTCTCCGGATCGTTGATGTCGATGCTGTCGTGATAGAACGCGGACAGGGAGCTCACCACCGCGGTCATCATCGCCATCGGGTGGGCGTTGTAATGGAAGCCGTCAAAGAAGTCCTTGAGACTCTCATTGACCATGGTGTGCTTGGTAATGGAGGACGTGAAGTCGTCCAGCTCGGGGGCAGTCGGCAGTTCCCCGTAGAGCAGCAGGTGAGAGACTTCCAGGAAAGAGCTATGTTCAGCCAACTGCTCGATGGGATAGCCCCGATACAACAGGACACCCTCGTCACCGTCGATGAACGTGATGTCGCTGCGGCAACTTGCCGTCGAGGTGAAACCCGGATCGTAGGTGAAGTAACCGAATTCCTTGTAGACCGACTTGATGTCGATGACGCCAGGGCCGTGCGTGCCTTCCTTGACCGGGAACTCAACGCTCTTGCCGGAGGTGTTGTCGGTAACCGTCACAGTATGTTTGGACATAGATGCTCTCCTGTCTCCCCCGGGCAGCCCGAAACGACATATGACGTCGGCCCGGGAGGCCGTCCAGTTTGATCAAACGCGGAAACGATTAGTGTATGGCCGAGCTTGCGTCAGCCCCGGGCTGACGGTCAGTTCGCTGTCACTTCAATTGACGGCGTCTTCGGCTGGAAATTCTGGCAGCTCATCCGACTGATGTCAGGCTGATGAATGGCCGCTGCCGCATTGTGTACGATGCAGCGCACAAAAAAAAGCATGTGCCTCGAGCTCGCTGGAAAAATAGACGCAACGAGCTGATTTATCGAGTTCTTTGGCGTAGCCGGTAACGCTGTTATTCGGTGGTACGTGAGCAATAGGCGAAAAAAAACCGCGCCGATGGCGCGGTTTTCCGATTACATGCAGCGGTGAGCCTGAACTTACTTGCTCTTGCCCATGCGGCCGTATTTCTGCTTGAACCGATCAACCCGGCCACCGCTCTGCAGCACGCGCTGTTTACCAGTGTAGAAGGGGTGGCTCTTGCTGGAGACTTCAACTTTCACCAGGGGATATTCGTTGCCATCGTCCCAGGTGATGGTTTCCTTGCTGCGGATCGTTGACCGCGTCAGGAAGGCGAAGTCGGAGGCGATGTCCTGAAACACGACCTCACGGTACTCGGGATGGATGTCAGCCTTCATCGGTAAATACCCTGGATGTTTGTCTGGTGCGGAAAATTAGATCGCGAAGTGTACAAGCGCGCTTGCGGGCAGGCAAGACCTGTCTTCACGCGTCCGTCAATACATTTCGGGGGCCCAGCCCCGTGGCGGGGGAGGACAAGGTTTTTTCCGTCGTGACGACGCTCCGCGTCAACAGCGCCGGAGAAAACCTTCTCCTCCCCCGGCACTCAATGGCAACCGACAAGTCACGGCCCGGACGCTATAGGAAATGCACCGGATCCCGCCGCCGAGAGGCAGAGGGCACCAGGAGGCCAGAAAGCAGGAACTAATACTGCGTCAGAGTCAGCACACCCCGCGACTGGCGGAAATCCAGGTCGCCGAGGAAGCTCATGCCGAGCAGAATTTCCTCACCGTCCATGTGCGGATTGATCGAACCGCGGATTTCGCGCTGCTCCAGGTCGCCCAGCGTGACCCGGGACAGTTCGGTGGTATAGGCGGTGACGATGCCGTTGGCGGTTCGGTACTGCATCGGCGGGCCGCGTTCCAGGCCGAGTTCCCGCGCCACCGACTCCGGGATCGATACATCACTGGCACCGGTGTCGAGCATGAAGGTCACCGGATGGCCGTTGATGGTGCCCTCGGCGACGTAATGACCGGCGCGGTTGCGTTCCAGACTGACTTCCCGGGCGCCGTCGCTTGCCACCACGGTCTGCAGATTGCGATTGGGATTGTCCTGTCGGTCGAGCCAGGCCTCGAAGCCCAGGGCCAGCACGCCGGCAACGGCCACCCACATGCCAAGCAGCATCAGGCGGCCGAGAGTATTACCGGAGGATCTGGTGCGTCGAGCGGTCATGCGAGGAGTATAAACGCGGCTTCCGCCGAGAACACGAAGCAATTCGGCCGGAGATGTGTTCGATGCCGAGTTTTCAGTTTTCAGGTTTCAGTTTTCAGACAGGGCAGTCGCCGCGCCATTTCGGAATGCCTCGGTAGGAATCGAGCGCTGTCTAATAATGCGGAATGCCGGTGAAGCTGGTCCGCGAAGCGCCCGGGACTCCGGGGCGCCGGTCTGAACACTGAAAACTATCCCTTCACGACTTTCCCCGGATTGAGGATGCCGTCCGGATCCAACGCATGCTTGATGGATCGCATCAGCTCCAGTTCGACACCTGACTTGTAGTGCTCCAGGGCGTCCTGCCGAAGTTGGCCGACGCCGTGTTCTGCCGCGATCGAGCCGCCGAGCGAATCCACCAGGTCGAACACCAGCCGGTTGCACTCCACCTCCCGTGCCATGAATGCCTCCCGGTTGGCGTCGGGCGGCTGACTCAGATTGAAGTGCAGATTGCCGTCGCCGACGTGGCCGAAGGCGCAGACCTGCAGGCCGGGGACCAGTTCTTCCAGCGCGGGGGTGGCTTGCGCCAGGAAATCCGGGATGCGCGACACCGGCACTGATATGTCGTGCTTGATGCTGGCACCGAATCGCACCTGGCCCTCGGGGATGCTCTCCCGCAATCGCCACAGCGCGGCGGCCTGTTGCAGCGAGTCGGCGAACACCGCGTCGTTGATGTCATCTGCTTCCAGCGCCCTGCCGAGCGTCGATTCCAGCTCCTCACGCAGACCTTGAGTGCTGCCGGCGCTGGCCGCCTCGACCAGCAGATACCAGGGATGCGCCGTGTCGAATGGATCGCGGCACCCGGCCACGTGATCGAGGGCCATCCTGAGGCTGGCGTGGCTCATCAGTTCACAACCGGTCAGGTTATTGCCACTGACCTGTTGCAGGCGGCCGAGCAATTGCACCGCCTGTTTCGCCGTGTTCATGGCCAGCAGTGCGGTAACGCGGGTTCGTGGCCGGGGGAAAAGCTTCAGCACCGCAGCCGTGATGACTCCCAGCGTGCCTTCGGAACCGATGAACAGATTTCGCAGATCGAAACCGCTGTTGTCCTTGCGAAGTCCGCGAAGGCCATGCCAGACCCGGCCATCGGCCAGCACCACCTCCAGTCCCAGCGTCAGATCACGGGCATTGCCGTAACGCAGCACATTCGTGCCGCCGGCATTGCTCGCCAGGTTGCCACCAATCTGGCAACTGCCTTCCGAGGCCAGACTGAGCGGAAACAGGCGGTCGATTCTCTCGGCGGCGCCTTGCAGGTCCGCCAGTACGCAGCCGGCCTCGGCGGTCAGGGTGTTGTTATCCGCATCAACGTCCCGAATACGGTGCATCCGGCGCAGGCTGAGAATGATCTGCTCGCCGGAGGCATCGGGGGCGGCACCGCCAACCAGACCGGTATTGCCGCTTTGTGGCACGACGCCAATGCCGGCCTGGTGACAGTGCCGAAGGATCAGCGCCACCTGCTCGGTACTCTCCGGACACAGCACGGCAGCGGCGCGGCCCTGATAACGACCCCGCCATTCCCGTAAAAACGGCGCCTGGTCGGCGTCTTCGACCCAGGCCTGGGAATCCAGTGTGGCACGGAGTTCGGTCAGTGCCCGATGACGGGCTTGTTCGCGGCTGTCGCTCATGGCTTCATTGTGCCACCAAGATTCGTCACCGCGTCAGCAGACCGCATGGCATCCGAGGATTTCCCCCAGCGCAAGATCATCCACGTCGACATGGATGCCTTCTATGCCGCCATCGAGCAGCGCGACGATCCGAGTCTGCGCGGGCGTCCGGTGGTGGTCGGTGGCAGCCCGGATGGTCGCGGTGTGGTGGCGACCTGCAGCTACGAGGCGCGTCGTTTCGGCATCCATTCGGCCATGCCGGCGGCCCGGGCCGTGCGGCTTTGTCCGGAGGCGGTATTCATTCGGCCCAGATTCACGGTTTATCGGGCGGTATCGCGCCAGGTTCAGGCCCTGTTCCGGGACTACACGTCGCTGGTCGAGCCGCTGTCGCTGGACGAGGCTTATCTGGACGTCACCCGGAGTGAGGGGTTCCAGGGATCGGCCACCCGCATTGCCCGCGACATCAAGGCCCGCATCCATGCCGAGACGGGGCTGACTGCGTCGGCCGGTGTGTCCTACAACAAATTCTTCGCCAAGCAGGCCTCGGATCTGGAGAAACCCGATGGCCTGACCCTGATTCCGCCCGGGCAGGGCGCCGACTTCGTCGCCAGTCTTGCGGTGGGGCGCATTCACGGGGTGGGTCGTGCCACCGAGCAGCGCATGCACGACCTTGGGATTCGCACCGGCGCCGATCTGCGGCGCTGGTCCCTGGCCGAATTGCAGCAGGCCTTCGGTCGCCGTGCAGTGTTCTATTACGGCCTGGCGCGCGGTGTCGACGAGCGGCCGGTGCGTGCGGAGCGGATCCGCAAATCGGTTGGCGCGGAGCAGACCTACGCCGCTGATTTGCGGGAGCAGGGGGCGATGCGGGACGCTCTGCTGCCGCTGGCTGAGAAGGTGAGCGGGGCGTTGGCGAGGCGCGAACTGCAGGGCTACACGCTGACGCTGAAGGTCAAGTACTCGGATTTCCGGCAGGTTACCCGGGCCCGCAGTCGGGCGCTCCCGTTCTTGACGGCGGACGACATGCTGCCGGTGGCCGCCGCCCTGCTTTGCCAGACCGAGGCGGGGGCAAGGCCTGTGCGGCTGCTCGGCCTCAGCGTCTCGTCGTTGTGTCCCCGTGAGGATCAGGTCGCAGAGCAATTGACGCTCGGCTACGCCGATCGTCCTTGAACGCGGCACGCGTCACTCATCGTCGCGACGCACACTCAGACCTGTCAGGCCACCCTCGGCATCGACTTCCACCAGAAACTCGATCGGGCTGCAGCAAACCTGGCAGTCCTCGATGTACTGCTGACTGCCGCCGCTGACGTCGACCAGCGTGTCCAGTGCTTCGCCACAGTAGGGACAATCGATCGTGACTTCATGCAGCATGGCCATCCTCCGGCAGGAATTCCGCCAGCACCGTGTCCAGGTGATCGCGCCCCAGCTTCGTGGTCCGGTAGCGTGTGCCGTCCGATTGCAGGAGCTCGCGCGCCACCAGTCGATCCAGGACGGGCCTGACCACGGCGATATCCAACCCGGTTCTCTGTTTGAACAGGTCGGTGGGGAAGCCGGCATTCAGGCGCAGCGCGTTCATCATGAATTCAAGCACCCGATCCTCGGCTTGCAGCCAGCGTCGTTCCACGTCGGCGTTTCCCGCGGCGATGCGGGCCATGTAAAGGGCCGGGATTTTGACCTTGCGGTAGCGCTGGACGCCTCCCTCCACATCGCTCAGTTTGCCGTGTGCGCCGGCACCTGCCGCCAGATAATCACCGAAACGCCAGTAATTCAGATTGTGCCGGCACTGTTGGTCAGCTCGCGCATAGGCCGACACCTCATACTGCGTCAGCCCGGCCTCCGACAGGCGCTGCTGACACTGCACCTGCATCTCGGCGAGGGTGTCCGTGTCGGGCAGCGCCGGGGGGTGGGCGTAGAACACCGTGTTTGGCTCCAGCGTCAGCTGGTAATGCGACAGATGGTCGGTATCCAGCGCGATGGCCTGCTCCAGGTCGGCGAGGGCCTGTGCCGGTTTCTGCCCGGGAAGCCCGTACATCAGGTCCAGGTTGATGCGCGAAAACCCGGCCTGGCGTGCCGCATCAACCGCCGACAGAGCCTCCCTCGAGTCATGCACGCGGCCGAGGCGCCGCAGCAGCGTGTCGTCGAAGCTCTGTACACCAATCGACAGTCGGTTGACGCCCGCATCCCGGTAGCCGCGGAATCGCTGCATCTCGGCGCTGCCGGGGTTGGCTTCCATGGTGATTTCGGCGCCGTCCTGAAGCCTGGGCTGCAGTGCCGTCAGCAGGGTTTCGATGGCCGGGACCGGAAACAGGCTGGGCGTGCCGCCGCCGATGAAAACCGTGTCGATAAGGCGCTCACCCGCCTTGCCGAATTCCCGGTCAAGATCGCGCAGCAGCGCCTGCAGGTAGTCGTTGTACGGCGGTGCCTCGCCGGCGGCGTGGGAGTTGAAGTCGCAGTAGGGGCATTTGCGCGTGCACCAGGGAAGGTGCAGGTACAGCCCGAGAGGAGGCAGTCCCACGGCGCTAGCCGCGGCCAGGGCCGGGGCGCAGGCGCTCCAGCAATTGTCGCAGGGCCTGGCCGCGATGGCTGAGGCGGTTCTTGTCTTCCGGCGTCAGCCGAGCCGCACTGCAGCCTTCGGCCTGCACATGGAACACCGGGTCGTAGCCAAAGCCGCCGTCGCCATCCGCCGCTGCCAGGATGCGTCCTTCCCAGGTGCCCTGACAGATTATCGGCGTCGGGTCGTCGGCATGCCGCAGGTACACCATGACGCAGTGAAAGCGCGCGGTGCGCTGCTCTTCCGGGACGCCGGCCAGCTCCGCCAGCAGCAGACTGTTATTGTCTTCGTCGCTGGCGTATTCGCCAGCGTAGCGTGAGGAATAGATGCCCGGCTCGCCTTCCAGCGCGTCCACCTCCAGACCGGAATCGTCACCGATCGCTGGCAGCATCGTGTGCCGACAGGCATTGCGGGCCTTGAGCAGGGCGTTTTCGACGAAGGTGAGCCCGGTTTCTTCCGCTTCGGGGACAAGGAAGGCGGATTGCGGCAGCAGGTCCAGGCCCAGCGGCCGCAGCATTCCCGCGACCTCCTCCGTCTTGCCTGCATTGTTGCTTGCGAAAACGATCCGCATGCTGAGCGCTGTCAGGCCGCTTCGATGGCTTGCTGCTGGGCGTCGATCAAATGCGCGATGCCCTTGCGCGCCATGGCCAGCATGCTGCCGAGTTCGTCCTCACGGAACGCGTGGCCTTCGGCCGTGCCCTGAATCTCGATGAAGCCGCCGGCCTCGTTCATGACCACGTTCATGTCGGTTTCGGCCTCGCTGTCCTCCGGGTAATCCAGGTCGAGCACCGGTTCACCCTTGTAAATACCGACAGAGATGGCGGCGACATGGCCAATCAGTGGGTCACGCTTCAGCTTGCCGGCCTGTCGCAGCGCCTTCATGGCGAGCGCCAGCGCCACGTAGCCGCCGGTGATCGATGCGGTACGCGTGCCGCCGTCGGCCTGGATGACGTCGCAGTCGAGGACCACGCTGCGTTCACCCAGGGCTGCAAGATCGATGCAGGCGCGCAGTGAGCGGCCTATCAGGCGCTGAATCTCGATGGTGCGGCCCTGCTGCCTGCCGCGGGCGGCCTCGCGCCCCATGCGGCTGCCAGTGGAGCGAGGCAGCATGCCATACTCGGCGGTAACCCAACCCTGTCCCTTGCCGCGCAGGAAGGGTGGTACGGAATCCTCCACCGATGCGGTACACAGCACGCGGGTATCACCGAACTCGACCAGCACGGAACCTTCGGCGTGGCGCGTGAAGCCGGGGGTGAAGCGAACGTTGCGCAATTCGTCGGTTGCTCGGCCGCTGGGACGCATGCACGTGACTCCTGCTGAAAATAAGATCCGGGAGCGTACCATAGCGTTGCGCTTTTGCAGGCGCGAAGGGACCGCGTAAACTTCTCCGCTTCTGTGCCTGGCCGACCCCTTGCGGGCGGCTCCAGTACGGCTATCCCTCGCATCGCCAAGGAGTAACCTGCATGGCTTGCAGCATGACCGCGTTCGAGCGCCGTGAATTGTCGGCAGACTGGGGTCGACTGGCCTGGGAACTGCGTTCGGTCAACCACCGCTATCTGGACATGACCCCGCGCCTGCCGGAGGACCTGCGGCAGCTTGAAACAGCGGTGCGTGAACGGCTCGGTCGGCGCCTGTCCCGAGGTAAGGTGGAATGCAGTCTGCGTTTTCAGTCGTCTGGTGGCGCATCCGGCGTGCAGATCAACTGGCCCCAGGCGGAAGCACTGGTGGCGGCCGCGGAAGAGCTGGAGCGGCGTTTTCCGGTGTCCGGGCAGTTGTCTGCCGAGGGTTTGTTGCGGACGCCCGGTGTGCTCAGCGAACAGTCGCCGGATCTGGAACCGGTCATGGATGCGGCCCTGGGCCTGCTGGACCAGACCATCGACGGCTTCATCGAGGCGCGCGAGCGCGAGGGTGAGGCGCTGGCGGGTATGATTCGCAGTCGCGCCGAGCGTATTGCTGAACTTGCGGAACAGGCGCGCGCCCTGGTCCCGCAAATCAGGCAGCGCCTGCGCGAGCGTCTGGAGGCGCGCCTGGCCGAACTGGATCAGACGCCGGACTCGAATCGAATCGAGCAGGAATTGGTGCTGATGGCCCAGCGCCTGGATGTAGATGAGGAACTGGATCGGCTGGTCATGCACGTCGAGGAGATTGGGCGGGTGCTGGAGCGGCCCGAGCCGATCGGCCGACGGCTCGACTTTCTGATGCAGGAACTCAATCGTGAGGCGAATACGCTCGGCTCCAAGGCCGCGGCCATCGACACCACCCAGGTATCGGTCGAGATCAAGGTGCTGATTGAGCAGATGCGCGAACAGATTCAGAATCTGGAGTAAAGCATGAGCGCGCTCAGCGGCACGCTGTATATCATTTCGGCACCGTCTGGCGCCGGCAAGACCAGCCTCGTGCATGCCTTGCTGGAAGCCTGTCCGGGGCTCACCGTCTCGGTCTCGCACACCACGCGGGTTCAGCGCGAGGCCGAGCGGGACGGCGTCCATTACCACTTCGTCGACGAACAGAGCTTTCTCGCGATGATCGAGGCCGGTGCCTTCCTGGAGCATGCCTCCGTCTTCGGCAATCGCTACGGCACTGCGATTCAGCCGGTGCGCGACCGCCTGCGGCAGGGCGTCGACGTGATTCTGGAGATTGACTGGCAGGGCGCCCGCCAGGTGCGGGCGGCCATGCCGGATGCGGTTTCCGTGTTCATTCTGCCGCCATCGCGTATCGAACTGGAGCAGCGCCTGCGTGGGCGCGGGCAGGATAGCGACGAGGTCATCGAGAGGCGCATGCGTGATGCCGTGAACGAAATGTCACACTACGCCGAATACGATTACCTGGTAGTCAATGACGACTTTCGCGAGGCGCGGGCGGATCTGCTGGCGATCATCCGCAGTCGGCGCCTGCGACAGGCTGCGCAACAGCAGCACCTCGGCGACACCCTGGACGAACTGCTGGGTACCGACTGACCCGAGTGGTAGCGGTCGTTTCCCCGGATGCTGCAGGGCATCACGGAGATCGCCAACTCATGTATAGTAATTGTTGAAGCAATATAACCAATTGGAGCAAAGAATGGCGCGGGTTACCGTAGAAGATTGCCTGGATTTCGTCGACAATCGTTTCGAGCTGGTGCTGGTGGCGGCGAAGCGGTCGCGGCAGATCGCGAATGGTTCACAGCCCTTCGTGCCCCTTGAGAACGACAAGCCGACTGTGCTCGCACTGCGCGAGATCTCCGAACAGCATGTCGGCCCGTCGATTCTGGATGAAGAGCCCGAGGCCGAAATCACCGCTGCCGTTGAAGAAGCGCAGCGCGCCGAACTGATGCGGGAAGCGGCAGAGGCAGACGCCGACGCGGCAGAGCGTCCAGCGGGATGATTCCGGAGGGCTGATGGCGCGCGCAGAAGCCCTGACCCCCGACGACACCGGTGCCGTGGATCCGCGGCGCGGGGTGGACGACCTTTGTTTGCTGCTCGAGGACTACCTCGAGCCGGACCAGGTGGACATGGTCCGGCGGGCCTACCTTTTCGGCGCTGCCGCCCACGAAGGGCAGCAGCGCATGTCCGGCGAACCCTACATCACCCACCCGGTGGCAGTGGCCAAGGTTCTGGCCGAGATGCGGCTGGATGTGCAAAGCATCGTCGCCGCGATTCTCCACGACGTCATTGAAGACACCCCCACCGCGAAAGAGCATATCGCCACGGATTTCGGCGAGGAAGTTGCGGAACTGGTTGACGGGGTTTCCAAGCTCACCCAGATTCACTTCGAGAGCAAGGCCGAGGCGCAGGCCGCCAACTTCCGCAAGATGGTGCTGGCGATGGCGCGGGATATCCGGGTCATCATCATCAAGCTGGCTGATCGGCTGCATAACATGCGCACGATCTGGGTCATGCCACCGCACAAGCGCCGTCGGATCGCCCGCGAAACCATGGAAATCTATGCCCCGGTTGCACACCGCCTGGGCATCAACAACATGCGCATCGAGCTGGAGGATCTGGCCTTCGCGGCGATGTATCCGATGCGCTTCCGGGTACTGAAGTCCCAGGTGCGCAAGGTGCGCCGGAATCAGAAGGCGTTGCTGGGTCGGGTGCGTGAGGCCATTGCGGAGCGGCTGCAGGGTTCAGGGATTGACCCGGTCTTGACGGGCCGCGAAAAGCACCTGTTCAGCGTCTACCGCAAGATGCGTAACCAGGGCGGTGAACGGAAACCGTTCAGCGCCATCTTCGATGTGCACGGCATTCGTGTCACGGTCGGGGATGTTGATGCCTGTTACCGAACACTGGGCGTCATGCACGGGCTGTACAAGCCGGTGCCGGGCCACTTCAAGGACTACATTGCAATCCCCAAGAGCAACGGCTACCAGTCGCTGCATACCATGCTCTGGGGCCCCCAGGGCGTGCAGATGGAGGTCCAGATTCGTACCCATGAAATGGACCGGGTGGCCGAAATGGGCGTTGCGGCCCACTGGATGTACAAGACCGGTGAGGCTGGCCAGAATACTGCGCAGACCCGGGCCCGGGAATGGGTCAAGGATCTGCTCGAGATGCAGCGCAATGCCGGTAACCCGCTGGAATTCATCGAGAACGTCAAGGTCGATCTGTTTCCGGACGAGGTTTACGTGTTCACCCCTCTCGGCGAGATCATGGAACTGCCGCGAGGCGCCACCATCGTCGATTTCGCCTACGCCGTGCACTCTGATATCGGTGATACCTGCCTTGCCGCCAAGGTGGACAAGCGCCTGGTTCCGCTGCGGATGCCGCTGCAGACCGGACAGACCGTGGAAGTCATTACCGCGCCTGGAGCCAGGCCGAACCCTGCCTGGCTCGACTTCGTCGTTACCGCCAAGGCGCGTTCGGCCATCCGGCATGCGCTGAAGACACTGCGTCATGAGGAGGCGGAAAGCCTTGGCCGGAGACTGGTTGATCAGGCGCTGGAGGGCATGGATCGCAGCCTGGATAGCCTGCCTGCCGAGCAGTTGCAGACCGGACTCCGTTCAGCGGGTGCGGACGACCTGTCTCATCTGCTGCAGGACGTGGGCCTTGGAAGAATAATGCCCTGGCTGGCGGCGCGTCATCTCAGTGGGCTGGTCGAGGAACGTGCTGATGCCGAGGGCGATCAGTCCACCCGCGAGCGGCTCACGATCAAGGGTACCGAGGGCGCCGTCGTGACCTTCGCCCGCTGCTGCAACCCTATTCCCGGCGACCCGATCGTCGGTTTCGCCAGCGCGGGCCGTGGCGTGGTCGTGCATCTGCAGGATTGCCGCAACCTGGTGGAATATCGCAAGCACCCGGAGAAGTGGCTGGACGTCCAATGGGAGCGCGATATCGACCGCGACTTCTCGGTACCAGTGCGGGTCGACGTGGTCAACGGTCGCGGCGTGCTGGCCGAGGTTGCATCCAGCATCTCCGACATGGACGGCAATATCCTCTCGGTGGCAGTGGACGAGCGCGAGGGCATGATCGTCACCATCAATCTTTCCATCGCCGTGCGCAGTCGCCTGCATCTTGCCCGCATCATGCGGCGGCTGCGCGGGCTTAAATCAGTGTTGCGAATCAACCGCGTGAAGGGTTGAAGAAGTTCTGATTTCCTCGCCCGCAGACGCGGCCATCTGTCAGAGCTTCCAGCAACGTTTCTGAAGAGGTTTCGCCGTGCACGGACGACAGCGGACAGCCTCCATCGGGCGCTATTTCTGGCCGGCCGCCGTGCTGGCCTCATTGCTTGCATTTCTGCTGTTCGATCGTCCCCTGGCTGCCGACTGTGGCGGGCTTGATTCGGCCTCGTCGGTTTCCGAGGCGCTGGCCCTGGCCGAGATGGGTCAAACAGAAGTCATTCAGGTGCAGGGCGTGGTGACTGCCGTCTTTCCCGGGCGCCAGGGGCTGAACGGTTTCTTTCTGCAGTCCATTGAGTCGGAGAACGTTCGGGGCGGGTTCGTGTACGCGCCCGATCTGGCGTTGTCCGATTGGCATCGGATCGAGCCGGGCAGCCTGTTGCTTCTGACAGCCCGCCCCGGCCAGTGGCAGGGGCGGGCACAACTGCAGCGAGTCCAGTCGGTATCGCATTGCGGCGATAGGCCGCTGCCATCTCCGGCAGCGCTGGACCTGCCTGCCGAGCGTGATGAACTGGAGCGACTGCACGGCAGGCTGGTGACCCTGCCCGACGATCTGGTGGTCACCGGTAACGACCAGCTCGGACGCTTCGGCAGCCTCAAGCTCAGTGCCGGTGACCGGCTGTTCCGGCATCAGGTGCCGGACGATGGCAGGTTGCATCGGATCGTGCTCGACGACGGCAGTTATGCACGGCACCCCGATCCGGTCCCGTACCTCGATGCCCGGGGCACGCGTCGGGTCGGTGATCGGGTGCGCGCCCTGACCGGCGTGCTGGTGGAGGCCTTCGATGACTGGCGGCTGCATCCGGTGTCGTCGCCGGATTTTTTCACCGGTAACCCGCGACCGGAACTGCCGCAGTCACCGGCCGGCCTGCGCGTCGCCGCCTTCAACGTCGAAAATTACTTTGTCACGCTCGGACGCCGAGGTGCTGCTGATGACGCCGAACTTCAGCGTCAGCGCGACAAGCTGTTTGCGGCGCTCGAGAGGCAGGATGCGCATCTACTGGCCCTGGTCGAGGTGGAGAACAGCCGCACTGCGCTGGCCGATCTGGTGCAGCGGTTGAATGCCCGGCTGCCCGAGGAGCGTCGTTACGCCATGCTGGATGGCCCCGTGCGGCGCGGCGACGACGCCATCAAGGTGGCGTTGATCTATAGACCGACAGAGCTGGAGCCGTTATCCGGGGCCGAGACCGACCCGCATCCGGTGCACAATCGGCCGCCGGTGTTCGCGGCCTTCAGGGATCGGGCCAGCGACCGCCGCTTCATTGCCGCTGCGGTGCACTTCAAGGCCAAGGTGGGATGCCCGCAGCAGGGCGATATTGATCGCGGCCAGGGCTGCTGGAACCGACTGCGTACCGAGCAGGCCGAGGCCCTGCTGGAGGCCGTGACCGATGCGGCAAGGCGGCATGAAACCGATCAGATCCTGCTGGCCGGCGACTTCAACAGTTATGCCGAAGAAGATCCGATAAATCTGATTCAGCGGCACGGCTATGTCGACCTGGTGGCGGACCACCTCCCCCCGAAGCGCCGCTACAGCTACGTCTTTCGCGGCGAGTCCGGTACCCTCGATTACATCTTTGCCAGTAACTCTCTGGCCGGGGCAGTGACCGGCGTGGATATCTGGCACATCAACGCCGATGAACCGGTGTTTCTCGCTTTCGATCAGCGTGGGGGCGGTGCGCCAGGCAGTCGTGGCCAGCCCTGGCGCTCATCGGATCATGACCCGGTGATTATAGGCATTCGACGACACCGGCCGGCCGACTGAGTCGTGTCAGGGGCAGGGCCGCTAACATTCTGCATGCCAAGGGGAAGCATCATGCGAAGAACAACCATTCAGACCGACCGTGCGCCGCAGGCCATCGGACCATACTCCCAGGCCGTCCGGGCCGGCGATACCGTATGGCTGTCCGGCCAGATTCCGCTGGTGCCGGCCACCGGCGAACTGGTGGCGGGTGATGCCGCCGCGCATATTCGCCAGGTCTTCGAGAATCTCAAGGGGCTGGCGGAAGCCAGTGGCGGCAGCCTGCAGCATGTGGTGAAGCTCACCATTTTCCTGACAGACATGGACAATTTCGCGCTGGTCAACGAGTTGATGCAGGAATACTTCCGTGAACCCTATCCGGCGCGGGCCGCGGTGGGCGTCGCCAGCCTGCCGAAGGGTGTGGCGGTGGAGATGGAAGCGATTCTGGTGCTGGACAGCGACTGAGCGCCGGGGTGAATGACGCTGACACCGGTCTGACGCAGCCGGTCACCGGCCTGCGCGGCGTCGGCGCCAGGCTGGCGGAGCGTCTTGCCAAGCTGGGAATTCGTACCGTGCAGGACCTGGTCCTGCACCTGCCGCTGCGCTACGAGGACCGGACCCGACCGCAGCCCATCGGCAGTCTGCTGCCCGGGCAATCCGTGCTGGTCCAGGGTGAGGTGATGCTGACCGATCTGGCCGGTGGCGGTGGTCGCCGCAGACTCCTGTGCCGGATCAGTGACGGCACCGGCAGCCTGACCCTGGTGTTCTTCCGCCTCTACCCGGGCCTGCACGCCCGGCTTTCCAAAGGCGTGCAACTGGCCTGTTTCGGCGATGTCCGGCCTGGTCCCGCCGGCTTGCAGATGGCGCACCCCGAGATTCGCGTGCTGCATGGTGGCGAGCCGTCTGCAGAGGAGGACCGTCTGACGCCGGTCTATCCGGCTACCGACGGCGTCAACCAGACCACACTGCGGCGCCTGATTGAACAAGCCATGCAGTTTGTCCGTGCCGGCTTGCCCGATCTCTTGCCGGATGGGCTCGCCGGGCCGGGTTTGCCCGGCCTTCTCGAAGCGCTGGAAACCGTGCATCGGCCGACGCCGGATTGTGACATCGAGGCGATGCAGGCCGGTACCCATCCCGCCTGCCGACGGCTGGCCCTGGAAGAGCTGCTGGCGCATCAGCTCAGCCTGCGGCAGTTCCGTTATCAGGCGAGACGTGAGCGTCGCGCCCCGGTGTTGCGCGGTGATCACCGCCTGCGCAGGCAGCTGATCGCGTCCCTGCCGTTTGCATTGACTGCGGCTCAGCAGCGGGTGGCCGACCAGATCGGGACGGACCTGGCGCGGGCCGAGCCGATGCTGCGGCTGGTGCAGGGTGATGTCGGCTCCGGCAAGACGGTGGTCGCCGCGCTGGCCGCCCTGCAGGCGGTGGAATGCGGTCAGCAGGCGGCGGTCATGGCGCCCACCGAGCTACTGGCCGAACAGCACTATCAGGGGTTCCGGAGCTGGCTGGAACCGCTTGAAGTCGAGGTTGCCTGGCTGTCCGGCAAGCTGCCGGCGGCCCAGCGCCGGACAATGCTCGAGCGTATCGCCAGTGCCGACTGCGGCGTTGTCATCGGCACTCATGCCCTGTTCCAGGACCAGGTCCGCTTTCATCGCCTGGGGCTTGCGATTATCGACGAACAGCACCGTTTCGGCGTCCACCAGCGTCTGGCCCTGCGCGAGAAGGGCCAGGATGCCGAGGTCCAGCCGCACCAGATGATCATGACCGCGACACCGATTCCGCGAACGCTGGCGATGACCGCCTATGCGGACCTGGACGTTTCGGTGATCGATGAACTGCCGCCGGGGCGGACCCCGGTGACCACGGTGGCGATTCCGGATGGGCGCCGCGGTGAGGTCATGGCCCGCGTTGCCGAGGCCTGTGCCAGCGGCCAGCAGGCATACTGGGTCTGCACTCTGATTGAAGAATCCGAGCAGTTGCAGGCCCAGGCAGCCGAGGACACGGTGGCCCTCCTGCGCGAGGCCCTACCGACGCTGCGCACCGGGCTCGTCCATGGCCGCATGAAGTCGGCGGAGAAAGAAGCCGTGATGGCCGATTTCGCGCGGGGCCGGCTGGACCTGCTGGTTGCGACCACGGTGATCGAGGTCGGCGTCAACGTGCCCAACGCGAGTCTGATGGTGATCGAGAACCCCGAGCGACTGGGTCTGGCGCAACTGCATCAGTTACGAGGTCGCGTCGGCCGCGGCGCGACCTCGAGTTCCTGCGTGCTGCTGTACCAGGCACCGCTGACGGAAGGCGCACGCGCTCGGCTGGGCGTGCTGCGTCGGACCACCGATGGCTTCGAAATCGCGCGTCAGGACCTGGCGCACCGCGGCCCGGGTGAACTGCTTGGTACACGCCAGACCGGCGACTGGCAGTTCCGAATCGCCGACCCCGAGCGGGATGCCGACCTGCTGGACGGGGTTCGCCAGGTTGCGGACCGTCTGCTGCAGCAGGAGCCCGAGCTCGCCGACGCCTTGATCCGTCGCTGGGTCGGCCAGCGGCAGCAGTACGGACGAGTTTGATCTGGACACGGTCTTGCTCGGAAGTCCCCGGTTTCCCGGGGCTTCCGGTTCGGCGGCTCGACCGTCAAGCGGGTACACTCTGGGCGCCTTGCCGATTAACCTCGAGGAGTACCGTGAACCGACCTGACTGCCGCTGGTTTTTTCAGTCCGTGTCGCGCGATCAGCGTCTGCCGGCGGACATGGCCCACTGGGTGATCGGGACCGATTCGCTGACCCGACGGCTGCGCGAGCGCTGCGCCGAGCGTTTTGCCGTACGCCGGCTGTCCGAGGGATGGCAGCGCCCGTTGCGCGATGAGGAGCGGCAATTGCGGCTGCGTCATGGTCGACTCGCCTGGGTTCGCGAAGTCGCGCTGTGTTGCGACGGACAGCCCTTGATCCTGGCCCGTTCGGTGATTCCGGCGTCATCGCTGCGGGGCCGCAACGGCGCGCTTCGATTGCTTGGCAATCGGCCATTGGGCGAACTGTTATTCTCCGGAGCCGGTACCAGGCGTGCACCGCTGCGCCTGGCCCGGCTGCGCCGGCATGATGCGCTGGCTGTCCGGCTTGGTCGGCATGCTGGTCGGGATATGCAGGGCTACTGGGCGCGGCAGGCGCGGCATCTGCTGCATGGCAAGCCGCTGCTGGTCACGGAAGTCTTTCTGCCGGAGCTGGTCTGGAGTAATGAATAAGGCGTTTCTCAGAGACAGGGCGACCCAGTATGCGCGACTGGCACGCCTGGATCGGCCCATCGGCAATTTTCTGCTGCTCTGGCCCATGCTCTGGGCGCTGTGGCTAGCCGCAGAGGGTGTTCCCGATCTGAATCTGCTGCTGATTTTCGTGCTTGGCGTTGTGGTGATGCGCGCGGCCGGCTGCGTGATCAATGATTTCGCCGATCGTCATATTGACGGCCACGTGAAACGAACCACTGAGCGGCCCATGGCGCGTGGGCGGGTCAGTCCACGCGAGGCGTTGATCCTGTTCAGCGTGCTCTGCCTGCTGGCCTTCGGCCTGGTGCTTCTGACCAATCCGCTGACCATTCAACTGTCGCTGGTCGCAGTACTCCTGGCGGCCAGCTATCCCTTCATGAAACGTTACACGCATCTGCCGCAGGTGCATCTGGGTGCCGCCTTTGGCTGGGCCGTGCCCATGGCCTTTGCAGCGCAGACCGGCGGTGTACCTCCGCTGGCCTGGCTGGTTTTCGTTTCCGCGGTGGTCTGGGCCACTGTCTACGATACCCAATATGCGATGGTGGATCGCGACGATGACCTGAAGATCGGTGTGAAATCGACGGCGGTGCTGTTCGGTGAACTGGACCGGCTGATGATCGGCATTCTGCAGCTTTTGATGTTGGTGACGTTGCTGCTTGTCGGCCAGCAGGCCGAACTCGGTGCGATCTATTATCTCGGCGTGCTGCTCGGGGCCGGTTTCTTCGTCCGTCAGCAATGGCTGATCCGGTTGCGCGAGCGGGAGGCCTGTTTTCGCGCCTTTCTCAACAACAATCTCTTTGGCGGCGTCATTTTCCTTGGTCTGGTGCTGCACTACGCGCTGACATCGGGCTGAACACGGATGGACGACAGGATGCAAGGATGACCCTGGATCTCGGCTATCGGCTGGCGGCACTGCTGATCCCGCTGGCATCCCTGCTCGTGTCCTGCCATGCCGTGCTGACCAAGCGGGATTCTCGCAGTGCGCTGACCTGGGTTGCGCTGGCCTGGTTGGCACCGGTGGTCGGTGTGCTGCTCTACCTGCTGTTCGGCATCAACCGGATGCGGCGTCGGGTCACGCTGCAGAATCGGGAGATGCCGGACTGGGAGCATGGCGAGGCCTTTACCTGCGATCTGGCTTCGCTGGAACAGAGGCTGGAGCCACAACATCGCCATCTTGTGACCCTGGCCAGCGCGCTGAACCGTCTGACGGAACGGCCGCTGGTGGACGGCAATACGGTCGAGGTGCTGGTGGATGGGGATGAGGCATTCCCGGCCATGATCGAGGCCATTCACCGGGCCCGCATCAGTATTACCCTGGCTACCTATATCTTTGGCAACGACCGTGTCGGACGGGCCTTCGCGGACGCCCTGACCGCGGCGGTGCGGCGTGGCGTGGCCGTCCGCGTACTGATCGACAATGCTGGCGAGCGCTACACCTGGCCGTCCATGGTTGGCGTGCTGCGTCGTCGCGGGGTCGTGGTGGCGCGGTTTTTCCCCAGCCTGCCCAGCCGGCTGTTCGGCATCAACATGCGCAACCACCGCAAGCTGCTGGTAATCGATGGTCGGGTCGGTTTCACCGGTGGCATGAATATCCGCCGGCATCATAGCCGCGAGGAGTCGGGGCGGCGGATGGCGCGGGATTTCCAGTTCCGGCTGCAGGGGCCCGTGGTGCGCCAGCTGCAGGAAGTGTTCTACGAGGACTGGTATTTCGCCGCTGGTGAGCATCTTGACGGACAGCTCTGGTTCCCGCCGAGCCGGCGACGGGGTGATGTTGTCGCAAGGGGCATTCGGAGTGGGCCGGATGACAACTTCCTGAAACATCAGGATGCCCTGCTTGCGGCCATCGCCACCGCCGAGCGGTCGCTGCGGATTGTCACCCCGTATTTCCTGCCTGACTCGACGTTGATCTCGGCTCTGACCACCGCCGCATTGCGCGGTATCCGTATCGATATCGTCCTGCCCGAACGCAGCAATCTGCCGTTCGTGCACTGGGCGATGATGGCGCAGTTACCGCAGATGCTGGATCACGATATCCAGGTCTGGCTAAGCCCGCCTCCGTTTGATCATGCCAAGGCGATGATCGTCGACGAGGCCTGGTCGTTCATTGGTTCCAGCAACTGGGACCCACGCAGCCTGCGGCTGAATTTCGAGTTCAATGTGGAATGTTACGGCCCGGCGCTCGCCGGCATTCTGGCGGCACATGCCGATCAGCGTATCCGTGCCGCCCGCCTGCTCAAGCTCGATGAGCTGGAAAACCGATCTTTACCTCTGCGCCTGCGCGATGGTCTCACCCGGTTGCTGATGCCTTACCTGTAAGGAAACACTGATCTGTTTCCGCAGTCACTGGCGGCGGCGTTGCATCTGCCCGCTGCGCAGGGAGATGGACTTGCCGAGGCTCCGCCTCGCCATCGTCGGATGAGCTTCGCTGGCTAACGGATCATTTCAGCAGCCAGTGTCGGATTGCATCGAACCAGGACGGCTGCGCCAGCCGACGCTGCCAGCGACGGGTCTGGCGCAGCACGGAGACACCATCCAGGGTGGTAAGTCGGCCACGATTCAGCAGCTGATGGCCGGCCACCCAGACATCACTGACCTGTTCCCGCTGGGTGGCATAAACCAGTTGCGGCAGGACATGGTGCAGCGGTACCGCTTGCAGGCGGTCCAGGTTGATCGCAACGCAATCGGCCTGTTTGCCGGCTTCCAGCGAGCCGATCTCGGTGTCCAGCCCCAGTGCCCGTGCGCCGTTCAGAGTTGCCATGCGCAGGGCGGTGCCGGCGCTGACTGCAGTCGGGTCGCCGCTGAGACCCTTGGCCAGCAGCGCAGCGGTGCGCATTTCGCCGAGCAGGTCCAGACTGTTGTTGCTGGCGGCGCCGTCGGTACCCAGGGCGACGTTGACGCCTTCGGCCAGCAACTCGGTCACCGGGCAGAAGCCGCTGGCCAGTTTCAGGTTCGACCGGGGGCAGTGCACCACGTGGAGCCCGGCGCGGGCGACGGTCTGGCGTTCGGCAGCCGTCAGATGATTCATGTGCACCGCCACCAGGTTCCCGTTCAGCAGGCCCGCAGCCTGCAGTTGCGCCAACGGTCGACGCCCCTCTCTGCGTTGTGCCTGGGCGATGTCTCCGCGTGTTTCGTGGACGTGGCTGTGTACCCGCAGACGGTGGTCGGAGGAGAGGCGGCGTAGCTGTCCCAGCACATGGTCCGATAGAGCTTCCGGTGCATAGGGCGCCAGGCTGCAGTGGAGCAACGGTTCGCGCTGGCAGCGGTCGGCCAGCGACAGGCCACCCTCCAGCGTATCTTCCGGTGTAGCGCCAAAGCCCAGTGCCGTGTCCAGCACACGGATGCCGATCATGGCGCGGACGCCGGCCGCGCACGCCTCGTCGGCGGTGACCGTCGGCAAGTAATACATGTCGCTGAAACAGGTGATACCGCCGCGGAGCATTTCGGCGATGGCCAGTCGAACGCCATCGCGGGCGAAGCGGCGGCCGATGACCCGCTGTTCCGCCGGCCAGATGCGGTCGCGCAGCCATTGGGTCAGGGGCAGGTCGTCGGCAAATCCGCGGAACAATGTCATTGCCGCATGGGTGTGTGCGTTAATCAGTCCGGGGATCAATACATGACGGCTTCGGCGGAAGGTTCGTTGCGCCCGGTAACGGCGCAGGGCATCCCGCCAGGGCAGCACGGCCAGAATCCGTTGTCCCTGGATCACCAGGCTGTGTCGTTCCAGCACGGCGCCGGCCGGATTCACGGGCACGACCCAGCCGGCGTGAATGATGCAATCCACTGGCTCGCGGTCCGCCACGGTAGCCTCCCGGAAGTCCTGTCTTCAGTGCGGTTACCACCGACCATCATGGCACGGCTGGCCGGCCGTGCGGTCTGCCGAATCAGTTGTCGTCATGACGGTAGCGAGCGATAAAGCGCCGATCGAGCCAGTTCTTCCAGTGCCAGGCCCAGCGCCCCTCCGTGGCCCAGGCGCCGCGGGAGACAATCGCATGCTTTGGTCCGGTGGCGATCAGACCCAGAATGACGCGCTGCGGCCGATAGGGCCGCAACGTCGTTCCGCGCTCGGCGCGACGCAGATTGGCGCTCAACACAGGACCCTGACGCACCGCGTGGACGCCCGCCCTGGTGATGGCCTGTTGCTCGATGCTGGTGACATCCCCGGCAGCGAATACTGCGCTATCGCTGATGCTCTGCAAGCTTGCGTGTGTCCGGACGAAACCGTTGTCATCGAGGGCCAGCCCGGTATTTCGCAGCCAGTCCGGGCCACGCACGGCGGTCACCATCAGGGTCAGACCAGCGCCAAGCACGCTGCCGTCATCCAGGATGAGGTTCCGCCTGGTGATCTGTTGTACGCGTTGACCCTCCATGTTCGCGATCCCGGCCTGACGCAGGTGTTTTCGTGCCAGGGCCCTGACCCGGCTGTTATGTTCCGGCAGCAGCCCGCGCCGGCCGCTGACTAGGCGAATTTCCGGAGTGCCCGGCCAGAGCCTGCATCTGTGGCGCACGGCCAGCGCCACTTCCACTCCACCGGCGCCACCGCCGACTATCGTGAGTGGCGCAGCGGCCGATTCGGCCGATCGGGACAGCAGTCCGTCGATGCGCCTGATGAACTGATGCAAGGGCTTGACGGCGACGGCATGCTCGGCAGCGCCCGGAATCGTCGAAAGGCTCGGTGCGGCGCCGGTGTTGATGGATAGCAGCCGGTAGTCGAGTTCGGTGCCATCTTCGAGCATCAGGCGTCGTGCCTGGCGATCAATGGCAATCGCCCGCCTGCAGAGAAACTCCGCTCCGCAGGCCTGCGCCAGCCGCGCCATGTCGATGCGAATCTCATCGAGTCGGTAATGACCGGCCAGATAGCCGGGCAACATGCCCGAGTAAAGACTGAAACGATTCTCGCTGACCAGGATGCAGCGCAGTCCTGTAGGCCGACCCCGGAGTCGGCGCAGGACTTCGACGTGGCTGTGGCCGCCGCCGAGCAGGATCAGTCGGTCAGATGGGTCCCCGATCATGGGATTCGATTGCCCTGCCGGCGCGGAGACTCCTGTAGACTTCGAGGAGCTCTTGTGGAGGAGCGTTGAAACCCGGCAGTGGAGGCAGGATTCGCATGACGGCAGAGGCGAGCGAGGCGCAGGCGCTGGTTGAGACTTTCCTGCGGGCAATCGAGGCGCACGATCCGGAGGGTGCCCGCGCCTGTCTGGCGGATGACGGATTTTGCTATCGGAGCCCGATCAGTGAGTTCTCCGATGCCGACTCCTTCATCGCCGATATGACCTATCGCACCGGCATCGTTAGTCGTCTGGAAGTCCGCAAGGCCTTTGTGGATGGGGAGGACGTCTGTCATTTCCTGTCGGTGCATATCCAGATCTCCTCCCGGGTCACGGTCGATACCGTGATCTGGAGTCGAATTGTCGACGGGCGGATTCAGTGGATGGAAATCCTTTTTGACGCCTATCCGTATCGCGCCTTGTTCCCGGCTGGCACGGAACCCCCGTCCTGGCTTTGAGCGATCATCCTCCGCATCATTCGACCGCTGAGCCAGGAAGCAACTGACTGGCCCTGCGCAACGCCTCCTCAGCCCGTGCGCGAAGGTCCTCCGGCGACATCGGATTGTCAAGGCAGCTCTCAAGCCGTTGCCAGGCCGTCGTCGACTCCGTTTGTGGCCAGCGTTCGCCGGTCACCGCGCGGCCGTCAACGGTGCAAAGTAACTGTGACACGGCAATCAGATCTGCATAGTCGGGTTTTGGCTCCGAGGTCTGTCGGTACCAGTCCTCGGCATGCATCGGGACGGCGGTCAGGATGTCGGGAAACCGCCAGTAACGGAGGATCATCGCCCCGGTCTGGCTTCGATATTTCTCGATGGCCAGGTCGAGCCGCGCGGTATTCGCGGTCAGCTCCGGGTAGAGCACCGAATTGGTGATTAGCGGAATGGCGCCGATATCGTGCACCAGCCCCGCCAGCAGGGCCTGTTCCCGATCAAAGCCGCGGAACGATCCTGCCAGCCCGTGCGCGGTCGCCGCGACTTGCGTGCTGTGCGCCCAGAGCTTGGTCATGCGTGCCCGCAGGGCGGCATGCGGCGACTGGAATACAGCCCGCAGGGCGTGAGCTGTGACTACCTCCCGGGTTACCGTTGAGCCCAGACGCACAATCGCTGGCTGCAGCGAATCAACCTGCGACTGCCCGCCGTACAGGGAGCCGTTGGCGAGCTGGATGAGGCGTGCGGCAATGGCTGGGTCCCTGGCAATGATGCGCGCCAGATCAGCTGGTCCGGTGTCATCCTCCGCGACAGCGGTGCGCACCTGCACCGCGATGTCCGGCAGGCTGGGCAACTCCAGGCGCTCGGATACCAGGTCGGCAAACAGCTGGTAGAACAGGCCCTCGCTCGGATCTTCGGCGGACGCCTGCATTTCCTCAACCGCATAGTCGGGCGGTCGGTTGCCTGCGAGCAAGGCGTCGCAAATCGAGCGTGGCATGCAGAGCAGGCTGACCTCTGTGGCTGTGATCGCCAGCTCGCGAGTCGGTGTTTCCTCGCTGAGCGGATCGGCCGGGCTGCTTGCATCCACCTTCCGGCGACGATCCTGGGCATCGACCAGCAGGACGCTGCCTGAGACGACGAAGCGATAGGCATCGTCCGAGGTGTTGCGCTGGAAAATGATGCGGCGCGCCGGATGGTTCTCGATCCAGGCTGCGCTTACCAGTTCTTCGATCGCGTCCGGTTGCAGGCTCCGTAACGGATTCAGCTTCTGCAGGAGCCTGGGGTCAATGGCTGACATGATTCCTCTGCGTAATCCTGATTGGTTGGTCTCCAAGGGTATCGCGGCGCTGTCACCACATGCTGCGACGGCCGTCTCATGCTGCAGCGTGTCACGATTAAAATGAAGAGTCCTGCTACGCTTCGCCGGTTTGTCGGTAAACGGTGGAAATCAGGGTTTCGCCGAAGGCCGGTATTGGGGCACAGGCGCATGCATGGACGAGCGTCTGAGTATCTGGATATGTCGTCAGGTGAATCATGTCAAACAAAGCATTTATGCCGCCGAAGCGTCTGCTGATGGGCCCGGGGCCGTCCAATGTGGCGCAGCGGGTTCTAAATGCCGGTGGCCGACCGACCATCGGTCATCTGGACCCGGTGTTCATGGAGTTCATGGACGACCTGAAAGGACTCCTGCGCTGGGTGTTCCGCACCAGCAACACGCTGACCATGCCGGTTTCCGGGCCTGGTACGGCGGGTATGGAAGCCTGCTTTGTCAATCTGCTGGAACCGGGCGATACGGCCGTGATCTGCCGCAACGGCGTGTTCGGTCAACGGATGGTGGAAATGGTGGAGCGCCTTGGTGCCAGGGCCGTGGTTGTCGATGACGACTGGGGGCGCGCCGTGGATCCGCAGAAGGTGGAAGACACGCTACGGCAGACGCCGGAAGCCTCGCTGCTGGCCTTTGTCCATGCCGAGACCTCGACCGGCGCGCAGTCTGACGGTCAGGCGCTGGCCGAGCTCGCGCGGCGTTACGACTGCCTGAGCCTGATGGACTGCGTCACATCGCTTGGCGGCACCCCCGTTGAAATCGACTCCTGGGGCGTGGATGCCGCCTATTCCGGGACCCAGAAGTGCCTTTCGGCGCCGCCGGGCCTGTCGCCGGTCACGGTGAGCGATGCGGCGGCGGAGCATATCCGTCAGCGGCGCACGCCGGTTCAAAGTTGGTTCATGGACTTCCGGCTGGTAATGAATTACTGGGGCAGCGAAGGCAGGCGCAGTTACCACCACACGGCGCCAGTAAACGCGCTCTATGGCTTGCACGAGGCGCTGCTCGCGCTGCATGAGGAGGGGCTGGAGGCGGCCTGGGATCGCCATGCCCGTCTGTCCGCTGATCTGCGGACGCGGCTGGAGGGACTTGGCCTGCACTATCTCGTCCCGCAGGCGGAGAGTCTGCCGCAGTTGAACACCGTCCGCGTTCCCCAGTCTGTTGATGATGCTGCGGCGCGGCTGGCGCTGTTGCGTGAGGATGGAATCGAGATTGGTGCCGGACTCGGTCCGCTGGCCGGCTCGGTCTGGCGCATCGGGCTCATGGGTGAAAGCTGTCGCGCCGAAAGCGTTGAGCACTGCGCGAGGGCTATCGGGCGTATCCTGCAGTTGCCAGCCGAGGCAACTGCCTGAGTATTTTCCGGACGATCCGTCTCTGTTTTTCTTGGCTGCAGCGCGCGCACTAGTCTAACCTGTGCGGTGTGGTCAGAGGACTGCTAACTTCGTCACAAACGTGACGAGCGGTTTGGTTTTGATAGAGCAACACAGGATTGACGGAGCACGACAATGAAAAAACATGGATTGAAGAGCCTGCTCGCTATTTTCGCCGGCACAGCGATGCTGCTCGGCGGTGGCAATGCCTTTGCCGAGGGAGATCGTAGCAAATACGTGCAGAACTCCGATGGTGAAATCTGGCGCAATGCGTCGGGCGACTGCTGGGTTCACACCAGCTGGACCGAGGCCGATGCCATTGAAGAATGCCATCCGGACCTGGTGCAACGCCCTGAGCCTGCGCCGGAGCCGCGTGTCGAAACCCGAACTGAAATCCGTGCCGTGGCCCTTGAGGCCGGTGCACTGTTCGGTTTCGATTCCGCTGAACTCACCGATCAGGGGCGTAATGAGCTGAATCGTGTGGCGCGTGAAGTGCGGGATGACGATGTCCGGGTGCAGAGCATCCGGGTGACTGGTCATACCGACCGTATCGGTCCGGCCGAGTACAACCAGCGCCTTTCCGAGCGTCGTGCACAGGCGGTGGTGAACTACCTGCGTAATCGTGACGCGTTCCGTGGTATCGACATCAGCGGCCGTGGCATGGGCGAGAATGCGCCGGTGGTGGAGTGTGAAGATCAGGCGCGTGATGCGTTAATCGCTTGCCTGCAGCCCAACCGTCGAGTGGAAGTCGAAATCACTGCTTCTCGTGAAGTCGAAGTCACCGACTAAACGTTATTGATTCATAGCGGACCAACCGCTTTTACCGGCCCCGGCAGGCAGTGCTTGCCGGGGCTTTTTTGTAACGAGAAACAATGAGTTATTCTCGCGTCTGCGCCCGAGACCGGTTCTGGTCATCTGGCAAGGCGCGGTGCCGGTTCGGTAGCCCGAGCTACCGGGCCGGCGGCGCAACACCGCCAGGGGCCAAAACCGGCCGGGGCTCAGGCATGCATGCGCCGTCGTACGCCGCCGCATGCATGCCTCTGGCTGGGCCGCATTTTCCCCGATTGCTGCATTGCGCTGCCCGACCGCAGAAAGACTGCGGCGTTTCGCAGCGCGCTTTGCCTCGGAAAAAATGCGGACTCCAACGCAGGCGTGCGAATAAATCAGAGGTTCCCTTGAGCTTACTCCGCGCGCCGTTCGACGGCTCCTGACAAGGGCGCGCAAGGTCTAACCGGATTTAGCGGCTGCTTGCGGGCGCGGGGCGATCAATCAGCTGCGTTCTGGTTCGCGGCTTCCAGACCCAGCAGACGTCTGACGTCGTCCTCAAGGCCCGTCAGGCCCGCTTCCTTGCCGATCTCCAGCGCCTGCTCCGGTGATTCGTCGTACAGCCAGCGGGCGCGCAAGGCCATCAGCGCGCCCACCCGGTTGCCGGTCGAACAATGCAGAAGGGTTGGGGACCCCTCGACCTCGGCAAGCTGCTGGTCCAGCCACTCGACACTTTCTGGCGTCAGATCGGTAGCGCCCCGAACGGGCCTGTAACGATAGTCCATCCCCAGTGAGGCGGCGACCTCCCGCTCATTGAAATCCGGGGTTTCGTCCCGCGGACGCAGGTCGATCACTGTTTCTATGCCCGCCTCTGACGCCGTCGCGAGCTGCTCTGCATCGGGTTGGCCGCCGGTATAGAGCCAGGGTTTGAACTGGACCTGTTCGGGCATGAAGGCGTCGTCGGCATTCACGGCCTGCCCCACCGTTGCCAGCAACAGTCCCAGGCCGAAAACAAAAGCGAAACGCTGCGAAGCCATGATTTCTCCCAAAATCCCATCGATTTTGTCAGTGTATTACCGCTTCGACAAGACTGCGAATAGCGCAGTTCACTGCGCATTGGGGGAGACAGCATGAGTAGGCTTTACGGTGATGCCCATCGGGCGCTGCAGGACCAGTTCCATACTCGCAAGATGGCCGATCGCATTGAGGGGCTGGCGGTGACCACCGAGTTTGAGCCCGAAGTGCGGGCGTTCATCGAGTCCCGCGACATGTTCTTCCTGTCCACCGTCGACCAGGCGGGGCGGCCGACGGTGTCCTACAAGGGTGGCGAAACCGGCTTCGTCCGGGTGATCGGTGAGGGTGAACTGGCGTTCCCCAGTTACGACGGCAACGGTATGTACTATTCCATGGGCAATATCGCCGAGAACCGCCAGGTCGGCATGCTGTTCATCGATTTCGAGAAGCCGCACCGGATCCGGCTGCAGGGGGTGGCCTCGGTGAGCCTCGACGATCCCCTCAAGGATCAATGGAAGGAAGCGGAGCTGGTGGTTCGCGTTCGCGTAAGCGAGCTGTGGCGGAACTGCCCGCGTTATATCCATCGCTACCAGAAGGTCAAGCAGTCGCGGTACGTGCCGAAGGATGCCTGCGAAACGCCGATAGCCACCTGGAAGCGGACCGATGCGGTGCAGGACGTGTTGCGGCCGCACGAGGCGGAACAGGTCAAGCGCAGCGGTGGCGAGATCACCATCGAGGAGTGGATCGAGCAGGTGCAGTCAGGTGACGAAAACGCCTGAACCATGCTTGAACGGGGCCGCGCGTCATCGTGCGGCCCATCCAGCGACAGGTGAAAGACCAACACCGACACCGGCGCGGTGACGGATCCGCCTTTACCTAAGGTCTTGCCGCCGTTCGGGAAGTTTTCCCGGATCCGTGCTTTTCGGGAACCACGGCAGGTGGTTTCAGCCTACAGTGACATGAGGTGGCGGTGGTTCGCGCCGCGACCGGGGGCCCGTCCTGCTGGCCCCAGTCGTCATGAACGCCGTGCAGGAAGCCGACGGCGGGGAGGCTTCCCATGTGGTTTCGCCAGGTTTTTTCAGTGTTGTTCGTGCTGCTGCTCGTGCCGTCCTTTGCCGTGTCTGCGCAGCAGCAGATGCAGCCCGTCTCGGATGCCGAGCTGGACCAGGCGCTTGCGCCGGTGGCTCTTTACCCAGATGCCTTGCTGTCGCAGATTCTGATGGCCGCAACCTATCCGCTGCAGGTGGTCGAGGCGGCCCGCTGGTCCCGGCAGCGGCCCGATCTGGACGGCAGTGCCGCAGTGGAGGCCGCCGAAGGTCAGGACTGGGATCCCAGTGTCCAGGCCCTGGTGGCCTTCCCGCAGGTGCTGGAGCGGATGGATCAGGACCTGACCTGGACCTCCTTGTTGGGTGAGGCGGTGCTGATGGATGAGGGCCGGGTGCTGGATCGTGTCCAGTTCCTGCGCGAGCGGGCTTATCAGGCGGGCGAACTGCAATCGGGTCAGCATGTCGAGGTCATCCGCGAGCAGGAAGTCATCCATATCGAGCCGCGGGAGGTGCATGTGGTGCATGTGCCGTACTACGACCCCAGGTATGTCTATGGTGGCTGGTGGCATTCCGGCCATCCGCCGATCTCCTGGTCGCCACCGCCGCGCTATCGACCGCACCACGGTCTCTACTGGGGCCGTGCCTATCCGGTCTCGGGGTTTTTCTTTACCTCGGTACTCGACTGGCGCCACCGCCATGTGAGCGTCATCTCGGTCCATTCCGGCAGTCGCTCGCTGCGACCGCGGAAATCCGTCCGCCATGTGCGCAGCGGCCATGGTGCCCAGCGCTGGACGCAGCGTCGCACCGCTGGTCCGTCCCGTTCCGCACAGCGAGGGCGGGATGTTCGCCCGTCGCGGCCGCATGTCGAGCGACGGAGCACCTCAACGCGGCGCCCGGACCCCCGCAACCAGTACGAGCAGCGTCGGCCGCCATCCCGGCTGCAAGGCAGCGGGATCCGGGAGCGTCGTCAACAGGATGGTGCAAATCGTCGTGCCAGCAGTCAGCGGCAGCAGGCACCGAACACCGCCCGGGAACGGCATCAGCAGCAGTTCGGCCGGCAACAGTCCTCACGTTCCGAGTCCCGGAACTGGCAGCAACGCCGGGAGTCGGGTGCGGCACGGCGTGGCCAGCACCGCCGCGAGCAGGGAGCAAGGGGCCGTGATGGCGGTAGCTTCCGCGGACGTTCCGGCTCGAGTCAGCGGTCCTTCTCCGGGGGTTCCGGTCGGGCGCAACGCGGCGTTGAACGTGGCGCCAGGCGTGGTTCTTCCCAGCGTCAGCAGCGCTAGGGAAACGCTGATTTATTCCCGCGTCTGCGCCCGAGACCGGTTTTGGTCCTCTGGCAAGACGCGGTGCCGGCCCGGTAGCCCGAGCTACCGGGCCGTTCTTCCGCCTGCCGGTGTCGCAGGCCACCCCGGGTAGCGCCACTACCCGAGGCGCCCTGCTCCTGGCCAGCCGAAAGAACGGCACACGAGCGCGGCGGCGTGCGACGGCGCATGCTTGCCTCTGGTTGGGCCGCATTTTTCCCGACTGCTGTGTTGCGCTGCTTGACCGCAGAATGACTGCGGCGCGGTACAGCGCGCCTTGCCTCGGAAAAAAATGCGGACTCCAACGCAGGCGTGAGAATAGATCAGTGTTTCCCTAGGGTGGTGGGCGCGACCGTGGGGGTCAACGGCGGGGGGAGGTGCGATGAAGCACCTTACGATGTTCGCGTTGTTCCGCAAAGAAAAGCCCGCACGCAACGTGCGGGCTTTTCTTTACGCTGAGCAAACCTCAGATATCGAGCGATGGTCAGCGCTGGTTTCAAGGGGGGTGGACCGGACGGCGTCGTAACCAGCTGGCCAGCGCGGCACCGCTGATGTTGTGCCAGACGCTGAACAGGACGCCGGCGAGCGCCGCGCTGGGCCCGAAATGGGCCATGGCCAGCGCAACGGCCAGCCCGCTGTTCTGCATCCCGACCTCGAAACCGCAACTGCGCACTGTCGCAGCAGGCAGCCCGAGAGCGCCGGCGAGCAGGAAACCGGCAAGCAGGCCGATGCCGTTATGCAGGATAACCGCTACGACCAGCGGTGCTGAAAGCTGGGCGAACTGCCCGCTGTTCGCCGCCACGATGATGGCGACGATCAGCGCCACCGCCATGGCGCTGATGGCCGGGAAGATCCGCCGCAGGCGATGCCCGGTATCAGGCGCCAGATGGTCCAGACCATGTCGCAGCAGAACGCCGCTGAGTAAGGGCAGCAGCACGATCAGCGCAATCTGCCCGACCAGGGTGCCGAACCGGACATCAATGTTTTCGCCAAGCAGCAGCAGGATCCATAGCGGCATGATCAGCGGGGCCATCACCGTTGTCAGCGCGGTAATGCTGACCGACAGTGCCACATCGCCGCGGGCCAGCAGCGTGATCACATTGGAGGCGGTGCCGCCCGGCGCCGCGCCGACCAGGATCAGACCAGCGGCAAGAAGCGGTGGCAGGCCCAGGAGCAGGGCAAGTAGCCAGGCCGCCAGCGGCATCACGGTCCATTGCAGGACGGCGGCGAGAAATACCGGGCCGGGGCGTTTGAGGATGCGCGCGAAGTCACCCAGCCGCAGGGTGAGACCCATACCCAGCATGACCAGCCCGAGCAGTGTTGGAATCCAGCCGGTCAGAGGTTGCAGCCAGCCCGGCAGCAGTAAACCGATGGCCGCACCGAGCAGCACCCATAGCAGAAAGGCGTTGGCAATGCGCTCGCTCAACATGTCGCATCATCCATGTCCGACAAGTCCCTGCGCGCCCTGGTAGATCAGTCGTGCCGCCAGCAGGGCGAGAATCCCACTCAACACGACACGGAACACCGCCTCGTCCAGTCGATCCAGGACCTGTCGCCCCAGCCAGGTTCCGAGCAGGCCGGTCATCAGCATGCCAGCGAGAAAGGGTAGCCAGGGCGCCAGGCTGAAGCCGAGCAGGGCAAAGGCCACGATCTTTGTCAGGTGTTGCAGCACCATGCAGGCGGCAAAGGTCGCGACATGGCGGTGGCGTTGCAGCCGCAGAATGCGCATAACTGCGGCCACCAGCGGTCCGGTGGCGCCGACGAACAGGGTCGCAAAGCCGGTGCCGACGCCGCCCAGGGTCAGGGCCGCCTGGCGCCGTCCGGTTGCCAGCCGCGGCTGCAGACCGGACAGTGTCCAGACAATGAACAGACCCAGAATCAGTTCCGGCAGGCCTGTTGGCAATTCGATCAGCACCAGGCTCCCGGCAGCGACGCCGAGCAGCGTGCCGAGCGTAAACGCGGTCACCGTGCGCCAGTCGACGTATTGCAGCAGAAGCGCCAGACGACTCAGGTTGGAGCCGGCCTGAATCACGCCGTGCAGGGGAATGACCGAGGTGATCGGCAGAAACAGGGTCATTATCGCCAGAAGTGCAACGCCGCCGCCCAGACCGAAGGCTGCGGATAGCATCGAGGTCAGCAGGCTCGAGGCCAGCAGCAGCAGGACCGACGGCAGTTCGAGTTCAGCGGGGATCCAGTCCATGGAGTTGGTCTGCCTGCGGGATCAGCGTCGGCGGCCCTGCTCCACCCGGACCACCTTGCCTGCCTGCAGATGCACGATGCGGGGGATCTGACCGCTGCCGTAGTCGTAGAACCATTCCTCGCGTACCGCGATCAGGCGCCGGGCAGCATCCGGGTGAAACGCTCCTGTCTCCAGCGTCTGCATGGCGTCGGGCTCGCCGCAGCGGGCCAGCAGTTCAAGCCGGTTCATGCCGCGCTGCAACTGCTGCGCCGGGCATCGGCTGCCCGGCACCCGGTTGTAGCCGTGGCCGCCACTGTCGATGCGCTGTACCCGGCCGTTGCTGATGTCGACAATGCGGACCAGGCGCTGTGGCCCACGGTTGTAGTACCAGCGTTCGACAGCGGTGGTGCTGCGGCCGTCAGGCAGCAGACCGAGGTGAACCGGCTCGCGCAGCGTTGGCTCGCCGCAGATGGCCAGCAGATCGAAGGTACTGTCTCCCCGCTGCACGATGTTTCCGCCACAGCGGATCGAAGCGTCGGCAATCACTGGCAGCCCGGCGGCGAGCATCACTCCGATCAGGGCGCAGAGGCGGACGGACAGGCGCATCACGGCATTCTCCGGACCGTCGGAATTTTCATCGTATCTGATAAAGGCACTGGCGGCAGGCTCGGCAGAGATAAGTCAGCCAGAACAGGATGCCGACGAACCTGGCGCCGTCCTCGACCAGGAAATAGAGGCTTTCGCCGCGATGCAGGCCGGCAGCAATGACCAGATCCGGTGCCAGCAGACGCGCGGAGGTGTCCACCAGCAATGAGGCGGCGAAGGCCACCAGTGCGATGACCAGCAGCAGGTTCTCGGTGCGGGCGACGATGTGTCTGTACTGCCATAGCCAGAGCCCGATCATTGCCAGCGCCAGCATCAACACGAGCAGGCGGCTTGTCATCGGTTGATCCGGAATCAGTTGCCGGTGAAGCTGGAACAGGTCATCCAGCAGCAAGGCGGTGGTGATGCAGCCGGCCAGTAGCAGGAAGCGGGTTACCTGGCGGTTGGGCTCGTTGCGCGGCGCGTCTCTGACCGCCGCGGTGAAGAAGCAAACAGCGGCGGCCGCAGCCCATAGAGCGATACCAAGGTTCGAAAGCAGGCCGACATGCCAGGGCGCGGCCAGGATTTCCTGCGGGTCTCGGGTCAGGTCCGCCAGGGGTACGTCGAGCAGCGATGCCAGCAACAGCAGGCTGCCGAGCAGGCTTGCGGCGAGGCCGAGCAGCTTGGCCACGGTCCGTGCGGCGTGCCGGGACTGAAATCGGAGCGAACCCCGGATACGGAAGGTCGAGAGCTGTCGCTGACTATGCATGCTGATCCGGCCGTTTTCGCTCGCCCCGGGCGCCGAAATCTGCCCCGGGTCAGGCGGCAAGCCGCGTCATTGACGCGGCTCGTCGAATGGTCGGCCTGCAGTCTACCGCGTAGTCAGGATCTGCCGCATTGGCGCGATCCGTTTCGGGAACGCTGATCCATTGTCGCAATGATCTGATCGGCGTCTCCCCTGGTGTGTTCAGACCTGAAAGCGAGAGACGGTGCCGCGTAGTTGATCGGACACCCCATTGAGGTCCTCCGCCGCCTGCCCCGCACCGACTGCACGCTGGTGGCTTTGCTCGGAGACGCTGGCGATATTCGCCAGATTCTGGTTGATCTCCTCGGCAACCGAGGTCTGTTCCTCCGCGGCGCTGGCAATCTGGGCGTTCATGTCATTGATCGACCGGATCAGCCCGGCAATGCTGTCGAAGGCGGCAC
>LFIK01000181.1_pt1 | contig 43783 bp, 38 predicted proteins | sample 643401 | NCBI WGS metagenome assembly LFIK01 (sample SAMN03777447, study PRJNA286221) | soda lake metagenome | biome: soda lake; feature: Kulunda steppe; material: water; isolation source: sample T5-Br brine of Lake Tanatar-5 | place: Russia: Kulunda steppe | collected 2010-07
AGCGGTGGGGGCCGGCACGCCGGTCCGCCCACCCGCCGAAGGAGCAACCCCTCCCGGGAACCTCTCAGGCACCCGTACCGCTCGGACCAGGCCACTCTGGAAAGTGCCCCCGAGGGCACGCCGACGGAGAAAGCCGCGAAGCGGCGAAACTCTCAGGCAGAGGCGACAGAGCGGGAGGATGCGCGGGGCGGAAGCCCCCGTGCCCCCGGAGGTCCCCATGTCGCCCTCGAAGCACACCCTCCCGCCCTTCGTCGCACGGCACGTCGGCCCGGACGTGGACGCCATCGCGACGATGCTTGACGGGGTCGGTGCGTCCTCGATCGAGTCGCTGATCGACCGTGCGGTACCCGCAGCGATCCGCACCGACGGGCCGCTCGACCTGCCCGAGCCCGTCACCGAGTCCGAGGTGATCGAGGAGCTGCGCGCGCTCGCCGCGATGAACCAGCACTCGATCGCGATGATCGGTGACGGCTACCACCGCACGCACACGCCCGCAGTCATCCGGCGCAACGTGCTCGAGTCCCCTGCCTGGTACACGGCGTACACGCCCTACCAGCCCGAGATCAGCCAGGGTCGTCTCGAGGCGCTCATCACCTTCCAGACGATGGTGGCGGACCTGACCGGCCTGCCGATCGCGAACGCGTCGCTGCTCGACGAGGCGACCGCGGTGGCGGAGGCGGTCACGCTGATGCGACGCGCCGGGCGCGCGCCCTCGGACCGGGTCGTCGTCGACCACGAGGTGCTGCCGCAGACCCTCGCCGTGCTCCGCACCCGCTGCGAGCCGCTCGGCATCGAGCTCGTCGTCGCGGACCTCAACGACGGTCTGCCTGACGGCGAGCTGTTCGGCCTGGTGCTGCAGAGCCCCGGTCGTTCGGGTGCGGTCCGCGACCTCGCCCCGCTGATCGGTGACGCCGCATCACGCGGCGCGATGGTCGCGGTCAGTGCGGACCTGCTGGCGCTCACGCTGCTGCGCTCCCCCGGGTCGCTCGGTGCCGACATCGTCGTCGGCTCGAGCCAGCGCTTCGGTGTGCCGATGTTCGCCGGCGGACCGCACGCCGCGTTCATGGCGGTCCGCGAGGGCCTCGAGCGCTCGCTGCCGGGCCGACTCGTCGGCGTGAGCGTCGACGCGGACGGTGCCCCCGCGTACCGCCTCGCACTGCAGACACGTGAGCAGCACATCCGACGCGAGAAGGCGACCTCGAACATCTGCACCGCGCAGGTGCTGCTCGCCGTCGTCGCGGGACTCTTCGCCGTCTGGCACGGGCCTGAGGGGCTGCGCGCGATCGCACTGCATGCGCACCGTCAGGCGCGCCTGCTCGCGTGGGCACTCGGTTCGGTGGGCATCCCCACGGTGCGCGAAGCCTTCGTCGACACGGTCACGGTGCACGTCCCCGGTCGTGCAGGCGAGGTCATCGCGGCCGCCGCCGCGGACGGCATCGACCTCGGAACGGTGGACGACGACCACGTGCGCATCGCATGCGACGAGACGACGACGAGCACCCACATCGAGCGGGTGCTCGCGGCGTTCGGGGTGACCGACCCGCCCGCGACGCTCGCCACCGCTGTGGCGACCATCGACGGCGAGCTCTCCCCCGGACTCGGCGAGGACGTGCTGCGCTCCGACGCCTATCTCACCCACCCGGTCTTCCACCAGCACCGGACCGAGACGTCCATGCTGCGCCTGCTGCGCCGGCTCGCGGACGCGGACTACGCGCTCGACCGTGGGATGATCCCGCTCGGCTCGTGCACGATGAAGCTGAACGCCACCACCGAGATGGAGTCGGTGAGCTGGCCGGAGTTCGCCGACGTCCATCCGTTCGCACCGGCCTCACGGCAGGCGGGGACGCTCGCCATCGTCGCCGACCTCGAGCGCTGGCTCGCTGAGGTGACCGGGTACGCCGCCGTGTCCCTGCAGCCGAACGCCGGGTCCCAGGGTGAGTTCGCAGGCCTCCTCGCGATCGCCGCCTGGCACCGGTCACGCGGCGAGACGGACCGGGACGTGTGCCTCATCCCGTCGAGCGCTCATGGCACCAACGCCGCGAGTGCCGTGATGGCGGGCATGCGCGTCGCGGTGGTCGGGGCGACCGATGACGGCACCATCGATCTCGAGGACCTCGAGCGCCAGCTCGCCGCCCACGAGGGACGCATCGCCGCGATCATGGTCACCTACCCCTCCACGCACGGCGTGTTCGAGGCGGGGATCACCGAGGTCTGCCGTCTCGTGCACGAGGCCGGTGGTCAGGTCTACGTCGACGGGGCGAACCTGAACGCGCTGCTGGGCGTTGCACCTCCGGGCGGGTTCGGTGCGGACGTGTCGCACCTGAACCTCCACAAGACGTTCTGCATCCCGCACGGTGGCGGCGGCCCCGGCGTCGGACCGGTCGCGGTCGCCGAGCACCTCGCCCCGTTCCTCCCGACCCACCCCGACCACCCCGACCCAGCACGGCGCAGTGGACCGGTCGGCCCCGTCTCCGCGGCACCGCTCGGCTCGGCGGGCATCCTCCAGATCCCGTGGACCTACGTACGGCTGATGGGTGGCGCAGGACTCACGCATGCGACGAAGGTCGCGGTCCTCGCGGCGAACCATGTCGCACGTCGCCTCGACGGCGCGTTCCCTGTCCTCTACACGGGCGCGGACGGACTCGTCGCGCACGAGTGCATCATCGACGTCCGTCCCGTCGCCGCGACGACCGACATCACCGCCGAGGACGTCGCGAAGCGACTCATCGACCATGGGTTCCACGCACCGACGCTCAGCTTCCCCGTCTCCGGGACGCTGATGATCGAGCCGACGGAGTCCGAGGACCTTGCGGAGATCGAGCGCTTCTGTGAGGCGATGCTCGCCATCAGGGCGGAGATCGCGCGCGTCGAGTCCGGCGAGTGGCCGCGTGACGACAATCCGCTGGTCAACGCACCACACACGGCGGAGATGCTGACACGGGACTGGCCCCACCCCTACCCGCGCGACCTCGCCGTGCACCCGTCGGCCCATACGCGACGGGCGAAGTACTGGCCGCCGGTCCGCCGCATCGATGGGGTCCGCGGCGACCGCAACCTGTCGTGCTCCTGCCCGCCGCTCGAGGCGTTCGACATCGCAGCCGCACCGTGAGCGTGGAGGAGCGGAGCGTCCCGCTCGACGACGCCCACCGGGCGCTCGACGCGACCATGGTCGCGTTCGCAGGCTGGTCGATGCCGGTCCGGTACGCGAGCGATCTCGCCGAGCACCGTGCGGTCCGTGCGGCCGCGGGCCTGTTCGACGTGAGCCACATGGGTCGCATCGAGCTCTCCGGACCGGAAAGCGCGGCGACCCTCGAGTCGGTGCTGGTCAGCAGGGTCCGCGACCTCGACCAGGGCCGCGCCCGCTACTCGATGCTGTGCGACGAGTCCGGCGGTGTCATCGACGACCTCATCGTCACGCGGACGGTGGACGGGTACCTGATCGTCGCGAACGCGGCGAACGCCCCTGAGGTGGTCGACACCCTCAGGGTCGCGGCCAGCGGCCGCGACACCGTCGTGCAGCACCGCGAGTCGCACGTGCTGCTCGCGCTGCAGGGTCCGTTGGCGCCGATGATCCTCGCGGATGCCACGGACGAGGACCGCCGGACAGGCGCACCGGACGCGGGCGGGCTGCGTCCGTTCCGTGCGGTCACGACACGGATCGGTGGTGTCGAGGCGCTCGTCTCCCGGACGGGCTACACCGGCGAGGACGGCTTCGAGATCGCCTGCGACGACGGTGCGGCGGGTCGGCGCGTGTGGGACACGCTCCTCGCCGTCGGCGGTCCACACGGGCTGCTCCCCTGCGGACTCGCGGCCCGCGACACGCTCCGACTCGAGGCCGGACTCCCCCTGCACGGTCATGAGCTCGGACCGGACCTCGGCCCGTTCGAGACGGGCCTTGGCCGGGTCGTCCACCTCGACGAGGACCGTCCGTTCCCAGGCCGCGCCGCGCTCGAGCGGACCGCCACCGAGGGACCGACCCGCGCGATCGTCGGACTCGTCGCCGAGGGACGGCGCGCGCCACGGGCCGGCTACCCCATCCTCGCGGGCGACCAGACGGTCGGGATCGTCACCTCCGGCGCACCGTCACCGACCCTCGGCGTCCCGATCGCACTCGCCGCGGTCGAGGCAGGGCTGCGGGGCTCGGCGGAGCCCCTCACGATCGACGTGCGAGGCACGCGTGTCGCCGCCCGGATCGTCGACCTACCCTTCGTCCCACCGGCCGCTCGCCGCGGCGCCTGACCGAACGGAGACGGCATGGACATCCCGAGCGACCGCGCCTACACGGCGGAGCACGAGTGGATCGACGGCGGCGATCCTGCGACGGTCGGCATCACCCGGCACGCGGCCGACGCGCTCGGTGACGTGGTCTACGTCGATCTCCCCGAGGTCGGACGGACCGTGGCCGCCGGTGAGTCGTTCGGTGAGATCGAGTCGACGAAATCGGTCAGTGACCTCTACTCGCCATCCGCGGGCGAGATCGTCGCGGTGAACGAGGGGCTGGCGGACGACCCGGGGATCATCAACCGCGATCCGTACGGCGAGGGCTGGCTCGTGCGCATCCGCGTGACAGCGCCGGGCCCGACGATGGACGCCGACGCGTACCGCGCGCTGACGACCTGAGCCGAAGCCTCAGCCGCGCGTGCGGGCACGCTCGCGTGCCGCAGTGCGAGCGGCGTCGAGGCGGTCCCACAGCACGAGCAGGCTCGGCAGCACGAGCACCGCGGCGACCAGCGAGTAGGCGATCGCGTAGACGATGACGTAGCCGAGCTGCTCGAACGGCTTGAGCGTCGACGTGACGAGGATGCCGAAGCCGATCGCGGTGGTCAGCGCGCTCCCCGCGAGCGCACCACCGGTCTGGGCGACCGTGCGGCGGATCGCGGTCGTCCCGTCGTAGGGCAGCGAGCGCTCCTCGAGGAAGCGCGACGTGACGTGGATCGTGAACGGCACGCCGATGCCGATCGACAGTGCGGCGAGCGTCGCGGTCACCGGGTTGAGGGGGATGCCGGTCAGCGCCATCGTCCCGAACGTGAGCGCCAGCACGAACCCGACAGGGAGGACGGTGACGACGCCGATGAGCGGGCGGCGGTGCGTCCCGATGAACGTGCCGACGAGGAGGAGCATCGCGGCACCGAGCGCGATGAGCAGCGAGACGATCTGGGAGTCCTCGATGTCCTCACCGATCCGCGCCTGCACGATCTGCGCGGACGTCGGGACCGCGTCGGCCCCCACGTCACGGATCCCGGCGGTGACCCGGAGGAGGTCGCGCTCGAGCTCGGCAGCACCGCCCTGCCCGGCGGTGGTGCGGATGTCGAAGCGCGTGATGAAGCCGGACCCGTCACGCGCGAGGACGTCGGGGGCGCCCGGAGCACGCTCGAGGAGGATGTCGTAGACGGCGGCGACGTCGGTGCCCGCGGCGACGCGACCGTCCGGCAGCACTCCCAGACCGGCGAGGTCCTCAGCGAGACCGGGGACCGAGGCGGCTGCGCCGAGGACGCTCGCGAGCGACCGCGCGTCGGCGATGGGGCCGAGCGTCGCGACGCTGGGCACCCCGACGAGACGTCCGGCTGCCTCGACGACCGCATCGTGCCGCGCGGCCGTCGCCTCCGGCATGGTGATGAGCACCTGGGTGCTCTCCTCGAAGCCGCCCTCGAACGAGGTGGCGAGCGTCGCGAACACGTCGAGCAGCGGCTCGTCCTGCGGGACGAAGTCGGTCAGCTCGAACTCGCTGTCGAGCTGCGTGAAGCCGTAGCCGCCGACGAGGAGCAGGACGGTCGCGACGACGAGCGTGCGGACGGGTGCCCGCTCGGCGAGCCACGCGGTCCGCCCCATCACGGCCGGGAGCGTGCTCTCGCGCTGCGCGCTGAGCGCGACGACGGGCAGCGTGCCTCTGCGGACCGCTCGGCGGTCGAGCATCCCGCGCAGCGCCGGGAGCAGCGTGAGGGTGAGGATGAACGCGGACAGGATCCCGGCGGCGGCGAGCACACCGAGCGTCGCGAGGAAGTCGACGACGCTCGCGAGGTTGGTGAGGAACCCGATGACGGTCGCGGCCGTGCACAGCAGGAGCGTGAAGCCGACCGTACGCATGGAGCGGACGAGCGCCTGCTCGGGGTCGGCGAGCGCCCCGACCTCGGCTCGGTAGCGCGCCAGGAGATGGATCGCGAAGTCGACGCCGAGGCCGATGATGAGGATCGGGACGATCTGCGTCTGCGGCGAGAAGTAGCTGATGAGCCCGAGGTAGTCCGGACCGAGGAGCACCCCGATGCCCTGCATCCACACGACCGCGAGGACGATGACGAGCAGGGTGAGCCCGACGTCGGCCGCCGTCCGGCGCAGCATCCGGCCCCGCCTGCCGCGCTCGGGACGCAGCCAGTACACGAAGCCGAGGACGAGGAGGATGATGAGGAGCGCCGTGCCGAAGAGGCGTCCGATCTCGGGACCGATGTCACCCGCGTTCAGGAGCAGCGTGAAGCTGAACGGGTCGACGACGAGTCCGGCGGGGACCGGCACCTGCGCGATGACCCGTGCGAGCTCCCGCTGCTGCGCGAGGACGGCCTCATCGTCGAGGCCGGCCGTGTCCTGGAACACGAGCATGAGGCCGGCGGTCGGCGGCTCCCCCGTGCCGACGAGGCCGGCCAGCAGGCCGGCGAGCTCCGGCGGCAGCTGCCGGGCGGCGGCATCGAGCAGAAGCGGGACCTCCTCGTCGGTGACCGTCGACGGCTCGCGACCCTGGAACGCGAGGCCCTGGATCGCGCCGTCGAGGAAGCTGACGATCGGCGGCTGGAGCCCGGGCGCGATCAGCGTCGCGGCGACGTCGGAGGACTCGATCGCCTCGCGGATCTCGACGACGGTCCTGACCGCGGCCGCACTGCGGACGTCACGACCACCGGTTCGTATGACGACCTGCACGACGCTCTGCGCCTGACCGAAGCGGTCGTCGATGACCGCGAGCGCCTCGGTGAGATCGTTCTCGACCGCGACACCCTGCTCGTTGACCATCTGGCCGTTGAAGAAGCCGAGGACGCCGGTGATGGCGAGGACGACGGTGAGCACGACCAGCGGACGGCGGTTCACCGTGCGCGCGAGACCCTCGAACACTGTGAGCATGCTCCACCCTGCCCCGTCGAGTGAGACGCGCAGAGTACTTCGCGCGACGCGTGACCCGTCGATACGGTCGAGGGGCGGACCCGGAGGCACTGCTGATGCGCCGACGAACGTCGATGGTCGTGACCCTGCTCGCGTCCGGTCTGGTACTCGCCGCGGCATGCACCACGGAGCTCGACCCGCCCACGCCGCTCCCGGTCGCACCAGCACCGGCTGACGACGGAGCGGGTCCGGGAAGCGAGGACGACGATCGCGCGGACGACGTCGCCTCCGAGGCACCGGGTCTGCCGCCCGCGGACCGGGACCTTCCGCGCCTCTCCCTCGAGGAGGTGGTCACCCTCGAGGCGCCGATCGACACGACCGTGCTCGAGGACGGCACGGTCCTCGTCGCCGAGCGTGCCGGGCGCGTGCGCGTGCTCGACGGTCCGACGCCTGGCCGCATCGTGCTCGACGTGAGCGGGCGGACGACCACGGACGGGGAGCGCGGGCTGCTGTCGATCGCGGTCGCACCATGGGGTGACGAGCTGTTCGTCTCGATGACGGACGCCGACGGCGACACCCTGGTCGAGGCCCACCCGCTCGACGGCACGGAGGTCTCCGGCCCTCCGCGGACGATCTATGCGACACGCCAGCCGTTCGCGAACCACAACGGCGGGCCGATCGTGTTCCTTCCCGACGGGACCCTCCTACTGGGCCTCGGCGACGGTGGTGGCGGAGGCGATCCCCTCGGCGCCGGCCAGGACCTCTCGACGCCGCTGGGCTCGATCGTCCGGCTCGACGTCCGCGACGGCGGTGTCGCTGTCCCGCGCGACAACCCCTTCGTCGGCCGCCCGGAGTCCGCAGCCGAGATCGCAGCGTCGGGCCTGCGCAACCCGTGGCGCATGGCGTTCGACCGCCATCGGGGTGAGCTGTGGATCGCGGACGTCGGACAGTCGGAGCGAGAGGAGATCAACCGGGTGACGCCGACGCAGCTGCTCGGCGCGAACTTCGGATGGGCGCTCCGCGAGGGCAACGCACCCTTCCTCGGTGACGAGCCGAACGATCACGTGCCTCCCCTCCACGACTACGAGCACGGACCCGGCTGCTCGATCACCGGCGGACTCGTCTACCGCGGCGACGCCATCCCGGAGCTCCGTGGCGGCTACGTGTTCACCGACCTGTGCGACGGCGAGCTGCGCGTCCTCATGCAGGACGGAGCGGACGTCACCGCGCGTGAGCTCGGGGTGACGGCGACGAGGGTCATCGGGTTCGGGACCGACGCGGACGGCGAGCTGCTCGTCCTCGAGATCGGAGGTCGGGTGCTGCGGCTCGTCCGCGACTGAGCAGGGCGACGTCAGCCGACTAAGCGGACCGCCGCAGCGATGAGCGCGATGCCGACGAGCAGGACGCGCAGCGCGGACGACGGGAGACGCCGGCCGTAGCGTCCACCGAGGCCGCCCCCGATCGTCGCGCCGATCGCGACGAGCCCTGCCACGACCCAGTCGATCTCAGAGATCGCGATGAAGAGGAGCGCGGCGACGAGGTTCGCCGTCCCACCGAGCACGTTCTTCACGCCGTTCAGCTCGTTGAGTGGACCGCCGAGCGCGAGCCCGAGGACGACGAGGAGGATCACCCCCTGCGCCGCACCGAAGTAGCCGCCGTAGACGCCGGTGAGCAGGATGAGCGCGAACATCCCCCAGCCGACCCGCCCGGTCGCGGTGGCCTCGCTCCCCCGGGCCGCACGCCGGACGGCGACGGCCTCCGAGATGCGGGGCTGGAGCGCCGCGAGCACCGCGGAGACCAGCAGGAGCCACGGCACGACGACGTCGAACGCGCGGCCCGGGAGGAGCACGAGGAGCGCTCCCCCGGTGACGCCCCCGACCGTCGCCGCGACGATGAGCCTCGCCACGACCGGCCCGCGGCCCCGCAGGGTGGAGCGGTAGCCGATGGCCGCCATCACCGACCCCGGGACCAACCCGACGGTGTTCGAGACGTTCGCGAGCACGGCGGGGTAGCCGAGCAGGAGGAGGGTCGGGAACGTCACGAGCGTCCCGGCCCCGACGACCGCGTTCATGACGCCCGCAACCACACCCGCGAGCACGATCAGTGCCGCGTCGATCGGTGTCATCGTTCGGCGACCCGCGCAGCCCGTGCCCCGCGGATTGCGGTGACGAGCGCGCCAAGGGACAGGACGAGCAGCGTCGACTTCACCGTCGCGGCGACGAGCGTCACGAGCACCCCCGTCCAGGCGGGACCGAGCAGGATGGTGGCGCCCATCGCGACGTTCTCGACCTGATCAGCGATCGCCGCCGCCACGGCCGCTCCCGAGGCGATCGCTGCTGGGCGCCTGGCGGTGCGAGCCGCCTGCGCGGCACGCGTCGCGGCGAGACCGATCGCGAGGGCGTAGGCGACGGGCAGCAGGAGGTCGAGTCCGTGCGCCCAGAGCAGCCGTCCGCGTGGGACCGAGGCCCACGAGGCGAGCATGCGCTCGGCGGCCTCGGGCGAGGCGGCGAACTGCAGGGACACGATGCCGAGCGGCGCCGCGCCGGTCCGGAGCGGCAGGCCGAGCGCGGTGATCATGATGAACAGCAGCGCGGTGACGACGGTGGCCGACCGCAGGAGCGACCGATGTCGGGCGACCGGCACGCGTTCGAGCAGACCGCTCATGCAGGGGTCCGGGCCCGGGTCGCCCATCGCAGCCAGCCCCCGAGCAGACCGAGGAGGACGGCGAACGCTCCGGACGCGCCGTCGAGCGGCACGCCGAGGCGACCCGGAAGGTCGAGCGCGGCATCGAGCGACAGCACACCCGGGCCCGCGATGGCGACCGCTGCGGCGACCACGATCAGGTAGCCGTTGAGCTCCCACCCCTTCGCGACCGACCAGAACCCGGACGCCGCGTTGTTGACGAAGGCGGCCGTGGTCATCGTCCCGACCATTGCGGCCGCGGGCAGCGGGGTGAGCAGCCCGAGGGCGAGGCCCAGACCGCCGACGATCTCGCCCGTCCCAGCCATGAGGGTCGCCGTGCGACCGTCACCGAAGCCGAGCGACGCGAACCAGCCGGAGGTCCCGCGGAAGCCACCGCCACCGAACCAGCCGAACAGCTTCTGGAAGCCGTGCAGCGCGAAGGGGAGCCCGACCCCGACCCTGAGGAGGAGCAGCCCGAGGTCGGTCGCAGCGATGTCCATAGGAGGAGGCTAGCCGTGGCCGTCGGACGCCCCGATCATGAGGTGGTCGAACTGCAGCCGGTCGACGACGATGTCGGCGTGGAGCTCGAGCGCTGGGACCGCGTGCGCTCGCCGTACCGCGACCGTCCACAGCCCAGCGGAGCGCGACGACCGCGCACCGGTCGGCGTGTCCTCGACGCCCGCCGTGCGCTCCGGCTCGACAGAGAGCGACTCACATGCAGCGAGGTACGGGTCCGGCAAGGGCTTGTGCTGCGCGGTGTCCCCGGACGCGATGATCACCTCAACGAGCGCAGCGACCTCCGCACGTTCGAGCACCCGCTCGATGTGGTCGCGGGTCGATGAGGAGACGACCGCGATCGGGAGGCCACGCCGAGCGACCTCCTGCATCGTCGTCACCGTGTCGTCGTGGATCTCGAGCCGCTCGTCGAACAGCACACGGAAGCGCGCGCGGAGCTCGGCGCGGAACACCTCGACGTCACCGAGGTCAGCCCGGGCGCTGAAGTGCTCCCAGTTCACGGCGAAGGGTCGGCCGACCAGCGCGTCGAAGTCCTCGCTCGTCCAGACGACCCCACGGGATCGGAGCACCTCTGACCATGCGATCTCGGACAGTGACTCCGTGTCGGCGATGGTGCCGTCGCAGTCGAAGGCGACGGCGTCGGGCTGCCGTGGACCGTTCACGGGGTGGCTCGGTCGGTCATGCCGTAGAAGCTGCGCTCGACGATGGTGCGGACGTGGCGCGCGTGCCGGAACCAGTCGGCCTCGAGCTGCTGGCGCCCCCCTCGGCCGTATCCCATCGCGCGCGCGAGCTGCTCGAGCCGCTCCCCCGTCGGGAGGACGTCGGCGTCCCGTTGGCGCAGCAGCGCCAGACGGTTGCGGATCGTCGTCGCGAACCGCAGTCCGTCGCGCAGCCGCTCGACGTCGCGGTGGTCGAGGATGCCCTCGTCCTCGATCGCGTCGAGCGTCGCGAGTGTCGACGCTCCGCGCAGCGCCGGACGGACCGCACCGTGCTCGAGCTGCAGCAGCTGGACGGTCCACTCGACGTCGGCGATGCCGCCCGGCCCGAGCTTGACGTGCCGCTCCGGGTCGACACGGCTGGGAACTCGTTCCTTCTCGATCCGCGCCTTCATCCGACGAGTCGCGATGCGCCGCTCCTGATCGAGCCCACCGGCGAACGCCCGCTCCGCTGCCACGCGCTCGAAGCGTCGGCCGAGGTCACGGTCGCCAGCGACGCTGCGGACGCGCAGCATCGCCTGCCGCTCCCACGGTTCCGCCCAGCGCTCCCAGTACGCCTCGTAGGAGGCGAGTGTCCGGGACAGCGGACCGTTGCGACCCTCGGGCCGCAGATCGGCGTCCACGTCGAACGCGCTGCCGTCCGGCGTGATCTCCGAGAGCGAGGTGATGACGCTCGATGCGATGGAGAGGGCCAGAGCGGTCGCCTCGTTCTCGTCCGCACCGGGAACGACCTCGTGGACGAACATGACGTCGAGGTCGGATGCATAGGTGAGCTCACCTCCCGCGAGCGTCCCCATCCCGATGATGGTCAGGCTCACCGGGAGCTCGTCGGGGGACGCGAGACCGAGCGACTCCGCGCGGCGCCGCAGCTCCGCACGGAGCGCCGCGACGAGGCAGGCCTCGGCCACCGCCGTGAGCTCCGCCGCCGGACCCGCCCCAAGACCAGGTCCACGCTCCGGGAGCGCAGCATCCACGTCGCGAAGGACGACACGCAGCAGCTCGAGCTGCTTGAAGCGGCGCAGCGCCGCTGTCGTGTCCTGCCAGTGCAGCCGCGCCACCGCCATGCGCGCGAGCTCCTCGCCGGTGCGCGGTGCGTCGCGCAGGCGCGGGTCGCGCAGCCAGTCGATGCCCTGCGGCTGGCTGATGAGGAGCTCACCGGCGAGGCGGCTCGTCCCGAGCACGCGTCCGAGGAGCTCGGAGGCGGCGGGCTGATCCCGGAGATGGCTCAACAGGAGGCTGCCGTCCCCCTGGGCCTCGACGAGGTCACGGAGCACGAGCAGACCACCGTCGGGGTCCGCACTCCCCTCGAGCGCCTGCAGCACCGCGGGCAGGACGGCCCGAACGATCGCGGCCCTTCGGGACACACCACCGGTCATCGCCCGCACCGACCGCAGCGCACCGGAACCATCGCGGAAGCCGAGAGCGGCGAGGCGCTCCGCAGCGGACTCGTCGCCCATCCTCGCGACCTCGCTGGGCAGCGTGACGCCCGCGGCTGAGGCCGGCACGGTCGCGTAACGCTCGAGCAGCGGTCGGTAGAAGATCCTCGCATGAAGGTCGCGCACGCGGGCCTGCGAACGCGCGAGGTCGGCCATCATCTGCTCGCCGGCAGAGGCCTCCGCCCGCGCGCGGTAGCCGAGCGAGCGAGCGAGCCGGTCCTGCGCGCCGGCATCCGCAGGGACCGTATGGGTGCGGCGCTCGTTCGCCAGCTGCAACGCATGCTCGACGCGGCGCAACGACCAGTAGGTCCGTCCGAGCTCTGCGGCGTCCTCCTCGTCGACGTAACCGTTCGCGGCGAGGGCGGCGAGCGTCGGCATGGTCCCGGTCTCGCGCAGCGTCCGGTCCGCACGACCGTGCACGAGCTGCAGCAGCTGCACAGTGAACTCGACGTCACGGATACCGCCGGGCCCGAGCTTGAGCTGTCGGTCACCGTCGCGGAGCACGTCGGGGCGGGACTCGATGCGCGCCTTCATCGCGCGCACCTCCGCGACCGTCTCGGGGTCGAGCCGCTCGGGCCACATGTAGGGCTCGGCGGCAGCGAGCCAGCGCGCAGCGAGCTCCTCATCCCCCGCGACGCCACGCGCCTTGATGAGCGCCTGGAACTCCCACGTCTTCGCCCACCGCTCCCAGTAGGCGACGAAGCCCGCGACGGTCCTGCTGAGCGCACCGCTTCGACCCTCCGGGCGCAGGGTCGGGTCGACCTCGTAGGCGCGCCCCATCGTCGTCGAGGCGTTGAGCAGCTCGAGCAGACGCGAGCAGACCTGCGTCGCCTCCTGCGCGGCCTCCTCGTCGCTCGAACCGTCGATCGGTTCGTGCACGAACATGACGTCGACGTCGCTGACGTAGTTGAGCTCGCGACCGCCGAGCTTGCCCATCCCGATCACCGCGATGCGTGCGCTCGGAGCTTCACCGGCGTGGATCGTGTGGACTGCCGCGAGCGTCCCCGTCAGGACCGCCTGCGCGAGGTCGGCGAGCTCGGTCGCCACGCCTTCGACATCGAGCGCACCGGTCAGGTCCCGTCCGGCGATGTCAGCGGTCACTCGTCGGCGGATGGAGGCGATCCCGGCGGCCTGCGCGATGACGTCATCGGCGCCCATGACCGCGGCCCTCACTGCTGCAGCGGTCCTTTCGACCTCCACCGGGTAGAGGTCAGCGAGTGCGAGGACCGCATCGGTCCCCTGCCCCAGCAGCTCACCGAGCGGTCGCGAGGCCCCGGCGACGGCGACGACGCGGGCGAGCCACTCGCGGTCGCCACGCACCTGGGCGAGCAGCTCCGGCGAGGAGATCGCGAGGGACGCGAGCACTGCGGCCGCGTCGGTCGGCGCCGCGGCCGTCGCGAGGAGCTCGATGTCGGCGTCGTCGACATCGCCGTCGTCGACGAGGCCGGCGACCCGGAGATCCTCGAGCGCCCGGTGGCTGTCGAGCCCGGCGCGGGCCAGGCGGGCCTCGAGGGACGCGCGTCTGCTCACGGCCCGTCGCTCAGAGGAGCGGCAGGTAGCGGTCGATCTCGAAGCGCGTGACGTGGGACGTGTACTCCGCCCACTCGCGTCGCTTGTTCGCCAGCAGATGCCGGAAGAGGTGCTCGCCGAGCGTCTCCGCGACGAGGTCGGACGCGGCCATCAGCTCGATCGCCTCGCCGAGGCTCTCCGGCATGCGCTCGATGCCGTTCGCGGCCCGCTCGGCCGGGGTCAGCTCGAACGTGTTGTCCTCGGACTCCGATGGGAGCTCGAGTCCGCGCTCGATCCCGTCGAGTCCGGCAGCGAGGATGACCGCGAGCGCGAGGTAGGGGTTGCACGCGGGGTCGGGCGCCCGATACTCGATGCGGGTCGATGCGCCCTTGCGCGGCTTGTACATCGGGATGCGCACGAGGGCCGAGCGGTTGGAGTGGCCCCACGCGACGAACACCGGCGCCTCTCCCGATGGGAAGGGACCGTCCATGCGCGTCGTGAGCCGCTTGTAGGAGTTGACCCACTGGTTGGTGATGCCGGCGGTCTCGCGCGCGTGCGCGAGCAGACCCGCGATGAACGAGCGGGCGAGCGGTGAGAGGTTGTAGTCCGCGCCGGCGTCGTGGAACGCGTTCGTGTCCCCCTCGAAGAGCGAGAGGTGGAGGTGCATCGCGTTGCCCCACGCGTCCTCGATCGGCTTGGGCATGAACGTCGCATGCACGCCGCGCTGCAGCGCGGTCTCCTTCACGACCAGTCGGAAGGTCATGATGTTGTCGGCCATCGTCAGCGCGTCGGCGTAGCGCAGGTCGATCTCGTGCTGCGACGGGGCGACCTCGTGGTGGGAGAACTCGACCGAGATCCCCATCTGCTCGAGCGTCTGGATCGCCTGACGCCGCGTGTCCTGCTGGACGTCGAGCGGCGTCATGTCGAAGTACGACCCGGTGTCGAGCGGTGTCGGCTCCTTCGCGTTCTCGAAGAGGAAGAACTCCATCTCGGGGTGCACGTAGAACGTGAAGCCCATCTCGGCCGCCCGACGCAGCTGGCGTTTGAGCACCTGACGGGGGTCGGCGGCGAACGGCTCACCGTCGGGGGTGAGGATGTCGCAGAACATGCGGGCGACGCCCTGCGACTCCGGGCGCCACGGGAGGATCTGGAACGTGGACGCGTCAGGGACGGCGAGCATGTCCGCCTCCTGGACGCGCGCGAAGCCGTCGATGGCGGAGCCGTCGAAGCCGATGCCCTCCGTGAAGGCGTTCTCGAGCTCGGCGGAGGTGATCGCGACGCTCTTGAGGAATCCGAGCACGTCGGTGAACCAGAGCCGGATGAAGCGGATGTCCCGCTCCTCGACGGTGCGGAGGACGTACTCCTGCTGCTTGTCCATGGCCACGGTCCTCCCCTGCGCCGAACCTCACCTGCGAGCCTACTCGTGGATGAGGCCCGCTCACCCGGGTCCGGGCGTGCGACGGGGCCGGCACCTCGCGGTGCCGGCCCCGCACGACCCTTGGGATCGTGCCGCCCGAGGTGGGGAGAGGGTCACCTCCTGGCGGTCAGGTCGAGCGCCGGGCCCCACGCCCGGCGCCGGCTCAGCTGCTGGCGAGCTCCGGGTAGCCCGGGAAGCCGTGCTCGTGGACGTCGAGACCCTCGACCTCCTCGCGCTCGGAGACCCTGAGCTGACCCATGGCCTTCAGCGTGCCGAACAGGATGGCGGACGTGATCGCGACCCAGGCGGCGACGCCGACGACGCCGATCACCTGAGCGATGAGCAGCTCCGCACCACCGCCGAAGAACAGTCCACCGTCGGTCGCTGCGAGCCCGACCCACAGGGTCCCGACGATGCCGACGGTCCCGTGGACGCTGATCGCGCCGACCGGGTCGTCGATCCTGATGCTGTCGAGGAAGCGGACCGAGAGCGTGACGACGACGCCAGCGATGATGCCGACGAGCAGTGCCATGAAGTTGTTCACGGCGTCCGCTCCCGCGGTGATGCCGACGAGACCAGCGAGGATGCCGTTCGCCATCATCGCGACGTCCCACTTGCCACCAGACAGACGGGTGTAGATGCCCGCGGTCATGCCACCCGCGCCACCGGCGAGGGCCGTGGTGACGACGACGGCCGCGATGAGCTCACCGTCGAGCTCGAGGACCGATCCGCCGTTGAAGCCGAACCAGCCGAAGAACAGGAGCAGGGTGCCGAGTGCTGCGAGCGGCATCGAGTGGCCGGGGATGGCGCGCGCCTTGCCTGTCGTCGCGTCGAACTTCCCGATGCGAGGACCGAGGATCTTCGCTCCGACGAGCGCGGCCACACCACCGGTCATGTGCACGATGGTCGAACCGGCGAAGTCCTGGAAGCCGAGCGCGTCGATCCAGCCGCCGCCCCATGTCCAGGCGCCGACGATCGGGTAGATGACGGCGGTCATCACGAGCGCGACGGCGACGTACGCACCGAACTTCATGCGCTCCGCGACCGCACCGGACACGATCGTCGCAGCGGTCGCGGCGAACATCGCCTGGAAGGCGAAGTCCATCTCGAGCGTCGCGTCGGCGTCGTAGCTGCCGCCGAGCAGGAAGAAGTTGTCAGCACCGAACAGGCCGGCGACCTGCTCGCCGTACATGAGCCCCCATCCGATCGCGAAGTAGGCGACCATGCCCACCGAGATGGTCATGAGGTTCTTGCCGATGATGTTCGCAGCGTTCTTCTGGCGCGTCATGCCGGCCTCGAGCATCGCGAAGCCTGCGTGCATGATGAAGACGAGCACGGTCGCCACCATCAGGTAGAGCACCATCACACTGAGTTCGAGGGCCTCTGGGGTCACGGTCATCCTCCGGGTTCCGGCCGGTCCTGGGGTCTCCCCCGTCGCGCCGCGGGGACGCGGCCGGGGTGGGACCGGTACGGTTCGGACCGTAAGGAGAAGCCGTTACCCCTTGGTTGATCCTGCGTTTCGTCCGTGTTTCGTTCCGCACGGCCTCGAGGTGCCCCCTTGGCCACCCTGCGCATCGCACTCGCCCAGACATCGGCCCGCGTCGGGGACGTCCGGGCGAACTCGGACGTCGTCCTCGCTGCCTGGCTGGCGGCCCACGATGCGGGCTGCGACCTCGTCGTCCTTCCGGAGCTCGCGCTCGTCGGCTATCCGCCCGATGATCTGCTGCTCCGGTCCTCGTTCGTCACGAACGTCAACGTCATGCAGGAGCGACTGGCGGCGCAGGGGCCGGTGGGGACCGCCGCGCTCGTCGGCACCGTCGGGCCGTCCGAGCGCATGGGTGATGACACCTGGGGCGTCGCGAGTGCGGTGCCCGATCTCGCGAACCGGGCTGTACTCCTGCGCGACGGACGCGTCGATGGCCTCTACGACAAGATGCGCCTCCCGAACGAGGGCGTCTTCGACGAGGCGCGCTACTTCGTCCCCGGCGACGCGCCGCTCGTCGCCGACATCGCCGGCGTACGTGTCGGCGCCATCATCTGCCAGGACCTCTGGACGACAGAGGGACCGGTCGAACGCACCGTCGCGGCCGGCGCGGAGGTCCTCGCAGTCCTCAACGCCTCGCCCTACCACCGCGGCAAGCGGGCCGAGCGCGAGGAGTGGGTGACCCGCCACGCGAAGGAGCACGGCGCCTGGGTCTGCTACGTCAACCGGGTCGGCGGCCAGGACGAGGTCGTGTTCGACGGCGACTCGATGGTCGCCGACCCGTCGGGCACCGTGGTCGCCCGAGGCGCGCAGTTCGCTTCCGACCTCGTCATCGTCGACATCGACACGACGTCGCGCTCCACGCGGGTCGAGGACGCGCGGCATGCGCCCGACCACGAACTGACCGCTGAGGACGAGCTGTGGTCGGCGCTCGTGAGCGCCACGCGCGACTACTGCGTCGGCAACGGGTTCGGCGAGGCGATCATCGGCCTGAGCGGCGGCATCGACTCGGCGGTCACCGCTGCGATCGCGGTCGACGCGCTCGGGGCGGACGCGGTGCTCGGCGTGGCGATGCCCTCGCCGTACTCCTCGAAGCACTCGCTCGACGACGCGTCGCATCTCGCGCAGCTGCTCGGCATCCGGATGGAGACGCTGCCGATCGGTCCTGCGCTCGCCGAGGTGTCACGAACGCTCGACGGGCTCGTCGTCAGCGGCTACGAGGGCGAGCGTCAGGCCGGCATCGCCTACGAGAACCTCCAGTCGCGCCTCCGCGGCCTACTGCTGATGGCGCTCTCGAACGAGCGCGGTGCGATCGTGCTGACGACGGGGAACAAGTCGGAGTATGCCGTCGGGTACGCGACGCTGTACGGGGACATGTCAGGCGGGTTCGCGCCACTGAAGGACGTGCTCAAGGGCGAGGTCTACACGCTCGCACGCCACGCCAACCGCGACGGCGAGCGCATCCCGGACGCGACCATCACCAAGCCACCGTCGGCGGAGCTCAGGCCTGGCCAGCTCGACGCCGACTCGCTGCCCGACTACGACCGACTCGATGCGATCCTCGTCGGCCTGATCGAGGAGCTGCGCGACGTCGAGGATCTCGCGCGCGAGGGCCACGATCGGGACGAGGCCGTACGTGTCATGCGGCTCGTCGACCGTGCGGAGCACAAGCGCCGTCAGGCCGCACCGGGGCCGAAGGTCTCCCGGAGGGCGTTCGGACGTGAGCGACGGATGCCGATCACCTCCGGCTACGACGGCACAGAGGACAGGAGCGAACCATGAGCAGCCATGCGGTCTCCGGTGAGCGCAGGGTGACCATCCATGACCTCGCGGTGATGCGCGCGCGTGGCGAGCGCATCACCATGGTGACCGCCTACGACGCGAACGCGGCCGGGATCCTCGACGAGCGCGGCATCCCGGTCATGCTCGTGGGCGACAGCCTCGGCATGGTCATGCTCGGGCACCCGACGACGCTGCCGGTGACGCTCGACGACATGATCCACCACGCGAGCGCGGTCGTGCGCGCACGTCCGCGGTCACTCGTCGTGGTCGACCTGCCGTTCGGTTCCTTCCAGCAGGGGCCCGATCAGGCACTTGCGAGCGCGGTCCGGGTCGTGAAGGAGTCCGGGGCGGACGCGGTGAAGATCGAAGGTGGCGCACGTGTCATCGAGTCGGTCCGCGCGATCGTCGCGGCCGGGATCCCCGTCATGGGACATCTCGGGCTGACCCCGCAGTCGGTCGCACAGTTCGGCGGATTCCGCGTGCAGGGTCGCGACGCGTCGACCGCGGACCGGATCGTGGAGGACGCGGTGGCGCTCGGCGAGGCGGGCGCGTTCGCGACCGTGCTCGAGTGCATCCCGGCCTCGCTCGCCGCACGCGTGACGGAGGCGAGCCCCGTCCCCACGATCGGCATCGGCGCGGGGGACGCGGTCGACGGACAGGTGCTGGTGTGGCACGACCTGCTCGGGCTCGGCGACGGCCGCAGCCCGCGGTTCGTGCGCGCCTACGCCGACCTGCGCTCCGTCATCGGCGCGGCGATCGACGCGTTCCAGGACGACGTGAGCAGTGGCGCGTTCCCGTCCGCCGAGGAGAGCTACGACGACTGAACCGTCCGGTGAGCGCCGCTCAACGCGACGGCCTCAGCGCGACGGCAGGTGGGTGCCCTCGACCTCGCGGGCGAGCACGAACAGGTAGTCGGCGCAGCGGTTGAGGTAGCGCAGCGGCGCCTGGTCGGGCAGCTGCCCCTCGCGGTCGAGCGCCACGACGTAGCGCTCGGCCCGGCGGCAGATCGTGCGCGCGAGGTCGAGCGCCGCGGCCGGCCTGCTCCCCGAACCCCCTGGCACGACGAAGTACTGCGGGATCGGGTGACGCTTCGTACAGGCATCGATGCGCTCGTCGAGCACGTCCACCATCGCGTCATCGATGCGCGAGACGCCGACCTCGAGACGGTCCCAGTGGTCCGCGCGCGTCGCGAGCTGCGCGCCGACGACGAAGAGCTCACGCTGGACGTCGAGCACGAGGTCGTGCAGGTCACCCTCGAGGTCGGCACGGGCGAGCCCGAGCGCGCTGCACGTCTCGTCGACCGTCCCGTAGGCGGTCGTGCGCAGGTCGTGCTTGTCGACACGACCGCCGTAGAGCAGGCCGGTCGTGCCGTCGTCGCCCGTCTTCGTGTAGACCTTCACCGCTGCCCTCGTCCCTTCGTCCGACGCAGGAGCCTATCTCCGGGGAAGCCCGGGAAAGCACCTGGAGCGCCGTCCGGCCAACTGGAGCCGGGCCGGACGGACGGTAGTGTTCGCACCTGAAGCCGGTTCGGCGTCCGGCGCCGGCAGGATGCCGATGGTGGCGGCTCAGGCGCTTATAGTAGGGGTACGTATCGTGCGAGAAGCATCGATTGACGACAGCACCGAACGGCCTCCGAGCAGCCCGTCAGCACGTCAGGCCTTCCGGGTGCTCGTGCGCGAGCGCAACGGCTCCCATGGCGGCCGAGTGATCGACGTCCAGCTGCAGGTGCGGCGAACGGGCGCGCTCGTGTGGGCTCAGACGTTCTCCGACCCATCGCTCGCCCGAGAGCTCGAGGCTGAGCTCGAGCGCGACATGGACGAGATGGACGAAGCGGACTTCCGTCGCGCGCACCGGGTCATGTCCGACTCATGACCGGGTCTGTCCCACTCGGCGCACGCGGGCGGGTCAGCGTTCGTGCGCTCGTGACGGCCCCGAGGCGTGATGAGATCGTGGACTTCGATCGGCTCCTCTCGGCCATCGGACCCGCGGACCTTCTCGAGAGCGCAGACCGCTCCGGCTGGTCCTACCTGATCCCGCATGACCTCTCCCCCGGCGTCCTCGTGGATGACGGCGAGCGATCCTGGCTCGAGCTGCGCGACGGGACGGTCCACGCGCTGGGGACGGATCCGCTCGCTGCGCTCGATGCGGTCACCGAGGCCCTCGGCCTCCGCCCGGACGCGATCCCGGATGAGGGACCGAGCATGCCCTTCCGCGGAGGCCTGGTCGGAGCGCTCGCCTACGAGCTCGGTGACCGGATCCTGCCGAGGATCGGATCCCGCCCTCGGAGTGCCGACCAACCGGACATGATGCTCAGGGTCGCCGGCACCGTCATCGCCGTCAGCAGGGAGCGGGACCACGCGTTCGTGGTCGTCGATGAGGGGATACAGCGCTGCTCGGGCGATGTCGTCCACGAGGAGCTCGAGGAACGCTGCCTCCGTGCTGATGTGCGGCCCATGTCGCAGTCCCGCGACGGGGACGGTCCGGCTCCGACAACCGCCATCACCTCCCTGCCCCATGCGGAGTATGCGGTCGCGGTGGAGGAGGCGCTCGCCACCATCGGGCGTGGTGACGCTTACCAGGTCAACATCACCCAGCGCCTGTCCGCGCCCTTCAGCGAGGGGCTCACGGCGCTCTACCGGCGGATGCGTGCAGCGAGCCCGGCCAGCCACTCGGCGCTGCTGCCGCAGGCAGGACTCGCATCCATCTCGCCGGAACGATTCCTCGACGTCGTCGCCGGCGTGGTCACGACCGACCCGATCAAAGGGACCCGGCGACGTGCGGACGATCCGGTCCTCGATGCCGCACTCGCTGACGACCTGACGACCTCCACCAAGGACCGGGCCGAGAACGTCATGGTCGTCGACCTCGAGCGCAACGACCTCGGTGCCGTCTGCGTCGCCGGCAGCGTCGAGGTGCCGACGCTCCTCGAGCTTCGCGCCCTGCCGACGGTCTGGCATCTCATCTCGCGTGTCCGAGGAACGCTGCGGCCGGGGACGACCTACGCCGATCTTCTGCGGGCCACCTTCCCGTCAGGCTCCGTGACGGGTGCCCCGCGCATCGCGGCGATGCAGAGCATCCGACAGCTCGAGCCCGTCGCACGCGGCTGGTACTGCGGGGCGGTCGGATGGATCGGGAACGGGAGCGCGGCCCTCTCTGTCGCCATCCGGACCGCCACCCTGAGGGACGGCCTCGCGACCTACGGAGCAGGCGGGGGGGTCGTCGCGGACTCGGACCCGGACGACGAGATCGCCGAGTCGCTCGACAAGGCCGTGCCCTTCCTCACCGCGGTGGGCGCGACGCACACCACCGGCCGCTCGGCGGGCGTCGCGCGACCCGCGACCCTCCCGGCGACCTCCGCTCCGGGTCCCATGGAGGACCGGTGATCCTCCCGATGTGGCACGGCGACACGCTCGTCGACGGCCCGGCCGCGGCCATCGACGTGCTCGACGCCGGCCTGCGCAGCGGCGTCGGCGTGTTCGAGACACTCCGCGCCGAAGGGACAGCGACCCTCGCCGCGGAACGCCACCTCCAGCGCCTCTCGGATGGGGCACGTCGCATCGGCATCACGATCGAGAGCGGGCGCATCCGGGACGCGCTGGTCCGGACGCTCGCTGCACCGCGCACGGTCGATGAGGTCGCGGTGCGCATCACCGTCACGGCCGGTCCGGTCACCGATGAGCACTGGCCCCCCGTCCCAGTGGGTCGACCGACGCTGATCATCACGCTGCACCCTGCACCTGCGCTGCCGCTCCCCTCGGTCGATGCCGTGACCGTGCCGGCCCGCCGCTGGCCGGCCGACCTCAAGTCGACGTCCTACCTCGCGAGCGTGCTCGCGCAGCGGGAGGCGGTCGCGCGCGGCGCCGACACGGCGGTGCTCCACGACGGTGACGAGCTGCTCGAGTCGGCGGAGGGCAACCTGTTCGTGGTCGCCGGGGGCGAGCTGCGCACCCCACCGGCGGACGGTCGCCTGCTGCCCGGGGTCACGCGTGCGCTCGTGCTCGAGGCGGCCGAGCGCCTCGATGTCCGAGCGACCGTCGCACCGCTGCTCCGTGCTGATGCGCTGGCGGCGGACGCGTTGCTCGTGACGTCGGCGGTGAGCGGCATCCGCACCGTCCGCACGCTCGACGGCGTGACGATCGGCAGTGCGGGGAGTGAGGACACGGCGTCCGCGCTCGTCGACGCGCTGCGAGCGGCGCTCGAGGCACAGCGTCGCTGAGCGGTCACTCGCCCGCGAGGTCCTCGGGGTCCTCGAGGCCGAGCTCGACGAGTCGGCCGCGGTGCGCGGTGAGCAGCCCCATCGCGAGCCGCCGGACCTCGACCGACGCCTCGTCGTCGTCAGCACCGAGCAGCACGGACAGCGCGTCGCTGTCCCCGGCGGCCTGCTGGAACGAGGTGAGCGCCTGGCCGAGCAGGTCCGCGACGATGCCACGCGCCCGCTCCCGAGACTCGTCGCTCGTGAGCTCGGAGCGCAGCAGCGCGATCGCCGCGGCCTCGACGTCCGCGCGGTCCTCGAGGGTGCGCAGCACGACGTCACCGCTCGCGGGGTCGAGCATCGGCACGACGGTGCGCATGAAGTCGCGTGCGAGCGGGATGCCGAACGCGAAGAACACCATCGCGCCGAACCAGTCGTCGAGCGGTGCCCGCTCGAAGAAGCGGTCGAAGAGGCCCTTCTGGCGGTCCATCGCCGCGGTCGCGAGGTCGGTCAGCGACGCGAGATGGTCGTGCAGCGCCCGGTAGGCGTCGTGCTCGCGGCCCGCGAAGGCAGCGATGCGGTCCGCCGCGCGCGCATCGGGAGCGAAGCGGACGGCCGACGACATCGCGGCGAAGGAGCGCAGCTGCCCGTACGCGAGCACGCCGAGCAGCTCGACGGTCGCGAGCCGACGGTCAGCGTCGATCATCTGCCGACCTCAGACGGACGGCGCGGACGCCAACCGAGCCGCTCGGAGATCTCTCGCGCCGAGCGCAGCACACGGAGCGCGACGTTCTCGGGCTCAGGGAGCCGTGCCGTCGGCGCGACGATGCCGACCGCGGCGACGGCACGCCCGGTGTGGTCGAACACCGGGGCGGCGACACCGGCAGCACCCGGCTCGATCTCGTCGCGCGTGTAGGCGACACCGCGCTGGCGCACGGGACGGAGCTCGTTGAGCCGCTCGCCGTCAGGGAGGAACGCGAGCAGCGCCTTGCCGTGCGCGGCCATGCCGAGCGGATGGCGGAAGCCGACGCGGTAGTTGACCTGCACGAAGCGGCCGTCGGGCTCGATGACCTCGACGACGACGACGTCCTCCCGGTCACGCACGACCAGGCACGCGGTCTCGTTCGTGTCGTCGCTGAGCGCGCGGAGTGCGGGACCGGCGAGCCGGCGGACCTCGAGACCCTGCGCGGCACGTACGCCGAGCTCGAGCATCGACAGGCCGAGCCGGTAGCGACGCGTCTCGGGGTCGCGGGTGACGAAACCCTCCTCGGAGAGCGTGTCGAGGAGGCGGTAGAGCACGGCACGGTCGAGGCCGGTCACATCGGCGAGTCCGGACACGGTCGCGCCCTCGGCGTCCTGCCCGAGCGCCTTGAGCAGCATCAGTCCGCGGGAGAGGGTCCGCGACCCTCCGGTGCGGACGACCTTGCGATCGTTGGCGGGCACGTGACCTCCTCGGGCGGGCCCCGGACGGGCCTCGGGCGGGCCGTGGTGCCCGGCGGTCCGGAGTGTCGCGCGCGCGCCGCGCACGGTCAAGTGCGCATCGACCCGGAGGGAGCCGTGACAACGGCTGAGAAGGACCTGCGTCGCCCTGACGCACGCCTCAGAGGCCTTCTGAGGCCACCGCTACCCTGCGCCGGACGTTCCGGTCATCGACCCGGGACACCGCGACGATCGAGCACGGCCGCGAGAGCGACCCGAGAGGCGACGAGAGATGAGCCAGGAGATCGAGAAGATGCTGGGCGGCTCGCGCCGCGCCTATGACAAGCTCTTCGAGTCGCGGATCCTCTTCCTCAAGGGCCCCCTCGAGGACGACGTCGCGGACAACATCGTCGCCCAGATGCTCGCGCTCGACGCGGAGTCCGACGACGACATCACGCTCTACATCAACTCCCCCGGCGGCATCATCACGGGCATGTTCGCCCTCTACGACTCGATGCGGCTCCTGCGCTCGAAGGTCAACACGCGCTGCATCGGTCTCGCCGCGTCGGCCGGCGCGTTCCTCCTGTGCACCGGCACGGGCACACGCTCGGCGACGGAGAACGCGCGGATCATGATCCATCAGCCGCTCGGAGGTGCCCGCGGGACCGCGAAGGACATCGAGATCCAGGCGAAGAACATCGTGTGGATCCGCGAGCGCATCAACGAGATCATGGCCGAGCGGACCGGCCAGACCCTCGAGCAGATCCGCATCGACACGGACCGTGACTTCTGGATGACGGCGGCGGAGGCCAAGGAGTACGGCCTCATCGACACGGTCATCGACGCCGGCCAGGGCAGCTGACCGCATGACCGACGGCGCCGCACGCGATCCCGCGGCGTCGCAGGTCCGCCTGCTCGGTGACCTCCTCGGACGGGCGGTCTCGACCGTCGACGGTCCGGAGCGGCTCGCCCTCGTCGAGCGGGTGAGAACACTCTCCGTCGCACAGCGACGCGGCCAGGACGATGCCGAGCTGCGCGAGCTGCTGCGTGACCTGCCCGCGGAGGACCTCCGCATCGTCGCGCGCGCCTTCGCCGCCTGGTTCCATCTCGTCAACCTCGCGGAGGACCAGGGTCAGGCGCGTCGCCTCATCGAGGAGCGTCACGCGTCCGCCGCCGCGGGCAGACCGCACGGCGAGACGCTGCTCGCGGCGCTCACCGCGCTGCGCGACGCGGACGTCCCCGCCGCGGACGTCGCTCGCCTCCTCGCCGACCTCCGCGTCCGCCTCGTCCTGACCGCCCATCCGACGGAGACGCGACGCCGGAGCGTGCTCGCGAAGCTCGTCCGGACCTCCGACCTGCTGCGCCGCCTCGACACCGCTCCCCTCTCTCCCGAGGACCGCGACGACCTGGTCCGCCAGCTGAGCGAGGAGGTCACGTCGCTCTGGCTCACCGACGAGACACGCGACCGTGCACCCACCGTCGTCGACGAGGTCCGAAACTCCATCTTCTGGTTCGACGCCTCGATCTTCTGGGTGGTGCCGCGCGTGCTGCGCGAGCTGCGGGCCGCCGTCGCCGCGACCTACCCCGAGCTGACACCGGAGCTCGACCGGCCGCTCACCTTCGGATCCTGGGTGGGCGGCGACCGGGACGGGAACCCGAACGTCACGACCGACGTCACCGCCGCCGCGCTCGACGAGCATCAGCGCATGGCGATCCGCCTGCTCCGTCAGAGCATCGAGTCGATGCACGCGCACCTCTCCGTCGGCCTCGCACGCGGCACCAGCGCCGAGCTCGCCGCGCGGACGGACGAGCTCGCGGCGGCGCTCGGTGACAGCGACGGCATGGAGTGGCGCTACGCCGACCAGCCGCACCGCGGCTTCCTCGCGCTCGTCCACCGCCGCCTCGGGCGCACCGCCGAGCGGCTCTCCGCACCCCGCACGCTCCGCCACCCGACGCCGGACGTGTACGCCGACGCCGGTGAGCTGCTCGCTGACCTGCGGCTGCTGCAGGCGAGCCTGCAGACCGCCGGGGCCGGCGAGCTCGCCGACGGTCGCGTCGCGGACCTCGTCGTACAGACGGAGGTTTTCGGGTTCCATCTCGCGACCCTCGACGTCCGGCTGCACGCGAGCGCGCTGAAGCGCACCGCCGCGGACCTGCTCGCGCGTTACGGCGACATCAGCGACGCCTCTGCGGTGTCCGACGACGAGCTCGCCGGCGTGCTCGTGCGCGAGCTCGACGAGCCGCGACCGCTCACGTCAGCCCGCCTCGACCATGCCGCGGCGACGACGGACACGATCGAGCTGTTCCGCCTCGTCCGCGACGCGCACGAGCGCATCGGCCCACGCGCCATCGACACGTGCATCGTCTCCGGCACCGAGCACGTCGCGGACGTGCTCGCGCCGCTCGTCCTCGCGCGCGACGCGGGCTGCGACGCAGGACTCGAGATCGTCCCGCTGCTCGAGTCCGCGAGCGCGCTCACGGGCGCCGCGGCGCTGCTCGATTCACTGCTGTCCATCCCTGCGTACCGCGCCCACGTGGCGCGCCGCGGTGACCACCAGACCGTCATGGTCGGCTACTCGGATTCGAACAAGGACGCGGGCTACCTCGCGGCGAACTGGCAGCTCCAGCGCGCGCAGGTCGACCTCGTCCGCGTCGCCGACGCGCACGGTGTCCGGCTCACCATCTTCCACGGTCGCGGCGGCTCGGTGGGTCGTGGCGGCGGTCCGGCGAACGCCGCGATCCGCGCACAGCCGGCGGAGACGATCCGTGGTCGCTTCGCGATGACGGAGCAGGGCGAGGTGATCGCGTCGCGCTACCGCGACCCGATGCTCGCGCACCGCCACCTCGAGCTCACGCTCCACGCCGTGCTCATGAACTCTGGGCATCGCCGAGCGGAGGGCCGCCCTGAGCGGCTCGCCGAGGTCATGGACGAGCTCGCCGCCACCTCGTTCACCGCGTACCGGGAGCAGGTCGCCGAGGCCGGACAGCTCCGGACCTACCTCGAGACCGCGACACCCGTGGAGGCGATGGGAAGGCTCAACATCGCGTCACGTCCGGCACGTCGGCGGACCGGCGGTGGCATCGAGGATCTGCGGGCGATCCCCTGGGTGTTCGCCTGGACGCAGAGCCGCGCGAACGTGCCCGGCTGGTTCGGCGTCGGGGCGGCGCTCGCCGGGTGGGCGGGCGACGACGAGTCACGGTGGACCGAGCTGCGCGAGCTCACCGCCGTGCATCCGATCCTCGAGGCGACGCTCGCGAACGCGGAGATGGTGCTCGCGAAGACCGACCTCGGCATCCACGCGAGCTACGCAGGGCTCGCCGCGCCCGAGGTCCGTGAGGCACTGCTGCCCGCCATCCGGACCGAGCACGAGCGGACCGTCCGCGCGCTCCTCCGGCTGCGCGGGGCCACCACGCTGCTCGAGCACGACCCGGCCCTGCGGGAGGTCCTCGCGCTGCGCGACCCCTACCTCGACCCGCTCCACGTCATCCAGGTCTCGCTGCTCGAACGCCTCTCGCAGGAGCCTGCGTCCGACGACGACGCGCGCCTGCTCGAGGACGCGTTCCTGCTCGCCACGAACGGCATCGCCGCGGGCCTGCGCAACACCGGCTGAGGCTGCGTCGGATACCTACGCGCCGTCGCTCTCCGGCACGTAGAGGTAATACTCCTCGTCGTCCTGCTCCCAGTCCATCTGCAGCACACCGCGGGCGACGGCGGCCTTGCAGAACTGGAGGAACCCGGAGTATCCGAAGTCCTTCTCGCTGAAACCCTCCTGGCGCTTGCGCACCTGGTCCTTCAGCCCCGACAGCGGCGGATCGCCACCGAGCTCCTTCATGAGCTCCTCGACGGTGCGCCGCAGCAGCGCGAACGCCTCGTCGACGTCGTTGGAGCGCGTCGCGAAGTCGACCTGCGGGTCACCGGGTGCGCTGCCCTCGGTGAGCACGAGCACCTTGTGCGTCTCGAGGTGGCGGAGCATCTCGCGGAAGCCGCGGAAGCCGTAGTCCTGCTCGGCGAACGTCGGGTCCTTGCGCAGCAGCGCCCGCTTGAGGTTGCTCGACAGTACGACACCGTCGGTGGAGGACGACTGGAGGCCCGAGAGCGTGCGGGTGACGAGCCGCTCGAGCTGGCGCAGCTCCGACTCGGACGACGGTCCGGCCGGAGCGGCCTCCGTCGCCGCGGTCTCCGCCCCGCCGGCCTTCTCCCCTCCTCCGCGACGGGAGCCGGAGGTCTTCTTCGAGCGTCCCTTGCGGCCCGCGCCGTCGCCCCCGCCCCCACCACCTCCGCGCCCGTCGAGGCGCGGCACGCCGTCGAGCCGGTCGTAGAAGAGGAACTCGTCGCAGGAGCCCGGGAGGAGCGCCGACGTCGAGCCCTTGACGCCGACACCGATGACGCGCTTGTTGAGCTCGCGGAGCTTCCCGACGAGCGGGGTGAAGTCGCTGTCGCCCGACACGATGACGAACGTCGAGACGAAGTCACGGGTGAGGGCGAGCTCCATCGCGTCGACGGCCATCTGGATGTCGGCGGCGTTCTTGCGCACGCTGTCGCCGCGCTGCGGGATCTCGATCAGCTCGACGTTCGCGTCGACCATCCCCCGCCGATCGTCGCGGAACAGGTTCCAGTCCGCGTACGCACGCCGGGCGATCAGGCGACCGCGCTCCGCGAGCGCGTCGGTCAGCGGCTTCGGGTCGAAGCGCAGGCCGACGCTGCGGGCGCCGATCGCGACGTTCTCGTGGTCGATGTAGACCGCGAGCCGTTCCTCGTGCTGGTCAGGTGAGCTCATGGTCGAACCCTACTGGCCCCGTGCGTCCGAGCACCGCCAGGGCGCGCTCCCCGAGGTCGGGGACGATGCGCTCGAGGATGGCGAGCTCGGCGCGCGCGGCGTCACCGAGCGTCCCGTAGGCACCCGAGGCGCTGCGGACACGGACACCCTCGAGGATGCAGGCGATGCGGAACCACGCGAAGGCGAGGTAGGGCCGGAGGCGCTCGGCGAGCCCGTCCACCTCGAGCCCCCGGTGCGCCGCGTAGCCGGCCACGAGCTCGGCGGGTCCGGCGAACCCCTCGAGCGCGGTCGGGAGCTCGGGGTGGACGACCGCCGCCGGACGGCCGTCGACCGCGGGCACGCCCCAGTAGGCGAGCAGCGTGCCGAGGTCGGCGAGCGGATCGCCGAGCGTCGAGAGCTCCCAGTCGAGCACGGCGAGCACCTCGCCCGAGCCGACGTCGACGATGAGGTTGTCGAGCCGATAGTCGCCATGCACGAGCGCCACCTCACCGTCGTCGGGGACCGACGCGGCGAGGGCCCGAGCGAGGTCCTCGAGCACGGGAAGCTCGCGATCCGATCCACCGGCGAGCTGCTGCGTCCAGCGCGCGACCTGCCGCGCGAGGTAACCGCCACGCCGGGCGAGATCACCCAGTCCGACCTCGTCGACGTCGACCTCGTGCAGCGCGGCGAGCGCGCCGACCACACCGCCGGTGATCCGGGCGCGTGCGTCCACGTCGAGCAGCGACGCTGCGGAGCGGTCACGCACGACGGTGCCGTCGACGTGTGCGGTCACGAGGAGCGCCGTCCCTGGCCCGTCGTCCGCGTCGGCGGTGGCGAGGACGTCGGGGACGGGCACGGTGCTCGCAGCGAGCGCCGCCATGATGCGCCCCTCTCGGGCGACGTCGTGCGCGGACGCGAGCACGCCGGACAGCGGTGGGCGACGCACGACGACCCTGCGCCCTTCCGCGTCCGTCACGACCGAGGTGAGGTTCGAGCGGCCGCCGAGGATCGGTGCGACCTCGATCGGGAGCGTGAGCCCGCAGCGTCGAGCGAGCCAGGGTCCCAGCAGCTCGATGTCGAGTCCGCCGACCTCAGACACGCGCGAGCTCCTCGAGCGTCGCGTCGTCGACGTCGGCGGGGAGCAGCGTGCCGTCGACCTCGAGCACCGGCACGCCACCGATGCCGAGCGCACGTCGGGCGAGCATGGCGGCGCGCAGCTCGTTGCGGGCCGCGACGTCCGCGAGCGCCGCGCGGACCGGCTCCTCGTCGAGCCCCGCCGTGGCGGCCACCGTGACGAGCGTCGCGTGGTCCGACACGTCCGCACCGTCGGTCCAGTAGGCCCGGAGGCAGGCGAGGCGCCAGGCGGCACCGAGCCCTCGACGCTCGGCGTGCTCCCCGACGAGGTGGGCGTCGAGCGTGGGTGGACGCAGCGCCGGGCGGCGCATCAGGAGTCCGAGCTCGGCCGCCCGCGGCGCGACCTGCTCGAGCTCGGCGAGCTGGTCGAGGGTCACCGGCAGGGCCACGGCGACCCCGAGCGTGTCGATACCTCGGAAGGCCACCGGGAGCCCGGTGTCGGCGATCCGCTGGACGCGCAGCACGGCGAGAGCCGCGCGGGGCGAGGTCACGTCATGATGGAGGATCAGCACCCCGGGAGCCTACGCGCGGGACCCGGTAGGGCCTGAGGGGGCCGCACGGGCGTCCTCTGGGCCCAAGAGGGGCCGGTGGTCCCTCCGACCGGGACCGTGCGACCCGACCTCGGGAAAGGGCCCTCCACATACGTTCGGGGGGTCGAGAGATGACGTGCGGGACGCCGTACCGGAACCCTCCCGGCCGGAGTACCTCCGATGGCACGCGAGCTCCGCACCTTCCAGCCCCTCGAGGGCTCGGCCGGCGCGTTGACGGCCGCGTTCGCCACCGACCCCGCCGACTGGATCCCTGAGGCGAAGGTCGACCCGACCGGTGGACTGCTGTTCGCCGTCCACGCCGGCTCGCTCGCACGGCGCGTGCGCGCGACGATCGGTGAACCCTGGCACGTGACACGAACGTCGTGGCGGTCGGTGTCGTGGGAGCCGGTCACCGTGAGCGACGACCAGACGAGCATCAACCGCATGCTCCCCGCGCTCGACGGCGAGCTCGGCATCCACGTCGACGAGTCGGGCCGCGCGACGCTCGTGCTCGACGCTCGCTACCTCCCGCCCGGCGGATTCCTCGGTGCGGCGGTCGACGCGGTCGCGCTCCACCGCCTCGCGCGCCAGACCGGCCAGCGCTTCCTCGAGGACGTCGGGGTCGGCCTCAGCCGGATCGCGTCACAGCGGGGCGCGCCAGAGCACGCGAACGCCTCCACCCGCGACTGAAGCGACGCTCGCCTCGCCACCGAGCAGCTCCGCTCGCTCGCGGAGGTTGCCGATCCCCATCCCGTTGACGCGCAGCGTCTCCGGCAGTCCGACGCCGTCGTCGACGATCTCCACCTCGACCGCATCGGCGACGACCTCGATACGGACGACGACGCTCGAGGCGTGCGCGTGCTTGGCGACGTTGGTGAGCGACTCGCGCAGCACCGGGACGAGATGCTCCACGAGGTCGCTCCCGACCGCCGTGTCGAGCGGCCCGTCGAACCGGATCCGCGGCGGGAAGCCGAGCAGGCTCGCCATCTCGCCCGCGACGGCGAGCAGCCTCGCTCTCGTGCCGCGCTCGGCCGACGGGAGGTCCTGCAGCGCGAAGATGGTGGAGCGGATCTCCTTCACGGTCGCATCGATGCTCTCGACCGCACGGGCGATGCGCGCCTGGACGTCGTCAGGGTCCGCGCCGCGGCGCTGCGCAGCCTGGAGCCCGAGCCCGGTCGCGTAGAGGTTCTGGATGACCGTGTCGTGCAGGTCGCGTGCGATGCGGTCCCGCTCACGCACGATGGTGAGCTCGCGCGAGCGCAGGGAAAGCTTCACGTTCGCGATCGCGCTGCCGGCGACCGCCGCGAGTGCGACGACCGCGGCCTCGTCGTCCGCCGTGAACCCTCCGCCGCTGTACTTCTCCGTCAGGTAGAGGTTCCCGAACACGTCACCACGCACCCGGATCGGCGCGCCGATGAAGGCGTGCATCGGCGGGTGCCCCTCAGGAAGACCCGACGCCGCAGGGTGCTTCGCCATGTCGTCGAGGCGCAGGGGTTGCGGATGCCGCAGGAGCTCCCCGAGGATGCCGCGGCCAGTGGGCAGCGCGCCCATGCGTGCGACGGTGGCCGCGTCCATGCCGTGGTGCACGAAGCTCGACAGCCGTTCAGGGTCGTGCTCGTCGACGACACCGAGCGCCCCGTAGCGCGCGTCGACGAGCCCGCAGGCAGCGACGACGATGCGCTCGAGGACCGAGTCGAGGTCGAGGTCCTCGGCGACCGCGAGCACGGCCTCGAGGAGCCGCCCGAGCCGCGGGTCCATGCCCTCCACGGGACCTCCATCCGTACGGCCATGACCGGCGCGGGAGCAGCGGCCACGGATGCCCCATCCGCGACAGAAGCAGCGTAGCCTTGCGCCCATCTCGGACCTGGAGGGGACGGTGGCGATCCGCGTCTACCTGGTGGACGATCATGAGGTCGTGCGGCGCGGGCTGCGCGAGCTCATCGAGCTCGAGGACGACCTCGAGGTCGTCGGCGAGGCCGGGACCGCCGGGATGGCGCTCGCCGGCATCGCGAAGACCGAGCCCGACGTGGCCGTGCTCGACGTCCGGCTGCCCGACGGCAACGGCGTCGAGGTCTGTCGTGACGCACGGACCCGCCAGCCGTCGCTCGCCTGCCTGATGCTCACCTCGTTCGGTGACGACGAGGCCCTGTTCGACGCCATCATGGCCGGGGCCGCCGGCTACCTCCTCAAGGACATCCGCGGCGCGGACCTGATCGACGCGATCCGTCGCGTCGCGGCCGGCGACTCGCTGCTCGACCCGGCGCTGACCGGCAAGGTGCTGCAGCGCCTTCGCGACGGCGACAAGGAGGACCCGCGGCTCGCGAGCCTCTCCGACCAGGAGCGGCGCATCCTCGAGCTCATCGCGGAGGGGCTCACCAACCGTGAGATCGGCGGCGAGCTCCACCTCGCCGAGAAGACCGTGAAGAACTACGTCTCGAACCTGCTCGCGAAGCTCGACATGCAGCGTCGCACCGAGGCCGCAGTGTTCTACACGCAGGTCACGCGCGACGGACAGACGCGCGAGGGCTGAGCGCCCGGTGGCGGCCTCGCGGCCGCTCGGTACGCTCGGAACGCACGACCCCACCCGGGGAGCTCGGGACAGCCGGGCTGAGAGGGTGACCGCACGCGTCACCGACCCGCGGAACCTGAGCTGGGTAATGCCAGCGGAGGGAGGTGAGCGGATGGATCGTCCGTACGTCGACCACGGCACGGCGGCCGACGTCGTCGTGCTCGCCAACGGTGACCCGATGCCCGTGTCGCTCCTCGACGACGTCGCGGACGCGATCGACGGAGCGACCCTCACCGTCGCCGCCGACGGTGGGCTCAGCCATGCCGACCGTGCGGATCGCGGTGTCGACGTCGTCATCGGCGACCTCGACTCGGTCGACCCTGCGGAACTGGAGCGTGCGCGCGCCGCTGGGACCGAGGTCATCGTCCATCCGGTCGACAAGGACGCGACGGACCTGGACCTCGCGCTCGACCTCGTCGGGCAGCGCTGGGACAGCGCATCGCCGGCGCGCGTCCTCGTCGTGGGTGGCCACGGCGGACGCACCGACCACCTCGTCGGGAACCTGCTGCTCGTCGCCTCCGAGCGTCACCGAGGGCTCCGCATCACGATGTGGTCGGGGGCCGAGGTCATCACCGTCGTCCGTGACACGGCCCACCTGCTGCGCCATGCGGGCACGGTCGTATCGCTCCTCGCGGTGAACGGTCCCGCGACCGGCGTGACGACCTCCGGCCTGCGCTTCCCCCTCGACGGCGCCACGCTCGCACCCGGTGCGAGCGTCGGCCTCAGCAACGAGCTGACCGGTGAGCGCGCCGAGGTGCACGTCCGCACCGGTGCGCTCATCGCCATCCAGTCATCCCCTGTCCACTGACCGTGCGCATCCCTGAACAGAGGAGGAACCCCATGCGACGCTCCCGTCCCGCTGCGCTCATCGCAGCAGCCGCCCTCGTGCTCACTGCCTGCGGCGGTGAGGAGGCAGGACCGCTCCGGCTGCTCACCCACGACTCGTTCGACGTGTCGACCGAGGTGCTCGAGCGGTTCACCGCCGAGACCGGCATCGAGGTCGAGGTCGTGCCGCTCGGCGATGCCGGCAGCGCACTCAACCGCGTCATCCTGACCGCCGACGACCCGGAGGGGGACGTGCTCTTCGGCGTTGACAGCACGTTCCTCACCCGCGCCCTCGCGGCCGACATCCTCCTCCCCCACCGCGCCGAGGGACTCGACCTCGTCGACCCGTCGCTCCTCCCCGCCGACGAACGCGTCACCCCCATCGACTTCGGCGACGTCTGCGTCAACTACGACATCGCCTGGTTCGCCGACGCCGGACTGCCCGTCCCCGCCGACCTCGTCGCGCTCGCCGATCCCGCCTACGCGGGACTGCTGGCGGTGCAGAACCCGGCGACGTCCTCCCCGGGCCTCGCGTTCCTCCTCGGCACCATCGAGCGGCTCGGCGAGGACGCGGCGTTCGCCTTCTGGGAGCGGCTGCGCGCGAACGACGTGCTCGTGACCGACGGGTGGTCGGAGGCGTACTACGGCGCCTTCACCCACGCGAGCGACGGCGACCGTCCGCTGGTGGTCTCCTACGCGTCGAGCCCGCCCGCCGAGGTCCTCTTCGCCGCCGAGCCGACCGACGTCGCACCGACCGGCGTGATCCTCGACACCTGCTACCGGCAGGTCGAGTACGCGGGCGTGCTCAAGGGGACATCGCGTCCCGACGACGCGGGCCGGCTCGTCGACTTCCTCCTCTCCCCCGCCTTCCAAGCGGACGTCCCGCTGACGATGTTCGTCTTCCCCGCGCGCACCGACGTCGCGCTCCCCGACGTGTTCGCCGCCCACGCACAGCTGCCGGAGCGGCCGCTCGTCATGGCGCCGGAACGCATCGACGCGAACCGCGAGGACTGGATCGGACGGTTCACGGCGACGGTGCTGCGGTGAGCTCCGACGGGCGGGCCGGTCGCCGGGGCCGCGGCGCGGTCCTCGCCGCCGGCCCGCTCGTCTTCCTCGCCGTCCTCTTCGTCCATCCCCTTGCGCTCGTGCTCGCACGGGGCCTCGGGGTGGACGGCTCACCGCTCGCCCCGATCCGTGACGTCCTGCTCGACCCCTACCTCAGAGGCGTCGCCCGCTTCACCCTCGTCCAGGCGGTCGCCTCGACCCTGCTGACGCTCGCCGTGGGGCTGCCCATCACCGCCGTGCTCAGCCGCATCGAGTTCCGCGGACGGCGCATGCTCGAGGCCGCGACGCTCGTCCCCTTCGTGCTGCCCACGGTCGTGGTCGGGACGGCGTTCGTCGCGCTCCTCGGACGGCTCGCACCTATCGTCGACCTGCGCCGCACCACCGCCGCGATCCTGCTCGCCCACGTGTTCTTCAACGTGTCGGTGGTCGTGCGCACCGTCGGCGGGCTCTGGCGGCACCTCGACGCCGCCCCCGTCCACGCCGCACGCACGCTCGGCGCGTCGGCCGCACGCGCGTTCCTCGAGGTGACGCTCCCGCGCCTGCGCCCGGCGATCGGAGCAGCGTCCGCCGTGGTGTTCCTCTTCACCTTCACGTCGTTCGGGGTGGTCCTCATCCTCGGCGGCGCGGGACGGTCAACGCTCGAGGTCGAGATCCACCGTGCGACCGCGCAGCTGCTCGACCTGCGCACCGCGGCGGCCCTGTCCGTGCTCCAGCTGCTCGCCGTCGTCGCGACGCTCGGGGTCTACGACCGGACGCGCCGTCGGCATGCCGCGCGCCCGCTCGCACGGGCCGCGAGCGCGCTCCGGCCGATCGCCGGGGCGCGGGACCGCGCGGCCGTGACCGGCGCAGTCGGCCTGCTCGCACTCGTGCAGGGCGTCCCGCTGCTCGCCCTGCTCGAGCGCTCCCTGCGTGTCGGGGACGGCTGGGGGCTCGACCACTTCCGCTCGCTCGGCTCCCCCACCCGCGAGGCCGTCATGAGCGTCGCACCGGCGGTGGCGGTGCGGAACTCGCTCGCCTTTGCCGCGGTCGCGACGGTCATCGCGATGCTCGTCGGCACGACGGCCGCGCTCGCCGCCGTGCAGGGAGGCCGCGCGGGCCGGCTCATGGACGGCGCGCTGATGCTCCCCCTCGGCACGTCCGCGGTGACGCTCGGCCTCGGGCTCCTCCTCGCCTTCCGCTCCGGCCCGCTCGCGGGACGCGGCGCGATCATGCTCGTCCCGCTCGCACAGGCGCTCGTCGCGATCCCGTTCGTCGTCCGCACGATGCTCCCCGTGCTGCGCGGCATCGACGAGCGGCTGCGCGAGGCCGCAGCGACGCTCGGTGCGACCCCGCGCCGGGTCTGGCGCGAGATCGACCTGCCGATCGTGTCGCGGGCGGGGCTCGTCGCGGCCGGCTTCTCGTTCGCCGTCACCGTCGGTGAGTTCGGCGCCACCATCTTCGTCGCGCGCGCATCGAACCCGACGGTGCCCGTCGCGATCCACCGTGCGCTCGGCCTGCCCGGTGCGATCAACCTCGGGCGCGCGATGGCGCTCTCCGTGCTGCTCGCGGTCATCACGGGGGTCGTCGTGATGCTCATCGACCGGGTCCGCGTCGGCTCGGTCGGGAGGTTCTGACGATGGTGCTCGAGGTCACGCGGCTGCACGCGGGCTACGGCGACGGGCCTGACGTGCTCGTGGATGCGACGCTGGACGTCGGCGCAGGTGAGGTCGTCGCGCTGCTCGGCGCGAGCGGGAGTGGGAAGTCGACGCTGCTCCGCTGCGTCGCCGGCCTGCATCCGGTGCGCCGAGGACGCATCGCCATCGCGGGCCATGATGTCGCGGGGGTGCACGTCGAACGTCGCAGTGTCGGGCTCGTGTTCCAGGACCATGCGCTGTTCCCGCACCGTGACGTCACCGGGAACGTCGCGTTCGGCCCGCGGATGCAGGGCGTCGATCCTGAGGAGACGGCGGCGCGCGTCATGCGTGCGCTCGAGGGCGTCGGGCTCGCCCACCTCTCGGCGCGTGCGGTCGACGAGCTGAGCGGTGGCGAGCAGCAGCGCGTCGCGCTCGCCCGCGCGCTCGCCGCCCACCCCCGGCTGCTGCTCCTTGACGAGCCGTACGGGAGCCTCGACCGGCCGCTGCGCGAGCGGCTGGCCGCCGAGCTGCCGGGGCTCGTGCGTGGCGAGGGAATCGGTGCGCTGCTCGTCACCCACGACCAGCAGGAGGCGCTGCGTGCGGCGGACCGCATCGCGGTGATGGTCGATGGGACCGTCCGGCAGCTCGACGTCCCTGAGCGGCTCTGGCGCGACCCCGTGGACGCGGCGGTCGCGACGTTCCTCGGCGTGGGGCCGCTGGTCGATGCGGAGGTGAGCGGCGGCACGGCACGCGGTGCGTTCGGCACGCTCCCGATCGCCGGGGTCGTCGACGGACGGGTCGCGCTCCTCGTCCCGCACGCCGCCCTCCGGGTCGCACCGGAGGCTGCGGGTGAGGACGGCGGGACGCCGGAGCGGTGGGCGTCGCTCTCCGCACGGGTCATCGAGCGTCGCTTCGCCGGTGACCATCACCGCGTCGAGGCGCGCCTCGACGGTGACGCACGCGTCACGGTCCGGGTCGACGACCCCGCGGGCATCCCAGGACCCGGCGCCACGCTGACGCTGCGCGTCGACCCCTCAGCGCTACGCGCGTTCCCCGCCGGCGCCGCGTCCGAGCAGTCGGCGGACGTCGCTCAGTAGACGGGGATGCTCGGATCGACCTGGCGGGCGTAGAGGTCGATGCCACCGCGCATCGAGCGCGCCCGGAACCCGGCACCGCGCATGAGGCGCACCGAGTCGAGCGAGCGGACCCCGCCCTTGCAGTGCACGACGTACTCCGCACCGGGGTCGAGCTCCGCGAGCCGGCCCGCGAGCGTGTCCTTCGGGATCAGGATCGCACCGGGGATGCGGTTGATCTCGTACTCGTGCGGCTCGCGGACGTCGAGGAGCACGACGTCATCACGCTCGGCGATGTCGACGTACTCGGTCGGGAGGATCTCGAGGTCCTTGAGGTCCGCCGGCTCGACGACCGTGCGGTCGTGCGCGGGCACACCGCAGAAGTCCTCGTAGTCGATGAGCTCGGTCACGGTCGGCTCAGGACCGCAGACGGGGCAGCGTGGGTCCTTGCGGACCTTCACGTAGGTCCAGTCCTGCTCGAGCGCGTCGTACACACCGAGGCGACCGACCATGCTGCGCCCCACGCCCGTGATCACCTTCAGGACCTCGATGCCCTGCGCCGTGCCGATGTGCCCGGCCATCACGCCGAACACGCCGCCCTCCGCGCAGTTGGGGACCATGCCCGGCGGTGGCGGCTCGGGGTACATGCAGCGGTAGCACGGACCCTCCTCCGCCCAGAAGACGCTGAGCTGCCCCTCGAAGCGGAAGATCGAGCCGTAGACGTTCGGCGTGCCGGTGAGCACGCACGCGTCGTTGACGAGGTAGCGCGTCGGGAAGTTGTCGGTCCCGTCGGCGACGACGTCGTAGCGCGACACGATGTCGAGGGCGTTCTCACTCGTGAGGAACGTGCGGTGGAGCTCGACGTTCACGTTCGGGTTGATGTCCTTGATCGACGCGAGCGCCGACTCGAGCTTGTGGGTCCCGATGTCGCTCGTCCCGTGGATGACCTGGCGCTGCAGGTTCGACGCGTCGACCACGTCGTCGTCCACGAGGCCGATCGTCCCGACGCCCGCAGCGGCGAGGTAGAGCGCGAGCGGGGAGCCGAGCCCACCGGTGCCGACGAGCAGCACGCGGGCGGCCTTGATGCGCTCCTGACCACCGAGGCCGATCTCGGGGATGATCAGGTGGCGGGAGTAGCGGGCGATCTCGTCGTGCGTGAGCGGCTCACGACAGTCGACGGCGGGGCGTGGCACAGGGGTCTCCTGGTGGGAGCAGGACGGACGGTGCTGGGCGGAGTGTGACGCGGAGTGTGACGCGGGGCCGCCGCGCGGCCCTCGGGCAGGGTGCGAACGGTGCGAACCGCAGGACGGAGCCTACGCCGGCCGCATCAGACGTTCATGCCCATCGCCCGGAGCTCCTCGCGGACGTAGTCGGCGATCTTGTCGGTCGACCACGGCGGCGTGAAGGTGAACTCGACGTCGACCACGTCGACACCGGGCATCGCACCCATGATCACCGAGCACTGCTGGTGGATGATCTCCGACAGCGGGCAGCCGATGGACGTCAGCGTCATGAGCACGTGGACCTGACCGCGCTGCGGCTTGGTGACCTCGTAGACCAGCCCGAGGTCGACGATGTTGTAGCCGATCTCGGGGTCGATGACCGCCCTGAGCGCGTTCGTGAGCGCCTCGGTCGAGGGCATGCCGTCCTCGTCGAGCGGCAGGTCGGCGAACGGGTGTGGACGCGCGGGGGCGTCCTCAGCCCTCCCCGTCGGCGTGTCGGCCTCCGGGATGCCCTCGCCATCGTCGAGCAGCTCGCTGTAGTCCGTGGTCGTCGTCGCGTCACTCATGGTCATCCTCGTGGGTCACGTCGTGTGCCTCGTCGCCGCGCCGGAACGTGTCGATCGCGTCACGCAGCGCCATCCATCCGAGCAGCGCGCACTTGACCCGCACCGGGAAGCGTGCCACGCCCTCGAACACCATGCCGTCACCGAGGTCGTCCGGACGGCTGGGCTCCTCACCGTGCATCATCAGCCGGAACTCCTCGACGAGTCCCAGCACGTCGTCGACCGGACGTCCGAGCACCGCGACCGACATCGCCGACGCCGACGCCTGACTGATCGAGCAGCCGTCACCGTCGAACGCGAGCCCGTCGAGCAGCCCGTCGCGGATGCGGATGCGCAGGTCCATCTCGTCGCCACACAGCGGGTTCGAGTGGTGGACGTGCACGTCCTCACCGGCGAGCCCCGGCGCGCGGTTGCGCGGGCTGCGGTAGTGGTCGAGGATGATCTCCTCGTAGAGCGCATCGAGATCGGACATCTACGCCGCTCCTCTCGGGGCGAACATGTCGCGTGCGGCTGCGAGCCCCTCGAGCAGCGGCTCGAGGTCGTCCTCGTCGTTGTAGACGTGGAGGCTCGCGCGCACCGTCGAGTTGACGCCCATCTCGCGCATCAGCGGCTTGCAGCAGTGATGACCGACGCGCACGCACACGCCCCGCGCGTCGAGCATCGCGCCGACGTCGTGGGGGTGCACGCCCTCGACGGAGAACGAGATGGCAGCACCGCGTTCCGCCATGTCGCGCGGACCATGGACGGTGACGCCGTCGGTGGCCTCGAGCGCCGAGATGAACGTCTCACCGAGGCGCTGCTCGTGCTCGCGGACGTGCTCGGGGCCGAGCTCCTCGAGGAACGCGACCGCGGCGGTGAGGCCCGCCGCCTCGGCGATCATGGGGGTGCCGGCCTCGAAGCGGTGAGGGACGTCGTTCCAGGTCGCGCCGGTGAGCGTGACGTCGCGGATCATCTCGCCGCCGGTCAGGAACGGCTCCATCCGCTCGAGCAGCGCCGGGTCCGCGACGAGCGCACCGATGCCGGTCGGGCCGAACATCTTGTGCCCGGTGAGCGCGTAGCTGTCGACACCGAGCGTCGCGACGTCGACGGGGAGGTGCGGGACGGCCTGCGTCCCGTCGACGTGCACGACCGCCTCCGGGTTCGCCTCGCGCACGAGGCTCGCGATGCGGGCGACGTCGTTGACCGTGCCGAGCGTGTTGGAGACGTGGGTGAACGCCGCGAAGCGGACGCGCCCGTCCCCGACGAGCCGCGCCGCCTCCTCGAGGTCGAGCCGGCCGTCCTCGGTGATCGGGACGAAGCGCATCTCGAAGCCGAGGTCGTTCGCCGCGTGGACGAACGGGACCATGTTGGCGTGGTGCTCCATGACCGTGCACAGCAGCGCGTCGCCCGGCCCGAGCCGGCGACGCACCCAGCCGTACGCGATCAGGTTGCACGCCTCGGTCGCGTTCTTGGTGAACACGACCCCGCGCGGATCCGCACCGACGAGCCGCGCGAGCGCGGTGCGTGCGCCCTCGTAGGCGTCGGTCGCCTCCTCGGCCAGCTGGTAGACGCCGCGGTGGACGTTCGAGCGGTAGGTGCGGTAGTAGCGCTCCATCGCGTCGAGGACGACCTCAGGGGTCTGCGAGGTCGCCGCCGAGTCGAGGTAGACGAGGCGATGTCCCCGGACCTCCCGCTGGAGGGTGGGGAACTCCTTCCGGATCGCCTCGACGTCGATGGGCATCGGGTCAGACGCTCGTCTTCAGGCGCTCGTAGCCCTCGGCCTCGAGCTGGTCGGCGAGCTCCGGTCCGCCCGAGGCGACGATGCGGCCCTCGAACATGACGTGGACCTCGTCGGGACGGATGTAGCGCAGGATGCGCGTGTAGTGGGTGATGATGAGCACGCCGAGCTCCGGGGTGCGCAGGCGGTCGACGCCCTCGCTCACGACGCGCAGCGCGTCGACGTCGAGGCCGGAGTCGGTCTCGTCGAGCACCGCGAGCTCGGGCTTGAGCATCGCCATCTGGAGGATCTCGAAGCGCTTCTTCTCACCGCCGGAGAAGCCCTCGTTGACCGAGCGCTGCAGGAACGACTGGTCCACCTCGAACTCGCCCATCTCGGCCTTCAGCCGCGTCATGAACTCGCGGACGGGGACCTCCTCCTCGCTGACGGCGTTGAGCGAGGTGCGCAGGAAGTTCGTCACCGAGACGCCGGGGATCTCGATCGGGTACTGCATGGCGAGGAACACGCCGAGGCGTGCGCGCTCGTCCGGGCTGAGCTCGTTGAGCTCGGTCCCCTTCCAGGTCATCGTGCCGCCGGTGACGTCGTAGGCCGGGTGGCCGGCGATCGCGTACGCGAGCGTCGACTTGCCCGAGCCGTTGGGGCCCATCAGCGCGATGGTGCGACCGCGGTCGAGGTCGAGCGTGACGCCGCGGAGGATCTCGTTGCCGTCGGCCTCGACGGTCAGGTCACGGATCTCGAGGTCTGCCATGGTGGGGTCCTTGTGCCGTGGAGCGTTCGGGAGGGTGGTCGGACCGACGGTGCGTCGGGCCGGTCGGTTCAGTGGTCGGGTGTGGGTGCGCCGTTGGTGGCGACGGTGACGTCGACCTCGACCGCGCCGTCGACCACGCGGGTCGCGAAGGTCGGGACGGGCCTCGTCGCCGGGAGGCTGGAGGGCGCCCCGGTGTCGAGGTCGAACGTCGAGCCGTGCAGCGAGCACTCGACGCCGTCGCCGTAGACGGCACCGTCCGCCAGCGACCAGCGCTGGTGGGAGCACACGTCGTGCAGCGCGCGGACGGTGTCGCCGGTCCGCACGAGGCAGACCGGGACACCGTCGACCTCGACCTGCGCCGGCTGGGCGTCGGCGAGGTCGGCGAGCTGCGTCGCGGCGACGAAGGCCATCAGGCCTCCACCGCCTCACGGAGGTTGAGGTCGTTGACCTGGACGGCCGAGAGGTCGGCGGCCGCGATGCGCCGCTCGATGATCTCGATCGCACGGTCGGTGACGCCCGGGAGGTCAGCCTCCTCGAGGATCTCCGTGAAGTACCCGGTGACGATCATGCGGAGCGCCGTGTCACGCTCGATGCCGCGCGACTGCAGGTAGTAGAGGTGCCGGGCGTCGATCTGGCCGGTGGCCGAACCGTGCCCGGCGGTGATGTCGCTGCACTCGATCTCGAGGAACGGTGTCGCGTCCGCCCGAGCCCCCTCGGTGAGGATGAGGCTGCGGTTGTTCTCGTCGGTCGCTGTTCCGACCGCATCGCGGTGGACGAACACGTTGCCGCGGAAGACGGTGCGGCTCTCGCCCTGCAGCGCGCCCTTGAAGAGCACGTCCGACGACGCACGCGGGGCGATGTGCCGGACGTAGGGCTGCAGGTCGAACCACTGGCCGTCGCTCGCCATGTAGACGCCGAGCGGACGGACCTCCGCGCCGGGGCCGACGAGGTCGAACTCCGGACGCAGGCGCACGGTCGTGCCGCCGGTGGTGAAGGCGAGCGCGAGGACGTGCGCGTCGCGGTGCACCTCGCACTTCTGCAGCCCGAGGTGCTCGATGCCGTCGCTCCAGTCCTGGAGCGTCGCGAGACGGAGCTTCGCCCCGTCCTGCACGACGATCTCGGCGACCTCGTCGACGAGCGCCGACACCCCGTCCTCGCTCGTGTGCTCGAGGTAGAGCGTCGCACGCGCGTGGTGACCGATGACGGCGAGGACGCGCGGGAGGTGCGCACCCGGCTGCGTGACGTGCATGCGCACCGAGATCGGGACGTCGAGCTCGACCTCGGCGGGCACGTGGATGAACACGCCACCCGTCCATGCCGCGTCGTTGAGCGTGACGGTCCGGTCCTCGTCGCTGCCGGTGCCGACCTCCGCGGAGGTCGTCAGCCGCCCGAGGTGCTGCTCGACGAGCGCGGTCTGCTCCGCGGCCGCGGCACGCAGGTCGGTGACCACGACCCCGGCGGCCTCTGCGGCCGGGTGCTGCGCGATCGAGGTGAGGACGCCGTCGACGATGGTGACCTGCACGCCCCCGCCCTCGACGCCGGCGAGCACACCGTCGGGGACGTCCGCCGTCGCGGCGGGCGAGGCGATGGGACGCTCGACGTCGAAGCGGACGTCGAACGGCGTCGAGCGCCAGAACTCGTCCGTGCGGCTGTCGGGCCACAGCTGGTCGGTGAAGCGTCGAGCAGCGATGCGACGCCGCTCGACGAGCCACGTGGGCTCGCCGGCGGCCT
>LFIK01000182.1_pt1 | contig 43549 bp, 43 predicted proteins | sample 643401 | NCBI WGS metagenome assembly LFIK01 (sample SAMN03777447, study PRJNA286221) | soda lake metagenome | biome: soda lake; feature: Kulunda steppe; material: water; isolation source: sample T5-Br brine of Lake Tanatar-5 | place: Russia: Kulunda steppe | collected 2010-07
ACGTTTCTCCCCACCCACATTCCCTCCCCGCTGGGGAGGGAGGCGCCGTCGTGAAGGCCGCGCCCGATCTCCCTCCCCTCAGGGGAGGGATCAAGGGTGGGGTGCACCCGGTTTCCGCATTCCGCAGCGTGTGGCGCCTGCATCGACGTTTCTCCCCACCCACATTCCCTCCCCGCTGGGGAGGGAGGCGCCGTCGTGAAGGCCGCGCCCTATCTCCCTCCCCTCAGGGGAGGGATCAAGGGTGGGGTGAACCCGGTTTCCGCAATCCGCAGCGCGGGGCAGCTGCATCGACGCCCCTCCCCACCCTCATTCCCTCCCCGCTGGGGAGGGAGGCCAGGATACGGCCTTCATGGAGGGCGCACCCGTCTGCACCAGGTCTCCGCCGACCCGACTATCCCCCTCAATACCCCCGCGACACGCAGAAATCGACTGTCTCGACCAGTGCGTCCTTCATCTTGCCCTTGGGGAAGATGGCCAGGGCGTCGCGGGCCATGGCGCCGTAGTGGCGGGCGCGTTCGACGGTGTCTTCGAGGGCGCCGCATCTCTTCATGATGGTGATGGCCTGTTCGAGATCGCCGTCGCGGATGTCGCCCTGTTCGAGGGTGCGGCGGAAGAAGGCGCGGTCATCGTCGCTGCCGCGACGGAAGGAGAGGACGATGGGCAGGGTGATCTTGCCCTCGCGGAAATCATCGCCGGTATTCTTGCCCAGATTGGCCGAAGCGCCGCCGTAATCGAGGGCGTCGTCGATCAGCTGGAAGGCGATGCCGAGATTCATGCCGTAGCTGCGGCAGGCGGCGGCCTCCGCCTTGGGGCGCTCGGCGATGACGGGGCCGACCTCGCAGGCCGCAGCGAAGAGCTCCGCCGTCTTGCCGCGGATGATGGCGAGATATTCGTCCTCGTTGGTCTCGGTATTCTTGGCGGCGGCGAGCTGCATCACCTCGCCCTCGGCGATCAGGCAGGCGGCGCTCGACAGGATCTCGAGCGCGCGCAGGCTGCCCACCTCGACCATCATCCTGAAGGCCTGGCCGAGCAGGAAATCGCCCACGAGCACGCTCGCCTCGTTGCCCCAGCGAATGCGCGCCGCGACCTTGCCGCGCCGCATGTCGCTCTCATCGACGACATCATCGTGCAGGAGCGTGGCGGTGTGCATGAATTCGACGGCGGCGGCGAGCTTGACATGGCCGGCGCCCTCGTAGCCCGTGAGCTGTGCGGTGGCGAGCGTCAGCATCGGACGCAGGCGCTTGCCCCCCGAGGAGATCAGGTGGTTGGCCACTTCCGGGATCATGGTGACCTCGGAGCCGGTGCGCGACAGGATCATCGCATTGACCCGCTCCATATCCGTCTTCGTCAGATCGACGAGACGCCCGATCCCGGGCTCGGCCTTGTCTTCGAAGGGTATGACGACGCCCACGCGCTCCATCCTCTTGCCAAATGGTCCGCCGGGGACCCGTCGGGGAGGATAGCGCAGTCTGCCGCCTTTCCAACCCGCTCTCGCGACTCTAAGCTCTACCGGACGCGAAGCCGTCCCGCAGGATGCCGATTGCATGCCGCGTTTTTCCGTGAGACGCAAATGCCGACAGGCAACCGCTGCGAACTTGCCACGGCATCTTTCCGCGCGCAACGCGGCACAAGGCCGTGCAAGGGAACGGGTCTGGAGGAGATCACGCCGGGTTCCACAAAGCGGATATCCGCGCGGGGCCTCTCGCATCAGGGAGCAAGACCATGGTCGAACTGATTCGCGCCAATGACCCGGTTCTTTTGTCCTTCGCGGAATCGCTGCTGGAGGATGCCGGGTTCAACGTCCTGCTCGTGGATACGCATATGAGCGTGCTGGAAGGCTCGATCGGCGCGATCCCGCGTCGCCTGCTGGTGGTCGATGACGAGGCCGATGCGGCGCGGCGGCTGTTGCGGGATGCCGGGCTGGCCGGAGAGTTGCGCGATGCGCCCTGAGCCTGCGCCCGCCTATACGCATGATACCCTGCTCGACGGGCGCCTGCGCCTGATTCAGCGGGCGCGCGGTCATCGCGCCGGTACCGACTCGGTCCTGCTCGCTGCCGCCTTGCGCCCCGCACCCGGTACGCGGATCGCGGATTTCGGGGCGGGTTCGGGCGCGGTCGGGCTGATGGCGGCGCAGCGCACGCCCGGCGCCTCACTCTATCTGATCGAGCGCGACCGCGAACTGGCCGATCTGTGCCGGTTGAACGCACTTGCCAACGGGCTCGAGTCGGGGACGCTGACCCTGTGCGCCGATCTCCTGCGGGGTCCGGTGCTCGACCATGCCAGCATGGACTGCATCTATACCAATCCGCCTTTCTTCGAACATGACGAGGCGCCGGCCTCCCCCGAGCCTGCCCGCGCCGAGGCCCATGTGATGCCGATTGGCGGCCAGGAGGCATGGCTTGCCGCCGCGATCAGGGCATTGCGTCCGCGCGGTCGCCTGGCGTTGATCCAGCGCGCCGACCGGCTGGGGGTCTGCCTGTCTGGGCTCGCAGCCGGTATGGGCGCCGTCACGGTGATGCCGATCCATCCCCGCGCGGATGCGCCCGCCTCGCGCATCCTCGTCACCGCCGTCAAGGGCGCGCGGGCCCCCTTGCGATTGCGCCCGCCGCTGATCCTGCACGGCCCCGATGGCGGGTTCACCGAGCAGGCGGAAGCGGTCCACCGGGGTGCGGCCGATCTTGCGGAGGATGGCCGATGAAGCCCGTGCCGGCCAGCGCAACCGCCGCCCCTGTCGGGCAGGCCGGAAGGCCGATCCGGCGCGCCCGTCCCGGCGAGGAGGCGCGTCTGTTCGCGATCTGGGAGGCGGCGGTGGCCGCGAGCCACGATTTCATCGCGCCGGCGGATCTCGCCTTCTATGCCACGCTGGTGCGCGAGCGGTATCTGCCGCGCGCACGGATCGATGTCGCCGTTGCGCAAGACGACACACCGCTCGGCTTCGTGGGCATTGCCGGCGACCGGATCGAGGCGCTGTTCGTCCATCCGGGCCATGCGCGCAGCGGTATCGGAAGGCGGCTGGTGGAGCATGCGCGCCACCGCCCGGGCTGGCTCTCGCGGGCGATGCCGGCGCGCGTCTTGCGGGTGGATGTCAACGAAGAGAACCTGCCCGCGCGCGCTTTCTACGAGCGGATGGGGTTCGAACAGGTCGGGCGCTCGCGCCTCGATGCCTGCGGCAAACCCTATCCGATCCTGCATCTGGCCAGTATGCAGGCCGCGTCTGCGGGATGACCGGCATCGCCCGGCTCAGCGACCGTCACCGATGATGCGCGACAAGACCCGGGCGGTGTAATCCACCATCGGCACGATCCGCGCATAGTTCAGACGGGTCGGGCCGATCACGCCCAGCACCCCGACGATTTTCTGATTGGGGTCGTGGAACGGGGCCGCGATCAGCGAGGAGCCCGAGAGCGAGAACAGCTTGTTCTCCGATCCGATGAAGATGCGCACGCCCTCGCCGTGCTCGGCGCGGGTGAGCAGTTCCACCACGTCGGTCTGGGTCTCCAGATCCTCGAACAGAAGCCTGATGCGCTCCAGATCCTCGATCGCCTTGAGATCCTCCAGGAGGTTGGCCTGGCCGCGCACGATCAGGTGACGGCCTTCCGCCGCATTGGCCGGCATGGCCACGCCGCTTTCGATCAGCCGGGCGGTGAGGGCGTCGAGTTCCTGCTCCATCATCTCGTGCAGCGCCCGGGTCTCTTCCTTGACCTCGGCGAGCGTGCGGCCCCGGATCCGGGCATTGAGGAAATTGCCGGCCTCGACAAGCGCGGAAGCCGGCAGGCCCGGCGGCAGATCGACGAGACGGTTCTCCACCGAGCCGTCTTCGGAAACCAGCACCACCAGGGCCCGGCCCGGATCGAGCCGCACGAATTCGATATGCTTGAGAGGCACGTCCGCCTTGGTGGTGGCGACGACGCCGGCGCCGCGCGACAGGCCCGAGAGCATGGTCGAGGCCTGGGCGAGGGCGCCCTCGAAATTCTGCTCCATGGCGGCGGCGCGCATCTGGACCTCGATTCGCTCGCGCTCGGCCTGGTCGAGATCACCGATTTCCAGCATCGCATCGACGAAGAACCGCAGGCCATGCTCGGTCGGCAGCCGTCCCGCGCTGGTATGGGGCGCGTAGATCAGCCCCGCCTGCTCCAGATCCGCCATCACGTTGCGCACGCTCGCCGGCGACAGGGACATCGACAGCAGACGGGAAATGTTGCGCGAGCCGAGGGGCTCGCCGGAGGCGAGATAGTTCTCGACGATCTGGCGAAAGATCTCCCGGGAACGCTCGTTGAGCGCCGCGAGGGCCTGTGGTGGTGTGTTCGACGATGCCATCTTCTCGATACGCGCCCTTCTCTGGTCTATCGCGCTGATGCGTTTGGCGACCGGTTCAAACGTCTGTCATATGTGCGCATAACCGCGCTCTCGTGCAAGCATCACGAGCTGCTTGCCAAACGGCCATCGCCGCGCGACATTCGCGCTGCAAAACGCCCCTGCATGCCAGGTTCATTCATTCTCGGCGCCGTTTCGAGTCTCTTCGCTCATGACCCAGGATCAGGGTATCTTCCTCGCCATTCTGGTGGCCACCGTCACGCTCTTCATCTGGGGGCGCTGGCGGCACGACATGGTCGCCGTGGCGGCTTTGCTCGCCTGCGTCGGATTCGGCCTCGTCGATCGGGAAACCGCCTTTGAAGGTTTCGGGCATCCGGCGGTGGTGACGGTGGCCTGCGTGCTGATCCTGTCGCGTGCCCTGCAGGTATCAGGCGCGGTGGATGCAATCGCCCAGCGCTTCATTCCCTCCGATGCGAGTTCTTTCGTCACCCTCGTCGCGCTGACGAGCCTCGGCGCGGTGCTCTCGGCCTTCATGAACAATGTCGGGGCGCTGGCGCTTCTGATGCCGATCGCGATCCAGATGGCGGCGAAGCACGACATCTCCCCCGGCAAGGTGCTGATGCCATTGTCGTTCGGCTCGATTCTGGGTGGCATGACCACCCTGATCGGCACCCCGCCCAATCTGATCGTCTCGGGCTTTCGGCGCGAGACCGGCGCGGGCAGCTTCGGCATGTTCGATTTCGCGCCGGTCGGCGTCGCGGTCGCCCTGGCCGGGCTCGTCTTCCTGCTGCTGCTGGGGCGGCGCCTCGTGCCCGAGCGCGGCGGTGGCACGTCGGAGGGATTCGAGACCGATGCCTACATGACCGAAGCGCGGGTGCCGTCGAAATCGAAGGCCGTCGGCATGACCCTCAGGCAGATCGAGAAGGAACTCGACGAGGTCGATGCGACCGTGGTCGGGCTGATCCGCAACGAGGTGCGGATGCGCGCGCCCGATCCCTGGCGCAAGCTGCGGATCGACGACATTCTGGTGATCGAGGCCGAGCCCGACGCGCTGGCCGGCGCTCTCTCGGCGCTCGAACTCAAGCTCGAGGAAGACAAACCGCGCGATCCGGACGCGCCGGAGGCGAAAGCCGACCAGGAGGAAGAGGAGAAACGCGACGAAGAGATCACCATCTCCGAAATGGTGATCCTGCCCAACTCCTCGCTGATCGGACGCTCCGCCGCCGATATCCACCTGCGCACGCGCTTCGCCATCAACATGCTCGCCGTTTCGCGTCAGGGTCAGCGCTCGCGTGCGCGGCTGCGGACATTCCGGCTCAGGGCGGGGGATGTGCTCTTGCTGCAAGGCGCCCCGCAGCGCCTGTCCGAATTCGCCACCCAGTTCGCGCTGGTGCCGCTGGCCGAACGCGCTGTGCGCATACCCAATCCCCGCGAGGCGCTGATGGCGCTTGCGATCATGGGTGTCGCGATCGGATTCGCGGCTTTCGGTTTGCTGCCTGCCGCGATCGCCTTCGCTTTCGGCGTGCTCGCAGTGATGGCATTTCGCATCATACCGCCGCGCAACGTCTATAATGCGATCGACTGGCCGGTGATCGTCCTGCTCGGCGCCCTGATCCCGGTCGCCGGGGCGATGGCGGATACCGGGACCGCCGAACTCATCGCCGATACGATGATGACCCATGTCGCGCAGGGCAACGCGATCATCGCCCTCGCGGTGATGATCGTCGTCACCATGACCTTGTCCGATTTCATGAACAACGCCGCCACCGCCGCCGTGATGTGCCCGATCGCCATCGGCGCAGCGAGTGCGCTCGGCGTCAGTGCCGATCCGCTGCTGATGGGGGTGGCCGTGGGCGCCTCCTGTGCCTTCCTCACGCCGATCGGCCATCAGAACAACACGCTGATCCTGGGGCCCGGCGGCTTCCGCTTCGGTGATTACTGGAAGCTCGGCCTGCCGCTCGAAGTGATCGTCGTCGCCGTGAGCGTCCCGTTGATTCCGCTGGTCTGGCCGTTCTGAGGCTTGCCTTCTTCTCTCATATGAGATTAATTCTCATATATGAGAAACGTACCCTCACACAGCACGATGGATAGCGGCATCGCGGCGCGCCTGCGCCAGCTGCGCCAGGCCCGCAACCTGTCGCTCGACCAGCTCGAAGCGGCGAGCGGTATCAGCCGCTCGACCCTGTCGCGCCTCGAACAGGCCACGACGAGCGCCACGGCGGAAACGCTGGGGCGGATCTGCGCCGTCTACGGGCTGCCCGTTTCGCGGTTGCTGCAGGAAGTCGAGGGCTTGCCGTCACCGCTTGTCCCGCATGACGCGCAATCGGTTTGGCAGGATCCCGCCAGCGGCATGGTCCGGCGCGTGATCTCGCCGGCGGCGGAGGGGCTCACCGGTGAGGTGATCGGCGTAACCCTGCCGGCGGGAACCGTGATCGCCTATCCCGCCCCGCCGCGACCGGGGCTCGAACACCATCTGGTGCTGCGCGAGGGCGCCTTGCATGTGACGCTGGAGGCGCAGACCCATCGGCTCGCACCGGGTGATTGTCTGCGTTACCGGCTGGCCGGCGCGAGCCGTTTCGAGACAAAGCCGGAGACCGGGGCGGATTATCTTCTCTTCATGCTCTGAGGGCACAAAATGACGCGTGAGACGGCAAGACCAGCTGATTTTGATATTCTGCGCCTCGATGCGGCAGATTTGGACGCCCATCTCGATGACCTCACCGAGATCCTGCATGCCTGTGTGATGGAGGGCGCCGCGGTCAGCTTCATCCTGCCCTTCCCGCCCGAGGAGGCGCGCAGCTTCTGGCGTGATACCGTCCTGCCGGAGGTGGAGGCCGGTGCGACGATCCTGCTGGTTGCGCGTGATCACGCCGACGGGCGCCTCGTCGGCACCGTCCAGCTCGGCATCGGCACGCCGCCGAATCAGCCGCATCGCGCCGATCTGAAGAAGCTGCTCGTGCATCCGGGGGCGCGTCGGCGTGGCATCGCGCGGGCGTTGATCGAACAACTTGAGATTGAAGTCGTTTCTTGCGGGCGTAGCGTGATCACCCTTGATACCCGCACCGGTGACGTCGCCGAGCCGCTTTATCAGGCGCTGGGATATACCGTCGCCGGCATCATTCCCGATTACAGCCTCGACGTCACCGCGACACGGCGCGATGCCACGACGGTGTTCTACAAGCTGTTGGACGTAAAGTAAGTTTCGGTTGAGTGCGCCACGGCGAAGAGGCGCGCATGCAAAACCCGCTGCCCCCATGATTCCCGACAAGTCGCCTCCTCGAGAGAGGTCATGACTGAACAGTTTAACAGCAGTTTGCCGTGAAATTTCGCTTGCGCATAATTAATGCAATGTGCGAGCTTTCCGAAAAATAACGTCAAACAGGGGACGTCGCCTCATGCCAAGGCATAGTTTCTGGTCCGGCCTCGCCGTGATCGGATTTGCGTTGCTTGCGCTCAACTGGATCATTCCCAACTATGCGGGCGTGAATCCGCTCGCGCAAATGCCGCCGGATCTCGTGCCGCGCATCGCGTCGTGGATCATGCTGGTGTGCGGTATCGTGGTGGTCGTCCAGGCGAGTATCGAAATGGTTCGCGCGGGGCAGAAGCCGATCACGCTCGATATCGACTGGCCTGATCTCGGCTGGAAGCTCTGGCCTTTCGCCTATGTCGCCGTCGGGATCTGGTTCCTGACCTTCCTCAAGGTCACCTATGTCGGCGCACCGCTGATCGCGGGCATGCTGTTCCTGCTCGGTGAGCGGCGCTGGTACATTCTCATCGGCTGCTCGGTCGCGCCGGTGGTGCTGCTTTACTTCCTTTCGGTCTATCTGATGCGCGTCGGAGTGGTCTGAGCCATGGATTTCGCAATTGTCGGCGCAGCCATCGGCGAAGCGCTCACCATTTCCTCCTTCATCGGCATCGGCGGTGGTGTCCTGCTTGGATACATCATCGGTGTCATTCCGGGCCTGTCGCGCTCGGTGGCGATCGCCATCGCCATCCCGATGACCTTCTACATGACGCCCTATATCGCGATCTCCTTCCTGATCGGGCTGTCGAAGGGCACGGCAGCGGGGAGTGCCGTCTCGGCCATCCTGCTCAACGCCCCCGGCGAAGCGTCATCCGCCGCGACGAGCCTCGACGGCTATCCGATGGCCAAGCAGGGCAAACCGAAGACAGCCCTTCAGATCGGGCTGATCGCCTCGGTCGCCGGTGACATCATGGCGACGATCATCCTGATCTTCGTCGCCATTCCCTTCGCCCGCGTCGCACTGATGTTCGGCCCCTATGAGATGGCCGCGATCCTCGCCTTCGCGCTGGTCTTCATCGCGGGTCTGTCGGGCGGAAACCTGTTCAAGGGGCTCGCTGCCGGCGGCCTCGGCATCTTCCTCGGCACGATCGGCCTCGACAACCAGACCGGCCTGCCGCGCATGACCTTCGGCTTTCCCGAACTGATGGAGGGCATGCCGCTGATCGCGGTGGCGATCGGGACGCTCGCTCTGTCGGAGATGTTCGTGCAATCGGAGCGGCTGCGGCACGAGCGCGCCACCATGGCGGTCAAGCTTGAACATCGCCCGGACGACCATATCAGCTTCCCGATCCTGAAGCGGATCTTTCCGACGATCCTGCGCGGTACGGGGATCGGCACTTTCGTGGGCGCGCTGCCGGGGCTGGGCCCGTCAGTGGGCTCGTTCATGTCCTACGGCATGGCCCAACGCGCCTCGAAGACGCCGCAGGATTTCGGCAAGGGCGAGCCCAAGGGCATTGCGGCTGCCGAATCCGCTGATAACGCGGTGATTCCGGCGGCACTGATCCCGCTCTTCGGCCTCGGTATTCCGGGCAATGTCTCGGCGGCTCTCCTGATCGGCGCCTTCGCCATCCACGGCATCACCGTCGGCCCGCTGCTGCTGCGCGACGAGCCGGAACTGCTCTACTCCATCTTCGCCGGCATGATCGTGGCGAGCGTGTTCATGCTCGCGCTCGGCTGGTTCGGCCTGATGGTGTTTGCGCAGATCACCCGCGTGCCGGCGCATGTGGTGATCCCGATCGTCATCTTCTTCTGCCTCGCCGGCATGATGCTGCAGGGTTACGGCACCTTCGGCCTCATCATCCTGATCGGCTTCGCCGCGCTCGGCTTCCTGATGAAGAAATATGATTATTCCTTCGTCACATTCCTGGTCGCCTTCATCATCACACCGATGCTGGAGCTCAACCTGCGGCAGAGCATCATCCTTTCGCGCGGCGACTGGATGATCCTGCTCAATCGTCCGATTGCCCTGTTCTTCATCTTCTGCACGCTCGTCGCGCTCGCGCTTCTGGCGTACAGGACGGTGACCGTGGGCAAACCGGCCGCCGGCGCACCACCGGTGGACTGACCCCTCCAAAAGCAAAGACAGAAGGGAACGAAACCATGAAGAAACTGCTTCTCGCCTCCGCCAGCGTCATGCTGATGGCCGCACCGATGGGTGCCGCCCAGGCCGATAGCTGGCCCGAGCGTCCGCTCACCATGGTGATCGGCTTCAATCCCGGTGGCTCCACCGACATTCAGGGCCGCGTTCTCGCGCGCGTCATGGAAGAGTATCTGGGCCAGCCGGTGAACGTCGTGAACCGGCCCGGCGGCGGCGCCGCCGTCGCCTACACGCAGCTCGCCAACAACACCGACGAAGGCTACACCTTCCTCTTCGGCGGCCTGACGGCGCTGACCTTCACGCCGATCATCACCGATGTCGAGTACGAGATCGACGATTTCGAATATCTCGCCGCGCTCGCTATTGCCCAGAACGCGATCGTCACCTCCGCCGAGCAACCTTTCGAGACCTTCGACGAGATTATCGCGTACGGTCAGGAAAACCCGATGACCTACGCCCAGCAGACCCCGCTGGACGAGACCATCATCCGCCGCGTCGCCGAGATCGAAGGCCTCGACCTCGCCATCGTCCCGACCGGCGGCGGTGCCGGCATGGCGCCGCTGGTGCTCGGTAAGGAAGTCGACTTCGCCTATTCAGGCGGCACGCATGCCCAATACACGCCGACCGGCGAAATGGTCATCGCGGCCTTCCTCTCGGCCGAGCGCAGCCCGTTCTATCCGGATACGCCGACCCTGATGGAGCTCGGCTATGACTACGCCATCGAGGATTACCGCTCGATCGTCGTGCCTGCGGGCATCCCCGATGAAGCCAAGGAGCGTCTGATCGCCGCTGCCGAGTTCGCCTCCACCAACGAGGAGTTCCGCGCGATCACCGAGGACAACACGTTCTTCCCCGTGGTCTTCATGGGCCAGGATGAAATGGAAGAAAACGTCCGCCGCATCCGCGCCGCGACCGAAGAAGTGATGGCCGACTGATCCGCGCCCGCTATTGCGCTCGGGATAATCCCGAGCCTGCGCATTCCGCGCCTGGAAACGGCCCCGCTACGGGGCCGTTTTTTCGTCGGCGCCGGGCATGCCGGAACGGGTCTGCATCGCTCCTGGGCTGCGGGCAGGCTTGACAAACGTGTTGAAATGCAGGATCGCTCGCCCGATCCGAAGTCGTTCTTGCCGCGCGCTGTCGCATGGCCTGAGCCACATCAGGGAGCTTCCGTCTCGGAGCTCCACGTATCGAGGGTTGCCGTGTCGATGTTCTTTGTCCGCTATGTCCGGTCTAAACGGAAAAAGACGACGCCGATGACGGCCGTCGCGACGACGACGGGCTGAGCGCACTCTCGCCGTGGAGACCTCTCCCGCCCGGCGGGGGAGCGCTGCGAGGCGACCCCGGAGGTCGCGTCGCGATCACGAAGCGGGAGAGTGTTTTTTCAGGAGAATTCGACAATGGGTTACAAGGTCGCCATCGTGGGCGCCACCGGCAATGTCGGGCATGTTCTGCTCGATATTCTGGCTGAGCGCGCCTTTCCCGCCGACGAGGTCGTGGCGCTGGCCTCGCGCCGCAGCCAGGGCAAGGAAGTCTCCTTCGGCGACAAGACCCTGAAGACGAAGGCGCTCGATACCTACGACTTCTCCGATATCGATATCTGCCTGATGTCGGCCGGTGGCGACGTCTCGAAGGAATGGGCGCCGCGCATCGCGGCGCAGGGCGCCGTCGTGATCGACAATTCGAGCGCCTGGCGCTACGATCAGGACGTGCCGCTGATCGTGCCGGAAGTGAATGCCGATGCGGTGGCAGGCTTTTCCAGGAAGAACATCATCGCCAACCCGAACTGCTCGACGGCGCAGCTCGTCGTGGCGCTGAAGCCGCTGCATGACCATGCCGGGATCCGCCGCGTCGTGGTCTCGACCTATCAATCCGTCTCCGGCGCCGGCAAGGCGGGCGAGGACGAGCTCGACCGGCAGACGCGGGCGGTCTATTCGCTGCAGGATGCCGTGGTCGAGAAGTTTCAAAAGCGCATCGCCTTCAATCTCGTTCCGCAGATCGACGTCTTCATGGAAGACGGCTACACCAAGGAAGAGTGGAAGATGATGGCGGAGACGAAGAAGATCCTCGATCCGAAGATCAAGCTCACCGCCACCTGCGTGCGCGTGCCGGTCTTCGTCTCGCATTCCGAGGCGGTGAACGTGGAATTCGACAAGCCCGTCACCGCCGAGGAGGCGCGCGAGATCCTGCGTGCGGCGCCGGGGATCATGGTCGTCGACAAGCGCGAGGATGCCGGCTACGTCACCCCGGTCGATGCGACCGGCGAGGATGCCACCTATATCTCGCGCATCCGCGAGGACGCGACGGTGGAGAACGGCATCGCCTTCTGGTGCGTCTCCGACAATCTGCGCAAGGGCGCGGCGTTGAACGCGGTGCAGATCGCCGAGGTCCTGATCAACCGCAAGCTGATCAGCCCGAAAGCCGGCTGAAGGGCCTTCTCGCTCCGAGGCTGGTGAATCGCACAATAAGAAAGGCCGGGGTGACCCGGCCTTTTTCAGTTTTGAAAACCCTTGTCTTCTTGATTCGTCCGGCGCGGCGGGTTCCCTGGCCGTTCGCCGACGTATCCCGTCCGCGAGGCGCAGCGATGCGCCCACGCAGATAAAGGATCGCGAACTCAGTTCTCGGTGACTTCTTCCTCGCCATCGAGCGCGGCTTCGTCTTCGGAAGCCTCCGGCAGCGGGGCCGGGTCATCGGACAGCGAGTGCAGATAAGCGAGCAGGTTCGCGCGGCTATCGACATTGCTCAGGCCGGCATAGGCCATCGAGGTGCCGGGCAGATAGGAGCGCGGGTTCTCGATGAAGGCGTCGAGCGATTCGAAGCTCCACACGTCGCCTTCGGCGCCGCGCTCGGCCAGAGCGGAGGAGTAGTTGAAGTCGCGATCACCCATCGGCGCCATCACGATATCCCACAGGTTCGGACCGACGCGGTGTTCACCGCCCGGATCGACCGTGTGGCAGGAGGCGCAGGCGCGGAAGGCACCTTCGCCGCGTTCGACGGAGGCATTGGCGAGGCGGACCGGAAGCGGATCGACCTCGACGACGTCGGCGACGGCATCCTCGTCCTCGACCGGTTCGGGAAGGATCAGTTCACCGAGTTGCGATGGGCGGGGAGAGAACAACGCCCCGGCGACGACGCTCACACCGACGACGAAGAGAAGCGCGCCGAAGAGGGCACCCATGATCTTGTTGAGCTCGAACGAGTTCATGCGACAGCTCCGGTCCACTCTGCGCGGACATTGACGTGACGATTACCTGCGCGGCGCTCGCGCACCACGCTGCGGCGGTTGCTTAGCGCCTTTCTGCCCCGTTTGACAATCAAAAACGGACACGCCGCAGACGGGTTTCATCGTCGCAGCTGTGCACGATGCGCGCCGCACAGGCCGGGCGCGGTAGCCTGCCGGCATTTTGATCTTCATCATGTTCTTGCCCGTTCGGACACCGTATCCTCGGCGCATGCAGGGTATCCGACACCAGACCAGCGAACAGGCTGAGGCCGTGGCAGGCTCGCACGACGATGCGGGCGAGCAGGTCGTTTTCCGCACGCGCGGCATCACCAAAGTCTACCAGAGCGGAGAGGTGGCGGTGCATGCGCTGCGCGGTGTGGATTTCGAGGCACGGTCGGGAGAATTCGTCGTCATGCTGGGCCCGTCCGGCTCCGGCAAGTCGACCTTCCTCAACATCATCGGCGGGCTCGATACCCCCACCGAGGGCGAGGTGCGGTTCGGCGAGCACGAACTCTCCGGCATGAGCGAGCGCGAGCTCACCCTCTATCGCCGCGACCATGTGGGTTTCGTCTTCCAGTTCTACAATCTGGTGCCGAGCCTCACCGCGCGCGAGAACGTGGCGCTGGTCACCGAGATCGCCCGTGCGCCGATGCGGCCCGAAGAGGCGCTCGCCATCGTCGGGCTCGATGCGCGGCTCGACCATTTTCCCGCGCAATTGTCGGGTGGAGAGCAACAACGTGTCGCCATCGCGCGCGCGATCGCCAAGAATCCGGAGGTTCTCTTGTGCGACGAGCCGACCGGGGCGCTCGATTCCAAGACCGGTATCATCGTGCTGGAAGCGCTGGCGCGGGTGAACGAGACGCTGGGCGCGACGACGCTGGTCATCACCCACAATGCATCGATCCAGGAAATCGCCCATCGGGTGGTCAATTTCGCGGATGGGCGCATCGTGGCCGACCATAGCAATGCGACGCGCAAGCAACCATCCGAGGTGAGCTGGTGAGCGCCGCCGCGCCCTTGCGGTAGAAGATGGTAATATGCCCGCACAATATGGGCGTGATCCATGCAACGTCATATGCGGTTTTTACGCATGTCGCGCTCCCCGAATGGTTGCGCCCGGCGAGCTTTGGAGGTATTCGCCTGTTATGTGACACTTTGTACGGGCAGAAGCGCACATCCGTTCCAGGAAGCGGGTTTCGGTCGGTAGAGCGCCGTAGTTTCGAGGTCATACGTATAGATCCGTATAGGCTTTCCGCAGCTATAGCGGGAAATCTTTCGCGGTGTGCGTGTGCCTCCCCGTATATCCGGGGGGCTCCGGCGCCGGAGGGGTGGCGGAAGCGAATTGAAAGAGCAAATCATGAGCAGCAGAGAAAAGATCGCGCTTTTTATTGATGGTGCGAATTTATATGCGACGACGCGCACGTTGGGTTTCGACATCGACTACAAAATGCTCCTGAAGGAGTTTCAAAGCCGGGGGAATCTGCTGCGGGCGTTCTATTACACGGCCCTCGTCGAGGATCAGGAATATTCCTCGATCCGCCCGCTGATCGACTGGCTCGATTACAACGGCTACCGGGTCGTCACCAAGCCGACCAAGGAATTCGTCGACTCCTCCGGTCGCCGCAAGGTCAAGGGCAACATGGATATCGAGCTCACCATCGATGCGCTCGAGCTCGCGCCCTATATTGACCATGTGGTGTTGTTTTCGGGCGACGGCGATTTTCGTTCGCTGGTCGAGGCGCTCCAGCGCCGCGGCGTGCGGGTGACGGTCGTCTCGACGATCTCGACCCAGCCGCCCATGGTCGCCGACGAACTGCGCCGCCAGGCCGACGATTTTCTCGACATCGCCACCCTCGAAAAGAAGATCGGGCGGGATCCCTCCGAGCGCGCTTCCCGGGCACCGGCGGAAGCGGGCCAGCGCCCGAACGTGGCTCTGGAGCGGCGTTACGGCATCCGGCAATCGCCGCCCACCGACGACGAAACCGAAGAGTGAGCAGGCAGGACGGGGCGACGCGCGTAGATCATGCGGATCGCCTCAGCCTTTCTCGCGCATGATCCGCGCCTTGTCGCGCTCCCAGCTGCGTTTCTTTTCGGTCTCGCGCTTGTCGTGCAGCTTCTTGCCGCGCCCGAGACCGAGCTCGACCTTGGCGCGCCCGCGATCGTTGAAATAGACCCGTAGCGGCACCACCGTGAAGCCCTCGCGCTGGGTGGCGCCGATGAGCTTGTCGATCTCGCGGCGATGCAGCAGCAGCTTGCGCGGGCGTTTGGGCTCATGATTGAAGCGGTTGGCCTGCAGGTATTCCGGGATATAGGCGTTGAACAGGTAGAGCTCCTCGCCCATCGGCCCGGCATAGGCCTCGCCGATGGTCGCCTTGCCGGTGCGCAGGCTCTTCACCTCCGTGCCCGACAAGGCGATCCCCGCCTCGTAGGTATCCTTGATCTCGTAATTGAAGCGCGCCTTGCGGTTATCCGCGACGACGCGGTGCCCGCTGTTTTTCGCTTTTGCCATGATCCACTCAGGCCAGGGGAATGTCGGCGATGCCGAGCGCCTCGCGCACGGCGGCCTTCGTCGGCTCCGAAGCGGGCAGCAGCGGCAGGCGCACGGTTTCCTGCATGCGCCCCTGCGCTGCCAGGGCATATTTCACCGGGGAGGGGCTGGTCTCCAGGAACAGCGCGGTGTGCAGCGGCATCAGCTTGTCCTGGATCGTGAGCGCCTTCGCGAAATCGCCCGCGATGCAGGCGGCCTGGAATTGCGCGCACAGGCCCGGCGCGGCATTCGCGGTCACGGAGATGCAGCCATGGCCACCATGGGCCATGAAGCCGAGCGCCGTGGCGTCCTCGCCCGAGAGCTGGAGAAATTCCGGCCCCATCATCTGCCGCTGCAGGCTCACCCGGCTCATGCTGGCGGTGGCGTCCTTGACGCCGATGATGTTCTTGACCTCGAACAGCCGCGCCATGGTCTCGACGGACATGTCGACCACCGAGCGCGGCGGGATGTTGTAGATGATCAAGGGCAGGCCGATCACCCCCGCCACCGCCTTGAAATGCGCCTCCATGCCGGCCTGGGTCGGCTTGTTGTAATAGGGCGTGACCACGAGCACCGCATCGGCGCCGGCCTTCTCGGCATGGACGGCGAAATCGATCGCCTCGGTCGTGGAATTGGAGCCGGCCCCCGCGATCACGGGCACGCGGCCCTTCGCCTCGTCGATCACGATTTCGACGACGCGCTTGTGCTCGTCATGGCTCAGCGTGGGGCTCTCGCCGGTCGTGCCGACGGGGACGAGGCCGTTGGTCCCCTCGCTAATCTGCCAGTCGACGAGGCGACGCAGGGCGTCTTCGTCGAGAGTATCGCCGGCAAAGGGGGTGACGAGCGCCGTGATCGAGCCCGTGAAACGGGATAGAGAGGCGGGTAGGGCGGACATGGCGGCCTCCTGGACCGAAGCATGGTGTTGTCGTGGCGCATGTGCGGGTGCACATTGGCTTCTCACATAACCCTTGGCGCGACGTGGCGCAAATCCCATCATGCGCCATGATTCGTCACCACATTCGTGCTAGCACGCCAAAAGGAGCACGGAGCCGTGACAGCTGCGGGAGGAGAGATGGTGGGCCTGACGACGCGCCCCGGCGCGACTGCACGATCCTTGCTGCCGTCACGATCACGGGCATGCATGACCCGTATCCTCGCAATGGCGCGTGTGGCCGTGCTCGCCCTGTTGCCGGCTTCGCTGCTGCTCCCGGTCATGCCCGCCTTCGTTTCCCCGGCTCTGGCGCAGAGCACGGCGTCGTCCGCCCCCCTGTCCGCCCCCCTGCCAGCCCGCATCGCCACCGACGACATCCCCGCCCTGTTTCCCGGGCTCGATCTCGAGATCGTGCAGGAGGCGCTGACCCATTATCGTTTCGGGCGGATCGAGGAAGGCGATGCGCTGCGCGCGACGGTCACGGATGAAACCGCCGAAGCCCTGCTCGAATGGGCTGCCGTGCGCTCGTCCGAAATGCGGGATTTCGATCGCATCGCGGCCTTCATGCGTGACCACCCGGACTGGTCGGGACGCGGTCTCCTGCGGCTGCGCGCCGAGCAGGCCTTCGTCGAATCGCGCCCCGCCCCCTTGCAAGTGCTCAGCTTCTTCGCCACCGAAGAGCCCCGTACAGGGCGCGGTGCGCTGCTGCTGAGTCAGGCCCTGTGGGGATCGGGCGCGCGCGAGACCGCCGAGATCATGGCCCGCGAAGTCTGGCGCGAACGGGCGCTGGACGAGAATACCGAGGCGCAGTTCCTGCTCTCCTTCGCGCCTGCGCTTTCGCCGGCCGATCATCGGGTGCGGATGGAGAACCGGCTCTTCGCCGAGGACTGGGCGGCGGCGCGCCGGGCTGCCCGATTCGCGGGAGAGGCGTTCGAGACGCTCGTTGACGCACGCCGGGCGCTGATGCGCGATCCCGCCGGAATCGATGCTGCGATGGAGGCCGTGCCCGACGAACTGGCCCACGATTCCTCGATGCTCTACAACCGTGTGCGCCGGCTGCGGCTCGACGGCGACATGGCAGCCGCAGGGCGTCTGATCGCCCGCGCTCCCCGGGCCTTGTCGGTCATCGGCAACGGCGATGCCTGGTGGGTCGAGCGCCGGATCGTGGCCCGCAACCTCCTGGAGAAGAGCGAATACGCGCTCGCCTATGACCTCGTTTCCGGCCATGCGGCGCAATCACCTGCGGATTACGTCGATGCGGAATTCCATGCCGGCTGGATCGCCCTGCGCTTTCTCGGTGATCCCGAACGCGCCCTGCCGCATTTCGAGGCGATCGCCGATATCGCCACGACGCCGATCTCGCTGTCACGCTCCGCCTATTGGCGCGGGCGCGCCCTCGCCGAGCTCGGAGAGGACGAGGCGGCGCGCGCGGCTCTCGAGGAGGCGGCGCAACACAGGACGGCCTTCTACGGGCAACTCGCCCACCAGAAGCTCGATGCGGGGCCGATCACCCTGCGGCCCCTGCCCGAGGCGGACGAGACGGTGATCGCGCGGCGCGACGCCATGCTCTTTACCCGGGCCATCATCCTGCTGCACGCGGTCGAGGCGCAGGACCTCGCGATCGCCCTGCTGGGCGATCTCGGACGCACGCTCGATGACGCGCCTTTGCTGCGCGCCTTCGGAGATCTGGCGGAATCGCTGGGGAATCCGCGCGCCCTGCTGGCATTGTCGCGCTCGGCCGTGTTGCGCGGCCTGCCTCTCGACGAGCAGGCCTATCCGGTGGGCGTGATCCCCGAATTCCCGCGTGTCGGGCCCGCCGTCGAGCGTGCGCTGGTCTATGCGATCGCCCGCCAGGAAAGCGCCTTCGATCCGCAGGCCGTGTCTCCCGCCGGTGCACGCGGTCTGATGCAGTTCATGCCGGCGACGGCCCGACGGGTGGCGCAGCGCTACGGAGTCGATTTCGACGAGAGCCGCCTGTTGGGCGATCCGCTTTATTCGGCCAAACTCGGCGCAGCGCATCTGGGCGAGCTGCTGGCGGATTGGGACGGCTCGGCGGCGCTGGCCTTTGCCGCCTACAATGCGGGCCCCGGACACGTCCGACGCTGGATCGCGCGCTTCGGAGATCCGCGCCGGGGCGAGGGCGACATGATCGACTGGGTCGAGCAGATTCCCTTCCCCGAAACCCGTGGCTACGTACAGCGGGTGATGGAGAATCTGGTGATCTATCGCACCAGGCTCGGGGAGGACCGCCCGCTCGCCATCGATACGGAACTGCGTGCCATGCGCTGAACCGGCGCTCCGGCTTCAGCTGCGGCGGGTTCGCGCACCATGCGGCGCATGGCGCAGCAAGCGGCGCGCGGTGTGGACCAGCCGCCGCGCGAGGGAGCGTGCCTGCCGGCGAAAGCGCTCGGCGGCAAGCAGGGCCGCCGGCCGCGCCACCCCCGGCGGGAAGGCGATGATATCGACGATGCGGTGGGTCTGCGGGAACAGGTCATCCAGGAGCGTCTCCTGCATCGCGCAGGAATTGAGGCCGCGCAGACGGCTATCCGCATGCAGGTCGCGGATGATGGCATCCTCCAGCAGCACTCCGGGCCCGAGATGGCGAAAAGCCTCGTCATAGGTGCTCTTCCAGAGGAACGCGACGCCGTCCTGGACCAGCGAGAGAGAAATCGCGATGGTCCGCCCGTCGAGCTTCAGCCGGTCGAAGCGGCGGCTGCCAGGTGTCGCATCCGGGGAGAACAGTGCCTCGCACATGGCGCGTGTCGTCGGCGCAAGGGACAAAGCGCTCCCGGCCCTGCCTTTCCAGCCCCGGGCTTCCAGTGCGAGGAACTCCCGCGCGGCGTCGGCGCAATCCTGCGGATCGCGGCCCGTCTCGAACAGCACCGCGCCTGCCTGTTCGAGCCTGTTGCGCAGCCGTCGCAGGCTGCGCCGCCGGTTACGGCTCCAGGCCCGTGTGGTGAAGTCTTCGTAATCGGCGGCCGCTTCGGCAACGGGGCGCGGGAGCAGCGGGAACAGATGATGCGGCCAGCCCTTGCGTTCCAGCGCTTCCAGCAAGGCCGCGCCGACCCGTGAATCGCGATCGCAGCGCGGAAGCAGCAGCGGATCCCCGGGGGCGCAATCGCGCATCCCGTCGAGAAGGCGTTCGGCCCAGGCGTCAGGCGCATCGCCGGCGACGAGAGGCAGGCTGTCGGTGATCTCGGGGGAGACGAAACAGCTGGTCGTCCGCTTCCAGCCGCACCAGAAGCCGCGCGGGATCACGGGCCATATCGCGAGAAGCCGCCCGGACCGTTCCAGCGCGAGGATGCGCAGGCGCTGGCGCAGGCCGGGCTGCACCTCCAGCATCGCCTCCAGCGCATCGGGCATGTAGAACGGATTGGGTGAAAGCGGCGCATCTCCCAATGCGGACCAGCTTGCGCGATCGATGCGCCCCTCCGGCCCGAGCGCTCTGTCCGTGTTCCACAGGATCCCAGACAGGGGCCCGTTCCCGCCATCCCCGGATTCGGGAGCGGGGCCCCTGGCAGGAACGACCGTTGCAGGCTCCCGTGACATTCGCCGCGATGCTCCCGTGAGGGCAGAGAAACCACCTCCTGACGATGCATTCCGCATGGTCACTTTCAGCGTAATCGACGTCACTTACGATAAATTTAACAAAAGCCACTGAAAATAATAGGAAATTTGGAGCCGAACAGGAACAAACCTTTTGTCGGAACGTTCTCGGCCCATGAGCAGCCTGCATCTCTGCAGGCGGATAGTGGAAGCGCCAGTCAGGAGCTCGTCAGGTGTTGGGCACGGTGGTTTGACGCACATGTTGCAGCGGCTTGGCCCCGAATCCGGAAAGCAGCGCTCGTCGGCGAATGAGGCCGAGGGCGCGCGAACGCGGTCCTCAGCGTTCATCGAGCGGGCCTTTCCACAATTTCTGGTCATAGCCATTCTGTTGCCGCTGCTGTTTTTCGGTTTTGCGGCCTATCGCGACTGGGAGGATGTGCAGGCTGAGGCTGATTCGCGCATCGAATATGTCCGCGATGCCTTTACCGAGCATGCGCTGCGCGTCTTCAAGACCCACGAACTCGCAGCCTATGCGGCGAGCGAACGCATTCGCGAGCGGGATTGGTCCGATGTTGCCGGATCGGATGATTTCCACGGCTTCCTCGCCGCGCTCGCGGCGGGTTTTCCGGAGATCGCCTCGATTTCCCTCGTGGATGCGAACGGACAGCTGCGCGCGACCAGTGCGGAATTTCCCGCCGAGCCGCTCGATTTCGCGCAGGAAAACTGGTTCCTGCGGATCAGCAGGGAGGGGCAGGCCCAGATCATCGATACGGACCTGCCCGAGGATGCCCGGGAGCGCGGCGCGTTCAGTCTGGTGTTTCGGCACGACGATTCCGCCGGAAATTTCGACGGTGTGGTGCGGCTGGTGATTTCGCCCGGCTATTTCGACAATTTTCATCGTCAAGCCTATCCCGATGCCGGTGTCGTGGCGCTGGTTCACCAAGACGGCACAATCCTGACGCGTTTTCCCCCGGACATGACTTTGCTGGGCAGTCTCGATCCCGAATCGGTCTTTTTCGAAAAGGCGGCCGAAACCGCGGTCGGGGCCTTCGCCGAGCGCTCTCCCGTCGATGGCGAGAAGCGCCGCTATGGGTACGCGCAGGTCGCCGATTACCCCGTCTATGTCACGTTCGGACTCGGGCGTGGTGAATTGCTGCAATTGTGGCGCTCGCGCCTGAGCGCGTATGGCGGTTTCTTCATCCCCGCCGGTGCGGCCCTGCTGGTGCTGGCGCTGTTCGCCTGGCGCAGCCACCGGGAACTGGAAGATACGGTGGAGTTGCGCACCGCAGCCCTGTCATCGGCCATCGCGGAAAAGAACCAGCTGCTCAAGGAGGTCCACCATCGCGTCAAGAACAACATGCAGATCATCTCCTCGCTGATCCGCATGCAGGAGCGCGTGCAGACCTCGCCGGGCGAAACCATCCGCCGGGTGCAGGCCATGGCGCTCGTGCACGACCTGATCTACAGCCATGGCGATTTCGCCAGCGTCAACCTGGCCGCATATACGCATCGGCTGGTCGAGGGGGTCGAGCGCACCTGCGACGAGGGGATCGTATTCTCGTTGCAGCTCCAACCCGTCACCCTCGCCCTCGACAGGGCAATGCCCTTCGCCCTGATCCTGAGCGAAGTCGTCACCAACGCGCTCGCGCATGCCGCACAGAACGGGCGCGGCGAGATCACCGTGGTTCTCTCTCGCGACGGCGACGAGATCGAATTGTGCATCGATGACGACGGCATGGGTGACAACCCGGAAATCGACGGGCGCGGCTTCGGGTTGCGGTTGATCAAGTCGCTGGCGGTGCAGCTCGGGGCCAGGATCAGCTACGACCGGAAACACGGTGCCACCTTTCGGATGCGGTTCCCGGTCGAGCCGGCGTGACGCCGCTCACCAGGTGCGCGGGGCGCCGTTGTCGATGTGGATGAGCCCGTTGCGATATTGCTTCAATCCGCCGATATCGGGATGCTCGCGCAGGAAGGCGAGGACCTCGCGGCCCGGTGCATCAACGCGAAAATCGATCGCCCGGCAATCCAGATGCAGGGAGCCCGCAGCCCCGCCGGCGCGCCGGTTCCGCCCTGGTGAACGGTGGGTGGATTGCACCGAGACATCGCCGAACCGGGCCGCCACTTCCGTGAGAACGGATTTCAGATCGCCGGGCAGGCAGGATGTCGGCGCGCTTCTGCGAACGACGATGGCGCCGGCCTCAACATGATCGCGAAACCCCGAGAGGCTTCTGCCGCCGCTGCGGCTTTGCGTGCCGTCACGCTCCATCTGATGCGGCGGGATCCAAGAGGCGAGTTGGTCTTCATGGGCTCGCAGGCTGTTCACAGCCGCGCTCGCCGCGATGAACAGGACGGCGCAGGCGCCGATCGCGCCGAGGCGCGTGCCGCTCTTGATCGCCGTGGTGGCTCGAAGCCGGATACGCATGACATCTTCTCCACTTCGCCCTCCCTGTCCTGACGGTTTCCCTTCCGGCCTTGCGTCGTCGCTCGAAACGACACGGATCTTGCTGCCCGCTTCAGCTGCGCCTGACGCAGCGTCGATCTCCAAGCGTCACCGGATGCGGCCCGGCGATGCCCATGAGATGCGCAGGTGTTGAAGGCGCGGAATGTGGCGTGCTGCCGGATGAAAAGCGACGATTATGCGGAAAATCGCCACAAAACCGGCCCTGCGATAGCAGTTCTGGCCGGCTGAGCCTCGGGCGTTGCCCGTGCTTGCGATGCGCGGCGCGCGATTGGAGGGCAATCTGCCGAGGCTCAACGTGGTTGGTCGGCGCATCATTTTTCCGCCAGCCGGCATCCAGCTGACGCAAGAATGCGCTAAGGCGCGGTGCCCAGATGCTCCAGCCTGTGGCCGGCACCGGCTTCCTGCGCCAGCCTTGCTTCCAGAGCCGGGAGCAGGGCGTGGAGGTCTTGCGCCAGCGTCCAGGGCGGATTGACCACGATCAGCCCGGACCCGGCGAGGCCCGCATGCCCGTTCGCCGCGCGGATGCAGGCCTCGATGCGCAGGACCGGGCGCGGGAAGTCCCGTAGCGGTTCCACGGCTGCATCCACCGTCGCCTGGTCCTTGATCGGATACCAGCCCGCATAGATGCCGTTCGGCCATTTGCCGAGGGCGCGGGCGATCTCCCGGACGAGGCGCGCGAGCTCGCCGGTCTTTTCATACGGTGGATCGACAAGAACGAGGCCGCGTTTCTCCTTCGGCGGGATCAGGGCGTGCAGGGCCTGCCAGCCGTCGAGATGCAGAGCCTTGAGATTGCTCACCTGGTGATAGCGCTCGGCAAGGACGGCGTGATCCGCCGGGTGCAGCTCCACCAGGATGCCGCGATCGATCGGGCGCAGCATCTCGCGGATGATCGCCGGCGAACCGGGATAGATGCCCTCACCGTATCGGGCCCGCACCTGGGCGAGCACGGTGCGGTAATCGCTCAGAAGATCTTCGATTTCGGTTGCGAATGCCTGCCCCAGGCGCCCGACCCCCTCGCGCCATTCACCCGTGCGCTCCGCCTCGTCGCCCGAGAGGTCGTAGAGGCCGGTTCCGGCATGGGTGTCGATCACCCGGAAGGGCTTGGGCTTCAGGCGCAGATGGGCGATGATGCGGGTGAGCACGACATGCTTGAGCACATCGGCGAAATTCCCCGCATGGAAGGCGTGTCGATAATTCATGCGAAAAGCGCGGCGCGTTACGGGCGCATGGCCCGGCAATCCGGGCCGGCATGCTGATGGCGCACATGGGCAGCCGCGCACCATTCGACGCCCCAGCCGCCGAACAGGCCCGTACCTTCCGTGATGATGTAGTCGATGCGGCTGGTGCCGGCGGAGGAGCCGGTCTCGATGCGCGCCTGTGCCCGGCAGAACCGACGCGGAATATGGCTCGGCCCCCAGGGCCGCAGGGCGACTTCGTGCGGGCGCGTGATCTCGGCCAGACGCAATCCGTCATCCCAGAATCGTCGCTCGCGGGCGTCGAAACCACGGCTGATGCGGGCGAGCACGGCGGGGTCGTCGCAGGCGGGAACGGCGCCGGACCAGCCCAGCAGACGCTCCTCGGCAGGCGGAAAGCCACGCTCGCGGGCCTCGACGACGAGTGGTGAGAGCAGCCCCGCAAGCAGCGATGCCAGTCCCGCAAGCAGGGCCGTGCCCATACGGGTCCGGATGCGACCGTGCGGTCTGAGCAGGGCACTGGTCCTGAGCATGGAACGCTCTCTCTTCCTCTCGCACCCCCTGACGGGCGCATGACGAACGCTTCGCCGCGCATGGCGTCGAAGGTTCCGCGACGATCTCGCAGGCGACAATCCTTCACGCGACGGTGCCGGTCAAGCATTCAATAGATCGGCCCGAACCCGCGACTGATGCCGGGCGACAAGGTCGGCTCGGCGGGCAGGATGTCGATCGCGGCCCGCGGCGCGGCAGGCGCAAGTCCCGCTCCCGGACCCTTGAAGACCGGATCGCGCGGTTGCGGCGGGGGCGCATCCGGGTCGATGCGTGGCGTGAAGCTGATATCGGGACGGCAGACCCGGCGCTCCCCGCGTGCATCATGGCGGGCGAGATCGAAATGAAAGTGATCGTAATGGAAAGCGTCGGCGCCGGGGCCGAGCACCGTCGTGAAGCCCCGGCAGGCGCCCACGAAGACCTCGCGCAGGAAGCCGCGTTCGTCTTCCTCACCGCGCCAGCCGCGCAGCACCGTGACCTCGCGCCCGTCGGAAAGCGTGAAGGCCATGACGTCCACGGCATTGCCGAAAGCGTGTTCCGACAGCGGTGCGCCGCGCCGGCTGTTGCGGGTCCGGCAGGCGTAATCGCCGCTGCGCATGGCCACGACCCGGGAGCCGAAATACAAGGCGGCTGCCGGTTGCACGATCTCTTCCAGCCAGCGCTCCGTCTCGGCGATGACCGGGCAGCCGAGCGTGGCGGGGTTCGACAATTCCAACGTGCCGCCGCTCAGGGCGGTGACGCGAAACGGGCGGGCGATGCCGCATTGGCCGGGTCCGTTGATCGGTGACAGGCGCGATGCATAGCTGGAGGGCGTGACGTCGCCGCGCGCGAGGCAGGCGCGTTCAGCCTGGCCGCGCCAGGCGTCGCGCTGTTGTCCCGGCAGAAGCGTGCAGCCCGTCAGCACCAGGCCGACGCCGCAAAGCACAGTCAGGGCCGAGGTTACGCGACGCATATGCAGAGAATGCGCCAGATCCGGTTAAGGAATTGTCAACCGCGCAGCTTCCCGCACGCCCACCGAAAGCGGGCCGAAAACCCCCGGAAAGCCGCGCCGGCAGGAGCGGATCGTCTTACCTTGACGACGACTTGCCGGCAGCGGCCAGCAGCGCCATGGCTCCGTCGATCAGCAGCGTCTGCGCGGATGTTCCGCAATCGTCCAGATGGCCTATCGCATCGAGCGTCGCCACCCCGTGCGACAGACTCCAGATCTGGAAGGCGAGATGGCGGGCCTCCTCGTCCGGCATCTTCCGTGCGGAGAGCACCGAGGCGATGGTGCCGATCAGAACCTGAAAGGCCGTGTCGTGATCGGTATTCGGCTCCACCTGCTCGCCGGCCGAGAAGGCGAACATGGCCGCGTAATAACCCGGTTCCTCCCGGGCGAAGCCGAGATAGACGCGCCCCATGCTGATCAGTGCATCTTGCGGGTCGCATTCCCCCTCGACCGCCTCGGCGATCCGCGCGCCGAACAGCTGAAAGCCTTCCTGCGCGACGGCGGCGAGCAGGGCTTCGCGGTCGGCAAAATGGCGATAGGGCGCAGCCGCGCTGACGCCGGCCTTGCGGGCGGCATCGCTCAGGGTAAAACCCTTCGGGCCACGCCAAGCCAGCAATTCCCGGGTGGCGTGAACCAGTGCCGCACGGAGGTTTCCGTGGTGATAGCCGCGCTTTTCCGTGTTTCCGGGCGGGGTCTGATGCGCCGTTTGACGTTTGTTCATTGTCTCGAACTTGGTTATTGCGCTTCGTAATATGCGCCAAACGTGCCAGGCTGTGCTAGGGTTTTATGTCAATTATCGGTCATGAAAGGCGTCATGCTCTCACTTCTCGACATGTTGCGCCGCATTGATGCGGGGCAGATCAGCGCGCAATCCGCCATCTCCCACAGTCTCGATCTGATCGAGGCGAAGGAATACGGAATTCGCGCCTTCACCCATATCGACACCCGTGCCATGGCGATCGACCATGGTCCCCTGCGCGGCGTCGCCGTCGGTATCAAGGACATCATCGACGTGGCCGGCATGCCGACGGGTATGGGCTGTGCGATCTACCGTGACTACCATCCGCGCGCCGATGCGGCGGTGACGGCCATGCTGCGCCGAGCCGGTGGCGTGCCGGTCGCCAAGACGACGACGACCGCCTTCGCCTTCATGGATCCGACGGAGACGCTCAATCCGCATGACCCTGCCCATACGCCCGGCGGCTCCTCCGCCGGCTCGGCGGCTGCGGTCGGGGCCGGCATGCTGCCGCTCGCCATCGGAACACAGACCGGTGGCTCAGTGATTCGTCCCGCCTCGTTTTGTGGGGCGGCGGCGATCAAGCCGTCCTTCCGGCTTTTGCCCACGATCGGCGTGAAGTGCTATTCTTGGGCCCTTGATACGCTCGGCCTGTTCGCGGCGAGCGTTCCCGATCTCGCCTATGCGCTGGCGGCGCTGGGCGAGCGGCCCGATCTGCGTCTGCCCGACGATACGCCGCAGGAGAGCGGCAGCGATCTGCGCATCGGTGTGCTCATGCAGGATTACGCCGAGGCGCCGGAGCCCGATTCGATTGCCGCGCTCGACCATGCGGTAAAGGCGATCGAGGCGCGCGGCGCCACCGTCACCCGGGTGACGCCGCCGCAGGAAATCGCCGAAGCCTTCGCGGTGCATGGCGTCATCCAGGATTACGAAGCCGCCCGGGCGCTGGCCTGGGAATACGACACCCATCGCGATCAGCTGCCACCGATCCTCGGCGAGGCGCTCGACGGCGCCCAGAACGTGAGTGCGGCGGAATATGACGCGGCGCGGCGCAAGGCGCACCGGGCGCGGCGCGCGATGAAGGCGTTTTCCGGCGATTTCGACGGTTTCATCACCTTCTCCAGCCCGGGTGCCGCACCGGAAGGCCTCGCCTCGACCGGCGATTCACGCTTCAACAGGCTGTTCACCCTGCTCGGCCTGCCGGCGGTTAACGTCCCCGGTTTCAGCAATGATGCGGGGCTGCCCGTCGGCATCCAGATCGTTTCCGGATTCGGCCATGACGACAAGGCTTTGCGCATCGCCGCATTCACGGAAAAAGCGTTACGAACAGGCCTGTGAACAACTGTCGTCAGGCTCGTATAAAGTGGTTTGATTACAATGCGTTAACGAAGAATTAAGCATGATTGACATCGCTACGGCCGGCGGGTTGCCGCGAAAGCATCTTGCAGTCGATCCTGAGCGTGCTAATCTATCCTCATGGTCCCCCGTCAGGGAGGTGTTACATGGGCCTGATCTCGAGACTCAACTTGGTTGCGAAGTTGAATGTCGTTGCAGTTTGCGCCGCTCTGGTTTTCGTCGGCGCCGTGGTTGCGGGAGTTTTCTGAGCAACAGCGCCCCTGGGCGCATGATCATCGAACCATCGCCAAGAATCGCAATAATGCTGAAGAGTTCGGGCCCGCCGTCGGATGACACCGACGGCGGGTTTTCCTCGCCGTCACCCTTTGTCGTGATCCGCAGGGCTGACCCATGAGAGCGCGTTCCGACCTGACGGAGTCAGGCCGGGCGCTCTCAATCGTTGTTCGGCGCATCATTCTTATCCGCCAGCCGGTGCCCACCTGACGGAATGATGCGCGAGAGCGCGTTCCGACCTGACCGAATGATGCTTTCGCGTGCGCCCTGTCGCTTTTGCGCGAGTCGCTTGGGCGGATTTCATGGTTTCGCATCGGGTGCCGGAGCGCGTAACCTGACCGTCACGAGGATGAGAACGAGCGAGCGGGATGGCCGAGACCCTGACCTTCGAGACCGATTTCGACGCCCCGGCGGGCCAGTGCCAGCGCCTTTCGCCCCTGGTGCGGCGTGTGGTGGCCGGCAATGGCGGGCCGATGACCTTCACCGGGACCTGTACCTATCTCGTGGGGGCCGGGGAGGGGGGGGTCGCGGTGATCGATCCGGGCCCGGACGATCCCGCCCATGTGGAAAGCCTGCTTTCGGCGCTGTCCGGCGATCCGGTCACGGCGATTCTGGTCACCCATACTCATCGCGACCATTCTCCCGCCGCAGCCCCGCTCGCCCGCGCCACCGGTGCCCCGGTGATCGGCTGCGCGCCCCATCGCGCGGCGCGGCCGCTGGCGGAGGGGGAGGTCAACCGGATGGAGGGGTCCGGCGATACCGGCTACGCGCCCTCACGCATCCTCGCCGAGGGTGATGTCGTCGCGGGCGGAGACTGGCATCTGGAGGCGGTGGCGACGCCCGGACATACCGCCAACCATCTCGCCTTCGCCCTGTGCGAGGAGAAAGCCCTGTTTTCCGGCGATCATGTGATGGCCTGGTCGACCTCCTTCGTCGGCCCACCCGACGGCAACATGGCCGATTACATGGCCTCGCTGGAGAAGTTGCGCGGGCGCGACGACGTGATCTACTGGCCCGGCCATGGCGGCCCGGTGCGCGATCCGGCCCGCTTCGTGCGGGCGCTCATGGCGCATCGCCGCCAGCGCGAGACGATGATCCTCGCCAGAATTGCCGCAGGCGATACCACGATCCCCGCGATCGTCGGCAACGTCTATCCCGGTCTGGCGCCGGCCCTGCACGGGGCGGCCGCGCTCAACGTGTTTGCGCATCTGGAGGGTCTCGCCGCGCGTCAGGCGGTGCGTGTGGAGGGCGCGCTCGGCCTGGACGCGCATTACCATCCGGCCTGATCCGTCTCAACGCGGATTCTCCAGGAAGGCGATTTCGTCGAGATAGCTGCGCAGCAGGGCGGCATTGGCGCCGATATCATAATTGCCCTGCGGTGCGGTGGCGCGGGCATCGATCCGGACCCGGTCGCCGACCGGGGTGAGGCGCACCGAGAGCCGCAGGGGCAGGCGCAGCAGCGGCGTGCGACCGCGCGCTTCGAAACTGCGCACGGCCTCGTCCGGATTCGCCCCGGCCAGCAGCGTCGATGTCGGCGAGGGAGATGCAGCGGCGTTGTCGAGGAAGGCTGGTCGCGGCGGTGGCAGCGGTGGTGGCGCATCGGGGTCGCGGGGTGCTTCTTCCTCCATGGCAGGCTGCTGCGACGGGTCTGCGATCGCCAGCCCCCGATTGACCGCCGCACGCCGCGCCAGATCATCGGCTTGCGCGAGCGGGACATCCAGATAGAGCGGCGACACCTGCGCCCGCGCCCGCCAGCCCTCGGTCATCGGGGCCTGCGGGATCAGCCGATCGAGGATGCCGGCGCGTTGTGGCAGGGCATCGGTCAATTCCGTGAAGGCCGGCGGGTCGAGGGGATCCGTCGCCAGATCGCGCGGCTGCGGGGCATAGAGGCGCAGACCACCCACGTAAGCCGGTAGCGCCAGAAGCATCGAGGCGAGCAGGAATCCGGCCAGGGCCGCGCCGAGGCCGCGCCGGCCCTCACTCCAGATCCGCGCAAAGGCGATCAGGGCGAGGATCAGAGCCAGCACGGCGAAACCCAGCCCGCCGAGGATCGCGATCATTCCGGCTTCGAGATCGATCTGCCGGTTGCGCGTAAGCACGAGGGCGATCGCCGTCACGGCGAGCGCCATCAGCGCCATCCGTTTCGACCAGACGGCGCTGCGCGACAGGGGTTCGATGATGACGATACGGCGCATCGATCTCCCTTCCCGGATCGTCCGTCACGGCTCTTTGCCAATACCTTTCTTGCAGATGTCGCGCGGTTTGCAACCGGGTTTCGCATGCGCGCCGACCCGGCTCCGACCAGCGGATATGGGCGTTCGCGCCCGGATGGTGCGCGCAGGGATGCAAGGCAAACGGCAAGGCAATCGGCTTGGCAAAGCCGCATGGGCGCGCGTATCAGTGACGTGAAGGGGCGCCGCGCGCCGGGATCACGACGGGAGGCGAGGACATGCTGAAACTCACGGACAGGATCGCTTTGGTCACGGGGGCGGGATCGAGCGGGCCCGGATTCGGCAACGGTAAGGCCATCGCCACCATCTTCGCGCGCCAGGGTGCGCAGATCATCGGCATCGACCGTGATCCGGAGGCCTTGGCCGAGACGCGGCAGCTGATCGAGAGTGAGGGCGGTCGCTTCACGGGCCATGCCTGTGACGTCACCGACGAGACCGCCGTCTCGGATCTGTTTGCCCGGATCAAGGCCGATTTCGGTCGGCTCGACATTCTCGTCAACAATGTCGGACGCTCCGAGCCGGGTGGGCCGGTGGAACTCACGCACGCGGTCTGGGACGAGCAGATGGACGTCAACCTCACCAGCGCCTTCCTGACCTGCAAGCATGCCTTGCCGATGATGGAAGCGCAGGGCGGCGGTGCCGTCGTCAACGTCTCCTCGGTCGCGGGTCTGCGCTATATCGGCAAGCCTCAGGTGGCCTATGCGGCGGCAAAGGCGGCGCTCATCCAGATGACCAAGACCACCGCCGTGATCTACGCCGATCGCGGCATCCGCCTCAACTGCGTCGTGCCGGGGCTGATGAACACCCCGCTGGTGCGCCGGCTCGCCGACAAATATGCCGGCGGCGATTACGAGGGCTTCGCGGCCACGCGCGCGAAGCAGGTGCCGATGGGGCGCATGGGCGATTCCTTCGACGTCGCCCATGCGGCCCTGTTCCTCGCCTCCGAGGAGGCGCGCTACATCACCGGGACGGAAATCGTCGTCGATGGGGGCATCACCGCGGCGACGCGCTGATCAGGCGGGGATGCGCACGCTGGCGCGCAGCCCGCCGAGGGGGCTGTCGTCGAGGCTGATGTCGCCGCCATGCGAGCGGGCGATGTCGCGGGCGATGGCGAGGCCGAGCCCCGAGCCGCTCTCGTCCTGATTGCGGGCCTCGTCGAGCCTCACGAAGGGCTTGAACACTTCGTCGCGCTGTTCGGGCGGAATGCCTGGCCCGTCGTCATCGACATGCATCACCAGCCAGCGCCTCTCGTGACTGGCGTTGATGGCGATGGTCTCGCCGTGGCGGGCGGCGTTCGAGACGAGGTTGAAGGCAAGGCGCCGGAAGGCATCGGGCCGCACCATGACCTGCGGGTCGCCCTCGATATGCAGACGCGTCGCGTGTCCGTGCCGTTCCGCATCGGCGCAAATCTCGTCCAGAAGCGCGCGCAGATCCGTGGGCACCGCCTGCTCGCCGGAATCGCCGCGCGCGAAGGCGAGATAGCCCTCCAGCATCCGGCTCATCTCATCGACGTCACGCTCCAGATCGCGCACCTCGTCGCCCGATTCGAGCAGGGCGAGGGAGAGCTTGAAACGGGTCAGAATCGTGCGCAGGTCGTGGCTGACGCCGTTGAGCATGGTGGTACGCTGGTCGATGGCGCGTTCGATGCGCCGCTTCATCTCGATGAAGGCGTGTCCCGCCTGGCGCACCTCGCGGGCACCGCGCGGGCGGAACTCGATCTCGCGCCCCTTGCCGAAACTCTCCGCCGCTTCCGCCAGCCGCAGGATCGGGCGGATCTGGTTGCGCAGGAAGAGTATGGCGATCCCCATCAGAACGAACGAGGAGCCGCCCAACCACAGGAGAAAGATGTGGGAGTTCGAGGCATAGGCCTGCGAGCGCTCGGTGATCACGCGCATGATGCCGTCATCAAGGCGGATGCGGATCTCGATCAGATCCGAACGCCCGACCGTGTCGATCCAGAACGGACGCTCGACCTGGCGGGCGATCTCGCCGGACAGCGCCTGGTCGAGGATGGAGAAGAACGGTTTCGGCCCCGGCGGCGGCAATTCGGTATCCCGCAGGATCTCGACGTCGAGGCCGAGCCGCTGTGCGGCGATGCGGGTGAGTTCACTCGCCTCCTCGTCCTGGGGAAAGGTCTCGTAGATGTCGATCAGCGCCGCGATATCGGCGGTCACGGCGGAAGACAGCCGCATGGTGACGGTCTGCCAGTGCCGCTCCATGAAGGTATAGGCGATGACGGATTGCAGGATGACGATCGGCGCGATGATGATGATCAGCGCCCTCGCATAGAGGCCCTTGGGCATCAGCGAACCGATCCAGCGCGCGGTAATGCTCCAACCCTGCCACAGCAACCGCATGGCCCGGCGCAGGAAGGACAGGCCGCCGACGGCGAGGCGTGGCAGGGTGAGGCGGTCGTTGCTGGTGCGGGTCGTGCGCATCACTCCACAATAAGCCGATATCCGATCCCGCGCACAGTCTGGAGAAAGACCGGGTTGGCAGGATCGATCTCGATCTTGCGGCGCAGGCGGTTGATCTGCACATCGACGGTGCGCTCGTTGCCGCCGGCCCCCGTCCCGGCCAGTTCCTCGCGGCGCACATGGCCCCCGAGGCGCCGTCCGAGAAGGTTGAGCATCTCCCGCTCCCGCTCGGTGAGGCGGATCAGTTCCTCGCCCCGGCGCAATTCGCCGCGATCGAAGCGATACAGAAAGGGGCCGAACCGGATGATGTCGGGCAGGACGTCGCCCCCGCCGGCGGCGGGCGTGGAGCGGCGCATGATATTGGCCAGCCGCAGCACCAGTTCGCGGGGCTCGAAGGGTTTGGGCAGATAGTCGTCGGCGCCGATCTCCAGCCCCGTGACGCGATCCTGCGAATCGGCGCGGGCGGTGAGCATCAGGATCGGCACCTGCGAACGGGTGCGCAGCCAGCGGGCGAAATCGAAGCCGTTCTCGCCGGGCATCATCACGTCGAGAACCAGGGCGTCGAAGACGAAATGCTCGCTCATGCTCCGCGCCTCCGCGGCGCTGGCCGCGGCTGTCACGCGAAAGCCGTTCTCCGTGAGGAACTTGGCCAAGAGCGCGCGCAGCCTGCGATCGTCATCGACGACGAGGATATGGGGGGCGTCGTCGGAGAGTTCCGGCACGCGCCCTGCCTTGCTCTCTGCCTTGCTCTCTGTCTTGGCCTCTGTCTTGCCCTCAGTCTCGGCGGATTGCATCATTCATCCCCGTCGGCGCCCGGACGCTTCGCCGGGGTCCTGGTCAGCCGTGCGACGCGGCTGCGATCCTCCGGGTTCACCATGGCGAGAAGATAGCTCTGCACGAAGCGGCGCATGGCCTCACGTTCCTCTTCCGGCACCGTGCCGAGGGCGCGCATGATCCGCCCGGTCTGCAGGTCGGCGAGCCGCAAGGCGAGTTCCTGCCCGGAAGGCGTGGCGAAAAGGAGGCGCTGGCGCCGATCGGTCGTGCCCATGCGGCTTGCGATGAAGTCCTTCTCGATCAACTCCTTGAGCACCCGGTTCAGGCTCTGCTTGGTGATCGCGAGGATGTCGAGCAATTCCGCGATGGTCAGGCCCGGCTGTCGGGACACGAAATGAAGCACCCGGTGATGCGCCCGCCCGAAACCGTATTCCGAGAGGATCCGGTCGGGATCGGATACGAAATCCCGATAGGCGAAAAAGAACAGCTCGATCAGCTCATAGGCCGGGGCATCGGGCGTGATCGCGTGTTCCCGTGCGGAGGCGGGTGCGTCGGCGGCTTCTCCGCGCGCATGCGGGGCGGGTATCGCAGCAGGGATCGACACGAAAAATCTCGCTTTCGGTTATGTCAGCCTTATTGACATATCCCAAGAGGATTGTTACCCGTCAAGCGCAATCGGCGAAATGATCGAACGTAAATCAGCTGATTGTCGCAATCGCGTGTCACGAAGGGCCCCAGGAGAACGGTTCTCGCGTGCATGTGCAGTAGCCATTCTAGGGAGTGTGTTTCCATGTCGCCTATCTCCTTCGATCAGCAGGACGGCTGGATCTGGCTGGACGGCGCTTTGACGCCGTGGGCGGAGGCCAAGCTGCATGTCTTGTCTCACGGCCTGCATTACGGCTCGTCCGTATTCGAGGGTGAGCGCGCCTATGGGGGCGAGATCTTCAAGTGCACCGAGCATTCCGAGCGGCTGTTGCGGTCGGCCGAGGTGCTCGATTTCGAAATCCCGTATACCGCCGCGGAAATCGACGCCGCCAAGCGTCTCGTCGTGGCGAAGAACGGGCTCGTCGATGCCTATGTGCGCCCCGTCGCCTGGCGCGGCTCGGAGATGATGGGCGTCTCGGCGCAGAAGAACACCATCCATCTCGCCATCGCTGCGTGGGAATGGCCCAGCTATTTCGATCCGGCCGAGCGCCTGAAGGGCATCCGGCTCGACATCGCGGAATACCGCCGTCCGGATCCGATGACCGCGCCCTGCCATTCCAAGGCGGCGGGTCTCTACATGATCTGCACGATTTCCAAACACGCCGCCGAGCGCAAGGGCTATGCCGATGCGCTGATGCTCGACTGGCAGGGCCGCGTGGCGGAATGCACGGGTGCGAATGTGTTCTTCACCCGGGACGGGGCGATCCATACGCCGATTCCGGACTGCTTCCTCGACGGCATTACCCGCCGCACGGTGATCGATCTGGCGAAACGGCGCGGCTTCGAGGTGATCGAGCGCCGGATCATGCCCGACGAGCTCGACAGCTTCAACGAGTGCTTCATCACCGGCACGGCGGCGGAAGTCACCCCCGTCTCGGAGATCGGGCCGCATGTCTATCAGCCTGGCAACATGACCCGCACGCTGATGGAGGATTACATGGCCGAGGTGCAGCCCAAGGCCGTGGCGGCCTGAGGCGGGAAGACCGGCGGGGTTGCTTGCGCGCCCCGCAGACGTCCCGCGCGCCCCCTGCGCGCGGGACTTTTTCCAGGCGCGCGACGAGTTCTGCCATGAAGACAGCCGTGGCCCTGCGCATCCGCCGTCCCGCACCCGTGGTCGCCGGAAAGCGCGTCCGCGACGACCGCCCGGTCAAACGCGTGCCGCAGCCGCGCAAACCGATCCCCGGGCGTGGCAGCGCCATCTTCCTGCATCATGCCCGGCCCGGTTTCACCCCGACCGAGGGATGTGTCGCGGTTGAGGGGCGGGTGATGCGCAAGCTTCTCGCGCGGATCGGGCCGCGAACGCGGATCCTGATCGGATGAGCCGGCCTGCCGCTGGCGTCGCATCCCGCTTCAGCCTCTTCTTCAGCATTCTCTTCCTCTGCCTCCTGGTCATCCCGGAGGCTGACCGGGCGCAGGCCTTCGTGCCACGTGAGGGCGATTTCCTGCTCGAGCGCAGTTGCGAGGCGCATGTGCGCCTGCGCGGCGACGGGCGGGCCCCGGTCCATCGTCTATCGGCCGGATCGGTCTTCGCCGCCGAGGGGCTGAACCGCCCCGCAGGCCCCTATCTGCGTATCCGGACGCCGGATCTGCCTGAGCGGGCGCTGTGGATCGCACGCGATTGCGGTCGCTTCGTCGCGGATGTGCCGCAGGGGGAGGGGATCTTCGGTCGCCTCGTGCCCGAGCCGGAACTCGGGCGTTTCGACGAGGCGGTGCTCGCCCTGTGCGGGGACTGGGGATCGCAACCGGAGCCCGCCGGGTTTCGCGCCCTTTTCGAGGCGCGCGATCTGGCGCCGCAGACGCGGCAGATCCGCGCGGCGCTCGGCTCGCGCATAAGGGGGAGGCAATACGATGATCCGGCGGATTTCGCCGCGGCGCTGACGCAGGTCTGGTTCGAGGCGAACGGGTTTGCCCATATCTTCTGCGGGGAGCCGGGTCCGGACCGTCTCGGCGGCCTGCATTACAAGGGGCGGCTTCTCGAGGCCGAGCGCGCGGGCTGGATCGCCCGGGCAGCCTGCCGGGCCGAAACCATCGCACCGCCGCTCGTCAGCCTCGGCCTCGCCTGGAATCGGCCTGATGGAGCGGCCGGTGGCGAGGCATGTCCGAAGAGCTTCTCGACGGAACTCGACGCCGCCGCCCTGCTCGTCACCGTCACCCGTGCCTTCGAGGCGAAGAAGCGCAACCGGCCCGATGAGGCGATGTGCCTCTATCCGCTCGCGGCGTCTGATCCGAAGCAGGCCGATACCCTCGCCGTGCTGGTGACCCGCGACGGGGCGATACGGACCTTCTACCCCAGCGCAAGACCGCGTTGTGATGTCGAAGGACCCCCGGATAACTGCCTATGCATGCATTGATACAAAAGGACTTTGCGTCACCCTGCGGGTAAGCCCTTATTGACCCGGCGTCCACAAAAGCAAATGTTGGCTGCCATGAACGTGGTTCCCCCCTTGAACCAAAGTGAGTCCGACGTGCGCATACATATCGTCGAGGATGATTACGGCGTCCGGGACGCCCTGATCGAACTCGTCAGCGGCCAGGGCCACAGGGTGCTTGCTTACGCCGACGGGGAAGCCTTCATGAACGGCTGCTCGCCGCGCGGCGACGACCTCGTCTTCGTCGATCTCGGCCTGCCGGGTATCGGCGGCGTCGATGTGATTCGCTGGCTCAACGCATTGCCCGAGCCACCGCGCGTGGTCGCCATCAGCGGACGTCCGCGAATCGACATCGATCTGATGATGCGCAATCTGCCGCTGGACTTGCAACTTCTGCGCAAGCCGCTCGCGCCCGAGGCGATCTCCTCGCTTTTGTGACGGCCTTTCTTGCGCTGGATCAAGGCGCGACCGGATGCGGCGATACAGCGACGCTTGCAGTTCAAGCCTCTGTCAATAAAGCGTAATTTCTAGATTGATCCATCTCCGTGCTTTTCCCATGGGAGCAGTCCTTAAGGGCAAACACCGATGCGTTTCGCCGGTGGCGGGCCTATCCATCGGGATATCAACCGCACCGTTCCCCCGGGCGATTTCAAGGACGACGCCATGGATGCGATTTATACCCGCCCCGATGCCGGATCCGGCAATTTCAGCAATGCCAAGTTCGATGCCGGCTGGAAGATTTCCTTCGAAGCCGAAGACACCACGCGCCGCTTTCCCGATGTCCGTGTCTCCTCCTATCCGCCGCGTTCGCTGATCGTCGATGAGGGTGACAGCACCAGTTCGGTCTACGAGGTGGTCGAGGGTGGGGTGCTGCTGTTCAAGCTTCTGCCCGACGGACGCCGGCAGATCATCGAGGTGCTCGGGGTCGGCGACGTGTTCGGCCTCTCGCCCAACGGCGTGTCCGACGTCGGCGCCGAGACCCTGACCAAGGCCAGGGTCGCCATTTACGAAAAACGCCGCGTCGATGCGGATCCCGACCTGCGTGACCGGATCTTCACGCGGTTGCGGGCGCAGATGTGTGCGTTGCACGATCACGCCCTGCTCCTGGGGCGCAAGTCGGCCCAGGAACGCGTGGCGACCTTCATCATGCGCCTCGTGCCGGGGCGCGGCGGCCATGCCTGCATGGGGCCCGCCGGCGGCTGCGACGAGACGCGCGTGGACCTGGCCATGACGCGGCAGGAAATCGCCGATTATCTCGGCCTGACGATCGAGACCGTCAGCCGGGCTTTCTCCGCTCTGAGACGTGCGGGCACCATCGCCTATGAAAAGCAGGATTGCGTGATGATCCCCAGCGTCTGCAGCCTGTGCCGCCTCACCGGTTCGCACGCGGCGTGACATGCTTGCGGGACGATGCGCAAACCTTGCGTGACGTCCCGCCGACTTCCTGGTTGACCCTGCGACTGGACCGCTTCCGTCGAAGCGGTCTTTTCTTTTGGTTGCGAACGCGGGATAAGTAGAACGCCCGACGCGACTCCCCCGAGATCACGCCGGGCGCTCACGGCGGTCTGTCGCCTCGAAGCGTTCCGCCGTGAGCACCTTTTTACCGCATGTGTTGCGGCTCACATTGATCGATCGCAAGGCGCCGCAGAATTGTGATACCTCCCCTGCTTCATCGCACCGTCCCGGGCATCGGCCAGATTGCGGCGGCGAGCTTTTTCGGGCTGCTGTTCCATCTGGCGGGGATCCCGGCCGCCTGGCTCTCGGGCGCCGTGGTCGGCGCCATCGTCTGGGGCTTGACCGGGTCGCGGGCGCGCCTGCCGCGTCCGCTGGTCGATGCCGCGATGGTTCTCGCCGGTGTGGTGATGGGGGCGGGGATCACGCCGGAGGCGCTCGCGGCCATCGCCGCCTATCCGCTCAGCATCCTGCTCCTCGCCCTCGCCATCGTGCTGGTGACGCTGGCCTGCGCCCGGTTCTTGATGACGGTCTATGGCTGGCGCCGGGACGATGCGGTGCTTGCCTCCCTTCCCGGTGCGCTGACTGCGGTTCTGGCCGTCTCGGTTTCGCGCAATGCGGATGTCACGCGCATCGCGGTGGTGCAATCCTTCCGGCTGCTGGTGCTGATCGCGGTCCTGCCTTTTCTCGTATCCCTGGCCGGCGACGGCGACAGCCGTGCCCTGGTCGGAGCCGGTCAGGCGGTGGCGACGCCCGCCGCCTTTGCCGTGATGATCGCCGCAGCGCTCGCCACGGCCCTGATCTTCGAGCGGTTCGGGATCGCCGCACCCTTCCTGCTCGGGGCCTTCAGCGCCAGTGCGCTGTTGCACATCACCGACATCACACCGGGCGTGGTCCCGCCGCCGATCGCCACGGCGGCCTTCGTGATCATCGGCATCTTCATCGGTGAACGGTTCACGACGCTCGACCGAACCCTGTTTCGCGAACTGATCGGTGCGGCGACAGGGGTCTTCGCCATCGGTCTGATTTTGTCGGCGGCCATCGCATTGCTGGTTTCCTGGCTGACCGGGGTCGCGCCGGGCGCATCGCTCGTCGCCTTCGCACCCGGAGGGCTCGAGGCGATGATCGTGCTCGCCGTCGTGCTCGGTGTCGATCCGCTCTATGTCGGGGTGCACCATACTTTCCGGTTTCTCGGTATCGGTTTCGCCTTGCCGTTTCTGTTCCCGGAACCCCGTTCGGGCGATGGCGGCGACGACGATCCGGCAGGGGAGCGCGGCGGGGGCAGCTGAAGATTCCGCACCATGTCGCCAAGCCGACCGAGTGTAACGCTCCGTTAAGCGCTGCCTGACGATACTGGTGCGACTTCAGGAGAGCGCATGACGCGTCAAGGCCGCCTGTTACGCCGTCTCGTGAGGCCCCCGCCGCATTTCCCCCTGCGGCTGTGGGGCGGCGTGCGCTCGCGTCTCTTCCTGATCTTCCTGATCGCGATCATTCCGCTCGCGGCATTCCAGATCAAGGCTCTGCAGGATGCGCGCGCCGCGCGTGTCGCCCAGGCTGTGGAGGCGGCGCAGGCTGATGCCGAGGCCGGGGCCCGTCGCTATGAGGAGGCCGTCAACCAGGCCTATCTCGTGCTCGACCTGATCTCCCGCGCGCCACAGGTCTCGCTGGGCACGGCGAATACCTGCGGCCATTTCCTGCGCGAGATCGATCCCTCGCGCTCGATCAGCGGCACGATCCGCGTGCTGGATGCGCAGTCGCGGGTGATCTGCGCCGCAGACGATACCTCGATCGGCATGTCCGGTTCGCTGCCGCTGGAAGCCGTCGCTTCCGGAGGGCATCGCGCGTTTCATGTCAGCGGTTTCATGATCGGCGCCGATGATGCGCCGCAGACGCTCGCGATCCTGTTCGACGAGGGGCTCGGTGCGATGGAGCCGCGTTATTACGTCGCCACGATCGGTGATGCCTGGTTCCAGGGCTTCTTCGAGACCCTGCGTGCCGATCTGCCGCTGGCCGTGAGCCTGCACGATGCCGCCGGTCACGAACTGGTCCGCCGCGGGAAAGTCTTCCGCAACGGGGCAGGTTCGCTGATCACCGGGCAGGCGGAGCTCTCCAGCGGCGAGGGGCATATCCGGGTCGCCTATGATGCGCAGGCGCTTCTGGCCGATATCGATGCCATCATCCGGCACGGATATCTGGTGCTTGTGGCCATTCTCATGGTGATCGCCGGCACGGCTTTCTGGGCGGGGCAACGGCTCGTGATCGCGCCGATCGAGGCGTTGCGTCTCACGGCGGGGCGGCTTGCACGGGGCGATTTCGGCGCAAGGGCCCTGACCGAGCGCTTCGACAAGCGCTCCGAATTCGCCCTGCTGGCACGGGCCTTCAACCGCATGGCCGAACGCCTGGAAGACCGCGAACGCGAGCGCGACGCGACCCAGAGGCGCCTCGAGGCCAAGGAGCGCGAATTGCTCGACGCCAACCGCAAGCTCGAGGCGATGGCCCATTCCGACGGCCTGACCGGTCTCGCCAATCGCCGCCGGCTTGACGACCGGCTCATCCAGGGCTGGCAGGAGATGGCCGAGGCCGGGGCGCCGCTCGCCCTCATCGCCATCGATATCGACCATTTCAAGCTCTACAACGACAATTATGGTCATCCGGCGGGTGATGCCTGTCTCAGGGAGGTCGCGCAGATCATTGCCGGGGCCGCCATGCGCAGCGAGGATCTGGCTGCGCGCTGCGGCGGCGAGGAATTCGCGATCCTGCTGCCGGATCTGCCGCCCGCTCATCTGTGGACCATCGCCGAAATGGTGCGCGTGCGGGTCTTCGATGCGGCGCTGGAGCGCGACGACACACCGCTCGGGCGGGTCACGGTGAGCGTGGGGGCGGCGCTCGTCTATCCCGAGCAGGGGGCATCGCCCGAATCCCTGCGCATCGCCGCCGACAATGCCCTCTACGAAGCCAAGCGCGCGGGCCGCAACCGCTGTGTCGTCGAGTGCGACAATCCGCCTGAGCGAACGGAAACGGATTTGCGCATCAGCCTGTGAAGCGCGTGGTGCGGGTCGCTTGAAATCGTCCCGCCCCCGATCCCATATGGCAGCCAGTTGCGAACAGCCGAGGGGGAGCGCGCGATGTATGTGGCGATGAACCGGTTCAAGGTCGTGAAGGATCGCACGGACGCTTTCGAGGAGGTCTGGCGCTCACGCCGCACCCGGCTCGACGAGATGCCCGGTTTCATCGCCTTTCACCTGTTGCGCGGCCCGGAGCGCGAGGATCATGTGCTCTATGCGTCCCACAGCATCTGGGCCGACGAGTCCAGCTTCATCGCCTGGACCCGCTCGGAACAGTTTCGCGACTCGCACAGGAATGCCGGCCAGAACCGTGATCTCTATCTCGGTCCGCCCGATTTCGAGGGCTTCGCCATGATCCTGTCGGAAGGCCGGGACATCCTGCCGGGCTGACGGCACCTGTCTCAATCGAGCGGTGACTGGAAGGGCTGGAAGTCAGCCAGCACGTCGCGGGCTTCCTCCTCGGTGGCCGGATCGACCGGACGGTAGCGGGTATTCTTGCCCGGGCGCGCCCTGACGCGCCGCCGTTCGACCTCGCGCTCGAAGGCGATGAAAGCCTCGATCTCGCCGTCATCGTTGCGCAGGGGGCGGATATCGATTTCGCACAGATAAGCTTCGCCGTCGGCGCGATAATTGGTCAGGCAGGTATGGAAGCCGCGCCCGGCCCGCAGGGCTTCACCCATGGCCTTGCGGGTGAAGGGGCTCGTCGCCTTGCCCTGCAGCGCTTTCGGTGAGCGCCCGATCAGGCTTCCCGGTGGATGTCCGGTCAAAGGCCCTATCGCCGGATTGGCATAAAGTATCTTGGGGCCCGCCGCCGAGAAATCCGTGTCGGTTACAAGGATTCCGGTATGGGTGTCTGCGGCGAATTGACGAACCATATCGACGACCGTCATGTCCAGCCTCTCAATCATCAGGCGCAACCAAGCATATCCTTACACCATATGCCGGTGTCATGCTACGCTACTGTCGGGATTTGGCAACTATGCTTGTTAGTTGTCATATGCCCCTTTACGGCAATGGTTGACCAATAGTCAAGATTATGGCGAAACAAGCGTGGCCATGGCGCCGAAGCGTCTGACATGAAGTGAGAAATTGCCCGTTCCATGTTGTCTTTCCCGCATGCTCTGATTATGGTCCGCAAGCTCTCGCTACGGTCGAGACGCGGTGCCGGGTGGATTCGGTTCGCGCCTCGCAGAACAGACCGGGCGGGTCGTCAAACGATAACGGAGGGTTTAGAATGGAACGTCGTCAATTTTTGAAGGGTGCAGCTCTCGGTGGCGTCGCTGCGGCCTCGACCTTGGCCACGCCGGCGCTCGCGTCGGGTGTCAAGCGCCTGCGCATGCAGACGACATGGCCGCGTAACTTCCCGGGCCTGGGCACCGGCGCCAACGTGCTCGCGGAGATGATCGGCAAGATGTCCGGTGGCGCGATCGAGATCGAGGTGCTCGGTGGTGGCGAAGTGGTGCCGCCTTTCGAGACGATCGACGCGGTCGAGGCCGGCACGCTCGATATGGGCCATGGTGCTTTCTACTACTGGAAGGGCAAGGTGCCTGCGACGGACTTCCTCGGCGTCATTCCGTTCGGCTTCAATGCGGCCGAGACGAATGCGTGGTTCAAGCACGGCGGTGGCCAGGAACTCGCTGACGAAGCTTATCGCGAGATGGGCTGCAAGGTCTTCCTCTCGGGCAATACCGGCTCTCAGATGGGTGGCTGGTTCTCCAATCCGATTGAAAGCATCGAGGATTACCGCGGTCTGCGCCTGCGCCTGCCGGGCCTCGGCGGCGAGGTCAGCGCCGCTGCCGGCGCTTCGGTGGTGAACTTGCCGGGCGGCGAAATTCCGCCGGCCATGGCTTCCGGTGCGCTCGACGCGGCCGAGTGGGTCGGTCCCTATAACGATCTCGCTCTCGGCATGCATCGTTCGGGCTGGTACTACATGTATCCGGGCTGGCAGGAGCCGGGCACGGGCCTCGACAACTTCATCAATCTCAGCGTCTGGGAATCCTTCACGGATGAAGAGAAGGCGATCGTCGCGGCGGCCAACGCCTACGCGAACGACTACGTGCTCTCCGAGTTCATGGCGAACAACAACGACTCGCTCGACACTCTGGTAAACGAGCACAACGTTGAGCTTCGCCGCTTCTCGGACGACACGCTGATCGCGCTCGCCGAGCTCTCAGCCGACGTGCTCGATCAGATCGCGAATCAGGATGATCTCAGCCGTCGGACCTACGACAGCATTCTGCGCTTCCGTGCGCAGGCGATCGAATGGGCTTCGGTGGCCGAGGGTGCGATGGCTCAGGCGCGTGCGCTCGAGTATCGCTTCTCGCAGCCTTCCGAGTAAGCACTCCGACAAGGCGGGCGCGCCTCGTCGTGCCCCGCAGATCAGGCCGGTGGACATGCTCCACCGGCCTTTTTCGTCTGATCAGGAGATGTCGGGCCGGCGTCTCAGGCGCGTCCGAACACCCGGGTGAAGATCGTATCGACCTGCTTGAGGTGATAGCCGAGGTCAAAGCACTCTTCGATCTCCGCATCGCTCATCTTCGCGCTGACTTCCGCATCCGCCTTGAGCAGCGTCAGGAAATCACCCTCGCCGCGCCAGACCGGCATGGCATTGCGCTGGACGAGGCGGTAGGAATCCTCGCGCGAGACGCCCTTCTGCGTCAGCGCCAGCAGCACGCGCTGCGAATGGACGAGGCCACCGAGGCGGTCGAGATTGTTCTGCATCGTCTCGGGATAGACCACGAGCTTGTCCATCACCCCGGTGAGGCGCGCGAGCGCGAAATCGAGCGTCACCGTCGCATCCGGGCCGATCATGCGCTCGACAGAGGAATGCGAGATGTCGCGCTCGTGCCACAAAGCCACGTTCTCCATGGCGGGCAGGGCGTAGGAGCGCACCATGCGCGCGAGGCCCGTGAGATTTTCCGTGAGCACCGGGTTGCGCTTGTGCGGCATGGCCGAGGAGCCCTTCTGGCCGGGGGAGAAATACTCCTCCGCCTCCAGCACTTCCGAGCGCTGGAGATGGCGCACTTCGGTGGCGAGC